>Ga0268359_10282_pt1 | contig 80863 bp, 95 predicted proteins | sample BioMet11_FD_194416 | JGI IMG/M metagenome (GOLD analysis project Ga0268359, IMG submission 194416) | Sewage microbial communities from Oakland, California, United States - Biofuel 11 (PacBio Assembly) | ecosystem: Engineered > Wastewater > Sewage > Unclassified | place: USA: California | collected...
TCGAAACGATCGGATGTACATGAAGAAGGTGCAAGTGTTGGTGGATTGGTCAAAATGGAGGGAAATTCGTTTATATATGAAGTCAGTATACCGGCCCGCCGCAGTGATGCATATGGTGTATGTACGGCATATCGATATGAGGCGGCAAAACGCCTTGCGGCAGCGCATATCGATATGGCCCGTTTTGTTATTGAAACACAGATGACAAAGACGATAGAAGAACAGAATTCCCTAAGTAAAGAGAAAAAAGAGGAGGCATAATAATGATAGGTTTTGTTCGTTATCATGTAGGAGATATTGTACAAATGAAAAAAACGCATCCTTGTGGTTCTAATGAATGGGAAGTCATGCGTGTAGGAGTTGATTTTGTCATTCGGTGCCGTGGCTGCGGACATCGAGTAATGCTTCCGCGTCCTAAATTTGAAAAAGCTGTAAAAAAAATCATTTTACAGCCGATGCAGATACAAAAAATATATAAAAAAGTAATAAAGGTATTTTCAAGTGGATGACTTTATGGTACAATTCATATCAACATTACTTTTATGCTTTATCAAGGTGATGAGATAATAAGATAAAGAAAAAGTGAAGGAGGTGCATGCAAGTGAATAATACTTTAGACGGAGTCAAGATGCTGCATCATGATGAAATGCGCAATTATGACCGCATCCAAAGCAAATTAACTTCGGTTATTATGAATCATGGATGCAAAATTATTGAGACTCCAAGCTTTGAAGATTATGATGTATACCGCCATTTTTTCCCGCAGCTGCGGCAGGAAATGGTAAAAACGATAGATACGGATGGCCGGGTACTAGTCCTTCGTCCCGATGTGACCTTACCTCTTGTTGAAACTGCGGCACGTGAATTTCCGCGGGCAGACCAGCTGCTTAAATTTGGTTATGTGAGTACCGTTTTTCGCGAATATTACGGTCGCAGTACTTACGGAAAAGATTTTTTACAAGGTGGTATTGAAATACTGGGAGATGCAAGTCCGGAGTGTGATGGCGAAGTTATTGTCATGGCGGCAGAAATACTGGATGCATTATCTGTTAAGCATATACGTATTGATATAGGAACCGTTGCTTATACAGATGCTCTTTTTGCCGGATTATCGCTGGCAGAGGAACAAAAAGAACGCCTACGCAAATATATGGCGGAACGGAATTTGGTAGCGTATACTAAATATCTTGATTCCTTATCGCTGGAAGGAGTAGCATATCAGGCACTCAAAGCCATTCCCATGCTTTTTGGATCTTATGCAGTTACGCTAAGTAAGGCATATGAATATTGTATTAATAAAGAAATGCAGCAGGCATTGAAGCGGCTGGAAAAGACCTACGATTACATTTTATATGCCGGATACGCGGATAAAGTACAGCTCGATTTTGGTTTTGCCAGTCAGCTGGGTTACTATACCGATATGGTATTTAAAGTATATGTAGATGGCGCTTTATATGATGTCATTGACGGCGGACGTTATGATACATTATCCGCACAATTTGGTGTTGATCGGCCGGCCTGCGGTTTTGGAATGAATATCAATCTGTTATATGAATTTATGAATGATGCCGGCTTATTAGAAGGTACAGAACCCTCTTTTCAATTGGCTATTTCTTATGCTGAGAGCGATCAATCACTGATTCGCGATTTGATGATTTGGCGGCTGCACGGTTTTCGCGTGGCGGCGTATCCTTGTTCTACTTTTATTGATAGCCGGGATTACAGCATTCATGCTATATATGAAAACGGGATATATTATCAAGAGACAAAACAATTAACTGCTCAGGAATTAGAAGAACAAATGAGGAGGCTTTAATATGTCTATCCATATGGCACTTGCCAAGGGGCGCATTGCTAAGACAGTCATGACCTATCTCCAAAAAAGCGGTTATGAATTTCCAACGTATTCGGAAAATAGCCGGAAGCTTATCTTCGAAGATGTAGGGCAAACGATAAAAGTAACGTTGGTCAAATCCCCGGATGTTGCTGTATATGTGGAACGAGGGGCGGCAGATATTGGCGTTGTCGGCGAAGATGTTCTTATTGAAGAATGTTCGGGTGCCGATGTATACGAAATATTGGATTTGGGAATTGGCTGCTGCCGTATGGCTGTGGCCGGCATTGCCGGGAAAAAGGTAGATATGACGAAACGAATTACGGTTGGTACAAAATATCCTCGCATAGCTCGGCAGTATTTTGAGAATAATCACCATAGTGTGGATATTATTAAACTGAACGGGTCGGTAGAACTGGCTCCGATCGTGGGATTATCGGATGTAATCGTAGATATTGTAGAAACAGGCAATACATTACGTGCTAACGGATTGGACGTACTGCAGTATTTTATGGATTTCAGTGCTCGGATGATTTGCAATACGGTGTCTTTTAAACTGAAAATAGATGAAATACAGCAACTTATTCATGTCATCAAATGTAATAATGCAGAAGCATAGGGGGAATATAGTGTGGAATGGATTGAAGTGCCCGATGAAGGATTGAAGCTGCGTGATATCCGCCGGATTACCAAAAGAGATCAAGCGGAAACCGCAGGAATTCGTGAACAAGTAGAAAATATTATTGCCGCGGTTCAAGAGCAGGGGGGACGCCGCAGTTAGAGAACTAACTCAAAGATTTGATGGGATATGGGTAGAAAATTTTTTGGTTAGTGCAGATGAAATAAATGAAGCAGTTACTTATGTAGGAGAAAATTTTATAAAAATTCTGGAAGAAGCTCGTGACAATATCCAGCAATATCATGAACGGCAAAAACAAGAAACGTGGATAGATACCTTTCGGGACGGCGTTCGTCTTGGTGCGAAATACACCCCTATTCAACGTGTTGGCGTGTATGTGCCGGGAGGAACAGCAGCGTATCCTTCTACCGTATTGATGGATACGACTCCGGCACATGTAGCAGGCGTACCTTCCATTGCGATATTTACTCCGCCGGGAAAAGACGGCAAGGTTAATCCATATATTCTGGCGGCAGCACATATTGCCGGAGCGACGGAAATATATAAAATAGGCGGTGCACAAGGAATTGCCGCGGCTGCTTATGGGACAGAAACTGTTTCTCCCGTATTTAAAATAGTAGGCCCCGGTAATGCTTACGTGGCCATGGCGAAACAGCTTGTTTTCGGCACGGTGGGGATTGATATGATTGCAGGCCCCAGTGAAGTAGGAATTCTGGCCGATGAAACATCGAATCCTGTATGGATTGCCGCTGATTTGCTGGCTCAAGCGGAACATGACCGCCGGGCAGCCGTCTTTTTAGTGACACCCAATGCAGCGCTGGCCGGGGCTGTAGAAGCAGAGATAGAAAGACAGATGGAAGAGCTTCCCAGGAAAGATATTATTGCTGACTCTATTAAAAATTGTGGTAAAGTTTTTATTACTAAAGATCGAAAACAGGCGATTGATATAATGAATCTTATTGCCCCGGAACATTTGGAAATTGATTTTGCCGAACCGGAATCTTATGTGGAGCATATTATTAACGCCGGCGCTATTTTTATCGGAGCGTATACACCCGAACCTGTCGGTGATTACTTTGCAGGTCCCAATCATACACTTCCGACTATGGGGACGGCAGCATTTTCTTCACCGCTGGGAGTGTATGATTTTGTCAAACGCAGCAGTGTATTGGAATATAATCAGCAGGCTTTTGTACAAATTGCAGATAAAGTTGCTCAATTTGCCGATGTCGAAGGACTGCAGGCCCATGGAATGGCCGTCAGGAGGAGAATAAAATGAAACAAGAATGGCTCCGCAAGACAATTCGCAGTTTTACTCCTTATAAAGTCCCTAACATCAAGGAACATATAGTGATTAATGCAAACGAAAGTCCCTATGATATTTTTAATTTTCCTGATGTAAAAAAAGATTTTTTAACTCGTTTGGCCAAGTTGCCGTCGTATCATTATCCCGATCCGTTTGCGGACACTCTCCGCAGGGCGTTAAGCCGATATATTTCTGCTGAATATAATGAAATATTGGCGGGTAACGGTGGAGATGAAATGATTCAACTGATTCTTAATACGTTTATTGATCAGGGAGATACAATACTGATACATGCACCTACCTTTGATGTGTATGAAATTGATGGACAAGTGTTGGGAGCCCGGATTGTCAAAGTACTTGATTCCGAAGATTTTAAACGGGATGGAAAAGCTTTTTTGGAGGCTATCCGAAAATGGCAGCCTAAGGTTACTTTTATTTGCAATCCGAATAATCCGACAGGGGATATATGGCCTGTTTCCCTGATAGAAAAAATGGTTCAGGCATCATCCAACTTGGTAGTCGTAGATGAAGCATATATGGAATTTTCTGGACAGGAAAGCATAATATCCCGTCTCCATTCTTATGATAATCTTATTGTTATTCGTACGTTATCTAAAGCCTTTGGTCTTGCCGGTTTTCGTTTGGGCTATTGTGTGGCTAATACCGATGTTATCAATGCCATATCCCTTACTAAACCATCGTATAATCTGAATAGTTTTACACAACTCATGGGGGTAGTGGCCTTGGAACACAGTGAAGAAATTTTAAAACACAATGTTCCGCCAACTATTGCGGTGAGAGACTATTTGATAGAGAAACTGAAAACAATAAAGGGAGTAGAAGTTTTCCCTAGTGCGGCCAACTTTATTTTAGTACGTACTTGTGATGGATCTCGGTATGTGAAAGCGCTTAGCGAAGCCGATATTTGCGTTCGTTCTTATGGAAATCGTGCGGATTTGGCGAATTGTCTGCGTATTACAGCAACAACAGAGTATGTAGCAAATAAAATTCTGAGAGTATTTCAAAAGGAGGCAAACCATGAGGACTGCTGAAATAGAACGGAATACAGCGGAAACGCAAATTGCCATGTCGATAGAATTGGACGGAATCGGATCTTTTGCAGGTTCAACTGGTATTGGTTTTTTTGATCATATGCTTGACTTATTAGCTTGTCACAGCGGGATGGATATTTCTATCCATGTTCATGGCGATTTGGAAGTCGATACACATCATACGATCGAAGACCTGGGCATTGTTTTGGGTCAAGCCCTGTACAAGGCACTGGGAGATAAGGCGGGAATTACCCGGTACGGCATGTTTTACTGCCCGATGGATGAAACCTTGACTCGCTGCGTCATTGATCTGAGCGGCCGTTCTTATTTAGTATATGATGTAGCAATACCGGCAGAACGTATCGGGACATTTGAAACAGAAATGCTGCGGGAGTTCTTATATGCAGTGGCTGTCCACGGACGCATGAATCTTCATGTAACAACTCTTTATGGAACCAATGCACATCATATTGTGGAATCCGTATTTAAAGCATTGGGGCATGCGCTTAAGCAAGCTGTCTATATCGAAGGGGAGAACAGTAATATTCTTTCGACAAAAGGGGTGCTGTAAATTATGAGAATTGCTGTTATTGATTATGAAGTGGGGAACTTGGCCAATGTATATCATGCTTGGCGAAGACTGGGGGAGGATCCGAAAATCACCCGTGATCCGGAGATTATCCGCAATGCCGAATTAATAGAACTTCCCGGTGTTGGGGCAATCCGCGATGCAATGGGAAATTTGGAGAAATTTGATCTCATTCCGTTATTGGAAGAACAGGTAAAAGCAGGAAAGTTTTTTTTAGGTGTTTGTCTGGGCATGCAGGCATTATTTGAAACAGATTATGAAGGCGGTGTGTATAAAGGCCTTGGCTTTTTGCCAGGTGAAATAGTTCCTTTTCATACGCAGCTTAAAGTTCCTCATATGGGGTGGAATGAGCTGGAATTTTGTCAATCTCATTGGCTGCAGGAGGGATTAGCTGCACATCCCTATGCTTATTTTGTTCATTCATATTATAAATCTCCCGTGGATTCATCGGATGTTATTGCAACGGCTTGTTATGGACAGGCAGTTCCGGCAATTTGCGGTAAGGATAATGTTCTGGGCATGCAGTTTCATCCAGAAAAAAGCGGAGCTGTTGGGGAACAGTTTTTAAAAAATATTTTGAAGCACCTCAAGAAAGGATAATATATGATCGTATTACCAGCAATTGACATACAAAACGGACATGCTGTACGACTCCGGCAGGGTATTAAAGAAGAAAGTACGACGTACTTCAAAGATCCCGTAGAAGCAGCTAAAAAATGGGCAGATGAAGGAGCTGAATATCTTCATATCGTTGACTTGGACGGTGCATTTTCCGGCAGTCTCAGCAATGTTGATAGTATTGGACGCATTTGCCGGGCAGTTCCTATTCCCGTTGAAGTAGGGGGAGGAATACGCAGTGAAAAAGCAATAAAAACGTATCTTGAAAGCGGGGCCAGCCGAGTCATCATTGGGTCAAAAGCGGTCGAGGATGCTGTATTTATTACAGAAATGGCTGGCTTATACGGACATAGATTAGCGGTATCTGTTGATGCTAAGGGCGATGTAGTAGCAACGCGCGGCTGGGTCAACAACAGCGACAAAGCGGTTGTCCCGTTTGTGAAATTCCTATTATCTATTGGCATTCGTACAATTGTTTATACCGATATCAGCCGTGACGGAATGCTCTCTGGACCGAATATGGAAATGATGGAAAAACTGCAGTCATTACCTGATATCCGGCTGATAGCATCGGGCGGAGTAAGCGGTATATCGGATTTAAAAGCATTGCGGAAATTAAACGTATATGGAGCGATTACGGGAAAAGCCTTATATGAAGGGAAAGTTACGATGGAAGAAATACGGAAACTGTCGCAGGAAGATTAAAAACAGAGTCCTAACAATATAAGTTTATAAGGGGGATGCATTATGTTAGCAAAGCGAATCGTTCCTTGTCTGGATGTGTGCAACGGCCGGGTAGTGAAAGGAAAACAATTCAAACACATACAAGATGTAGATGATCCGGTCAAATTAGGCAAATTTTATTCGGATCAAATGGCCGATGAATTGGTGTTTTATGATATTACAGCAACCCATGAGCAACGAGGTATTTTTATTGATGTTGTAAAAGCGGTTGCCGAAGAAATAAATATTCCTTTTACTATAGGAGGCGGAATCCGTACCATAGAAGATTTTCGTCAGGTATTGCTGGCAGGCGCTGATAAAGTATCCGTTAATTCGGCGGCCGTCCTCCGGCCGGAACTTATTCGGGAAGCAGCTGCTCGGTTTGGCAATCAATGTGTTGTTTTATCTATTGATGCAAAACGTAATGATCGGGGCAGTTGGGATGTCTATGTTGAAGGCGGTCGCAAAAATACCGAGATTGATGCGATTGCTTGGGCTAAACAAGGAGTTGCTTTGGGAGCTGGAGAAATCTGCATTAATTCTATTGATGCAGACGGAGAAAAAAAGGGGTTTGACTTAGAATTAAACCGGCGTCTGGCGATAGAACTTCCGGTACCGATTATTGCATCGGGCGGAGCCGGAACCATGAAAGATTTTAAAGATGTATTTGATGTAGGCGTTGATGCGGCACTGGCGGCATCAGTATTTCATTTTGGACAAATCGACATTCCTGATTTAAAAATGTACCTGCAGGAAAAGGGAATCCCCATGAGAGAGGTGGAGGCATGATGGACACGGTAAATCTAAGCCATATACAGTATGATGGACAAGGCCTGATTCCCGCTGTTGTTCAGGAAAAAAGCAGTGGAAAGGTCCTCATGGTTGCCTATATGAATGAAGAATCATTGCGTAAAACGATAGAAACAGAAGAAACATGGTTTTATAGCCGCAGTAGGCAATGCTTGTGGCACAAAGGAGAAACCTCGGGACATGTACAACGGGTTGCGGCCATCGCGGTCGACTGTGATGCAGATACGTTGCTCCTGCAGGTCGATCAGACGGGAGCGGCCTGTCACACGGGCAATATATCCTGCTTTTTTCGCCACCTGCAGGAGTTTGCAGTAAAGCCATATACCGGGTCTGTGGCTATATTAAGTGATTTACAAAAAGAAATCAGGGAGAAGAAAATTCATCCTACAGAAAAGTCGTATACGGCGTATTTGTTTAGTGCGGGTATTGATAAAATCTGTAAAAAAATCGGCGAAGAAGCAGCGGAAGTTATTATTGCCGCAAAAAATGCCGATCACGTTGTGACAGATATATCCGAAAATGGAGATCATTTGCGTGAAGAAGTATGCAAGGAATCGGCTGATTTACTGTATCACTTATCCGTATTGTGGGAAAATGCAGGAGTTACTGTCAATGATGTTATGGCGGTGCTGGAAGCAAGATCTCACATCGAAGGAAATAAAAAGGAAATAGGACATCAGGATAAGACTTTTTAAGGAGACATACTGTGAAAAAAGTAATATTTGATATAGATGGCGTACTGCTCAGTGAAAAACGTTATTTCGATGTCTCGGCTTTGGTTGTATGGGAATGGTATCACAGTTCTCAGTATATGCATTTAGATGAGGAACAAGTAACTGCCGACGTGACGGAAGAGCAAATCACGACGTTGCGGGCGCGGTTTTGGAAAAATGATGAGATATTGTCATGGCTGAAAAGTCATGGGATTAATAGCAATTGGGATATGGTACATGCTCATATAGTGACTACTATATGGCTGCTGTTAGAGCAATATATCCGGGAACGTGGCAAGGTATGTGCATTATCTCTGCATACGGTAGAAGATGTACAGAAATTAGGGACGATGCTGAGACCATATGTGATTCCCACAGCCGATGACGTAGAACAGCGGCTATTGGCGGTTGTGCCTCCGGCAGCAGATAAAGAAGCGGTATTTGCCTCCTTGAGTCAAGCCATGGCAGAAACAGTAGGAGCTGCTGTAAGAGAATGGGTCCCGCTGGGCGGACCGCTTTGGCAGCTGCATCAACGGTCTTTTCAACATTGGTATTTTGGGGATTCCCTTTATGAAAAAATATATGGGGAGACGTCATATACCAAGGGAAAAGAAGGATTTCTTCATAAAGAAGAACCGCTTGGAACGATAGCGGGAATTCGCTATGTATTTCAGGAATTAAAACGCCGAGGATATGAAATTGCCATTGCCAGCGGCCGATCACAAATAGAAATGCAGGTTCCCTTTGAGACCTACGGCTGGCTTTCTGAGTTTGATCCGTTTTATATTTCTACAGATACGGATGTGGCAGCTGCGGAAAAAATGCTGCATATGCCGCTCGGCAAACCCAATCCGTTTGCTTATTATTTAGGGGCATTTGGCAAAGAACCATCTAACTACCGTGCATATACAGAAAATCCGGAGGCATTTAAAAACGGGACGTATTATGTTGTGGGTGACTCTCTTTCTGATGTGTGGTGCGCTAAAGCGATGGGGGCCGTCATGATCGGCACGCTTACAGGATTGGAAGGACGCGAGGCACGGACGATGTTTGAATCGGAGGGAGCCGATTATATCATTGATTCGGTAGAACATATTTTAGATATTCTGCCGGGTGATATAACTGGTAAAAATGTTTGACACTGGGACGCTAAGTTTTATATAATAAATAGGCATTTGAGCTTTAGGCTGATTCCTGTCGAATCAGCCTATTTTTGCAAATAAATATGTATGAAAATAAGGAGAGTAAAGGATGCGTTTACGTAGAAATCTTGGATTGATGAGGCCATCAAAGAGTATGGATCCTTTGTTCATTTAGAGCATTGTGAGCAATGGAAAGGAAAATGGCGGTCATTATTTCCCGATCCGCAGGCTCCGTTATGGGTAGAATTGGGAACCGGCAAAGGAAATTTTATTTCCCAAATGGCGCTGCTGCATCCGGAAATTAATTTTATAGGCATTGAATTCAAATAGGAGTGTTATATTATGCAGCGAAAAAAACAACAGAGGCGCAATTAAAAAATGTACAGCTTCTTAGATTCGATGTAGAAAATTTACCGGAAATATTTGACTTGGATGAGGTTGATCGATTTTTATTAATTTTTGTGATCCTTGGCCCAAATCGAAGCATGCAAAAAGACGATTAACGTATCGTGATTTTCTGGATCGGTATGCCGCTATATTATCTCATGAAGGGAAAATATATTTTAAGTCAGATAATGCAGATCTGTTTGAATTTACATTAAAAGAATGTAAGGAACGGCAATGGGATTGTCTGAGGTTACATATGATTTACATCATAGCAATATTCAAAATGAGGCAATGACTGAATATGAAGCCAAATTCAGCGCCAAAGGACAACCCATCTTTCATTGTGTGGCTGCATGCCCTGTGGAGGTGACGGGAGATGGATCGCCAAACTAGAAAAATGCGTCGTGTGTATTATGGACTGATTGTTGCGTTTTCCGTGCTTATTGTTCTTGGTTTGGTCAACGTATTCAGTTCGACGTTTGTTGGGGATCGTATGATTGGAAATACCTACTATCATTTGATTCGACAGATTATCATTCTTTTTATTGGGGTTATACCCGCTTTATTCGTGTATCGTGTGGATTATACTTTTTGGCGTCGGCATCTGGGAATCATCTGTTTTATAACGGTAACGCTGCTTGTGCTTGTTTTTATTGCCGGTATTCATATCAATGGGGCTAGACGGTGGTTGGGGATTGGCTTTTTTACATTCCAGCCGTCCGAATTAGCTAAGTTGGTAGGCGTTATTTATACAGCCACAATACTTTCACAGTTGTTGGATAAAGATAAACCAGTAGAATTAGTACACGCAATGAGTCATAAAAAGAAAGCACCTGCTTGGAAACGCTGGAAACTGAAACCGGAACGGGCACTTTGGATTCCCTTGGTATTGGCCATTTTAGTGGCAAAACAGCCGGATGCAGGTACTGCTATTGTGATATTGCTGATTCCTGTTATTATGGTTATTGCCAGCGGGGCTCATATATCCAGAGCGAAATTGCCGATTTTGGTTGCGGTTAGCATGGGTTTGATTTATACACTGAGTGCAGTGTATAGACGCAACCGGCTTATTTCATGGATCGATCCGTGGTCTTATGAAAAGACACTGGGGTATCAGACGGTGCAGGGACTGATTGCAATTGGCTCCGGAGGCATTACCGGGCAGGGGATTGGTACGGGTGTTAGTAAGTTTAGTTATTTGCCGGAAGCACACACCGATTTTGCTTTTGCCATTTTTGCTCAGGAATGGGGTCTTATCGGTTCTATTGTTATGTTAGCTTTATTTGCGGTTGTTGTATATTGCGGTTGTATGTGTGCTTTGCATGCACTGGATAAATATGGAATGCTTTTGGCATTAGGAAGTACATTATATATAGGCGGACAAGGATTTATCAATATAGGAATGGTAAGTGGATTACTACCCGTTGTGGGTGTGCCGCTGCCTTTTATCAGTTACGGCGGGACCTCACTTATTGTCAATATGGCGGCAGCGGCGCTGCTGCTGAATATTTCCAAGAAGAATTTGAATGAGGCGGTTCGAAAGGCGCAAATGTCGGCACGCGTGATGTTGCCGTCTATGAGAGAGGAAACAAAAAGTCAGTTTCCTTTACATTAACTGATTTGCTGAGGAGGATATAATTATAATGAGAAGAATTATTCAGGTTGATGAACGGTTGCCGATATTGCCGACCATTCCGTTAAGTTTACAGCATTTATTTGCCATGTTTGGATCGACTGTTCTAGTTCCTTTTCTGCTTCATGTAGATCCGGCCATTGCTTTATTCATGAATGGAATTGGAACTCTTTTGTATTTGTATTTATGTAAAGGACGTTTGCCTGCTTATCTGGGTTCCAGTTTTGCGTTTATTTCCCCTGTTCTTGCCGTTTGTGCCACACCGGGAATGACTTACGGGGATGCACAAGGAGGATTTATTGTTTTCGGATTTTCCTTCATGATTTTAGCACTGGTAGTAGATAAAGTGGGAACGCACTGGATTGATGTATTGTTTCCTCCGGCTGCAATGGGATCTATTGTCGCTATCATTGGACTGGAATTAGCACCCTTGGCGATGACCATGTCAGGATTTTTGGGTGAAACACAAGGAATGACAAATGAAACCGCTATGATTATTTCTATGTTTACTCTCATCGTTACTATTTTGGCGACTGTATTGGGACGAGGATTTATCGGAATTATTCCTATATTGATCGGTGTTGTGGCAGGATATATTCTTTCTTTCTTTATGGGAGTAGTTGACTTTGCTCCGGTCCAAGAAGCAGCATGGCTGTCAGCACCCACTTTCTATGCACCGAAGTTTAACTTCAGCGCTATTATGATGATTATGCCGGCATTGTTTGTGGTTTTTGCGGAACATTTGGGACATTTATTTGTGACAAGTGATATTATAGGACGCGATCTTATTAAAGATCCGGGATTGCATCGCTCGTTATTTGCTGATGGATTGTCTAATGTTATTTCTGGACTTGTTGGATCGACTCCCAATACGACATATGGTGAAAATATGGGAGTTATGGCAATTACAGGCGTGTATAGTGTTTGGGTTATTGCCGGTGCTGCTGTGTTTGCTATTATTTTTTCGTTTGTCGGCAAGATTGCTGCCTTGATTCATGGGATTCCGACCCCTGTAATGGGTGGGGTGTGTATTTTGCTGTTTGGTTTTATTGCCAGTTCTGGTATTCGCATGCTTATTGAAAAAAGGTAGATTATACACGCTCTAAAATCTTATTCTTACGGCGGTTACAATGGTTTCCGGGTTAAGCGGAGCCACCATTATTTTGGGACCCGTACAGCTTAAAGGGATGGGATTGGCTACGGTTGTGGCGATGATCTTGAGTTTGACATTTTTGGTGTTTGAAAAATTACATGTTGATAATTACGGAAAATAAAATATCTATACTAGGAGATATAAGATGAATAATTTTTCACAATTATTAAAAAAAACAGAATATGACTCGTGATGATTTGATATATCTGCTAAGTTTGACGGATAACGGACAGCTGCAGCAGCTTTATGATGCAGCCTACGCTGTGAAAGCCGATTGTGTAGGGCGCGTTGTTTATTATCGAGGCCTTATTGAATTTTCCAATCGTTGCATTAAAAACTGTTGTTATTGTGGCATCCGAAAGATAACCACGAAGTGAAACGGTTTAATACAAAACGGGAAGATATTTTATCCATGGCGCAGTGGGCATATAACAATCGATATGGATCCTTAACCTTACAGTCAGGTGAACGGCAAGATGCTGATTTTGCTACGTATATTGAGCAACTCGTACGAGATATAAAAAAAATGAGCCACGGTGAACTAGGGATAACCTTATGTGTGGGAGAACAAAAAGAGGATACATATCGCCGCTGGTTTGAAGCCGGAGCACATCGCTATCTTTTGCGTATTGAGTCCAGTAATCCTGAGCTATATAAACAGATCCATCCGCAGGATGGTCATCATGAATGGACTGTACGCAAGAACTGTCTTGAATCCCTGCGCCGCATAGGCTATCAAGTAGGGACGGGGGATATGATAGGATTGCCGGGACAAACTATAGAAGACTTAGCGGACGATATCCTTTTTTATCGAGATATGGATATCGATATGATTGGAATGGGACCTTATGTAGTTCATCATAATACACCTATCGGAAAACATGTTATTGCTGCAGGTGATGATTCACTGCAGTGTAAATCACGCCGTTTTACACTGGGGTTAAACATGATTGCTGTAACCCGACTGTTTCTCCGCGACGTGAATATTGCCGCGACTACGGCGTTGCAGGCATTGAACCCCTTGGGAAGAGAATTGGGACTGAAAGCAGGAGCCAATGTTTTGATGCCTATCGTTACACTGCCGGAATTTCGTCCACAATATCTGCTGTATGATAATAAGCCTTGTGTCGAAGACAGTCCGGAACAATGCCGGCACTGTTTGGAAGGACGTGTTGCATCTGTAGGCGATACGGTTGGATTTGAAAAATGGGGAGATTCACCTCATTTTTCAAAGAAAAAAAATAATTTATTTGAATAAAACACAAAAAATTTTCTTGACGCAAATCACATATGTTTGGTATAATATTATGCGGCATGGAAAGGTGTCCGAGTGGTTGAAGGAAGCGGTCTTGAAAACCGTCGAGCCTCTAAAGCTCCGTGGGTTCGAATCCCACCCTTTCCGCCATAGATAATTACTGGGTTCTCGAGATAATCGAGAACCCATATTTTTTTCATTATTTAGCTTTTGGGGCTTGTTTTTGGGACTTTTTTTCTGCAACAGGGGCATTTATTGGAATTATTTTGTCGTTTTTTGTTGGGATGTTTATTTTTATTCCTTGAGATTGAATAGCACCATCAACAATATTGTTCAGTAACATAGTCGGTATTTCTCTTCTGCTGGAAAGAATTTCTGAATAGGCTTTCGCCGTTGTTTGGATATTAGAGTGTCGGGCAAATTCTGATGCTTCTTTAAAATTTACAGCTGGAAGGATATATGTTACGGTCATTTTTCGGAATGATTGGATAGATATATGTGGCAGCTCATAAGAGGTCCAGTGTTTTTATTTTTTCGTATGCTGTTATGTCCATCTTTTTACGCAAAATGGGGTAAGGCAGACAATGGATTGTCTAGTCTTACCCCAACATTTATTATAGAACCCTTTATCGAAGGTTTACACAAAATTGAAGATTGTCTCTATCTAGAAAACAGAAAAAGCATGTGCCCTCTTATTCCATTACAACATGTGTTTAATCAATATAGATTCGGCAATGTGATGTGATCTTTCTAGATGTTTTGACATGGCTTCTTTGGCTAATTGAGGATCATGCTTTTCAATGGCACGAATTATTCTTTCGTGTTCTGCTATTAACTGTTTAAATTCTTCATTTGTTTTTATATGTTCTCGCTTTGATAAAATAATTTGGTAATACATATTGTGCAGTTTATTAAGTAAATTACTTAATACTTCATTCTTGCTTGCTTTTGCAATGCTATAATGCAGTGCATAATCTAAAGTTACGGTTTCTTTGTGTTCTTTAGACGCATCACTAAATGCCCTTAAATTTATTTTCATTTCAATTATATTTTTGGGAGTAGCACGTAATGCTGCCAATTCTACCATTCCACATTCTAGAATTTTACGCAATTCCATTATAAATAAAATATAAGTAGGGTTATCATTTGTTTTTCGCATTAATTCATCAAAAAAATCGACATAGTTTTCTTGATGTGGTATTGAAGGAAAGCGTGCTTTTACAAAACTACCCTTGCCTCGAATTGTGTAAATGAGACCTTCATTTGCTAAAATGGCTAACGCTTCACGGATAGAAACACGACTTGCATGAAATTGAAGCATTAAATCTTTTTCGATTGGAATTTGACTTTCAATAGGAAAGTATCCAATTTTTATTTGTTCTCGTAAATAATTTACGATTTCTTGTGAAATCTTTACTTTATTTTTGTTTTGTATCATACTAATTTCCCCTTTTTTAACGATCTTTTTGGTGGTTTATTTATGAGAACAAATGTGTAAAGAATATAGGTTATACTCATAGTTACTGTTGATGGTATACTTATTGAATATTATAGCATAATATTTAGTTTCTAACGAATATAACTAAAGTTTAACACAGAAATTTTAAATAATGTAGTATGGAATATTTTTATGATATAAAATTTTCAACTGTGCCCATCTAACCGTTATATTTAATATATTTTTAGTAAGTCCTACAGTTAATATATTGGGAGCACAAGTCGTTAAAAAAACAGCTGATGTAGACATGCTGATTGCATAACCGGCAATTGTAATATAAGATCCAATTTTTCGACTTGTTGATCCGGGAGTAGAGCCTAGTGTTATAGCAACGTTTTTGAAAATTGGATAAATAATGCCACCAGATCGGGTTGTATTAGAGTGAGTGGCAAAACTAAGTAAAAGGGGCAGTAATCATTTGTCCAAAAACTAATCCTAATGATGATTTTCCAAATATTCTTATCATCCAGTAAGCTATTCGTTTGCCGAGACTGCTATCAATGAAAGCTTGGGTAATAAGAAATGCTGAAAAACAAGCTACACAGTGCTTGCCGTATCCGCATAAAAGCTGTGGGAGAAGGACAATAAAAGCATCAAAAGCAATAACGACTAGCATAACAATAGATTCTCCGGCTGGTTGTAAGATTAATCCTAAAATAGCAGCACAATATACTGCAAACATGTTCCAAGCTGTTGCTGTTAATCCATCTGGAACGGGAGACATTAAGATTCTAATAAGAAAGGAAAAAGAAAATAGTAGTTATTTATATCCTGTATAAATAACTACTATTTTTATGTAATCGTACGTTTAAGGTAAAACAATGAAAATTCAATGTATAATAACGTACACCTATATTTTACATTGAGCTATTGCGTTCTGAATTAATAGTTCAAGAAATACAATATGGGTGTTATTTTTTTTATTTTATGAAAATATTTCGTAAAATATATAATTTAATAATAGTATATTAATAAAAATAAAAATATCCATAATTTTTATTAATATACTGCATAAAATTAAACTATTTTACAATGTTATTTCAAAAGGATACAGTGAATTATGAAATAAATGAAATACATGTATAACTTTATGTTTATTATAGCAATCAAGGAGATGAGTAAAATAAATGAAGTTATGCATGTATAGTATTATTAATTTTGTTTTCAAAATATAGTAAAAAAGTAAAATTTAGTAAGGAGAGAGGCAAACGTGGAGAATATGGGAACAGTTACATTTATATTTGATGAAAAGTTGTGTAAGGGATGTGGGATTTGCGCGGCCTTATGCCCGAAACAGGTGTATGACAGAAATGAGGAAGGAAAGCCGGTGTTTGCAAGGTCGGAAGCATGTATCGGCTGCCAGCTTTGTGAATTGCGATGCCCGGATTTTGCCATCCGGATAAGGAGGAATGCATGATGGAGGAAACCTATGAAATTATGACAGGTAATGAGGCCTGCACGCATGCCGCCATTGCCGCCGGAATGCGGTTTTTTGCGGGGTATCCGATTACGCCGGCGACTGAAATTGCGGAATTATCATCAGCACTGCTGCCGAAAGCAGGCGGGAAGTTTATGCAGATGGAAGATGAACTGGCTTCGATTGCCGCCGTCATCGGGGCATCCTGCGCCGGAGCCAAGGCTATGACGGCGACGAGCGGCCCGGGGTACTCCCTGATGCAGGAAAATTTAGGGTATGCAGTGGTAGCGGAAGTCCCGCTGGTGATTGCCTATGCCATGCGGCAGGGGCCGTGCCAAGGCGTAGCGACGCTGCCGGCTCAGGGCGATATCATGCAGGTGCGGTGGGGCGTCCATGGCGATCATCCCGTAATTGCAGTGGCCCCGGATTCGGTCAGTGAAGTCTATACGGAAACCATCCGGGCGTTCAATCTGGCGGAAACCTATCGGACTCCGGTCGTCATTCTGACGGATGCGATGCTGGCTCATATGAGTGAACGGATCCGGATCCCCCGGCGTTCGGAATATGAATGCGTTGACCGCAAGCGGCCGACCTGCGCGCCTGCAGACTATAAACCGTTTGCGGATGATGGGACGGGGATTCCGCCCATGGCCTCCTTCGGGGACGGGTATCGATGGTACTGCAGCGGATTGATCCATGATGAGACCGGATTTCCCGTTGCCGATGACCCGCAGCTGATTACGGATGATATTAAGCGGTTGATGGGGAAGGTCGACAACCATATAGCGGATATTGAATCCTATGAGGAATACCAGACGGCGGGAGCCGATCTGCTCGTTGTGTCAATCGGTCTCTTGTCCCGGTCCGTTAAAGACGCAGTGGATCAGGCACGCCGGCAGGGCATCAAGGTGGGGCTGTTCCGTCCGGTTACAGTTTGGCCGTTTCCGGAAAACCGAATGGCGGCATTGAGCCGGCAGGTTCGACAAATCTTTGTATGTGAAATGAATGAAGGGCAGCTGTATCACGTCGTGCGGGAATCGGCAGGGACGACCCCGGTACAGCAGATTACCCAGAATAATGGGAAGATGATTGCAGCGGAAACGATACTGGCTGCGATAAAGGGGGAAAACTAGATGCCTGACAACCAACATGTTTTTGATAGATACTTACGACAGGATAAATTACCGCATATCTGGTGTCCCGGCTGTGGCAACGGCATTGTCATCAATGCGCTGGTCCATGCAATCGCGCGGACAGATGTCGATCCGGATACTATAGTGGTCGTATCAGGGATCGGCTGTTCCAGCCGGGCCAACGGATATACTAATTTCTGCGCACTGCACACCAATCACGGGCGGGCGCTGCCATACGCGACGGGGGTCAAGATGTTTAACCCGAAGCTGAAGGTGATTGTTGTAACGGGGGACGGCGACTGCACCTCTATCGGCGGGAACCATTTTATCCATGCCTGCCGCAGGAATATTGATCTGACGACGATCGTCTTTAATAATAGCAACTATGGCATGACCGGCGGGCAGTTTTCGCCGACGACTCCAAGCGGCAGCAGGACCAAGACCAGTGTGTATGGGAATATCGATACGCCGTTTGATATATGCTCCCTGGCAGAGGCGGCTGGGGCGACTTATGTCGCGCGCTCGACGGTCTACCATGTGAATCTGCTGATCCGTGAACTGGCGGAAGCCATCGAGCATCCCGGGTTCTCCGTCGTGGAAGCGGTCTGCGACTGCCCCACCCTGTTCGGGCGGCTCAATAAAATGGGAAGTGGGGCGGATATGCTGCTATCATACAAAGAAAAAGCGGTCGTCAAGCAGCAGGCCGAAAAAATGGATGCAGCGGCCTTGAAAGACAAACTCATCATCGGTACCTTTGTAGAACGGACGGACCGGGAAGAATATACGAAACAATACGCATCCCTTATCAAGCGTGCGAAAGGTGGTAACTAACGATGAAAATGAATCATTATGAAATCCGATTCGGCGGATCCGGCGGGCAGGGAATGATGCTGCTGGGGGATATCTTTGCGAAAGCGGTAGGAGAACTGGATGGCCGGGAAGTCGTCTTGACGCGGTCCTATGGGCCGGAAGCGCGGGGAGGCGCCTGCCGGTCGGAATTGATTTCCGATTCACAGCCGATCAATTATCCGACGGTACGGAAGCCGAACTTTGTCCTGGCGATGTCCCAGCAGGCGTGTGACAAGTATTGTCGGGACATGGATCCGGAAGGGATCCTGCTGATTGAGCCCAAATATGTACACCGGGTGCCGAAGCAGATCAAGCATGTGTATGCTATTTCTATGACACAGCTGGCTATTGAGGAAACGGGGAAGGAAGTGGCGGCGAACGTCGTAGCGATCGGAGCGATAGCGGCATTGGCCGGGTTTGTGGATGTGGAACTGGTGCGGAAAGCAGTACAGGAACATTTCAAGCCGGCCTTCCGCAAATCCAATGACAAAGCCTTTGATGCCGGCGTGCGGGCGGCGCGGGAACAGATGAAGCAGTTTTCCCAACCAGCATGACATGAATTGAAAAATATTAAAAATATTTTAAATTTATAAATGGGAGTGAGAGATATGTCAGCATTAGAAGGCATTCGTGTACTTGATACATCCACAGTTATTGCAGGACCTTTTGGTGCAGCGCTGCTGGGTGATTTTGGGGCAGATGTTTTAAAGGTGGAAATGCCGGGGAAAGGAGATTCAGGACGTAATATGGGACCTCTTTATGAAAATAAATCTTTACGATGGGCAACGTTTGCAAGGAATAAGAAAAGCATTACGCTTGACCTTAGACGAGAAGAAGGAAAAAACATTTTTCTTAAATTGGTTGCACAAAGCGATATTATTATTGAAAACTTTAGAACGGGAACATTTGATAAATGGGGATTGACGTATGAAATTCTAAAGAAAGCTAATCCTAAAATCATCGTATTACGTATTACCGGGTATGGACAAACGGGACCTAATAAGAGGCTGGCAGGTTTTGGAACACCGGCAACTGCTTTTTCCGGGCTAACGTATATGACAGGATTTCCTGATAGAGCACCTGTAAACCCACCTATTTCACTTTGTGATTATGTAACAGGTTTATATGCAGCATATGCAGCGATGGTTTGTATTTATCATCGTGACCAGACAGGGGAAGGGCAAGAAGTCGATCTTAGTTTATATGAAAGCATTTTTCGTATGCTTGAAGGTGCTGTAGCTAATTATGACATTGCCGGAAAAATTACGGAACGGAGGCCGAGCATTAGTGGATCAGCTAGTCCTTCCGGTACATTTAAGACACAAGATGGTAAATGGGTAGTTTTAGTTTGTAGTACAGACAGAACTTTTGAATATTTTGCTAAGGGAATTGGTAGAGAAGACCTTTTGACGGATGAACGATTTAATACCAACGGAGCACGAGTAAAAAATAATACACTCGTGGAAAAAATTGTTATTGATTGGATGGGTCAACATAATTATAAAGAAATAAAATCTATTCTTGATGAAGCGGGTGCTCCCGTTAGTTTGGTATATAATATGGAGGATATTTTTAATGACCCGCATTATGCAGCGCGGCAGGATATTGTTGAAGTATCGCACCCAGACTTTGGTACTATAAAAATGCCTGGTATTGTTCCTAAATTAAGTGCTACACCCGGAAGCATTAAATGGGTGGGACCTAAATTGGGAGAGCATAATCGAATTGTATATAAAAACTTATTAGGTTTGGATGATAAAGAAATTGATGAGTTAAAAGAAAAAAAGATTATTTAATTTATCATACAAGGAGCTGATAAAGAATGGAGAAGAACATACAGTGGCCAGAAAAAGTTACTATTTGTGAAGTAGGTTTGCGGGATGGATTGCAAAATGAAAAGACCTTACTTAGTGTAGATGAAAATTAAAACTGCTGAATTCGGTTATAGCATCAGGAATAAAGATTATTGAAGTAGGTTCTTTTGTACATCCTAAGGCAGTACCAGCAATGGCTGATACGGATAAATTAGTATCAGCCATGCAAAAAGTGGATGGTGTAGAATATCGTGCCTTGGTTCCCAATCTTAAAGGAGTGGAACGGGCATTTCAATCAGGTATCAAGAAAGTTAAATTAACAGTTTCTGCAAGTGAAGCACATTGTATTAATAACTTTAATAAGAAACCGTTAGAAATGATGGAAGGATTTAATCAATGTGTTGAGTTTGTTAAAAAAAATGGAATGGAAGTATCTGGCGCCATCTCTACATCATTTGGGTGTCCTTTTCAGGGAAGAGTGCCAGTAGAACAAATAGAAAAAGTGGTAGATCGATTCTTAAAATTGGGTATTACAGAATTGTCTTTGTCTGATACAACAGGGATGGCTAATCCCCGTCAAGTTTATGAATTAGGGAGATATATGGTAAAGCATTATCCGCAGATACGATGGGTTATGCATTTTCATAATACACGGGATATGGCTTTAGCGAATATTGTAATGGCTATGCAGGCCGGAATTACTGTTTTTGATGGTGCGTTTGCCGGACTTGGTGGATGTCCCTTTGCTCCAGGAGCATCTGGTAATGTAGCAACTGAAGATATTATTCATATGTTACATGAAATGGGGGTATGTACGGGAGTAAATCTTTTAAAAGCAATGGATACGGCAAGACTTGCTCAAAAATTAGTAGGTCATGTAACAGATAGCTCTGTTTTAAAAGCGGGACGATGTGCTGATTTGACAAAAGAAAAAGTGAAAAAACAAAATTGGAAATAATATAAAATAAGATATATATTTGTAAATTGTAGTATTTTCATGTCATGTGGTAATAAAAGTATGAATTTTGACAATGTATCATATTCTACATAGTTAATTAGAGATGATACATTGTTGAAATTTATTTTATGGGGGGTATAAAGAACAAATATTTCCTCTTTCTTATGTTTAATACTATAATGACATAGTAAAGATTTTATATACGCATGACATAATAAGGAATCGGAAAATAGTATGCGACTATGTATTGGATATTTGTCAGAAGCATTATGCAGAAAAAGTGTACTTCTAAAATGGAAAAAGTTTTCTTTATACTTTCTTTGAATGTACCTAAGTTTTTGAGAGTCGTTATATATTTTAAAATATGATCCATCTTAAAATTTAATTATATATAGTAAGTTACGGTAGATACAGTAACTCATTATAGTATTGTATTGTTAGGAGGGGACAGATTGCTATGACTGAAAATTTGGATAGCAGTATATTTGGTAAATTACGTAAAAAGATAGGATTACCATTAGCTATTATTGTGGCGTTATTGGTATATTTAACTCCAATTCCTCAAGGATTGACTGTTAGTGGACATGCGGCTTTAGTACTCTTTTCAGGGATATTCATACTATATCTTACTGAAGGGTTACCATTAGTCATTACAAGTATTGCCATACCACCATTAGCAGTATTATTGGGAATTGTAAAGGTTGGTCCTAGCCTTGCTCCATTTGGATCTTCTTCTGTTTTTTTGATGTTTGGTTCATTTTTATTGGCAGCAGGAATGATTGAAACATCTCTAGCTAAAAGACTTACTTACTTAATTTTAAAATGCGTTGGTAGTTCTACCTTACAGATTACATTTGGTGTTATGATTGCAAGTATTGTGTTAACATTTCTAATCCCTTCTAGCACAGCTCGTGTGGCTATTTTATTGCCGGTTTGTATAGAAATTATTTCTTTATTTAATCGTAAAGGGAAAACTCGATTTGGTGCTAATATTTTATTAACATTGACATTGACAAATGCGACTATTAGCTCGGGTATTTTAACCGGAACGGTTCCCAACCCAGTTGCTATTAATTATATTCAAGCCGCGGGGGGACCAGCGATTTCCTATATGGAATGGCTTAAAATAGGATTTTTACCGGCTTTGATAATGACATTCTTAACTTGGGTTTTCATTCAAATTTTGTTTAAGCCAGAAGAGAATTCATTACCTGGAGGAAATGAATTTATAAAACAAAGTTTGAAAGATATGGGACCCATAAGTTATCGTGAAAAATATGCTTTGATTGTTTTTATAGGTGTTGTAATATTGTGGATGACAGGCTTTAAAACTAAAATTGATACAACTACAGCATGTTTGGCTGGAATTATATTTTTGTTTTTGCCTAAAGTAGGAGTTCTGACTTGGAAAGAAGCTTCTAAACATGTAAGCTGGAATGTTCTTTTAATCGCAGGTGGTGGGATTAGTTTAGGGGGTATTCTCATGTCTAGTGGGGCAACAAAATGGTTGGCATCTGTGATTTTCTCATTTTTTGGATTACAGACGATGTCTGTAGTTGTTGTAATGATAATTGTTATGTTAGTGTGTCAATTTATGCATTTTTTGTTCGTAGGAACCACTGTTATGGCTACAGCACTATTACCTATGGTGCTGTCTTTAGGTAATGCTGCCGGATATCCACCAGAACTATTGACAATTCCTGCGGCTATGATTATTGGAGGGTATCCAGTTTTAATGTTTTATTGCACCAATCCGAATATATTAGTATATGGTACAGATCAATTAAAAGTCAGTGATTTTCCGAAAGTAGGCATTCCTATAGCCATAATAGCTTGTTTACTATATGCTTTGTGTGCAGCTACATATTGGCATTGGATTGGTTTTATATAAACATATTTCTATTTTAAGTAAATTGTATGTATTAATATATGATGTTTTTCTGGTGACCGTTATACCATGTGGAGGGATACAGATGGCTGAACAGGAAAAATGGTACCACAGCGTTGATAAAGTACAGCGGAATGCCTTGATAGGTGCTATGGGCGGATGGACTTTAGATGCAATGGATATGTTATTATATATTATGGCATTGACAAGTATTATACAAGAGTTTCATATTGATACGGCGGCCGCAGGTATGTTGGCATCTGTAACCTTATTATCCTCCGCAATTGGAGGGACTGGGTTTGGTATTTTTGCGGATTATTTTGGCCGGAAAAAAGCATTGGTCTTTTCGATTGGAATTTATACATTGTTTACAGGACTGAGCGGTATAGCGCATTCTCTGAGTGAACTGGTGGTTTATCGTACAGTTCTGGGGCTCGGGATGGGAGGGGCATGGTCGGCGGGATCCTTGCTGGTTTCTGAATCATGGCCCCCGGAACACCGTGGAAAAGCAGGCGGTATTATGCAGGGGGGATGGGCAATTGGTTATATATTGGCAGCAGGTCTGTCTGGATTGATTTTGCCCATTTGGGGGTGGCGTGCATTGTTTTTTGCGGGGATTGTTCCCAGTGTACTCATTCTCATTTTTACCATTACAAGTGTATCCGAGTCGGAGTTATGGTTGAAAAATAAAGAAACAAAAAAGTTTTATCATGAAAAGAATACTTCGAAAGAACGATTTACCTTTTTGCAGATATTCCAGCCTCATTTATTGTATTATACAATATTGTCCTGCGTGTTTGTAGCATTTGCTCAATTAGCGTATTGGGGACTTTTTACATGGCTGCCTGGATTTTTATCTACACCTATTGCACATGGGGGAGCGGGGCTAGATATTGTAAAAACTTCTGGATGGGTTATCGCTATGCAAATAGGTGCTTTTATTGGATATTCTTCATTTGGTATTATTAGTGATAAGATAGGCAGGAAAAAAACATTTGCTATTTTTATGCTTATTGCCGGTGGCATAGTACCGATTTATGGCAATACGCGTGATCCTGTGATGCTTTTTGTATTAGGACCTATTGTTGGACTGTTTGGTTCTGGATATTTTAGTGGATTCGGCCCTTTTTTGTCGGAATTATTTCCGACACAAGTAAGAGGGACTGCCCAAGGATTTGTTTATAATTTCGGTCGTGGAATTAGTGCACTGGCTCCGGTTATTATTGGCGTGTTGGCTAAGACCTATGGTATTGGAGCCTCTTTGTTGATTACTACTTTATTTTTTATATGTGGAACTATAAGCGTCATGTTTTTACCGGAAACAAAAGGAAAGATTTTAGATAGTTAAATCTAGAAAGTATGAAGTAGATGTTTTAGTGGTAGTGGGTCATAAGGGGATGAAGGGCATGGATCAGTTAGAAATAAAGCAATTGATTGAGGGAGCAATTGACATGCATTTACATGGCAGTCCTGATATTACCGAACGAAAGTTGTCTGACATAGGACTTGCAAGGGCAGCTAGGGAAGCCCATATGGTTGGGATCATGTTAAAGAGTCATTATGGCCTGACTGCTGCTCGAGCCACGCTAGTGTGTGAATGCGTACCCGGAATCAATGTATTTGGGGGAATTGTATTAAATAATATGGTAGGTGGTTTTAATCCAGAGGCAGTAGAAACAGCCTTACAGCTGGGGGCAAAAGAGGTGTGGATGCCAACGATTACAGCAGAGAATCATTTGCGGTGTTCACATCAGGATATATCTAAAGCGGTAAGAATTACAGATGCCTATGGAAAAATAATACCGGAAATATATCCGATATTGGAGATGATTGCTGAAAACGATGTTATATTAGGAACGGGGCACCTAAGTATAGAAGAAAGTTTGAAGATTATTTCTTTAGCAAAAGAAAAAGGGGTAAAAAAGATATTGGTAACACATCCTGAATGGGAATTTACAAAGATGCCGGTAGCTATACAAAAAGAATTAGCATCTCAAGGTGTTTATTTTGAACGCTGCTATTATGCAGCCCATTCCTCACAGCAGCTGCCGATCGGAGAGGTGGCAGAGCAGATTAAACAGGTTGGAGCGGAAACTACGGTTATGAGTACTGATTTTGGGCAAATATTCAATGAATTGCCGGTTACAGGAATTCAACATTATGTAGCAGATATGATTTCTTGTGGTATTCCTGCTTCGGATATTGAAGTGATGATAAAGAATAATCCTAAATATTTATTAAGTGTATAATTTGAAATATTTAAAATATTATTATAATAAAAGAGAAAAATAGAGTTATACTAAAACGGGAAATTTTTATTTTAAGAGAATATTTGTAAATTTGTTTAATAGGAATGTTTCGGCAGTATCATAAAAAAGAAAATACTTGCAAGTTTATGAAATACCTTAAGTATTTTTAATAAACGGGGGAAATATAAAATTATATTTTTGTTGATAAAGGAGGTTTTTTATGGATGAAAGAGATTTACTGATTATTAGTGCTCTTTATAAATATAAAAATATTACTAAAGCAGCTGATGCTTTTTATATTTCTCAACCAGCCGTTACAACCAGAATTAAACATATAGAGGAAAGTTTGGGGTATAAGTTAATTTATCGTTCTAACAAAGGGATTACTTTTACGGCACATGGAAAGTATACAGCCCAGTTTGCTAATAAAATATTAGCAGATATTAATGATTTTAAAAATAATTTGTCTGATGTGGGGAAAGGAATTGTTGGAACATTAAAAATTGCGTCACCAAGTATTATTGGAAGATATTATTTGCCAGCATTTCTTGAAAAATTTCAAGGTTTTTATCCTAAAGTTCAATTTGAGATTTATATTAAACCTAGTACAGAAATATTAAAATTAGTTAATTCTCAGTTAGTAGATTTTGGATTTACTAAACATTGTGATGAATTTTCAAAAGAAGAAAAAATTTTTCTTCTTTCATATCCAGTATTATTAGTAAATAAAAGACCATTTGAACTTAATGATTTACCTAATATGAAACAAGTATCATATCCATATGAAGAGTATTATTATGAATTAATAAAAAAATGGTGGAAAGATAATTTTGAACAACCGCCACAAATTGGCAGCCATGTTACTAATCTTGACTTGTGTAAAGAAATGGTTTTTAGTGGATTAGGATATGGATTTTTACCAGAAATTTTAATTCAAGAATGTCCTTATCCTCTTTATACGAAAAAATTGTATTATAAAGATAAATCGCCGTTTACACGTAGTACATGGTTGATTTTTAAACAAAGTAGCTTGGAAAACAAAATATCAAACTTGTTTTATAACTATGTTAAAAAATCTAAGTTTAGTGATTTTCTTAGATCAAGAAACAAAAAAAATTTTAATACTATTTATAAGTAATAAGTCCATAGCTTATATGATAAACTTAATTTATGTAAAATATATTATAAATAGTTTTGAAACAATAACATCATTTTATTCATAAGCCATATTATTAGGAGGCTGAAATATTATATTAAATTTTTCAAATGGTACAATGGAAGGAAGTTATTTCCATGAAAAAATACAAAAATATTGTTGTGTTTATTAATGAATCGACTAATTCAAAACATGTATTAGAACATGCTATTATAATGGCAATGACATTTAGAACAATAATTACATTGGTTTATGTAGTTAATGTTGCAGCGGTTATTTCTAGATTTTATCAGGTTGTTAATAATGGACAAGATATAAGAGAACAAGTTATATTAAAAATAGAAAAACAGGGCTCGAAGGTTTTAAATAAATTTTTTGAAATAATACCGTCTTGTATAGACGTTAAAGGAGTAATTAAGATTGTTTTTTCTGATTCAGTGATTTTATCAGTTGTCAAAAAGTATAATGCTGATTTTATAATTATCAATGATCATGATTTTGGATTATCTGAAAAGGTATTTATAAATAATAATAGTAAATATATAGCAATAGATTCTAGTGGTACTATTTTAATCATAAATAAACACGTTACGTAATACTTTAAGTATATTTCATAATGCCATTTCAACATAGCTCGCATGGGATATCTATTCGATATAAATTTTAATAGCATTTTTTAAAAGATACGGTAGATTTTGGTAAGCCATCAATTGCTTACTCCTTATTGGTTTGCTCAATGATTACCTTTTCGGAGTTTTGATGACTTTTCTTTTTTTACTTTTACGAACTTAATTGTACTCTATCTATCCTGTCTTAACCAATTTTTTTATAAAAATAGTATACTTATTTAGAATCCTACTTGTAACACTTCAAGTAGGATTTTTTGATGATAATAGATTTCGTTGATTTAACGTTCTTATTAGTGCATAAAACATATTCATATTTTGATTAAATATCATGTTTATATATGTTATCATACATATATAAGTAAATTGTTTAACTTGTGATTATAATGCTTTTTATCCAGTTAATTACTGCAATAAATAGGATAAAGTAATATGCTAAATAAGCATATTAAAAATGACTAAATAGCCTTTAATTCTATAAATATGTATGATATCATATAAATGTAAAAAATAAGAGAAAGAGGGCGTAAATAACAATGGAAAAGGTTGATTTTATTATTGTGGGAGCAGGAGTTATTGGATTAGCTGTTGCAGAAGCATTAAGTCGTCAATATCCTGATAAGAGTGTAATTCTTTTTGAGAAACATTCCAAGTTTGGGCAAGAAACCTCCAGTCGTAATAGTGAGGTTATTCATGCAGGAATGTATTATCCGACAGGTTCATTGAAAGCAAAACTTTGTGTTTCAGGAAATCAAATGTTGTATCATTTTTGTGAAAAAAATAAAGTTCCGTATCAACGGATTGGTAAAATTATTATTACTCGTAACACAGAAGAAGAAAAAGCTGTTCACCAGATTTATGAGCAAGGCATAAAAAACGGTGTTCACGGATTACGATATTTGTCTCAAAAGAAGTGAATGAGATGGAGCCCAATATATGTGCTACTGGAGCCCTTTATTCTGAAACAACGGGTATATTGATACGCATATGTTGATGACCCGATTGGAACAAAAATCAATTAAGAATGAAGTTATGATTGCGTATAAACATCAAGTAGAGGATGTGAAAAAAACTAAGAATGGGTATGGTGTGTATTTCATAGATCCTAAAGGAAAAGAGGATGTTTTGGAAGCCGATTGTTTATTTAATTGTGCAGGTTTGTATAGTGATTTTATTCCACAACAATTAGGGATTGATATTGATAAGGAAAAATATCGAATTTATCCTGTAAAAGGAGAGTACTTCTCTATTAGTGCCGGAAAATCAAAAATGGTATCACATCTTATTTATCCACCACCGTTAAAAAACCTTCAAGGATTAGGAACCCACATTACAAAAAGTTTGGATGGAATGGCTAAGTTAGGGCCTAGTGCATTTTATGTAGATAATAAAGATGACTATGACGTAGATCCCAGCCATCTGGAAGAATTTTATCAGGCTGCACATAACTATTTACCTTTATTGAACGAAACGATCTACAAATAGATATGTCAGGAATACGACCTAAAAATCAGGCACCTCATGACCCATGGGCTGATTTTGTTATTTGTAATGAAGAAAAACATGGATTGAGCAATTTAATTGATTTAGTTGGTATTGAATCTCCAGGAATAACTGCATCACTGGCAATTGCAGAATATGCCGTTTCTTTAATACAGTAACAGCATAATTGGTAAATTTAATTAGAATATTATGATATATGAAAAGAGGTAGACGTGGAGAATATGGGAACAGTTACATTTATATTTGATGAAAAGTTGTGTAAGGGATGTGGGATTTGCGCGGCCTTATGCCCGAAACAGGTGTATGACAGAACTGAGGAAGGAAAGCCGGTGTTTGCAAGGTCGGAAGCATGTATCGGCTGCCAGCTTTGTGAATTGCGATGCCCGGATTTTGCCATCCGGATAAGGAGGAATGCATGATGGAGGAAACCTATGAAATTATGACAGGCAATGAGGCCTGTACGCATGCCGCCATTGCCGCCGGAATGCGGTTTTTTGCGGGGTATCCGATTACGCCGGCGACTGAAATTGCGGAATTATCATCAGCACTGCTGCCGAAAGCAGGCGGGAAGTTTATGCAGATGGAAGATGAACTGGCTTCGATTGCCGCCGTCATCGGGGCATCCTGCGCCGGAGCCAAGGCTATGACGGCGACGAGCGGCCCGGGGTACTCCCTGATGCAGGAAAATTTAGGGTATGCAGTGGTAGCGGAAGTCCCGCTGGTGATTGCCTATGCCATGCGGCAGGGGCCGTGCCAAGGCGTAGCGACGCTGCCGGCTCAGGGCGATATCATGCAGGTGCGGTGGGGCGTCCATGGCGATCATCCCGTAATTGCAGTGGCCCCGGATTCGGTCAGTGAAGTCTATACGGAAACCATCCGGGCGTTCAATCTGGCGGAAACCTATCGGACTCCGGTCGTCATTCTGACGGATGCGATGCTGGCTCATATGAGTGAACGGATCCGGATCCCCCGGCGTTCGGAATATGAATGCGTTGACCGCAAGCGGCCGACCTGCGCGCCTGCAGACTATAAACCGTTTGCGGATGATGGGACGGGGATTCCGCCCATGGCCTCCTTCGGGGACGGGTATCGATGGTACTGCAGCGGATTGATCCATGATGAGACCGGATTTCCCGTTGCCGATGACCCGCAGCTGATTACGGATGATATTAAGCGGTTGATGGGGAAGGTCGACAACCATATAGCGGATATTGAATCCTATGAGGAATACCAGACGGCGGGAGCCGATCTGCTCGTTGTGTCAATCGGTCTCTTGTCCCGGTCCGTTAAAGACGCAGTGGATCAGGCACGCCGGCAGGGCATCAAGGTGGGGCTGTTCCGTCCGGTTACAGTTTGGCCGTTTCCGGAAAACCGAATGGCGGCATTGAGCCGGCAGGTTCGACAAATCTTTGTATGTGAAATGAATGAAGGGCAGCTGTATCACGTCGTGCGGGAATCAGCAGGGACGACCCCGGTACAGCAGATTACCCAGAATAATGGGAAGATGATTGCAGCGGAAACGATACTGGCTGCGATAAAGGGGGGAAAACTAGATGCCTGACAACCAACATGTTTTTGATAGATACTTACGACAGGATAAATTACCGCATATCTGGTGTCCCGGCTGTGGCAACGGCATTGTCATCAATGCGCTGGTCCATGCAATCGCACGGACAGATGTCGATCCGGATACTATAGTGGTCGTATCAGGGATCGGCTGTTCCAGCCGGGCCAACGGATATACTAATTTCTGCGCACTGCACACCAATCACGGGCGGGCGCTGCCATACGCGACGGGGGTCAAGATGTTTAACCCGAAGCTGAAGGTGATTGTTGTAACGGGGGACGGCGACTGCACCTCTATCGGCGGGAACCATTTTATCCATGCCTGCCGCAGGAATATTGATCTGACGACGATCGTCTTTAATAATAGCAACTATGGCATGACCGGCGGGCAGTTTTCGCCGACGACTCCAAGCGGCAGCAGGACCAAGACCAGTGTGTATGGGAATATCGATACGCCGTTTGATATATGCTCCCTGGCAGAGGCGGCTGGGGCGACTTATGTCGCGCGCTCGACGGTCTACCATGTGAACCTGCTGATCCGTGAACTGGCGGAAGCCATCGAGCATCCCGGGTTCTCCGTCGTGGAAGCGGTCTGCGACTGCCCCACCCTGTTCGGGCGGCTCAATAAAATGGGAAGTGGGGCGGATATGCTGCTATCATACAAAGAAAAAGCGGTCGTCAAGCAGCAGGCCGAAAAAATGGATGTAGCGGCCTTGAAAGACAAACTCATCATCGGTACCTTTGTAGAACGGGACGGACCGGGAAGAATATACGAAACAATACGCATCCCTTATCAAGCGTGCGAAAGGTGGTAACTAACGATGAAAATGAATCATTATGAAATCCGATTCGGCGGATCCGGCGGGCAGGGAATGATGCTGCTGGGAGATATCTTTGCGAAAGCGGTAGGAGAACTGGATGGCCGGGAAGTCGTCTTGACGCGGTCCTATGGGCCGGAAGCGCGGGGAGGCGCCTGCCGGTCGGAATTGATTTCCGATTCACAGCCGATCAATTATCCGACGGTACGGAAGCCGAACTTTGTCCTGGCGATGTCCCAGCAGGCGTGTGACAAGTATTGTCGGGACATGGATCCGGAAGGGATCCTGCTGATTGAGCCCAAATATGTACACCGGGTGCCGAAGCAGATCAAGCATGTGTATGCTATTTCTATGACACAGCTGGCTATTGAGGAAACGGGGAAGGAAGTGGCGGCGAACGTCGTAGCGATCGGAGCGATAGCGGCATTGGCCGGGTTTGTGGATGTGGAACTGGTGCGGAAAGCAGTACAGGAACATTTCAAGCCGGCCTTCCGCAAATCCAATGACAAAGCCTTTGATGCCGGCGTGCGGGCGGCGCGGGAACAGATGAAGCGGTTTCCCCGTCCGGCATAAGCCGTCGGAACGATGATAGGGTAGCGGTCTGTTTTTAGATGGGGAGGGATGTCCAGTATGATAGACATTTATGACCGTGTTCGCAATAAGCAGTATTATGATAAAATCATGCCGGCAGAGCAGGCAGCCCGTCTTATCCAAGCGGGTGATAAGATTGGGGTTTCCGGTTTTACACCGGCTGGTTATCCTAAAGTAGTACCGCTGGCGCTGGCGAAACGGATAGAAAAAGAACATTTTCAGATCGACCTGTTTTCCGGAAGCTCGACAGGAGATGAATGTGACGGTGCGCTGGCGAGAGTGCATGGGATTCGGTCGCGGTACCCGTATCAAACGACGAAGGAGCTTCGGCAGGAGATTAATACGGGATCCGTAGTCTATGAGGATATGCATTTAAGCAATCTGGCACAACAAATCCGGGAAGGATTCTTCGGCCGGCTGCAGTATGCCGTGATTGAAGCGGCGGCGATTACCGAGGAAGGGGATATCGTACCGACCACTTCAGTGGGAAACTCGCCGACCTTCGCAGCGGAAGCCGAACACGTGATTGTGGAAGTGAACGTGACGCAGCCCGCAGCATTGGAAGGACTCCATGACATTTATGTACTGCAGGATCCACCGCACCGGACCCCGATCCCACTTATCCATGCCGGAGACCGCATCGGTAAGACAGCAATTCCCTGCGGATGGAAAAAGATAGCGGCGATCGTACCCAGTGCTATACCTGATGCGCCGCGATTCCTGAAAGCTGTGGATGAAGATGCGGAAGCAATGAGTGCGCATCTCATTGACTTCTTGGAACAGGAAGTAGCCGACGGCCGGCTGCCAAAGCATCTGCTGCCGCTGCAGTCGGGAGTGGGATCGGTATCCAATGCCGTCATCGGCGGCTTAAAAAACAGCCCCTTTACTCATCTGTCTATTTTTACGGAAGTGATCCAGGATGGGATGTTTGATTTGATAGATGCCGGAAAAGTGGATACCATTTCCGGCACGGCGCTTTCCGTATCGCCAAGCTATCTAAAAAAGTTCTATGACCACTTGGATCAGTATAAAAATATTCTGGTGCTGCGGCCCCAGGAAATCTCCAATAATCCAGGATTGGCGCGCCGCTTGGGAGTGATTGCCATGAATACGGCGATAGAATGCGATATCTATGGGAACGTGAATTCCACCCATTTTTATGGGACGAAGATGATGAACGGGATCGGAGGGTCGGGAGATTTTGCCAGGAGTGCCTACCTGTCTATTTTTTGTACGAACTCACTGGCTAAACAGGGAAAGGTCAGTTCTATTGTTCCGATGTGTTCCCATGTAGACCATACGGAACATGATGTGCAGATACTTTGCACGGAACAAGGGATAGCTGATTTGCGGGGACTCAGCCCGAAAGAACGGGCTCGGGTCATCATAGATCAATGTGCACATCCGCGCTACCGGGATATGCTGAACGACTATTTTGATCGGGCAGTTGCCAGTACCCGGGGAGCGCAGACTCCGCATTTATTGCCAGAGGCTTTATCCTGGCATCAGCGGTTTTTAGATACAGGCACAATGGAATGTAAGAGTAAATAATTACTGCTTTCAGGTTTATTTACAATGATATTTAGCTAAGTTTAAGGACAATTAATATTATGAATATTAAAGTATTATTTTATGGTTTTCCTGGAAAAATTACTAGAGGGTACATGAGTTGGAGCTCTATTGTTTATATAGAAACTGCTGAAAAAAAAATATTGTTTGATACGGGAAGTATGGTGGAACGAAGTGTATTACCAGTACGTATGAAAAAATATGGAATAGATATAGTCGATATTGACACAGTAGTATTAAGTCATTTTCATCATGACCATGCTAGTAATATTGATTATTTTAAGAATGCCAGAATATTATTGCATGAGAATGAATGCAAATATATTGAAAGTAATCCAGAGGACTGGGCTTTATTGAAGTATATGTATCTGCCGTTAAAACAAAGTGGCCAATTAGTCGTCATTTCAGGAGAACCAGAAATATGTCCGGGAGTTAAAATTATTATGACGCCTGGACATACACCAGGTTGCATATCTTTAGTTCTACAGGAAGAAAATAAGCCGGTTATTGTTTTAGCAGGTGATGCAGTTAAAAATCTTGCTGAGTTATCTACGGGAAAGGTTGCGATGTCCCTAAATAATGAAGCAAGCAGTCAATCTATAAAACGTATTAGAAATATAGCAGATATTGTTGTACCTGGTCATGACAGGGTATTAAAAATTGAACAAGATCGGATTGCTGCAATAACAACTAGTTGTGAAATCATTACTGTTCCAGCGGGAATTTGTTCAAAAAAATCTTATAATATAAAATTGCAAATTGGTCCTTCGGAGATTTTAAAAAAAGAATAACCATATTATATGATGAACAAATTTTAATAATATATTAATTTTAATTCTTCCATTGTTTCTATGCGTTATAGTTGAAAGTAAATTTTAAATAACTTAATGCTTAGTAAGCAAACAGCATACCTTATAGTGCATAAAATATATATAAATAGAAAGGAGTAATATCAAAATGGAAGGAAAAAGTGGGTTTGAATTATGGGGAAAAAGATATGGTTTATTTTTGGCAATTATTGTAGGATTGATTGTTTGGTTTATGCCCGTTCCTGGAGATATGAACATAGTTCAACATAAGTTATTAAGTATTTTTGCGGGAGCTGTTGTTGCTTGGATTACAATGGGAATTAATTTTGCTGTTAGTACATTTGCCATTGTTAGTTTATTGTATTTTTGGGTTGGCAACTTAGCAAATAAAGTAGTAGGAACATCTTTGGTACATGACGCAAACTTTGCTGTAAATGGTTTTAGCTCACCTTCATTGTGGTTATTAGTTACTGGCTTTGTTATTTCTATTGCAATGACTGAGAGTGGGATTGCGAGAAGAATGGCTCTCATTATGATGAAGAAATTGGGGAAAACTCCTAGAGGCGCAATGTTTGCTACTATTATTGCTAATTTTATTGTTGCACCGCTTACTCCATCCAATACGGCAAGAGCTGCAGCAATGTTACCTATCTTAAATGGTGTTTCTGAAACATATCAAGCGAAACCAGGAAGTAACTTTGGTAAAGCATTATATTTAGGTGGAACTTTTACAAACAATATCACAGGATCTGCATTTTTGACGGGGACTATTCCGAATCCTTTAGGGATTGCACTTATTACGGCTGCTGTTGGAGCTTCGCAATTTACAACCTGGAGTTTTTGGGCTATCGCATCTGTTCCGACAAATATAATTATTCTAATAATTATGGCGCTTGTTTTGTTGAAGATGTTTCCTCCTGAAAATAAAAAATTACCAGGTGGAATCGAATATGTAGAAAATGAATTAAAAAAAATGGGACCAATGTCTATTGATGAAAAAAAGTCGATTTTTTATTTTTTACTTGCATTAATCCTTTGGTCAACGGATTCTATTCATCATTTTGATTCTGCAATGATAGCTTTTTTTGTTTCACTATTAATTTTTCTTCCTCGTCTTGGTGTATTGCAATGGAAAAAAATTCAAAAATCTTTGCCATGGGAATTGTTTGTATATTTTGGGGGTGTTATTACATTGAGTTCAGCACTTATGAAAACGGGTGCGTTCCAATTAGTAATTGAAAAATTATTATCATCATTTGGATTATTTGATATGAATTATACATTATTATTATTAGTGCTTATGGGTTTTACTATTTTTAGTCATATTATATGGTCTACTACTACGGCTATGGCGGGGGTAATGATCCCCATTTATATTGGTATTGCTCAAGCATGCGGATTTGATGTGGTACAATTTGTACTACCTATGGTTATTATGTTGGGATATGCTTTATGTCTACCGTTTAATACTATGGGAAATATAATTTTATTTGGAACAGGATATTTTACTGTAACTGAACAATTTAGAGCAGGGTTGATTATAAGTTTAATTATTTGGATTATGTGGATTATTACTGCACTTGTATGGTGGCCAATTATAGGCTTATTTTAAATAAAATTTAACATTATATAATAAGGAGGATACAGATGGCTGAACAGGAAAAATGGTACCACAGCGTTGATAAAGTACAGCGGAATGCCTTGATAGGTGCTATGGGCGGATGGACTTTAGATGCAATGGATATGTTATTATATATTATGGCATTGACAAGTATTATACAAGAGTTTCATATTGATACGGCGGCCGCAGGTATGTTGGCATCTGTAACCTTATTATCCTCCGCAATTGGAGGGACTGGGTTTGGTATTTTTGCGGATTATTTTGGCCGGAAAAAAGCATTGGTCTTTTCGATTGGAATTTATACATTGTTTACAGGACTGAGCGGTATAGCGCATTCTCTGAGTGAACTGGTGGTTTATCGTACAGTTCTGGGGCTCGGGATGGGAGGGGCATGGTCGGCGGGATCCTTGCTGGTTTCTGAATCATGGCCCCCGGAACACCGTGGAAAAGCAGGCGGTATTATGCAGGGGGGATGGGCAATTGGTTATATATTGGCAGCAGGTCTGTCTGGATTGATTTTGCCCATTTGGGGGTGGCGTGCATTGTTTTTTGCGGGGATTGTTCCCAGTGTACTCATTCTCATTTTTACCATTACAAGTGTATCCGAGTCGGAGTTATGGTTGAAAAATAAAGAAACAAAAAAGTTTTATCATGAAAAGAATACTTCGAAAGAACGATTTACCTTTTTGCAGATATTCCAGCCTCATTTATTGTATTATACAATATTGTCCTGCGTGTTTGTAGCATTTGCTCAATTAGCGTATTGGGGACTTTTTACATGGCTGCCTGGATTTTTATCTACACCTATTGCACATGGGGGAGCGGGGCTAGATATTGTAAAAACTTCTGGATGGGTTATCGCTATGCAAATAGGTGCTTTTATTGGATATTCTTCATTTGGTATTATTAGTGATAAGATAGGCAGGAAAAAAACATTTGCTATTTTTATGCTTATTGCCGGTGGCATAGTACCGATTTATGGCAATACGCGTGATCCTGTGATGCTTTTTGTATTAGGACCTATTGTTGGACTGTTTGGTTCTGGATATTTTAGTGGATTCGGCCCTTTTTTGTCGGAATTATTTCCGACACAAGTAAGAGGGACTGCCCAAGGATTTGTTTATAATTTCGGTCGTGGAATTAGTGCACTGGCTCCGGTTATTATTGGCGTGTTGGCTAAGACCTATGGTATTGGAGCCTCTTTGTTGATTACTACTTTATTTTTTATATGTGGAACTATAAGCGTCATGTTTTTACCGGAAACAAAAGGAAAGATTTTAGATAGTTAAATCTAGAAAGTATGAAGTAGATGTTTTAGTGGTAGTGGGTCATAAGGGGATGAAGGGCATGGATCAGTTAGAAATAAAGCAATTGATTGAGGGAGCAATTGACATGCATTTACATGGCAGTCCTGATATTACCGAACGAAAGTTGTCTGACATAGGACTTGCAAGGGCAGCTAGGGAAGCCCATATGGTTGGGATCATGTTAAAGAGTCATTATGGCCTGACTGCTGCTCGAGCCACGCTAGTGTGTGAATGCGTACCCGGAATCAATGTATTTGGGGGAATTGTATTAAATAATATGGTAGGTGGTTTTAATCCAGAGGCAGTAGAAACAGCCTTACAGCTGGGGGCAAAAGAGGTGTGGATGCCAACGATTACAGCAGAGAATCATTTGCGGTGTTCACATCAGGATATATCTAAAGCGGTAAGAATTACAGATGCCTATGGAAAAATAATACCGGAAATATATCCGATATTGGAGATGATTGCTGAAAACGATGTTATATTAGGAACGGGGCACCTAAGTATAGAAGAAAGTTTGAAGATTATTTCTTTAGCAAAAGAAAAAGGGGTAAAAAAGATATTGGTAACACATCCTGAATGGGAATTTACAAAGATGCCGGTAGCTATACAGAAAGAATTAGCATCTCAAGGTGTTTATTTTGAACGCTGCTATTATGCAGCCCATTCCTCACAGCAGCTGCCGATCGGAGAGGTGGCAGAGCAGATTAAACAGGTTGGAGCGGAAACTACGGTTATGAGTACTGATTTTGGGCAAATATTCAATGAATTGCCGGTTACAGGAATTCAACATTATGTAGCAGATATGATTTCTTGTGGTATTCCTGCTTCGGATATTGAAGTGATGATAAAGAATAATCCTAAATATTTATTAAGTGTATAATTTTTAATATGGATTGATTTCAACCAAGATGGTTTTGACTGAAATCAATCCATATAAAAATTTTCTATTGGCTGTGTGACTACTATTATGATCTTCTTGGGTATAATAGTAGCATTAAAAGTAAAAAAGAGGTGCGAATATGAAAAAAAAATTGATTTACTTGTTACTTGCTTTTTTTGCATTTGTAATTGTCGGTTGGATACTGCCAACGCCAGAAGGTCTTCCACAGACAGGTAAAATGGCATTGGCTGTGGGGGTATTTGCTATTATTGTTTGGGTTACGGGAGCCGTAGAAGGTGCTATTAGTGGTATTATGATTGTATTTCTTCTAGCAATTACAAAAGCCGCAAGTGTGGGAGTTGCTTTTTCTGGATATGCTAACTCATCTGTTTGGTTGATTGTAGTTGGTTTTATTATGGCTGGTATTATGGAATATGTCGGACTATCAAAACGTATTGCGATTCATCTAATAGGAATGTCTAAAGGATATAGTATTCGTATTTATTGGGCAGTTGCTGTTACAATGGCAATTATGACCTTTTTGGTTCCGTCTATTACTGCGCGCACGTTATTGATGTTGCCTATTATATTGGGAATAGGAACTTCTTTTCACGCGGAAGCGGGAAAAAGCAATATCGTTAAAGCTTTATTATATATTGTTGCTATGAGTGGTACTGCTATGAGCATCGGTGTCTTAACTGCTCATGTTGGAAATCCTATTACTGTGGGGATGATTGCAGATGCTACCGGTCAATCAATAGGTTGGAGTCAATGGTTCAAAATTGGTGGCCCACCGGCATTTGTTCTTGGGTTTGGGTTGGTATTTCTATTTCAGTTTATGTTTCCGCCAGAAATTAATAAAATTGATAATTGCAGTAAATATGTACAGGAAGAATTAGAAAAATTAGGTCCTATTAGCCGTGATGAAAAATATACATTAGTTGTATTTATTTTGACATTAATTTTATGGGCACTAGATTCTTATACGAATCTTTCTGTTATTATTGTTGGATTATTTGCTGTAATTATTTTATTACTCCCTGTATTTGGAGTTATGTCATGGAAAGAAGCACAGAAAAAAGTACCTTGGAATGTATTTGTCCTTTATGGAGGTGGTTTATCATTAGGTGCAGTATTAGTCACATCTGGGGCTGCAAAATGGATTGCAAATACTTGTTTCTCACCATTACAAGTTTTACCACTTACAATCCAAATAATTGCATTAATTTGGATTGTAACCATAATGCAAGTACTCTTTACTGGTGGTGGTCCTAAAACTACTGCACTAACACCTATTATTATTGCATATGCGATGTCTATTGGCGCGGATCCTACTATTTTTGCATTACTTTTGGGAATGAATATGCAGCATCAATATCTATTACCGGTCAGCAACATGCCTAATGTTGTTATATGTGGAACTGATTTTATTAATTCGCACGGTTTAATGAAAACTGGTTTCATTGTTAGTGTTATTGCGTGTGCATTTATGTCGCTCATGACTGTAACCTATTGGCATTGGATTGGATTACTTTAATATTAGAGAAGAATTTATGAACTTTTATGTTTTGTTATACGATATGGGAGGATTATTGATGGAATATATAAAAATTAATAATGAAATATTGGATAATATTAAAAATATTGTAGGCAGTAAAAATGTAATAACAGATAAAGATTTGATTGCAACCTTATTCTCATGATGAAGTAACAGATTCGACATATCATCATATGCCAGAAGTTGTATGCTATGTGGAATCGGCACAGCAAGCCGCTGATATTATGAAGCTAGCTAATCAATATCATTTTCCGGTTGTACCGAGAGGGGCAGGTACGGGATTAGCGTGTGGAGCAGTCCCTATTTATGGGGGAGTTGTGCTTTCATTAGAAAAAATGAATAAAATCTTAGAGATTAATGAAGATGGATTATATGCAGTGTTCAGCCGGGAGTCCGTACTTCTGAATTTCAATCAGCGGTAGAAGCGCGGGGATTATTTTATGCTGGAGACCCTTGCAGTGGGGATTCTTGTTTTATTGGTGGGAATATCGCAACCAATGCAGGAGGAAATAGAGCTGTAAAATATGGTACTACGCGACATCAAATTTATTCTATTCAAGTCGTTACTCCAACGGGGAAAATTGTTAATTTAGGAGCTCGACTACAAAAACAGACGACGGGATATTGTATGGATCAACTTATTATTGGTTCTGAAGGAACACTTGGCATTATTATGCAGGCTACTATTAAATTATTACCAAAGCCAAAATATATTTTGGATATATTGGCTGTTTTTGAAAATGTTAATCAAGCAACGGGTATTGTTAATAAAATTATTAAATCAGGTATTATGCCAACATGTGTGGAATATATGGATAATATAACCATTAAATCAGTTGAAAAATATTTACACGAAAAGCTTCAAGATAGTGATAAAGGAAATTATATCATTATTCAGGTAGAAGGTATCAATGAAGATGATTTAGATGATAAAGCAGTACTTCTAGATGAAATGTGTAATCAAAATGGAGCTCTATCTGTATTAGTAGCTGATTCTGATAAAATATGGCATGCACGCAAGTCTTTTGCGGAAGCGGTACGATCAGAAAGTCTGATTGTAGATAAAGAAGATGTAGTGGCGCCTGTTGATCATGAACCAGAACTATTAAATAAAATTTTGGAATTAGCCAAGAAATACAATTTAATTACACGGATTGCAAGTCATGCTGGAGATGGAAATATTCATTTAAATATTTTAAAAATGAAGGAATGACTTATGATGAATGGGATAAAAATGTAAAGAATATGCAACAAGAATTATATACTTTTATTTATAGTATAGGTGGACGACTTTCGGGGGAACATGGCATTGGCTTTAAGCGGAAACATTTAATGGAACAATTTACGGACCCAGATGAATTAGATATGATGCGCACCATAAAAAAAGCTCTTGACCCTAATGATGTTCTAAATCCGGGAAAAATATTTGATTTAAAGGTTTAAATCAGATATTTTTAGATGATATAAGGTAATTTAATAGAGGAAGTAATTACTATGAAAAAATATCAAAATATCATTGTGCTTATTAATGAAGAAATTAATACAAAACAAGTATTAGAACATGCCATTATAATGGCCAATGCTTTTGAAACAATAATTACGTTAGTCTATGTGGTGAATATAGCACTTGTTATTTCTAAGTTTTATCAGTCTGCTAATATAGAGCAGATTGAATTAGGAATAGAAAAACAAGGAGAAAAAATATTAAAAGAAATTTCCACAATAGTTCCACAAGGTATAAAAGTTAAAGGAGTAATTGAAATTGGCTCCATTGGTTCAATAATTTTATCAGCAGCAAAAAAGTATAATGCGGATTTCATTGTTATTGATAAACAGATATTTGGGTTACCAAAAAAAATTGTATAAATAGTTTTAATCGATATAAAATAGCACATTCGGACTGTACTATTTTGATAGTACAGTCCGAATAATTAAAGATAGAGTACAATTGAGTTCGCAAAAGTAAAAAAAGGAAAAACCATCAAAACTCCGAAAAAGTGAGTATCGAAAAAAAATAAGGAGCAAGAAATTGGTGGCTTACCAAAATTCTACCGTATCTTTTGAAAAATGCTATTAAAATTTATCTCAGATGAAGATTTCCATGCAGTCTATGCTGAAATGGCTCTGTGAACGACTGATGGAAGCTGAAGCAGACAGTAAACTTTGTGCAGAAAAATCAGAACGAAACAAAGAGCGGCAAGGGTACCGATCAGGCTATTGCGTTCGCCGTTTCGATACAAGAATGGGAACGATATATTGAATGGTTCCCAAAATCAGGAACGGCGGATAGATTCCCTTCTTTGTAGACTCAAACAAACGCTCGGAGACCACTCTCATGAATGTAATCCGAGAAGTATATGTGAATGGTGTTTCCACTCGAAAAATCGATACATTAACAACAAGTCTGGGCATGAAATCCATTTCACGGGGGCAAGTTTCCGTTATTACGAAGCTACTTATCCCCATGTATTTGATTAGGTAAAAGAACGAGGAGTAGAAACAGGTATGTCTGGTGGTATCGGATGCACAAAAGGTTTAGTAAAAGCTGTCAGAGGCCTTTATTGGTGCTCTTGGCAAAGCTGCAACGTTCATTTTATGCGTAATATACTGGCATCTGTTTCTGGTAAAAACAAGAAACCATTTGCGGAAAAACTCAAACAAATTTGGCTGCAGCCAGACTACGAAAGTGCTCAGAAATATGCAAACGCACTGATAAATGACTATGAAGCGCAATATCCACGAACCATTTTGACATTGTAGGACGGATTGGAAGATTCTCTTTAAATTTTGGGTTTTCGAGAAAGGGATGCTAGGAAGATATCCTCAAAAAATCTATTGGAACGGCTCAACAAAGAAATACGCCGTCGCATGAAGGTTGTTGGAATATTTCCCAGCATGGATTCGTACGTCCGATCAATGACAAGTTATCTCATGGAATACAATGAAGATTGGTCTAGCAGACGTTCCTACATGAATCTCAAAATTATTATGGAACTTCTCTTATCAAAAATTGTGTAACCTCTATTTGAAGTTTGGTGGTTTTTGCGAACATAACTTGACTCTAAAATGAATACAGTATTAAATAAAACTATAAATATAAATTTAGTAACTTGTATGATAATAATTTAAATATTAAGGAATAAATAATTAGAACCAGACTGATTATTTAAACTTCCCTTTTGGAAAGGCTGGAATGGATAAACCTTTCCACCGCAAGCATTCAGCAGGGAGTGCTTTTTTGTTGCCTTAAATATAAGAAGAAATAAATATGTTAAACTGGGAAAGTGCCAAAAAGGTTTTGAGCTCGAAAGACAGACCGCGTATAGCTTATTTTTTTGAAAAAATGCTAAAATTTAAAAAGTAAAAAATATTATGGCAGTAATGAGATTGCAATAAATTGAAAATACCTGATGTTAAGTCGTTATTAGTTTTTGCGTCTGAATAATTCGTACAATTATATATCATCAAAGTAAAATTTTTGTCAATGAGTTGTTATATAAGCAATAACGTATTGCATTATATTGACGGGCATAGAATAATGTAATTTTTTTCTTGACTTGTAGTGAACTTTAAGTGTTATGCTGAATTTGTGAGAACATCCTGCTTGTATTAACGGAGTTGATAAATGAAAGTAAATTTAAATATTTTTTTATATTGAAGAATGTTTCTATGCTAGATTTTATCAATTTTATACATGAAAATATTATAATACGAAGTTATAATTCTCTTGTGTTGAAAGTAGTTTTAGTAAAAGTATATATTTTTATTCTACATTTTGAGATAGACATATTTGACTAAACTATTATATTATTACGATTTTTCTAGGTGGGACACTTGATTATGAAGAAAGTGAAGAAGCTATGAGACATGCGTTTGAGTTGGGCATCAATTTTTTTGATACAGTTAACTGTTATTCTGCTGGAACGAGCAAAGAATCTGTGGGGCGGGTAATTAAAAAAATTTAAACGGGATGATATTTTTTTAGCTACCAAGGTGTTTTTTAGTGTTGATAAATTAAGCAGGTTGCATCAAGGAAGATTATCTAGAAAAGTAATTAACCAAAAAATTGATTAGTCCTTAAACCGATTAGGGACTGATTATGTGGATTTGTATATTATTTATTGATTTGATTATGATACTCCCAGAAAAAACAATGGAAACACTTGACAGTCTAGTAAGGGCAGGAAAAGTGCTAAATCCTGGAGTTTCTGCATGTATGGTTATCAGTTTCATACTATGCAGGTTGTGGCTGAAAAAGGGGGATGGACAAAATTTGTAACTATGCAAAATCACTATAATTTACTGTAGAGAGGATGAATGCGAACTGATATCTATTTGCAGGAAATATGAAGTTGTTTTTACTCCTTACAGTCCATTAGCATCTGGCAGGTTTTCAAGATCTCAATGGCATTCTAATTCAGAACGGAGTCAGACTGATAAAGTTGCAGTTTAAAAATAGGATGCAACAGAAAAAACAGATAAAAAAATAGTGGACAGAGTCGGGGAAATTGCGGAAAAATATAATGTGACGATGACACAGATTGCACTGGCACGGCAATTTGCAAAAGGAATGGCTTCTCCTATTGTCGGAGTATCAAAAATTAAATATCTTGATGATGTAGTTGGGGTGTTAGACGTGATTCTAACAGAGGAAGATGTAAAAAATTCTGGATTAATTATAGGTACCGCATGCTATAGTGGGGGCATTAAATAATGCATAAAAAAAGAATTTATTAAACTATCGGAATAAAGAATATTTTCAATCGAATCTATTTTGTGTGTATTTTCCGCGGCATAGCAATTGATATAGTAAGCAATCGTTTATGTTTTAAATAGTATATTAATGATATAAGATATTTGGGAAAAGGAGAATTTTATGGATAACGAACAGTTCAGTATATTTCCTATGGGAGCGAAAAATGATGCTTTTGCACGATATTTTATAGGTCAAAGTTATTTAAATATGCTTTCAACAGACCTCGTTTTTATTGGAAATGTAACATTTGAACCCGGCTGTCGAAATAATTGGCATATTCACCACAAAGGAGGACAAATCCTTCTTTGTACCGCGGGGCGTGGTTATTATCAAGAATGGGGGAAAGACGCACAAGAATTGCATCAGGGGGATGTGGTTACTATTGCGCCAGAAGTTAAACATTGGCATGGTGCAGCTAAAAATAGTTGGTTTGCACATGTAGCAATTGAAGTTCCCGCTGAAGGAGCATGTAACGAATGGCTCGAACCTGTAGATATAAAGGAATATAATAAACTTTTGTAAAAAATAAGGAGAACATATGAATAACGTGTTAATTGTTGTAGAGACTTCCACATGGTGGTATTCTATGGCACACGCGATGGCCTGGACACGTCATTAAATATGTAAAAAAGTTTGTGAAGGTGCTAAATCTTTAGGCGAAATGGAAATCAGATTTGACTCTAATGAAGGAAATCATCTGATGACAGCATCTTCTGAGATTGATAACTGGATTATGCAAGTGAAACAATACATTTTGTCTTAAAGAAAGTTATGTGAAGAATTTAATACATTTTTTATGATGGTAGAAAGTCCCTTTTTGTTAATGACTTTAATATGATGATTGCAACTCCTGTGGTTTAATATAAAGATGTATCAGTTAAAAATTTTATAGGATATCCTGCGCATTATTATACAGCACATGGTAGTGTGATATAAAAAAACGTATCGATGGTCATAGTAATAATCATTTGTATTGAAAGCATAGGATGTCTTTGATACAATGGCTATGCTATTGCTATAATGGGGGAAAATATATTTCCGGGAATGAAAAATCCTGATATTTCATATATTTAAGGAAAATACTTGCGATGGAGTGTGTTCTAAGTGATACTTTTGATTAGAGTTTAATCGTATGAAACAAAATTTTGATATATTTGATTTTGTGTTGGCAGAAGAAGATATGCAGCATATAACAAAAATAGATGAAGAGCAAAGTTTGTTTTTTTCTCATTATGATCCAAAACTTGTAGAAATGATTATCAGTTATAAACCAAATATCTAAACAATATCTCGTTATAAAACGGGTGTAGAGATTCGGTATTTCTATTACTTTTATTACTGTGGGGATGAATTATTGATAGGTACTGCGTAAAGTGGATAATAACTAATTTAAGATTATTTTAATGTTTTTGTGTGATATATAGGTGAATATGAGGAATTTATCAGGACTGTTATGAATGAGAGAATTTAAGATAAGTGTGATATTGTTGCTGTTTATTAGGGAGCATATGCAATGTGGAAAAAAATTTTAGCAGGGTTATTAATATTCACTGGAGTAGTGACGTTAATTGCTTGTGGAAGTGTACCTGAAACAATGCAAAGTCAGAAGGTCGATTCGAAAGTAACGTCAAAGCGATGGAAAAATTTTGGTGGTTTATTTTTCGGCGAGTGGTAATACAAAACGCGTAGCGGAAACGATTGCCAATCAGAAAAATGCTGCACTTTTTGCAATAAAACCGTCGCAGTCGTATACAGAAGAAAATCTGAATTATCGAAATACAGACAGTCGTGTCATGAAAGAACATGGGCAACCTGACTTACGCCCGACATATGAGGGGGATGTAGAAAACTGGGATTCGTATGATACAGTTTACATCGGCTATCCACTCTGGTGGCAGCAGGCACCACACGTAGTCTATACGTTTGTTGAACATCATAATTTCGGAGGTAAAGAAGTCATTCCGTTCTGCACGTCCAGTTCGAGTCCGTTGGGTACAAGTGGTACGAACTTAGCTAAAGCGGCAGGTACAGGAACTTGGCAGGTAGGTATTCGTTTTAGCGGCGGGAGTAAGTACTACAGAAGTCCTTAATTGGTTGAAAGGGAAATAAAGGGTAAAAAATAGGATATGGAAGAAGACGATGCAGTTGAGTCTGATTCGTACAAGTTTATTCAATATGGGGGGCGGTAGTTTCGCTCAAATTTCAGTGGTGATACGATGGATAGCAATAGTCGGACTAGCGTAGTAAATAAAAATCATGCCACTATGATGGGAAAACAGGGCTTGGGTATTGAAAAGACTGATCCTGAACTGACAGCGATAATGAAAAAGTATGTTTACGGAGATATTGTGCAACAAGTCAAAATCGCAATAAAGGAACAGCATCTCGTTACGCTGGCGGTGCTGGTAACGAATCAAGATACGGTATTGGTTTCAAAGGAGTGTTCAAGGTGCGATCCAAGATAGAGTGACACCGCTGGAAATACGGGAATCTGTATACCAATTAGCACCATATGTCGGTTTCTCAAAAGTAGTAGAAACTATACCGGTCATGGATCAGGTGTTTCAGAAAAATGGTATTGTCCTTCCATTAGACAAACAAAGTACAATCAATGATGGCAATCGATTTGATAAGGGGCTGCACAAGATAAAGTTATAGGCGCGATTACGACGATGAATCCATATATAGGTTTTCCTCGGATATTACATTGCCTGCGTACTGCTAATGAGGTATTTCAAAAAAAGTAGACCAAATAGATAGTTTGTATGAATGGTTCATTAATGTATCACTCAGCCTATTTCCAGCGTGACGCTTTGGGATCAGATAAATAATCTTTACAAACTAGGGAATATACGTTAGCAGATGCGAGTATTATATTAGCACAAGGAAACAAAGTAGTGATGAAAACTGATATCTTTTGTAAGTTCTGGATGAAATGAAGTAGCCAACATGTTTTTTTGTTTAGCAGCTACAATCTTTCCATTGACTTTTGTGAGAATGGTGACATCCGGTTTGACAGATTCTATATAAGGGGCCCGAATAAATACAAGTGGTATTTTATGTGTAGAGACAGGAAAAATTGTTTTTTGTGTGATAAAACTTTCCATTTGACTGCCGTAAGCATTACGACGAACTGTGATATTCATGGTACTCAAATATGTTTTTTCTTGACCTATAATTGTTTTTGCTAAGAGAATGAGACCGGCACATGTACCCCAAACGGGAAGACCTTCCTCGATTTGACGTGTTAACGGGAGAAGGAGATTAAATGCTTCTAAAAGTTTACCCATTACAGTGGATTCGCCGCCAGGTAAAATAAGTCCGTCAATATTATTTAAGTCAGTTTCAGTTCGAACTCTATGCCCTTGGATACCAAGGGCATAGAGTTTTTCTAAGTGTTCTGATACAGCACCTTGCATTGCTAATACACCGATTGTTTTCATCGCTACCATCCTCTGTTAGCCAGTCGTTCATTAGAGGAAAGAGTATCAATATTGATTCCGACCATAGCTTCTCCTAAGTTTTCGGAAAGAGCCGCCAATTTTTCCGGATCATCGTAAAAAGTTGTCGCTTTGACAATGGCTTTTGCCCTTTTTGCAGGATTTCCTGACTTAAAGATACCTGAACCAACAAAAACACCATCCACGCCAAGCTGCATCATCAGGGGCCGCATCTGCGGGAGTAGCAATGCCACCGGCAGCAAAATTAACAACGGGAAGGGTGCCTTTTTCATGTACATACTGAATGAGAGCAAACGGAGCTCCCATTTCTTTGGCAAGATGCATTAATTCCATGGGTGTGGAAAATTGGACACGGTGTATATCAACTGTCATAGTACGCATATGACGAACGGCTTCGATGATATTACCTGTGCCGGCTTCTCCCTTTGTACGAATCATGGAGGCACCTTCACCTATGCGTCGCAAGGCCTCTCCTAGGTTACGAGCTCCACACACAAATGGAATTTGGAAAGCCGCTTTATTAATGTGGTTGACATCGTCAGCTGGTGTTAACACTTCTGATTCATCAATATAATCAATACCGATGGCTTGTAGAATTTGAGCTTCTACAAAGTGACCAATACGTACTTTAGCCATAACAGGAATGGATACAGACTCTTTGATTTCTCTAACCATTTTTGGATCAGACATACGTGCAACGCCTCCTTCACGACGGATATCGGCAGGGACACGTTCCAATGCCATGACGGCACTTGCACCGGAATCTTCTGCTATTTTTGCTTGTTCTACATTGGTGACATCCATAATAACGCCGCCTTTTAACATTTGTGCCAGATTTTTGTTCAATTCATATCGATTTTCCATTATGAGATACCTCTTTTCTTGACAAATAGTAAAAATTTACTAAAATAAATTGTATCAGTACAATTTATTTGTATTTTGGTAAATTTTTACTATTCTACAAGAAAAGGAAGAAAAATTCAATATGACTAATGAATTTAATCAATTTGTATCGATACAGTTGACGAAGAATGAAAAAAATGCATTATATGTTCAATTATATAATCAAATTATTGAACTTATCCATTCACGCGTATTAGCACCGGGGTATCGATTGCCTTCAGTACGAAAATTTTCCCAATATTTATCTATTAATCCGGGAACCGTAGTGAATGCATATAAAGAATTAGAAAAAAGTGGGTATGTCATTTCTCATGGTGGAAGTGGCAGTTATATTGCTGAAAAAACCTCTCTGATGGAATTGGATATGGGAACTGTCATGGCGGATTGCACCTTATTAGAAGAGGGATGGGAAAACAAACAAAATGGAGACATGATTAATATGCGCAGTATTGCTTTGAATCCGGATGTTATTTCTATTAAAAAGTTTAAAGAATTAGTGATAAAAGTATTAGATCGTGATAAAGGAAAAACTTTTAGTTATGAAGGAAGTCAAGGTTTTTTACCATTGCGGGAATCGGTTGTAACTTATTTGAAAGAGCGCCATGTTTCTACAAGTGCAAAAAATATACAGGTTATTTCTGGTGCTCAACAGGGAATAGATATTGTTGTCAGAGCTCTTTTAAATCATGGGGATTATGTGTTTACAGAATCACCGACGTATCCGGGTGCTATTGCAGCTTTTCGCTCAGCAGGTGCTAAAGTTATTGACATCCCGATGGAACCAGATGGCATAGATGTGATAAAATTGGAGAAATATCTTCAACGTTTTCGTCCGAAACTAATATATGTGATGCCAATATTACAGAATCCGACAGGCATATCGTATAGCATAGAAAAACGTAATCGTTTTATGGAATTGATGCGGTATTATGATGTATGTATATTAGAAGATGATTATCTCAGTGAGTTATCTTTTCGTACCAGTCCATTAGCTCCCTTGAAGGCGTTAGATCGAGATGATAGGGTTATATATATCAAAAGTTTTTCAAAAATGTTTATGCCGGGACTGCGATTGGCGTTTTTGTGTATACCGGAATATTTAGCAGAACGGATTTTGAAAATTAAATATATAACAGATATATCTACCTCTGGTTTGACACAGCGTGTTTTTGATTTATATCTGCGGGAAGGTGTTTGGCAGGAACATATTGCACACATTCGTAAGATATATAAGGCACAATTTGATTTTGCTTATCAAGTAGCGCAACATGCATTTTCAGACAAAGTAATTGTACAAAATCCACAAGGAGGGTTATCTTTTTGGATACGATTGCCTCAAAAAATATTGGCTAAAGAATTTTGTTTACAAGCGGAAAAGAATCACGTATATATTGCCTGTGGCGATGATTTTTATCCGCGACATATAGATCAAAGTCATATACGAATTAGTTTCTCTTTACTTTCACTACAACAAGTTGAAGCTGGTTTTCATATTTTAGGAGAGTTAATTCAAGAAAGAATGTGAGATAAAAAGTATAGCAAACATCGATAAGAGGTAAAACTTGGTTTTTATTTTTATAAAGAATAAAATGGTTCATATTTTTTGATTAAGCTAATCTGTGGATAAATATTCACATTCCGATGACAATGACTTATCTCTTTGGATTACTCGCAACGTTGGCTGTGATGATAGAGTACAATTAAGTTCACAAAAGTGAAAAAGGCCGTTAAAACTCTGAAACAGCCAGTATCAAGCAAACGAATAAGGAGTGAAATATGGATAGCTTGCTTACATTCTACTATATCTTTTGAAAAATACTATTTAATGTAAACTGCACAAACCAATAGTGTGCATAACTGCAGTATTCATCAGCGTTTCGTAGTATAATAAGTGCATGAGTATGGTGGAAAACAGCTCAAAATCCTTGCACACAGGTGACGTAAAATGTATAAAACTCCTTCTAAACAACTTTCCTTCGAAGATTTTAATCAACCCTTGGGATTACAAATGGATCCGAACAATCGTTGGATCAAGAAAGCAGAATTCATCCCGTGGGATTTGGTAGAAAAGAAATATAAAAAACTGTTCAAAGGATTCAAAGGACATGTAGCCAAGCCTGCCAGAATGGCACTAGGCGCGTTGCTCATTCAAATTGAATACGGGTACTCGGATGAAGAAACCGTCGAACAAATCAAGGAAAACCCCTATTTGCAATATTTCTGCGGTTTGCTTGGCTATGAATATAAAGCGGCCGTTTGATGCGTCTGCCATGACACGGTTTCGTAAACGCCTGACGCCGAAACGGTTGGAAGCCATCAACAATTTCATTATCCAACAGGCAGAAACTGCCAAACAAGCGCCGCAGCACACCGAAAAAGACACAGACAAGAAAGATGACTCTCATCATGATGATACGCCGCCGTCTATCTCCGACAAGGAAGGGACGCTGATTGTTGATGCTACCTGTGCGCCATCTCGTATCAAATATCCCAGGGATATGGAATTGTTGAATGAAGGACGAGAAAAGCTGGAACATATCATCACTGTGCTGCATACTCCCACCGATGGAAAGAACCGCGGACCTATTGCCGGAAAGCCCGGAAGGACTATTTGAACATCGTCCGCTCCAAGAAAAACAAGGCGAGGAAACTGCGGCATGGCATTCGCAAGCAATTGCAATACATTGCTAGAGACCAACGGTATATCGCCAATCTGTTACAAGACGGCAGACAGCTGGCACACAAGTATCAACAACAGCTAGTCGTGATTCAACAGATGTATGCACAACAGAAACACATGTATGATCATCATATTCATCGCATCGAACACCCGCATTGTGAACTTACGGCAGCCTTTTCTGCGGCCAATTGTGCGTGGCAAAGTCAAAGCGCCTGTAGAATTTGGCGCCAAACTGGACATCAGCGTCGTGAACGGCATGGTACGGTTAGAACAACAGAGTTTTGAAACCTATAATGAAAGCACGTTGCTGCCACAAGAAATCGAACGATACCATGAACGGTATGGTCATTATCCAGAACGGGTGTTGGCCGATAAGATTTACCGCAACCGTCTCAACCTGGCATATTGTAAAGAAAGAGGTATCCGGTTGTCGGGGACCTGTTTTGGGACGTCCCAAGAAAGATGCTGTCAGAGACAGACGGTTGGAATACAAAGACAATTGTGATCGCGTGGAAGTAGAACGCGCCTTCAGCTTAGCAAAACGTCGGTTTGGCCTTAGCCAAATCAGAACATATCTGAAAGAAACGACACAGAGCGTGATCGCGCTGTCTATTTTGGCACTGAACCTGGGAAAACTCCAGGCTATTCAGTGTACGCCAATTTTATTTTACATACATTTACTACTGTGGAAAGTAAAACGGGCCTTAAAATGGGCTGCCGTGTCAAAAAGTGGCTTTTGCGCAGTAGACATTATTTAGCTTTATATCTGAAGAAGATAGTATTCGGTTTGGGAGTTTATTACAACTTCTGTATATAGGCATCGATCATGTCTTGAAAAACATCATGACTAAAATGAAAGCCATATTTTTTATAAAAAGTGTCAGCATTGTTTCCATTGGAAACATGTACAAAAAGATAATGTACATCTTGGTTTTACATCGTCGTATGCCATGTATAGAAAACGTTTCTCGGCATTTTCGAAGGAAGGTTTTAAACGAGTGTCAAAATTCATGGAACGGAGGACCATTGTGTGTTTTTTACTTCGTTCAGCTTGAAGATACATACGAGCGTTGCAAAGATTACAACATTGTTCAATGGGACCGTTAGAAAAATCATGGTATGTAATTTTTATCATGTTATAGTGGCTCTTATCCGTAGTCAGAATTTATATTTATATTTTATAATAGTTTACTTCAACGATATTTGCTGTATTAAAAGTAGCTAATAATTTGATTAGTTGCTTCAGATAAATAAGGCGGATATGTGTAGATATCCAGTAGATACAGGTGAATGCAATGTGTTAAAGTTATGAAATAATAAGAGGGAACAGCAACACGTATTCGACCTTTTCCGTATATATAAAATGAACAGAAAGGAGTGGAACCTGGTTTTTGCTTTTTCATTTAAAGAAACCTTTTAGTTGCTGTATTTATATAGAGATACTACGCAAAAAGGTCAAAAAAATATATTATAAATAGTGCTATACAATCTACTATATCGTGGTATAATAAATTTCAGACTGTGGAGGTTGTAATTATTGCAATTTATACTAAAGAGGTGACATAGTAAATGATGCATTAACTGGTTGCCCTATTATAATAATGTATTATTACAGACGTATAGATAATGATATAGGAGATGACATCATTTTTATGATGAGTAGTCAAAGAATTGAAGATACACAGGATGTTATGGATATGTCTTTTCTAAGTTCGTTGTATACGGTGGTTAGAATAGTGCATCCTTTTTCTAAAGAAGTGATCGTTGATTACAGCAGGAAGAAATTCCCACTTTTTAATGGACGTTGTATTTGTTCCCAAGAGAAGGAGTACCCTTGTAAACGTGATGGCTGTATGGCGGAAAAAGCATATATGGAAGGGAAAGGATTCCATAAGTTAGTACAATATCACCATAAATTGTGGCTGGTTGCCGTAATCCCGCTGTTATATAAAGCAAAACCAAGTGTACTGGAACTGGTAAAAGATGTGACGAATGCTTTGACTATCGAGGATGATGAGTATAGGGAAACGGTTTTATTTCAACAGTTTTTTATGCAAATGAATGATACGATCGTTAAGGATAAATTAACGGGGCTGTATAATAAGAAGTATATGTACTCTCGGCTGGACCGAGATCTTCGGGAAGCGACAGCCAATCAACAGACCATATCACTTTTATTTGTTGATTTAGATAAATTTAAATTGATTAATGATGACTGTGGACATATGGAAGGGGACCAGGTACTGGCTGATGTAGCAAAGATCTTTTGTAATACGATTCGGATGAAAGAGGACTGGGCGTGCCGTTTTGGCGGAGATGAATTTATAATATGCTTGAACAATATGAAGGAAGCCTTTGTGTATCAGATTGCTGAAGGAATTCGGATTAAAATTCTTCAATTACGGAAAAATAAAGAACCAGGCATTTCTACATCGATAGGTATATATACGGTGAATATGGAAAATGCGATTAAGAATATTTCCATAGAAGAAATGATATGTATGGCAGATAAGCAAATGTACCTTGCCAAGAAGCAAGGAGGAAACTGTACCGCAATGAATGGTATCGTTAAGTAGACGAGTTGACGAATTGGTAAAGAAGCTGTATGGATACTAAAAATACAAGAAATAGATAGTAATAGAGTTCATGGGAAATCCAGTGGGCTCTTTTTTGATTTTATCAATTAGGACCGAAAAATGGTGTAGAGGGTATTTTGATGAAAATAAAGGGTTGAATATTGAGAAACGACTTAGTAGGGTACAAAGATGATAATACGACACTGAAAACAGTGCATGTATGCGGATATCTAGTAGGTAGTAGGTATATCTAGATATACAGGAGTATATAATATAAGCAAGAAATAAAATCTAACACATGAGTGTAAAAAATAACACTTTGTTAGTGGCAGAGGGTTGTTTTTGTAAAATTGGTAAATTATTTTGCATTAAGTGTATTTGATTATAAATGAGTTAGTATTGATTTTGAAAATTGCTGAAATTTTAAAATGGTACCGCCTTATATTCTATCTTTATTTACCATGCATAATAAATGTTTTTGAGATAATGAGAAACTCTTGTTTTTTTCTATTATTTCAAAAATGGTAACATATTGTCTTGTAAATTTTTAGTGGATAATATATAATAACTGTATAATCGATTATTCGATTATACAGTTATTATATTTAAGCATAAGGGGGGATAATAGATGCAGAAAATAGTCAATGTGTTAACAGCATTATCTGATGGCCTCGGTTAATAATTTAAAATTTATTATATGAACGGGACTGTGCGTACGTGATGTTATAGAAACATTACAGATTACGCAGACTAAAGTATCCAGACATCGTTGTTATCTTAAGAATACGGGATTGGCTGCTGATCGTAAGTAGTTGTAATGAACGTATTATTCAATATTAGGAGATAAACGGCTGACATTTCTGGATAGGTTAGTGTATGACAATTTAAGAAGTATGGAAATGTATCAAGAAGATACAAAGTGTTTAAATGAGTAGTCGCAGCGGAAAACATGTAAACCTGTTTTCATTTTTTAGCCTTAGCAATTTTATTTATATGTATAATATGGAAGGAGCATTATTAACTATGGAAATTAAAATATTAGGTTCCGGGTGTACCAATTGCAGAAGACTCGAAGAAAATATACAAAAAGCGGTTCATGAAATACCAGTCGATAGTATGATTATTAAAGTACAGGATATCCGCGAAATCATGAAATACGGTGTCATGCGGACTCCGGCTCTTGTAATCAATGAAAAGGTGAAAATGGCGGGGAAGGTATGCACAGTAGAAGAAATCAAGCGGTATATTGTCGAAGAACAATAACTTTTATGCATAATGATGAAGAGGAGGTGGCACTATGTTTGATTGGCTGCAGGTAATCGCTGATTTTTTAACCTACACGGCGTTAGGCCTTTTACCGGAGAGTAAATTGGGCAGTGCTGTTAATTTTTTATTTTTGATACAGTAAAAATACTAATACTTTTGATCGTTATTATTTATGCCATTACATTTATCCGCAGTTATTTTCCTCCGGAAAAAACAAAAAAAATTCTTTCTCATACAAAAGGAAATCAAGTAGTCGGACATGTCTTAGCGGCCCTGCTGGGAATCGTAACTCCGTTTTGTTCTTGTTCTGCAGTTCCCCTTTTTATCGGGTTTGTAGAAGCGGGAATTCCCTTAGGTGTGACTTTTTCGTTTTTGATTGCGGCACCTATGGTAAATGAAATCGCCGTAGGTCTTCTGTACGGTTTATTTGGCTGGAAAATTATGTTGATTTATATTTTATCTGGAGAAATTATTGCTATGATAGGGGGGATGATTATCGGCAGAATGAAAATGGAAAAATTTGTAGAAGCGTATGTTTATGAAATGCAAAATATACCCAGCATGGAAATTGTTGAACCGCATATGAAAATAGACTATATGATGCGTGGATTTTTACTCGTGATTTAATTAAACGCATATGGATCTATGTTCTCATCGGTATTGCTATCGGTGGTTTTATCCATGGCTGGATTCCGGCGGGAACCTTGGCGCAGTATGCAGGAAAAGAAAACCCCTTTGCTGTTCCCATTGCTGTATTGATCGGAATACCGCTGTACTCCAATGCGGCGGGTGTTATTCCGTTAATCAGTGAGTTGACTAGAACCGGTGTTTCTATGGGAACGGCGCTTTCGTTCATGATGGCAGTGACCGCGTTAAGTCTTCCGGAAGCGATTCTTCTAAAACAGGTACTCAAACCGCGTCTGCTGGTTATCTTCTTCAGCGTCGTTGGAATGGGTATTATCTTTACAGGCTATTTATTCAATTTTTACTGTAACATGATATGATACGGCAGATGTATATGGTGATAGAGGGAGATGGTAAGATGAAAGTAGGCTTGATTAGATGTTTGCAGACAGAGGATATGTGTGGGACGACTCTTTGTTTGAAAGCGATAAAAGCGCATATGGGAGCGTTTCAAGATAGCCAGGAAGAGATTGAACTGATGAATATAAATACTTGTGGGGGGTGTCCTGGCAAAAAAGCAATTACCCGGGCTGAAAATATGGTTAAAAACGGCTGTGATACCATTGTTTTATCTTCTTGCATAACCCATCTCCTATTGGATTTCCCTGTCCTAACAAAGATAGGATGCTTTCTGTTTTGCGCAAAAGACTTCGTGACGATATTCGAATTTTGACATATAGCCATTGATGGGGCGATTCGTTGTGCTGTGTTGATTTAAAAAAAATACTCTCCTCATGCGCTGGCAGGGGGAGAGTTTTGTATTGTGGATATATTCCGATAGGTAAGCATAAGGGGAATTTTGATTAACAAATTAACATAGTTTCTTTTATGCCGCTGTTGTGGAACCTGTTGACAGAGCAGAAGCTGCGTTATATATTTAACGTGGATAATAACTTGCAGTATAGGGTGCGTTTTTTGAGGAGGAGCGAATAGAATTGACACAGACAATGAAATGGGAAACAATGATAGAAATCATGAAAAAAAATGTTATGCCGGCAACCGGGTGTACGGAGCCGATATCATTAGCTTATGCGGCAGCGGTGGCAGCTAAGCATCTTGGCTATCCGGCAGAACGGGTAGAGGCGTATGTATCGGCGAATTTAATGAAAAATGGCATGGGTGTAACTGTTCCGGGGACGGGCAGACCGGGATTGCAGATGGCAGCCGCTATCGGCGCGCTGGATGGGGATGCGGAAGGCGGGCTGCAGGTGCTGGGAAACTTGCATGAAGATAAAGTAACCGAGGCTAAGAATATGGTTGACAGCGGGTTGGCGACAGTGGCTGTCAAAGACGTACCGCAGGTTTTGTATTCAGAAGCCAATGTGTATGGACAGGGACATTGTGTACAAGTTTGTATTGCCGACAGCCACACACATATTATTTTTATTAAAAAGGATGAAGAAATAATATTTTCTTTGCCACAGAACGAAACAGCGGAAATCGATCCGGATGTCAAATTTCTTCGCTCATTGACTTTTTATGATATATATGAATTTGCTGTTAAGGCACCTTTACCGATGCTTTCCTTCATTAAGGAAGCAGCAACGCTCAACGATGCATTGTCTGAAATCGGTTTAAGCGGTGAGTATGGGCTTGGCATGGGGCATGCCATGGCCGATAAAATTGATAAAAATTTAATTGGAACCGATCTTTTCAACCAAGTGGTAATGCGGACGACCGCCGCGGCGGATGCTCGTATGGGCGGAGCCCCGTATGCGGCTATGTCTAACTCCGGTTCCGGTAATCAGGGAATTTGTGCGACGGTTCCGGTTACTGTCGTAGCCAGGCATTTAGGGGCAGAGGAAGAAAAGCTGATACGGGCATTAGCCTTTTCTCATATGACGGCTATTTATATCCATGGATTTCTACCTAAATTGTCGGCACTTTGCTGTGGATTGACCTCTAGTATGGGGGGAGCTGCCGGCATGGCGCTGCTTATGACCGGCGATTATGATACCGCTGCACGGGCTTTATCTTCTATGACCGGGGATGTTACGGGAATGGTTTGTGATGGGGCGGCGAACAGCTGTGCCATGAAGGTTGGTTCCGCTTCCGGCTCCGCATTTCGTTCGGTTATGCTGGCCCTTGATGGCAAGCGGGTGAGTGGAAATGAAGGACTGGTGTCAGATACTGTTGATGAGTCCCTGCGAAATATCGGGGTCTTGGCTACAAAAGGAATGCAGGAAACAGATAAACAGATATTGGATATTATGCTGCATAAGAATCAGTAATCTGTCTTGACAGTGCGTTTTTCCTGCTATATACTTACGTTGGTTTAATTGTGAGACGAGGGGGAGCTCCTTTATCTTGCTATATGTATATAAAGACATATTAATGACCGGAAATGCGATGGGAATCCGTGTAACGGATTGAGAGGATGCTTGCAGCATCGACCGCCGATACATGATATCGGATGCCTGTTTGGGTACGCATTTTACGGTGGTTCAGACGGGTATTGTATATACCCGTCTTTTTTTTATAAAAAATGAGGGTATGTTATTTTTATAACATTGTAAATTATATAAGGAGGATCGTTACGTATGAAAACAATACGAATACTTGCGGCGGCGTTATTTATGGGGAGTCTTTTGCTGACAGGCTGCAGCAGTACACCTTCCGGCGGAGACGGGAAGAATATTGCAGAATTGAAGATTGCGATTTCCCCGTACCAGGATGCCGATACAATGAAGACCCATACTGCGCCGCTTGGTAAGATGATACAAAGTAAAATGAAAGAGAAAGGATATAATATAAAGAAAGTTACCTTGTCTGTCGGTACCTCGTATAATGCAGTTGGAGAAGCGTTGAGTGCCGGCAGTGCTGACATGGGTTTTATTTCAGGAGCCACCTATGTATTGTATGACAAAGATATTTCCGTTTTACTTACGGCGCTGCGCAACGGTATTGATAAAGATACAACTGATTTGCAGAAATGGAATGATGGAACGCCGGAAAAATTTACTGACGATTTGACACAGTATTATCGTTCCTGCATTATGGTAGGGCCCAGCCCGAAGGGACAGGCATTACTGCAGAAGGTAAAGAACGGACAAAAGCCAACCTGGCAGGAACTTAATGATCTTACCTGGTCGGTCATGAGTCCGGCATCGGCATCGGGGTATATGTATCCGTCCTTGTGGCTGAAAGAACAATATGGCAAGAAAATATCTGATTTATCTCATGTGGTCCAGGCTGATTCTTATACGACATCATTAGCACGTCTTGCTTCAGGGCAGGTAGATATTTTGACAGCCTATTCGCATATCCGCGCTAATATGGCTAAAAATTGGCAGACAAAATTAGGTGGGACGCAGGATATATGGGAACAGACAGGCATGATTGCCATAACTGATAAAATTTTTAACGACACAGTAAGTGTCAGCAACAATTCTAAAATTATGCAGGATGAAGGTTTCCGAAAAGCATTGGGAGAATCCCTTATTGAAATAGGTAAGACTAAGGAAGGAATAGAGGTCTTGAAGACAATTGGGCATAAGGGCTATGATTGGGCCGATCGAGCAAATTATGATGGCGAGCGCCAAGTACAGCAATTACTGAAATAAGGCAGGACATTATATGGATATGTTAGAACTGAAAAATGTGTATCAGAGTTATCATAAGCATAAACTTATTCTGCGCGGCATTACTCTGACGATTAAACAGGGGCAGTTCGTGTCTATAATCGGCCCTAGCGGAGCAGGTAAAACAACTTTATTGCGGCTGTTCAATCATATGGCTTGTCCCGTATCGGGAGAGGTGTGGGTCGGGGGCCTGCGCTTCGATACGCTGAACGGACAGAAAAGGCGGCAAGTGCAGCATCGTGTGGGAATGGTATTTCAAGATTTTTGTCTGGTTGAAGAAAGTACGTGTTTGCAAAATGTGTTGAACGGATGCTTATCAGATATGCCTATCTGGCGGGTAGTAAGCGGTCACTTTCCTGCACGCGTTCAAGAGCAGGCACGAGCTGCTTTGCAGCAGGTGGGCTTGGCGGAGCAGGAACATGCCCTTGCTGCTTCCTTGAGCGGCGGGCAAAAACAGCGGGTAGCCATTGCAAGAGCATTGCTGCAAAAAGCGGAGGTACTGCTGGCTGATGAACCGGTGGCCTCATTAGATCCTATGACAGCACAGCAGATTCTTGTTTTGCTGCGAAAACTTCAGCGTCAGGAGGGACTGACGGTCGTGATGAATAGTCATAATGTAGAACAAGCCAAAAAATTTTCTGATCGTATTATTGGACTTAGAGAGGGAAAAATATATTATGATGCAGCGCCAGAACAATGGACAGGACAGGATTTTGTCCAGTTGTATGGACGAGGTATATCGTGATATGCAAACATAAGGCCGCAGCGGCAGCATTATGTATAGTGCTCATCGTGGCGGCCGGACAGACCGTGGATTTTTCTGCTTTTTTGCTTATACAGAGAGGCAGTCGCTTTTTCGATATTTTTCGGGCAATGCTGCCGCCGGATACAGCCTATGCTGCTGTCGTTTTACAACCGTTGTGGGCGACTGTTCAAATGTCCTTGGCAGGGACCGCGATAGGAGCTATATGCGGCTTTATAGGAGCTTTTGTTACCAATGCATACAATAACCAGCACCGGTGGCTGCGAATCCTTTTAAAAGGATTCATTCATTGTATACGTACTATTCCGGTCCTTATTTTGGCTTTGTTTTGTACCTTCCTTTTGGGTCTGGGAACGTTGGCGGGAACGATAGCGCTTGCGCTGTATACGTTTGCCGTAATGACCCGCATGGGATATGAGGACATAGAGAGTATGTCTTTCATAACGGCGCAGACTTTGGAAGCGGCTGGTTGTGGTCGTACCCGGGCGTTTATAAGAACGATTCTTCCGGCCGTTTTGCCGGGATATATGACAAATGTTTTGTATATATTGGAAGCCAATGTTCGCCATGCTGCTATTTTGGGATATGTGGGAGCCGGTGGAATTGGCATTCTCTTAAATGAACAGATTTCGTGGCGGCAATATAGTCAAGTGGGTATGATTTTGCTTCTTTTGTATGTCGTAGTATTGAGTACGGAAGGAATAAGCGAATGGCTTCGCCGGGTGTTGAAGGGTGCAAGAAAATTGACATTGACAGAGCGTTTGGCAGTATGGGGCAGTGTGGTCTTTTTTGCGGGTACGTCATTGCTGCTGTTGTCCTTTCCCCATACAGACACTTCCGGCTTTTCTGCAGCCCGTGCAATTATAGAGGGGATGATTCATCCTGATTTCGGAATGCTTTTTTCGTTGGAGTATGACGGTGTGCCGTATTTATTATATGAAACTTTTTGTATTGCTTTTTTAGGTACATTAGCCGGCATGTGCATGGCCGCAGTATTTTCCTTTACGGCTAATTTTCGTTTATTTCCCTGGCCGGCAGCCTTATTCGCCAGACTTGTATTGCTTTTTATACGAACGGTACCTGTATTTGTTTATGGACTGATGTGGATCCGTGTTACGGGACCGGGACCTTTTGCCGGAGTTTTGACATTAGCCGTATGCAGTATTGGGTTACTGGCTAAACGCTTTATTATTGCTATTGATGATATGGATTTTCGTACGTACCGGGCATATACTGCTATGGGCGTTTCTTTTTTAGGAAAAGTAAAATATGTTATATTGCCGCAAATTTATCCCAGATATGTATCGGCTGTGTTGTACCGGTTTGATATCAATATACGGGATGCGGCTGTGTTGGGACTCGTTGGTGCCGGCGGAATCGGGACACCGCTGATGTTAGCCATGATGCATTATAACTGGTCTGAGGCGGGAGCTCTTTTATGGGGGTTGATGTTGTTGGTAACGGGTGTGGAAATAGTATCAGAACAAAGCCGGAAAAAAAGCGGAATCAATATATGACATATCGTTTTTTAGGAGCTTCTTTCGCAGTAAGAAAGAGGTTCTTTTTCCTTTTTGGTTGATAATTGCGCTGATTTGTGATATATATTTAAGTGTATATTTGTAACTTCATGAAATTTTTATAAGGAAAAGGGGCCGTGATAATGTATCACATAAGTGTGTTAGGTCATAATGACGACGATGATTTTGGCGAGAGTTTGGGCGATATTGCGCATGTAGCGTATTGCCCCGCTTTGAATGAAGATAAACTAGCTGAACAATGCAGAGAGGCGCAGGTGCTTATCTGTCGAGATGAACCGGTTACGAAAAATTTGCTGGAAAAACTTGATCAGCTGAAACTTATAGTTATCCTATCTGCACGATATGATAATGTCGATTTAGCTGCCGCAGCGGCACGTCACGTTACTGTAATACATAATCCATCGTATTGTATAGAAGATATTGCCGATCATACATGTGCTATGATATTGGCGCTGATACGCCAGCTTCCAGAATATCAGGAAGATATCAGAAATAATACTCGGTGGCAGTATGGAACTGTTGCGTGGCCTATACATCGGGTTGCTGATACGGTTATCGGTCTTGTTGGTTTTGGACATATAGGCCGTGTTGTGGCTGAACACATGCAGTGCTTTGGATGTCGTATTGACGCGTATGATCCGTTTGTCAGTGAAAAAATAATGATTAAAAATCGTGTAAAACCTGTTGATTTAGATGCATTATTAGCGGAATGCGATGTTGTATCGCTGCATATGCCTTTGAATGACACTACACAATATATATTTCAAGAAGAACAATTTGAGCAGATGAAACAAGGCAGCATGTTTATTAATTGCTGCCGAGGCGGTCTTGTTGATGAAGCGGCCTTATATCATGCTGTCGATGAAGGTCATATCCGCAGTGCGGCTTTAGATGTCCTGTCGATGGAGCATCCCAGTCCGGTGATGTTGAAAATGATTGATCGTCCGGAATTTTTACTGACACCGCAGTGCGGCTGCCATTCGGTAGAGGCGGAACGAGCATTGAAGAGTGATGCCGTTGGCTTTATCCGCGCTTTTTTTGAGGGACGGCTGAAGGAATTGCCTATTGTTGCAGCCAGGGAAAAATAAGTATAGACATTATATGTATTGTATAGGATTTGCATATATTTCATAAATTTTGTACAATATGACTTAGCGTTAATTTTTTTATGTCTATTGCACTGAATATTATGCAAAGGAGGGTTCCTTATCTTGCGCATTTGGAAATGGAGCTGTCTGTTCTTGTTAAGTTGTATGATACTGACAGGCTGTGGTGGTTCCTCTACGCAGAAAGCGGATACCGGAGTACCGGCAGAAACTTCGCAAAAGCAGGTGGAAATGGCTGTTCCGCCTAAAGGGATTCCCGTTCTCATGTACCACATGATCGGGGAAGTAAAGGATAATGATGCCGTATTGTCGGAAGCGCATTTGCGGGAGCAGATGAAATTTTTAAAGGATAATGATTTCCATCCCATTTCTTTAAATCAGCTATATGAATATATGGTTCATAATAAGCCGGTGCCTGTGCGACCGGTTGTATTGACTTTTGATGACGGGTATCCTGATACGTATTCTATTGTTATGCCGATAATGAAAGAGTACGGATTTAAATGTACTGTGTTTATTCCTACCTATGATGCCGATCAAAGCACGCGGCTTACATGGAAACAAATTAAAACGATGCAGGAAGGTGGTATGACTATAGCCTCCCATGGGTATCACCATAATCGGCTGAGTGATATGAAGGAACATATATTAGCTGATGAAATTGAAAAAAGTCAGGAAGAACTGTATCAGCAGCTGGGGATCACAAATGAATTTTTCTGTTATCCCTACGGAGGTAATAATCCAGCAGCTGAAGCAGCTTTGAAAAAAGCCGGTATTAAATTAGCATTTACCATGAACGGCGGCTGGGCGAAATATGGCGATGATCCGTATGCTGTTAAACGTATATGGATTGGAAATGCTGTAGATATCGCTAATTTTAAGCAACGCGTGACGACAGAACAGTACGATCAACGATAACGTGTTGTCCCAAATCTTTTTTTTCAGAGGTTGAGAATGAAAAAATACAAAGAAGTTGCAAAATTTGTTGTTGTACTGCTCCTGTTTTTTACGGTTACATCACCTTTTGTTGTTTTATTCGGTCCCTTTGACAATATTAAGCGGACTGTTGTGGGAGCTATTTTAAAGAGTCGTCATCCGCAATATATTACATGGCTTTTTTCTCAGGATGAGATTGATAAAATATTGGGTGGTATTAGTACAGCGCCAAAACAAGAATTGTTTAAATTTAAGAATCGTACCGATTCCACATTGAAACTGCAGAAAATTGATTCCAGCCGATTTAAGGGTTTTTTATTGGAAATACCAGATCCTAAACGAGTAAAGGTAGCGACGGCAGAGAATATGGAAGAAAAAGGTGATACAACCAGCGACATTGCTAAACAAAATAATGCGGTGGCGGCTATTAACGCCGGTGGATTTTATGATGCCAATGGTACGGGCACTGGTCGTAGTCCCTACGGCTTCATTATACATAATGGCAAGTTTTTGCTTGGTGCTGATTCCAGTGACAGTGAAGTCAATGAATTTATTGGTTTTAATAAAGACGGAAATCTTCTTGCCGGTAATTATAGTAAGGGAGAATTGATTTCTATGGGTGTGCAGGAAGGGATTTCCTTTGGACCGGCGTTAATTGTCAATGGGCAGAAGATGATTACGAATGGTGATGGAGGCTGGGGTGTTGGTCCGCGTACTGCTATCGGCCAGCGGAAAGATGGCACCGTGTTGTTTTTGGTGATTGACGGGAGACAGCCTGGATACGCTATAGGAGCTACTCTCCGTGATTTGCAAAACATTATGTATGAACAGGGTGCTTATATTGCTGCAAATCTTGATGGCGGATCGAGTTCGACATTGTTTTTGAATGGTGAGGTTGTGAATAAACCGGCCGATTTGTTGGGGGAACGCATGATTCCGACAGCATTTATCGTAAAATAGGAGGAACGTATGAAGCTAGGAAAGGTTCTTTTGACATTTGCCATCGGGATAGCTATTCAGTTAGGCGTATATTTTTATTTGGATAGAGTCCTCTTTGCACCAACTTCAGACTTTCAAATTGGTAGTACCAGCCAACAGGAGGCGGCTGGCTTTGGGGCGGAACCAACAGGACAATCCTATTATTCCTTTGATAAGCGGTTTATGGCGACTATATTGGAGGATCAGGTCAATATTTATGAAGCCGGTAAAAAGGGTGAGCCGCAGCATGTTAGCTTGCATGGACGGAAGGTATCCTTCTTTGAATGGCTGCCAGATCGAGACTTAGCTATTTTTGCTTCTTATGGAAAAGATAGTAAAACCGGGAGATTTGGAGTCTATATTGCCCAATATAATCCGCTGTATCCGGATCATGAACTGGATACGCCTATCGAAGATGCGCCGCGGGATAGTAAAATTACGGATGCAGCTTATTCTACAGCGACTAATGTCGTTTATATGAAGTTGGAAGTAGGAAAAGATCAGTATCGTATTTATCGTACAGATGCTAATTATGATACACGGCGTATTCGTGTTCAGGCAGAGAATATTGGCCGGATTGCCGTATTTTATGATCAAGATATATTTTTCTATGATAATCTAAGAACGGGTGTTGTATATATGTTTAAAGGGTCAGATAGCAGTTGGCGCACTATTTCTCCCAGTGGGAAATTTCGTTTGATCGGCATTGACGGACAGGAAATATTCATAGCGGAAATGAATAAAGAGGATAATGTCATTGCTGCATATCGCGGCAGACTGGGTGTAGGGTTTAAGAAAATAGCAACATACAGTACACCGGAAGAGTTTTCAAAGATTACATTAAATAGTATGCATGAAGCCTCAGATAAGGCGGATAACACGAAAAAATAGAGGGTTGTATTATGGCAAAAAATAAAATTCCTAAGAACAGATCGTTAAATGAAATGCTGACAGGTATAAAAGAAGAAATTACGTTTGAAAATACGGGATGGGATGATGAAGAAACCGGTAAACGGCCCGTTGTCAATAGGGCAGGAAAGAAGCAGACCGCGGCGGATTTCCGATCTCAATTCTTTACCCCTGATTTACAGGAAAAGGTAGGAAAAATCTTGCTGGATATTAAGTTGGCCTATTATAAAGATGGCATAGGAGATATTTCTTTTGAAGTGGTGAAAGACGGCCGAAATGTTTTAATTAAGACCGTACCAAAAACATCCAAAAAATTAAAACAGCAATAAATATAATGGATGATTGACGTATATATTGCAGAAAAAAGGCGTTCAGGAATTTTTCCCTGAACGCCTTTACTTTATTGTATTTCTTTGATTCGTTGGTTTATTTCACGATAAAACTTTTCAGAAAGCGGAACCAGAATGTTTAATTCATTGGCAGTTCGCACCAAATAACCGCTGAATGTATCCAGTTCACTTTGCCGACGGGCGATTATATCGCGAGCCAGTGAACTGGTAGTGTCTTTGTTTTTTTGTTCAGCAACACGTTGGTAGATGGTGTCTATGAGATTCGCATCAAGATTGATGCCTAAGCCTTTTCCTACAGCATAAGCCTCTTCTATCAAAATGCGAAATTCGGTAAGACGTTGTGGTTTTTTAAAAACTTCGCCGATAGTACTTTCGTAATATGCGGTAATAACATTATATGCACAATTCGTGATGTATTTATTCCATAGTTCTACTTGGATATCTTTGACAATGTGACATTTTAATCCTGGATGATTTAAGAGAGTGTGAATTTTTTCGTTGCAGGAGCTATTGTCTGAACCAATAAAAATTCGGGCAAATTTTCCCATTTGCCGGATAGAATAATCACTATTGTAAGCAGCGTTTATATATATGGTAGAATCAATTATATGACCTGTTTTTATCAGTTTTCGGACAATGTTTGCATGATTGACTCCGTTTAAAACAAGTACAATAATGGTATGGTCAGCAACACAAGGCAAAACTGCCGATACCGCTGTTTCCAGTGAATAGTTTTTAACACAGACAAAAATTATATCTTGTATGCCCGTACTTGCTGGATTATCTGTAATGCGCGGATAGGCGATGTGTTCGCCAAAATAATCACTGTGCAGGATAAGTCCGTTTTTTTGCAAGGCATCTTTACGTTTTTTGCGGGCAATAAGGGTTACACCTGCGTAATTTGCACAAAGAACAGAAGCTAAATATCCTCCGACACCGCCAATACCTGTTACCATTATTTTCATGATATATTCCTCCGATTATGATGGGACTATTTTGTCATTTCTTTTAATTCCTTGTACATTCGTTCAGAAAGGGGAATAGGAACCTCTAATTCATGGGCTGTCCTTACTAGATAGCCGCTGAAAGTTTCTAATTCGATAGGCAGGTGGGCTATGGTATCACGTGCCATGGAACTGGTAGCATCTAAGGTACGATGATGCGTCATGCGGTCAAATACTGAATCCGCTAAATCATAGGGAATGGGAATGTTTTTTGCTTCAGCAACAAAGCAGGCCTCTTCAATCAGGGTATGAAATTCCTGCAGCCGTTCCGGTGGGGTTAACAGTCCCCGGGTTGTACATTGGTAACGTGCTGTAATTGTGTTATATGCGCAGTTGGTGATAAACTTTGTCCACATTTCAACATCCATGTTTTTTGGGATAGAGCAATCAAGAATTCCTACGTGATTTAATAAGGATACAATATGCTGTGCGTGTTCTTTATTGGGAGCATCAACTAATACCCTGGCATAGTCGCCGGTTTGTGTAATGGAATAGTCCTCGTTATAGGCTGCGGTAATATATATCAGCGCGTTAACAACGATTCCTTCTTTTAAAAAGCGGCAGGTCGTTTCATAGTGGTCAATGCCGTTAAGGATAGGTACAATGATCGTGTGGGAATTGATGCAAGGCTGAATTGCCGTTAACGCCTCAAGCAGTGAAAAATTTTTGACACAGACAAAAATTACATCCTGAATACCTATGTCGGCAGGATTTTCCAACACGGTGGGATGAAAGATTTTTTCTCCCATGCGTTCACTGTGAAGAACGAGACCTTTTTCTTGTAATGCTTGGCGTCGTTTTTTGCGGGCAATGATCGTCACTTCTTTATGATTTGCACATAGGACAGAGGCGATATATCCTCCGACACCGCCAATGCCGCTTACCATCAATTTCATAAAAACCCTTCCTTCCAGTAATAATAAATACTATTTTATTATATATCAAAGCTAAGCGGAAACATAGAAAAGTTTTGTTAAAATTAAAAATATGTTACTTTTTTTAATTTGCTGAAAATTTTTCTTATTTATTATTTTCGTATGTAGCTGTAAAAAAAAACATATGAACACTTGAACATATGTTAAAATAATGATATGATAATGATACAGAAAATATAGCAGAGTGGAGGAAAAAATATGAATAAGGATAGTATTCCTGTTATGGAGGAAGTTTATGTCTCCGTGAAACATCATGAATCCGCACATTGTTCTTGTTGTAATCACGATCACGCAGAAAAAAAAAGGAATATTTGGATAGGCGGTTTGGGAATTGCCTTATTTTTACTCACGTTTATATCCGGAGTAATATCAGAACCATATGATATCATTTTATATAGTATAGCGTATTTACTATTGGGAAAAGATATTCTTCAGTCCGCGGTGTCTAATATGATCCACGGACGTCCGTTTGATGAAACGTTTCTTATGGCGGCCGCTACCTTGGGCGCTTTTGCAATTGGAGAATATCCGGAAGCTGTCGGAGTGATGCTTTTTAGCCGAATTGGAGAAGCTTTTGAGGAACGAGCTGTTGACAAAAGCCGCGGGCAGATTATGAAGGCTGTCGATTTGCGTCCGCAGTCAGTGCAGCGGATTACAAAAAAAAATGATTGGGAAACGATCCCCGCAGCGGAGGCCGATATAGGAGATATATTGCTGGTTCGTGTGGGGGATAGAATCCCGCTGGATGGTACCGTTATTGAAGGACGCAGTTTTATTGATACCTCAGCCGTAACGGGAGAACCGGTGCCTGTTTTGTGTGAGGAGGGACACCGCGTAATGTCCGGAGGTATTAATATTTCTGGAGTGCTGAAAATAGAGGTTATAAAAAGATTGTCAGAATCAATGGTTACTAAAATATTGGAATCGGTTGAAACGGCAGCTGCCAATAAGCCTAAATTAGATCGCTTTATTACCCGATTTTCCCGCGTATATACGCCGGTTGTTGTAGGGATTGCTGTTATGACGGCGTTTATACCATCGATGATAACGGGGGAATGGCATCAGTGGATTTATATAGCATTGACTTTTTTAGTTATTAGCTGTCCTTGTGCGTTGGTACTTAGCGTTCCGTTATCTTTTTTTGCAGGGATAGGAGCCGCTTCTAAACAAGGAATTTTATTTAAAAGCGGCAATGCTGTTGAACAAATGAAACGCATTAAAGCCGTTGTTATGGATAAAACGGGGACTGTAACAAAAGGTGTTTTTTACCGTACAAGATATTATACCGGCAGGCTCGGCGGAATCGGATGAAATATTGCGCATGTGTGCCTCGGCGGAACAGCATTCCTTGCATCCGATTGCACGGAGTGTTGTCATGGCGGCAAAAAAATAAAAATTTAGTTTTATATAAAACGGTGCAAAACCAAGAGATAGCAGGAGAAGGTATAATTGCTGAAATCATGGGAAGTACCGTTTCGTGCGGTAATAAAAATTAATGGATCGCTGTGATGTGATGGTTCCGGTTATACAAGATCCGGCATATGGATCAGAATTGTTTGTTGCGGTGGATCATATTTTCTGGGGACGTATTATCATTTCCGATACCATTAAACCTGACGCAGCAGCGGCAGTGCGGAAAATTCATGAATTGGGTGCAGTCACAGCCATGCTTACCGGGGATTCGCAGGATGCGGCAGCATATATTGCGCGGCAAACAGGCATGAATGAAATGAAGGCAAAACTGTTGCCGCAGGATAAAGTGGAACATATGGCAGCTTTGCGTAAAAAATATGGTCCCGTTATGTTTGTCGGTGATGGCATTAACGATGCTCCGGTTTTAGCTGGAGCTGATGTAGGTGCAGCTATGGGCAGTGGGGCAGATGCTGCCGTGGAAGCTGCGGATGTGGTCTTTCTTAACTCTCAAATGAGTGCGGTTCCCCAAGCTATGCATATTGCACGTGAAACGGTAGATATTGCAACGCAAAATATAGTTTTTTGCACTTGGCATCAAAGCTATTATTATGGTGTTGGGACTTTTTGGGTATGCTTCTATGTGGGCTGCTGTTTTTGCCGATTCCGGAGTAGCCGCTTTATGTGTACTTAATGCAGCTCGTATGTTATATAAAAAATAACAGTTCTAATAAATTTCATGTGAAATAGTATGTTTTATATATCTTTCATTTGCGTAAGTATACTGCCTCGTCTATAATAGAATAATCAATAAAAAATGGAGGCGGTATGCATATGATTCGTCATTTTCATGAAGCTGATTATTCTTGGGATGATGTAGATCGTTTGATATATAAGAATGATGGCAGCCCTTTTAAAGATGTGACGCGCCAGGTTTTATTCAATGGAATGGGAAATATTCCTTGTCAGCTGCGTTATTTTGAAGTTAAGGCAGGCGGATATTCTACACTGGAGCATCATGAACATGTTCATTTGGTGGTTGTTTTCCGAGGACAAGGCCAGGTTCTGCTCGGTAAGCACATACACGATGTGAAGTGCGGAGATGTAATTTCTATTGCACCGCAGGAACTACATCAGTTTCGTGCTAATAAGGGAGAATCGCTGGGATTTCTCTGTCTGGTCAATGTGGATCGTGATAAAGTTAAGTTACCGACAGCAGAAGAATTGAAAGGCATGAAACAACATCAGGAAATCAAAGAATTTTTTGAAAGCTGCTGACTTGCCGGGAGGGATATATATGAGAATATCAGCCATACAATTTGCTGTTAAATTAGGAGATATAGAGTTTAATTATGCTGCCGCCGAACGATTGATACGCAAGGCGGCCCAACAGGGAACGGATAGTGTTGTATTGCCGGAATTGTGGAAACACATCTTTTTACCCCCCCAATGTAGAAGCACTGGCTGATACAGACGGGGAGCGGACGAAACCGTTCCTGGAAAATCTGGCGAAAACATACGGCATAAATATTGTTGGCGGCTCTGTTGCTAACAAGCGTAAGGGGCAGTTGTACAATACTACCTTTATTGTGGATCGGAAGGGGACTATAGTGTCATCTTATGACAAGGTACATTTGTTTACCCCGGGAAAAGAAGAAAAAGTTTTTACTGCAGGAAATACTATGAATATTTTTTCCTTAGACGAAGTGCAGATGGCATCGGTTATTTGTTATGATATTCGGTTTTGTGAATGGATAAGAAAGGCAGCACTTTCGGGAATTCAGCTTCTTTTTGTGCCGGCAGCTTGGCCGTATCCGCGATTAAATCATTGGCAAATTCTGAATCAGGCGCGTGCGATTGAGAACCAAGTATTTATTGCTGCTGTTAATAGCTGCGGTACTTCTGGAACGCTGAAGTTCTGCGGACATACGATGCTGATTGATCCTTGGGGCGAAATAATCGCGCAAGGAGAAGATGAGGAACGAATCGTTGCCGCAGATCTAGATTTTTCAGTAATCAAAAGTATTCGGGATAAAATAAATGTGTTTTATGATCGACGGCCGGAGCTCTACAATATAGAATAAAAGAAGGTTGATGAGATGGAAGGAGCTATTCACGGCTTACAAGGGATATTCGAAGTATTATTTATTATTGGAATCGGTTTTGTCCTAGCTAAAAAAAACTGGTTTGATACAGCCAGCAGTGCACTGCTTACACGTTTCATTATGAAAATTTCTCTTCCTTTATATTTGTTTTGCAATATTCAGAAAGATTTTACCCGAGAATCTTTGCTGGCTATGGCGCCGGATTTAGTGCTCCCTTTTGCATCTATTATAGCAGCCTATATTGTAGGCCGCATAGTTGTAAAAATTCTGCATATTCATAAAGACCGCCAAGGATTGTTTATCGTGTTCTTCTTTATTGCCAATACGATTTTTATCGGGCTGCCTGTTAATCTGGCTTTATTTGGCCCGCAGAGCATTCCTTCCGTTATGCTATATTACATGGCCAATACCGTTATGTTTTGGACGCTTGGCGTATATCACATCGTTAATGATACCATGGCCGGCAAATCGGGTATGTCAATGCTTTCCCTGCCGGCCTTAAAAAAAGTTTTTTCACCGCCGTTATTAGGATTTCTGGTTGGTCTTGCGATGACTTTATTCGATTTACGGTTGCCGGATTTTGTGATAGCTTCTTTTCAATATGTGGGGAATGTAGCAACTCCTATGGCGCTGATTGTTATTGGGATAGAAATGAGTACGATTCCGTTGACCCAAATTACATGGGACAGAGATGTTATCGGTGCACTCATTGGTCGGTTTGTTGTTTGTCCCGTCTGCGTACTTATCTTGCTGCCGTTTATTCCTGTAACGGATATGTCGGCAAAGGTATTTACCATGCAAGCCAGTATGCCAGCTATGACTAATATGACTATTGTTGCTAAGTCTGTGGGTGCGGATGTGGAATATTCCACGGCGGTGAGCTTTATTTCTATTATATTGGGGATGCTTGTTATTCCTATATATATGTTTATTATCGGTTAACAGGAGGAAGATATGTCTTTAGAAAGTACGATGGAAGAAAATTTAAAAAAACACAGCAATGCTGCGTACCGTATTAATTCAAAAATTGCTAATGATCCGGAATTATCCGGCGAAGAATATCATGCCTGTGCGACGTATGTAAAAGAATGCTGCGATTTGGGAATGAAGGTAGAAGAACATTTTAATGGACAAGCAACCGCATTTAAAGCAAGTATTAAACGCAGTATTCATCCGGTTATGAAAATTGCTCTTTTAGCCGAGTATGATGCATTGCCTGATATTGGACATGGGTGCGGACACTCTGCCAATGGAGCTATGAGTTTTTTGGCAGCAGCAGCATTTCATGACATGGAAGATATTCCAGTCGATATTGACCTTATCGGTACACCTGATGAAGAATTACGGGGTGGCAAGGTGGCCATGTGCAAACAAAATATATTTAAAGAATATGATTTGGCTATGATGGTTCATGTTTCCCCTAATGAGACAACCCCTAATTCCCGTTTCTTGGCATTGAGCGATTATCGTATCAAATTTCATGGACAGACGGCGCATGCTGCGGCGCAGCCTTGGCAAGGACGTAATGCTTTGAATGGAGCAATGCTGGCTTTGCATGCAGTGGATATGCTGCGTCAGCATGTACGTCCGGAAACTCGGATTGGCTCATATATCGTTCATGGGGGGACGGCATCTAATATTGTTCCAGATTATTCTGAAGTGGAATGTTGTATTCGTCATACGCAGCGAAAATATCTTGATACTGTTATTGCTAAGGTTATGAATTGTTTTAAAGGAGCGGCTATTGCCACAGAAACGACCTATGAAGTGGCAGAATGGGGATATGCATTTGATGATATGCTTTGGAATGAAACGGCAACGGAGGTAGTCCGGCAGGTTTTACGGGATATGCATATACCTTTTCAAGAAGAACGAGATGGCGGAAGTTCTGATATTGGCAATGTAAGTCATCAGTGTCCGGCTGTTCATATAGAGCTTGCTATGGGTAATACTTTCTATCCGGGACATTCTCGGGAAATTGCCGATATGGTAAAAAATAAGAATATAGAATCTACTATTTTACAAGGTGCCCATATCATGGTAAAAACAATATTGAGGATGGCATCGGATGAAGTCGTAAGAAATAGTATGAAAAAAGAATTTTCAGAAGCCGGCCAATAAACTATAAAACGGTTCTGCGTAGTCAGTATACAAACGACTAAACAGAACCGTTTTTTTTATTGCTGCAATTTTTCCGCCCATTCCGATTCTTTAAAACCTACAAGTACCGTTGTATCATCGATAAGAAGCGGACGCTTGACCAGCATCCCATTTGTTGCCAGCAACGCATACTGCTCGCTTTCACTCATGGAGGAGATTTTTTCCTTTAACTGCAGCTTCCGGTAAGGGATACCACTGGTGTTGAAAAAACGTTTTAAAGGAACACCGCTGCTCTTGTGCCATTTTTGCAATTCTTCTGCTGTAGGATTATTGATTTTGATATCACGAAAATCAAACCTGATGTTTCTTTCTTCCAGCCATTTTTTTGCTTTTTGGCAGGTTGTACATTTAGGATAACAAATAAATATCATAGTAATGCAGCCTCCTTAGAAAAAATTAAATATTGTATATAGTTTTTAATAACAGCATTCCGTTTTTTGTTTTGAATAATCGGGCTGCTGCTGTTTTGATAGCAGAGGAAGTTAGATTATCTTCGTATGCATTTACGAGAAAATCAGCTTCTATAAGAATCTGATAATCAACACCATCCACTTGGTTATATGTGTGGTGATGCCCGATGAGAAAACATACTCGGGCTATGAATTGCGGCGAACAGGAGAATTCATCCAGTATTTGATGAGCGATAGCAGGACCTTCTATTTCCTGATAATTTCCAGCAGAACTGCCATATTTTTCTTCTGCAGCATGGATGCCGATATCATGCAGGATAGCAGCCGCATCAAGTACTTCTTGCTGTGCGGCAGATATCTTTTCCAAGGTTCCTATGAGCGCGGCGAACTGATATACCTTGAGAAAGTGTTGAATACGCCGTGCATCACCGCTGTCAAATTCAATTGCTTTTTGTATTAGTTGAGAGATATGCATTAATCAAGCTCCTTTATGGGATGTTTTTTATATTATATAACTGTTGCAGTCTTATGACTAGTAAAAAACAAGATAAATGGCTCTCGTCATGGAGACTATTGGAATCGTTTATGCGGTTATAGCAAATCCCCATATTTCTTTACATAAAGCTTTTTTCTAAAAGTAACCAGAATCATATATCCTGCAATAATAATACTTAGCAAAATAAAGTAAAAAAACAGCAGCGCATGAAATCCGATAGCATTGCCCCGTGGTGAAAGGTATTAGCGTCAATATGGCAATTCCCATAAAAGTGAGCAGAGTTACTTGCCAAGAAGCATGACTTTGGAAAAAAGGTATTTTTGGTGTTCGCAGTATATAAATCACTAACGGTTGGCTCCACATGGATTCAATAAACCAACCGGCTTGAAAAAGAAAAATAAAAAGCAGATGCTGGTTTTCACTAGACGAGTAATAAGGATCCGCCGCATCCAGCCGGTAAATGATAAAATACATAAGGCTAAAGGTTGCAATATCCAAGATGGAGCTGACAAGATCTAAGTCTATTATAAAATGACGAATGGAAAGAGTATCTATCAGTAGTTTTCTGACAATACATGTTTTTTTCGAGGGTGCGTCGTATTACTGTTTTAAAATCAAGCATTTGAAGGAAGTTTATATATTTGTTCGCAATTTAGAGGAGAATCGTGATATGATAATAATAACAATGTACGGCCGAATAAAATGAAGATGGGGTTGAGTTATTATGAAAAATGAGGAAGAATTTTCAGCCGAATATCTAAAGTACCTGGAATTGTTGTCACAATCGTTCCCTACACAGCAGGCGACCTTTACAGAAATTATAAATTTGCAGGCTATTGTCAATCTTCCTAAAGGAACAGAACATTTTATGAGTGATCTTCACGGAGAATATGAAGCTTTTTACCATATTCTGAATAATTGTTCCGGGGTAATTCGTGAAAAGGTTGAAACCATTTTTGCTAATTCTATGACATCTGAAGAACAGGATGATTTATTGACTTTAATTTATTATCCTAAAGAAAAACTTGATTTATTGAACCGCAAGAATAAAGTAAATGATACGTGGCGCATACAAACGCTGCATCATTTACTGCGCCTGGCTAAATTATTGTCTTCAAAATATACCCGCTCTAAAGTACGTAAATCTATGCCTGAAGAATTCCGCTTCGTTATTGATGAATTGATACATGCACAGTCCGATGAAGATAATAATCGCCATGTATACCATACAAAAATTCTTGACTCTATTATTGAAACGGGTAGTACGAGAGAATTTATATATGCCTTGGCTGCACTCATTAAACGATTGGCTGTGGATCATCTTCATATTATTGGGGATATTTATGATCGAGGCGGTCATGCCGATAAAATTATGGATAACCTGATGCAGCACCATTCGCTTGATATTCAATGGGGAAATCATGATATTCTTTGGATGGGGGCTGCTGCTGGCAGTGATGCCTGTATTGCCAATGTATTACGAAATAATATTCGCTATAATAATCTGGAAATATTAGAAAGCGGATATGGTATCAGTCTGCGGCCTTTGGCGCTTTTTGCTAGAGATACGTATACGAGAGAAGATAATATCGATCCACTGGTAAAGGCAATCAATGTAATTTTATTTAAACTTGAAGGACAAACCATTATCCGTCATCCGGAGTATAATATGGATGACCGGCTTTTGTTCCATAAAATGAATCTCGAAGAAGGAACTATTAATATTGATAGAGAAACCTATCCATTGAAAAGTGTCGATTTTCCAACACGTAATTCGATAGATCCGTATACATTGTCACCGGAAGAACACCGAATTGTTATTGATTTGCGTACGGCCTTTTTGGAAAGTGAACGCTTGGCCCGACATATGAGTTTTCTTTATAGTCATGGATCCATGTATCGCTGTTTTAACGGCAATCTTTTATTTCACGGAGGAATTCCCATTAATGAGGATGGAACATTTCATGAAATGTTTTATAATGGCAAATCATATAAAGGAAAGGCTTTTATGGATTATGCGGATCGCGTAGCACGCAAGGCATATGAACAACGCGAATCAGGATAGCCTGGACTATATGTGGTATCTTTGGTGCGGAGATAAATCTCCTGTTTCCGGACGTGTTGTTAAGACTTTTGAACGAACATATATTGAAGATAAAAGAACATGGGAAGAACCGCAGGATCCGTATTATACGTGGGAAAAGGATCCAGATACGTGTGTTCGGATCCTTCATGAATTTGGAATTGATTCTCCGCAAGGGCATATTATTAATGGACATACACCGGTAAAGGTAGTACAAGGAGAAAGTCCTATCCGGGCAGGAGGAAAAGTGCTTTGTATCGATGGCGGTTTTTGCCGGGCCTATCAATCTTCTACGGGTATTGCCGGATATACGCTGATTTTCAATTCTCACGGGCTGCGCATAAAAGCGCATTATCCGTTTAAAGATGTTCATCAAGTTCTTATGACCAATGCCGATATTGGTTCCGATTCAACACAGGTGGAAATGGAACCGCAGCGCGTTATGATTGGTGATACAGATAATGGAAAAAAAATATTGACAATGGTTGAAGATTTGAAAGCTCTTCTCTGTGCCTATCGCAATGGGCTGATTTTGGAACGAAAAGTATAAAAATAAGTAATGTGTTATGGTATATAGAAAAAATACAGGGCTGAGCGAAAAGAAGATCAAATATTTCGCTCAGCCCTGTAATGATGTAGTTTTTCCTTATATCAGCATCGATTTTAATAATTTCCTTGTGCAATCATAGCGTCGGCTACCTTGAGGAAGGCAGTAATGTTGGCACCAGCAACAAGGTCACCTTCTACGCCATATTTTTTGGCGTTTGTTTTAGCTTGGTGATAAATACTTGTCATAATATTTTTAAGTTTTCGATCAACTGCTTCAAAATCCCATTCCAACCGTGCAGAATTCTGACACATTTCTAATGCGGAAACAGCAACACCGCCGGCATTGGCGGCCTTTGCCTGGACAAAAAGGACGCCGTGTTCTTGGAAATATTGAATGGCTTCCAATGAAGAAGGCATGTTGGCTCCTTCGGCGACAGCAATTACTCCGTTTTTTACAAGTGCGGCAGCACTTGCAAGATCCAGTTCATTTTGTGTGGCACAAGGAAGTGCGATGTCGCATTTTATATTCCATTCGCTGAACGGATCTTCGTGATATTCTGCCTGAGGATGATGCGTTATATATTCTTGAATACGGGCCCGGTGAACTTCTTTGATATCTTTCACGAGAGCAAGGTCAATGCCGGAAGGGTCATAAATATACCCATTGGAATCGGAGCAGGTTACTACCTTGGCGCCTAATTCCTGCGCTTTTTGGATGGCATAAATGGCAACATTGCCGGAACCGGATATCGCGATGGTTTTGCCTTTTATATCGATGTTGTTGTCGTCAAGCATTTCTTTTACGAGGTAAAGAAGACCATACCCTGTAGCCTCTGTACGCACAAGGCTGCCGCCGTAGGTTAAGCCTTTGCCGGTAAGTACACCGGCATCATTGGCATTGCGAAGCCGTTTGTATTGTCCGAAAAGATAACCGATTTCTCGTCCGCCTACACCGATATCTCCGGCAGGAACATCGGTATTAAGTCCGATATGGCGCTGCAATTCCGTCATAAAGCTTTGACAGAAGCGCATGACTTCTTTGTCTGATTTTCCTTTTGGATCAAAGTCAGAGCCACCTTTGCCGCCGCCGATGGGAAGACCCGTCAGCGCATTTTTAAAAATTTGTTCAAATGCTAAGAATTTTAGAATGCTAAGAGTTACAGTGGGATGAAAGCGCAAACCGCCTTTATACGGACCGATGGCACTATTTGCCTGAACTCTATATCCACGATTGATATGGAGCTCTCCTTTATCATCTTCCCAAGGAACACGGAAGATAACGATGCGTTCCGGTTCAACCAAACGTTCAAGAATGTTAGCGTTATAATACGTCGGGTCACTTTCCAAAACGGGTATAATTGATGTCAATACTTCGCGTACGGCATTGTGGAATTCTTTTTGTTCAGGGTCTCTTGCAACTACCATTTCTAACACGTTATTAACATATTTGTTCATATCGGCCATGTGAATTCGCTCCTTTGGACTTATATCGATAATACAAGTTACAGTATACAATAAAATTAAAAATAATCAAAATAATTTTAATAAAAATACTGTATACAAGATAAAATTGCATATATTATTCTGTAAAAACATAATAAAAATAACTACAATGCAATTTTGGCGATGGAAGTATAGTGTGGTTACATTGGAAAATAGTTCTAGCAGGTCATTTTTTAGGGGGAATACATATGAGGATTGCATTGATAACAGGCGCATCTAGTGGATTAGGGCACGAATTTGTCATGCAAATAGATCAATTGCGAATAGTAGATGAAATTTGGGGAATTGCACGCAGCGAGGAAGCCTTAGATAGTTTAGAAAAACAAATACAAACGCCTTTTCGATCTATTATGCTGGACTTAACACAGCGATCATCCTTGGAAATTCTTCAGCATATATTGATGAAGAACGGCCGGTAGTAGATATAGTTGTTAATGCTGCCGGCTTTGGCCGGATTGGCTTTGGGCAGGACATTCCGATTTTTGATAGCATGGCTATGATAGATTTAAATTGCAAGGCCGTTGTATGGATTACGGAAATGGTAATTCCGTATATGGCAAGTCAGGGGAGAATATTGGAAATTTGTTCGGCTTCGGCATTTCAACCGCTGCCGTATTTAAATGTCTATGCTGCAAGCAAAGCATTTCTTTATCATTATAGCTGTGCTCTTCACGAAGAATTGCGAAATCACGATATTATGGTTACGGCCGTCTGTCCTTATTGGATCAAGGATACGGAATTTATCAAAAAAGCAAAAAAAACGGAAAAGAAAACCTATGTAACAAATTATCTATTTTCTTTGCAGGGTAAAACCGTTGTACGGCAGGCACTTAAAGATTCTTCTTTGGGGCGTATGACGTCTGTACCGGGTTTGATTAGTAAAGCAGGACTTATTTTATCGAAAATTATGACAGTACGCAGTAGTATGAAGTTGTGGGAATTTTTTCGCAAGCTGTGAATTTGACAGGGTGTCTAGGGTGCTATATACTAAAGCTGGTTTACTTGTGAAGTGAGGGGGAGCGCCCTGGCTTTGCTGCGGAAAATATATAGTGATGACCAATATGCGATGGGAGCCTGTATGACAGGTTGAGAGGATACTGTTAGTATCGACCGCTTACTCTTTCCGGAGGTGCGCATTTTGGCGTTTTTTTAGGGCGGGTAAGAGAACCGCTCTTTTTTTGCTGCTATTTTGATTTTATGGAAAAGCGAATACAGGCAATTAAAATTATTTTGAAAGTATGATACAGGAGGGAATACCCATGATAGGAAAAGTAAATGATGATTTTTTTCAAAAACATGTGCTGACTCAGACAGGAATGCAGGCAGAAGCTGTCGTTATGGGACCTCATATGGGAGTCGATGCGGCTATATTAAGGCTTTCAGATTCATATATGGCCGTTGCTGAAGATCCGATTTTTCCCAGTTTGTCTATGACCGCCGATGATTTTGCCTTTGTAACCGTTCATATAGGGGCTAGTGATATTGCCGTTATGGGAATACAACCTCGTTATATGACATATTCCTTACTGCTGCCGCCGGATACGGAGGAAGATTATATTGCGGAACTTATTGCAGCTATCAGTCGGTATGCGAAAGAAATCGGTATTACGATTGTAGGTGGACATACCGGCTTTTATGGAACTGTTACGGTACCCACGATTGGCGGCATCACCGTATGGGGAACCAATGATACCTATATATCGCCGATGGGAGCACAAGACGGGGATAATGTTATTATTACTAAAGGCTGCGGAGTAGAAGCCGCTGCCTTATTATCGTTCGAGTTACAGGAGGTTCTCAAGGACAACATAGATACAGACGATTTACAACGATCCCTTGCACGGATGCATGAAGTTTCGGTTGTAAAGGATGCCCGCATAGCGGCACACAATCGTGGCGTTCATGCTATGCATGATGCCACGGAGGGAGGCGTAAAACGTGGTGTATGGGAAATTGCGCAGGCTTCCGGAAAGGGAGTCGTCATTAATACAAAAGATTTATTGCGGCCGCATGACATAGAAGCTGTTTGCGGGTATTTTACCTGAATACATGG
>Ga0268359_12822_pt1 | contig 79037 bp, 94 predicted proteins | sample BioMet11_FD_194416 | JGI IMG/M metagenome (GOLD analysis project Ga0268359, IMG submission 194416) | Sewage microbial communities from Oakland, California, United States - Biofuel 11 (PacBio Assembly) | ecosystem: Engineered > Wastewater > Sewage > Unclassified | place: USA: California | collected...
ACACCGCGGGCACGATCCTCCTTGCCCTTCCCGTGGGGATGATCATCACCGCTCCGCTCTCCGGAAAGATCTCGGATGTGATCGGGACAAAACGGCCGATCATCGTTGGCTTTGTCCTCTGCACCATCGCGCTCTTCTTCCTCTCCACAATATCAGCGAAAACGAGCGTGGGCCATGTCTGCATCTATCTCTTTTTGTTAGGGGCCGGGACGGGCATTGCGTTCTCGCCGTTAAACAGCGCCGTGATGGGCGAGTGCCCGGCAAAGGACCGGGGCTCGACAAGCGGCCTTATCAAGGTCATGACCAACCTCGGCTCATCGCTCGGGGTCGCGGCCGTGATGCTTGTCGCCATGGTCGCGGCGGGCCCGAAGATCGCCGAGTACTCCGCCCACACCATTGCCCCGGGCGAGCTCGCGGGGGCCTTCGACCTCGCGTTCTTCTTCTGCATGGTGCTCGAGGCAATCGGGATTGTGCTGATGCTGGCGGTCCGGGCACGCGCCCCTTCCGGCAACGATGAAGTGATCCCGGTCATCTGATCGTTTTCCCTTTTTTGCCGGGCCGGCATGCAAATGAATATGTTTAACGGATCCTCAGGAAAATTTCCTGTCAGTGTCCTATGAGTGAACCTGACGAACGGTACCTGCGCGTACGGGAATTTTTGCAGGAAAAGTATCCCGAGGCGGTCTCCATATCCGTCATCGCCCGCGAACTGGGGATGAACCGCGGTTCGGTGGCAAAGTACCTCGAAGTCCTCCAGTCCCACGGACATGTGGTGATGAAGCCGTTCGGGAAGGCAAAGCTCTACACAACCTCGCAGACCGTCCCGTTCGACGATCTCCTAAACTACCTGTCCGATGCGATCGTCATCCTCGACTCCGACCTCCGTATCCTCATGGCCAACCGGAGTTTTTTCAATACCTTTGGCATACGGAGGGACAGGAACATCATCGGCACCGATCTCTCCCGCATCAGCCTCAGCCTTTTTAACGATCCCACGGTCCAGCAGAACATCTCCCGCATCGTCCACTCGCAGATGTTTGTAAACGAGATGCTGTTGATCGAACAGGGAACGGAACGGATCTTTCTGACAGAATTTGTCTCGACCGTCATCCCGTCCGTAGCATTCACCGAGAAACCGGGGATCATGATCAGTCTCCGCGACATCACGACCTGGAAGAAGACCGAGGATGCGTTAAAGACAAGCGAACGCAAGATCCGCACGCTTTTCGAGGAGGTCCCGAGCGGCATCTTCCTCTTCCACGAGGACGGCACGATCTTAAACGCGAACCGGGCGGCGCTTGAAATCCTCGGCCTTACCCGGTTTACCGATCTCGAAGACCTCAAGCTCTACGATATCATGTGCTCGAAAGAGAAGATCCAGGATCTGATCCACAAGAGCCAGATCGCCGATCTCACCCTCGCCTGCAACTTCGACCGGCTCAAGACAGAGACGTTGTCCGCCACCAAAAAGAAAGGCGTTGCGTACTTCCAGATTGTTTTTGCCCCGGTCAGCGATACCGGGGGCATGTCGCCCAAGGAATATTTTATCCTGTTTCTGGATATCACGGAAAAGAAGCTCGCGGAAAAACGGCTCAAGGAGCGTTACCTCGGGATTGTCAGCAACCTGCCCGGGATCGTGTACCAGTTCTACGCCCGCGATACCGGGGAATGGGGGGCATACTACGTCAACGAGCGCACGGAGGAGATCTACGGTGTGCCGCCGGAACCGCTCAATAACTGGTTCGACCGGTTCGGTGCCTGTATCGCGCCCGAGGACCGGGGCCGGTGGGGGAATTCCATCGAAGAAGTAATAAAAAACATCACCCCCTGGGAATTTGAGGGCCGGTTCATCAAGCCCAACGGGGAGGAGATGTATATCCGCGGGATATCGCAGCCGGTCCGGCTAAAAAACGAGACGGTGTGGAACGGGATCTTCCTCGACATCACCGACCGGAAACGGGCCGAAGAGGCGTCCCGCCGGAGCGAGGAACGGCTCCGGGGCCTCACGAGCAACCTGCCCGGGATCGTGTACCAGTTCTATGCCCGGAACTCGGAAGAATGGGGAACCTATTACGTCGACGAGCGATCCGGGGAGGTGTACGGTGTCCTGCCAGACCCGATCGATACCTGGATTTTGAGATATACATCCTGCATTGCCCCGGAGGATCGGGAGCGGTGGATACAGTCCATCGAGGACGTTATCCGCAGAGTCGCCCCCTGGCAGTTCGAAGGCCGTTTCATTAAGCCCAGTGGGGAGGAGATGTTTATCCGGGTCATCTCGAAACCGGTGAAACTCAAAAACGAGACGGTGTGGAACGGGATCATTCTCGATATCACGGAACAGAAACGGGCGGAAGAAGCCCTGAAAAAAACCCAGCTCAAGGAGATACGGTACCACTCGTTCTTCGAGAATACCTGTAACGGCGTCCTGATCTATGAATATATCCCGGCAAATGACGATTACATCATAAAAGATGTGAACAAGGTGACCGCTGCGCTCCTGCGGATGCCAAAAGAAGAGATTGTGGGAAAACATCTCTTCGAAGAGTTCCCGGAGCTGCCGGATCCCGAGGTTCGCGACCTCTTAAGGAGGGTTCTTATCACCGAGCAGCCGGAGTTTGTGGCCCCGCTGAAATATCGCAAGAGGGAGGACTTCCCCTGGATTTACCACTACGTCTTCAAGCTCCCTTCAGGGGAGATCGCATCGTTCATGATCGATGTAAGCGATGTGGTAAAAGAGGGCAGGGACCCGAACCGTCAGGCAATTTTCCGGTAGGCATCGTCCGGCCCGGGCTCTGCGCTGTATCTGCAGCGCCCACCCTGAGTTTACCGGGCCCGCCCCTGACTTTTTTAAAAGTCTGCAAACAGTTCCATTGTTATTGGCGAGCAATAGGCTGCGGACCGGAAAAAAACCGGTCGCAGGTTTTATCGGTATAATCTGTCGATCATGGGCCCGCAGGTTCAATGGCGAGCAATAAAAAACACGTTTATTTAGGCCTCCGGGAAATGGTGCCATGTGGAAGAAATTCCACAAAACCAGAATCGAGCAGCGGGCTCTCATGGGCAGGGCCGGTCTCCCTTAAATAACCAATAAGGCTCCAAAACTTTCGACAGTAGTCGCCTCAATCGGTCAAGGGAAACCCGGCTTTTCGTACCCTGATGGATAGTATACGGTGCATCTGTACATCAAGGTTTGGATCGTTGAGATGAAAACGATCGCGTCCATGATCACCCCCCTCTTCTGGAAAGGAGGCTATCATCATGGAAACCAAGATTGGATATTTTGCATCGATCGAGCAGTACAAGCCGATGGATGCGCTGGAACAGTCCGTGCGGGCAGAAAAGGTCGGGTTTGACTCCATCTGGGTCGACGACCACTTCCACCCCTGGTACCACACCGACGCACAGTCCGGCCAGGCATGGGCCTGGATGGGCTGCCGTGCTCCAGGCGACAAAGAAGGTCTTTGTCTCGACCTGTATCACCTGCCCGATCCTCCGGTACAACCCGGGTGTCGTCGCACAGACATTTGCCACCCTCCGCCAGATGTACCCGAAGCGTGTCGGGATTGCGGTCGGTGCCGGCGAGGCATTAAACGAAGTTCCGGTTACCGGCAAGTGGCCGAGCGTTCCCGAACGCCAGGAGATGACCGTCGAGGCAATCGAGGTCATGAGGAAACTCTGGGAAAGCAAGGCGCCGGTCTCGTTCAAGGGCAAGTACTTTACGCTTGAAAAGGCGTTCATGTACACCAAGCCAACCGACGAAGTCCCGCTCTACTTCTCCGGCATGGGTCCCAAGGGCGCAAAACTTGCCGGCAAGTACGGCGACCACCTCATGACGGTCGCAGCCGACACCAACACCATCAAGAACGTGACCATCCCCAAGTTCGAGGAAGGCGCAAAAGAGGCCGGCAAGGACCCGAGAAAGATGGAGCGCGCAATGCTCATCTGGTACTCCGTGGACCCGGATTTCGACAAGGCTGTCGAGGGCAACCGGTTCTGGGCAGGATGCCTGGTGCCGTCCATGTTCAAGTACCGCGTCAGCGACCCGCCCGAGGTCGAGGCGCACGCAAACATGGTCGGACAGGAGATGCTCAAGAAGAACTACCTCTGCGCAACCGATGCCGAGGGGCTTATCAAGGAGATCGAGCGCTTCAAGAAGGCAGGCATCACTCACTTCTGCCTGGGCAACTCGAGCCCGAACGTGAACTTCGGTATCGACGTCTTCAAGGAAGTCCTTCCGCACGTCAAATAAGGACGGGACAGGAAATTTCCTGCTCCTCTCCTTTTATTCGTATTCTTAAAACGGAGGTAAACACCATGGAAAACAGAAACCTTGCAGCACTCTTCGAGCTCGGCGCCGTGATCTATCCGGATAAGGAGATCGACGCGGCGGACCGGCCCTGGTACTCCCTTCCCGGATCGAACGGGGTCTTTTTAAAAGACCTGGTGACGGGAAAAGAGACCGGCGGGAAGTTCAGTTACCACCTTGTCCGCATCGAGAAAAAGTGCGAAGTATCCGACCACGACCACGAAACACAGTGGGAATGGAACATGATCCTCCGCGGCAAAGGCACGTTCCTCTTGGGCGACAAGGAGGTCACGATCCAGCCCGGGCAAGTCGTTTGCGAACGCCGCCAAAGAATCACCACACGGTGAGCGCCGGCGAAGAGGAACTCTTCGCTCGTGGCAGTCTTTGTGCCGGCACTTGTGTGAACCGGCGTTTTTCGTGCGCTGCCGGGACAAAAAACATTTTACCGGGCTGGAGTCCGGTGGGTAAAAAACCGGTGGCTGCAGCGGAATTTTTCGGTTATCAGAGGAGTATTCTCATGCCAACCCATGTGAACGGAAAAGAGAAGGGAAGCGTCAGGCTGTTTGCGCTCTCTACCTGCCAGTGGTGCCACAAGACCAGGGAACTTCTGGAGAACTCGGTGTTGCGTTCGACTACGATTATGTCGACCTGCTCACCGGAAAAGAGCAGAACGATGCACTGGACGTCCTGGAGAAATGGAGTCCCAACGGGGCGTTTCCCACCATTGTGATCGACAACGAGCGTGCCATCCTCGGATATCGCGAAAAGGAGATCCGGGAGGCCCTTTCCGGGTGAATGGTTCATCCATTCACTCGCAGGATTCGTTGTAGTGTATCGTCCCGGGAAACCCCGGGCACCAGACCGCTCTTTTCATCTCCCGGTTTTTCCAGCAGCCTTATTGCCCGGATCGCGCCGAGTACTACCATCATGCGGGGCGCCGGGGACGAGGGTGTCTGGGGGAAAGCGTACCGCCGGAGCCGGCCGGCCCGGAGGAGGCGCTGTCCCGTGACCTCTCCTATGGCGGCGAGCAGCTCGCCCGGAGCATTGCCCGGAACAATATCGGGATGCGGAGCAGCCGGATCGGGCTTTCTCGTTAACCGGCAGGTCTTTTTCCTTCTCGCGCTCGCCATTGCAGAGGACCGGGGGCTTGTTGCCCGGGGCACGCTTCAGGCGATCGCGGAGGGAACGATCCGGTGGGAGGACACCCGGGCCGGTTTTGGCGATCCATGGGCCGGCACCGGGGAAGAAATAAAACCCGGTGACCCGGCGCCGGTGATCGATGACGAACTGATCCGTACCATCGCAGGCAGCCTCGTCTCCCCGGACCGGCCGTACGATCTCGCAGAAATCCCGCTACAGTCGGTCGCTGCCGTCCTCGACCGGTACCTCGCCCGGACAGTCCGGCGCTCCGCCCCGCACCGGGCCGTTGTTGTCGACCGGCCGGATGCTGCGGCCGGCCAGACTGTAGCGTCCCCGTCCTTTGTTGGCTATGCCGTGGAACGTACCCTTGCAGCCGCCATTGACGGCCGCTCCCCGTTCGATCCGCTCCCGCTCCGGGCGATCGATCCGGCCTGCGGGGCCGGGCGGGTTCTGCTCCGTGCGTTTTCTTTCCTGCGGAGCCGGGGAGGGGAGCCGGAAGAAATTCTCCGGCACACGATCCACGGCACCGACCCGGATCCCCACGCGGTTGCGGCAGCCCGGATCCTGCTCGCCCTTGCAGCGTACGATGGGAGGGACACGCCCCTTTCCCCGGCCGCATTCTTTCCTGCCTTCCGTGGGAACCTTGCGATCCTCGCGGGCACGGTCCGGTGCGGGAACGGGCTCGTTGGCCCGGCCATTGCGGACGATGAATCGTGGGCGTTTTGTTCCCGCGGGAACGCCACGCGAATAAAACCCTTCGCGTGGGAGGAGCCGTTCTCCGAGATCATCCTTCCCGGGGGATTCGACGCGGTAATCTCCAGTCCGCCCGACCGCCCGGTGCCGGACCGCGAGTGGCTCCGGCGCTACTTCCAGCGCCATTATGCGGTATACGATCCGGAGGCCGGGCTCTCCTCGTACGTGATCGAAAAAAGCCTCGCGGTGCTGCGGCCCTGCGGGGTTGCCGGGATCGTGACCGGCGGCCGCTGGCTCCATGCACGGCCGGGCACGGCGCTGCGTTCGCTCGTTCTCACCCGACAGCCGCTGGAGATCGTAACGGCTGGTGACGATGCATGTTTTCTCCTGCTCGGAAATACCCGGCCCTCCCGGCCGTTTACCGTCAGAAACACGGGGCCGGACCCGGTCTCTGCGGACGCGATCCGGAAAAACCCGGGCTTCCCGGTCGATCCCCGGGATCTTTCGGATGGCGGCTGGACGCTCCGCGATACCCGCAGGGAGCATCTGATGGAAAAGATCTGCAAAGGAAAGACACCGCTCGGGACGTATGTCCTGGGGGAGATCCGGTACGAGAACGTTCGCGGGCCGGCACCGGCCGGAGAGCGGAGCCGGGAGCGGATCCGGTTCTCTCCTTCGGGATTCCCTCCGCATTTTGTCCTTGCGAGGCGCCGTGCGGTCTTCGGGCCGGGGACCGGCGTCATCCCCTCCGGGAGCCGGTACCTGCTCGGGCTTCTCTCCAGCAATCTTGCCGGGTTTGTTTTTGACTGCCTCGCCAAGGCAGGAAACCCGGGGGAGCCGGTCGGGGAGATCATTGCCCGGTTCCCGGTGGCTGTCCCGGATTTCGATCTCCCGGCCGATGCTGCCCGGCACTGGGCGGCTGGAAACGCTCGTGGCAGACCGGGAAACCCTTCTCCGCCAGTGTTCGCATGCCCGGTCGGAGCGGGAACGCGAAGAGATCGACCGGGAAATGGTCTCGGCTGGAAAGCAGATTCGATTCGCTCGTTTATGCGATTTACGGGTTTTCCGTGGAGGAGATTGCGGTTATTGAGGATCTTTCCGGACAATCTTCCGCGGACTGATAAAAAAATTCCCACAATACACTTTTACCATTATTCCAGGTTTTTACCAAAAATATTAATTTGCCATAAATTGCATTGTCCGGTGGAGTACAAAACAATGAAACACCCGGCCCGTCCGCATGGTAAACGCTCCCGATAAAACCGGCGTCAGCGAACCTGCAGCGGAATATGCAGCCTGGTCCCGTGGTGACCATCGATGCGACCGGGCGCATGGTCCTCCCCAAAAAAATACGGGAGCATTACGGTGCCGACCGGTTCGTGGTCCGTGAGACTGAAAAGCACATCGAACTGGTCCCGGTCAGGCCCATCAGCTCGCTTTTGGGGATACTGCCCGATCTGGACCTCAAAGCCATCTACCGCGATCACGACCGCGAGGTTGCAAAGGAGGATGAGGAGTGACCGGCATCCTCATCGATACATATGCGTGGATGGAGATCTTTAGCGGCAGTGCGTGGGGTCAGCGGGCGCTCGCCTGTCTTGAAAATTATTCCCCGCAGGATGATCTCGGTGCTGACCCTGTACGAACTCCAGTACCGGCTGGAACACTTGTACGGGGAGAAAAAGACCGCGTCGCTGCTTGCCACCGTTGTCGCAAATACCGAAGTCATTCCCGTGGACAGCCGGATCGCAGTTGATGCCGGGAGGATCAAAGCCGGACAGAAACGGGAGGGGACATCAATGGGAGCGGTCGACTGCCTGCTCCTTGCAACAGCCCGGGCAAACCGTCTCAAAATCCTTACCGGCGACCGGCATTTTGCCGGTTTTGAGGAAACGGTAAAAGTGTAATCCGGCCCTGGCAATCTCGTTTTTTTATAGAATTCCCGGTCGTGCGGAACCTGTCCGTATGACGTTAAAAAAAGGTTAAAACCGGGAAAAGAAACGGGCCTGAAGGGATTTGAACCCTTGACCTGCGGATTAAGAGTCCGCCGCTATGCCGAACTAAGCTACAGACCCAGTTTGACCTAATAAGATGGTCAATGCCTAGGAATAAAGGTTTTGGAACCTCACACCCCCGGCAGGCCCGAATAATTCCGGTCCGGAGAATTCCTTTATACTTACGGCAGGTACAACTTCTCCTGATATGCCTGATACCGCCGGATTTTCATCCGTTATCCCGACAAAATACTGCATCTTCGGGTGCGGGACGAACGGGTATAATATCATAGAAGAGCTCGCAAAGGAAAACGAGCGGGCAGTTATCGTCGACCGGGACGAGTCGCGCGTCCGGCACCTCCGCGACCAGAAGTACGATGCGTACGTCCGGGACATCACCGCATCCGACATGCTCGTCGGGCCTTCCTGCATTCGAGATCGCGTTTGTCATGGCCGGCGATGCGGACGCGAACCTCGCCGCAGTCCTCACCGATAAAGAAGCGCTACCCGGAGGTGCAGCTGATCGCCCGGGCCGTGGACCCGGTGACCGGCCAGAAGCTCACGGCTGCCGGTGCGGATCTCGTGATCTACCCTCAGGAGAATCGTTGCCCGGACCGCGGTCTTCCAGGTCAAAAAGCAGCACGCAAGCCGGGTCTCCCAAAGGACTTTTCTCGCTCCTTGCCGGCTGGGACGGTATCCTCGGGATCATCACGCACAAGAACCCGGACCCGGACGCGATCGCAAGCGCCATGGCCCTTGCCGAGATAGCGACGCCACGCGAAACTCGAAAAACGCTCACCACCCGGATTTTTTACTGAGGGTAACATCGGCCACCAGGAAAACCGGACGTTCGTGAACCTGCTCGATATCAAGATGGAGCACCTGACGCCCGAGGCACTCCAGAAGTGCACGTACCTTGCGATGGTGGACTGCCCGGGCCCGGGCTTCGAACAACGATGTCCCGCCCCAGACAAGGATCCACATCATCGTCGACCACCACAAGGATGGCAACCACCCTGCCGGCCAGGGCATGTTCACCGACATCCGGCCCGGCATCGGGGCGACCGCGAGCATCATGACCCAGTACCTCCAGGAGCTCGGCATCCCGGTCGACAAACGGGTTGCGACCGCGCTCCTCTACGGGATCCGGACGGACACCAAGGAAGTTCAAGCGGAACGTAACGCCGCAGGACCTCGGGAACGCGGCGTTTCTGCTCCCGCTCACGGACGCGGACCTGCTCGACAAGATCATGTCACCGTCCATGTCGCAGGAGACGCTGGACGTAATAGGTAAAGCGATCCAGAACCGGAAGATCCAGAGCGGGTATCTCTTCTCGAAACGTCGGTTACGTGATGAACCGCGACGCCCTCCCGCAGGCAGCCGATCTCCTGATCACGCTCGAAGGCGTGAACACGGCGCTCGTGTACGGGATCACGGATACCGCGATCGTGATCTCGGCCCGGAACCGGGATATCCGGCTCCATATCGGGAACGCCCTTGCCGAAGCGTTCGGGGAGATGGGCGATGCGGGCGGCCACCCGAACATGGCGGCGGCAAACCTCCCGCTCCACTACTTCGGGAACGTGGGCGACAAGACCGCGCTCCTCGATATCGTGATCGAGCCGATCCTCCTGAAGTTCAAGAACCTCGTGGGCCTCGAGAACGAGGACAAAAAGAATGAGGAGTGAGGCGGTGCACCCCCGGCCTCACCGGGCCGGGTGAGGGAATGGAGTTTGCTGAGTGGGAGCCGCATTATGTTGAGATCCTCGCGTACTTCGGGTTCTCCCGCGAAGACGACGAGAAGGCGGCAGAGATTCTTGCAACACTCATTCCCCGCGACGATTATGCGGCGCTCGCTGCCCTTATCAACGGCCGCGATGTCGTGGTCTGCGGGAACGCCCCCTGTCTCGTAAAGGAACTCGACCGGATAAAAAAAGGAAGCATTGTCCTCGCAGCCGATGCGGCGGCCGATGTCCTGTACGGGCACGGTATCTTGCCCGACGCGGTCTTTACCGATCTCGACGGGGCAACGGATCTCCTTTTGGAAATGAACGCGAAAGGGACGATTGTCGTTGTTCATGCGCATGGCGACAACATCCCGCTCCTGAAGTACTGGGCCCGGCGTTTTACCGGTCCGGTGGTTGCGACCACGCAGAGCACCCCACTCCCTCATGTCCACAACTTTGGCGGATTCTCGGACGGCGACCGGGCGGTCTTTGCCGCGGATGCTCTCGGGGCACGGACGATTACGCTTGCCGGGTTCGATCTCGATGACAAAGATGTCGACCCGGTAAAACGGGGAAAGTTAGCGTGGGCGAAAAAACTCCTCGCCCTGATCGGCCATGACTGCTGATGCCGCCCGCACCGCGGTGATCATCGACGGCTACGTGGACGAGCCGGCGTGCCTCGGCGTCCCGCCGTACGTCTCGCCGTACATCCGGACGGTCGCGGGGGTGCTTGCCGAACGTGGCTATTCCTTCGCGTATTTCACCATCGACCAGCTCCGGAACGATCCGCAGATCTTTTCCGCCATGAACCGGGCCGGTGTGTTCGTGATGATTGCGGGTGTCACGGTGCCGGGGAAGTACCTGGGCGGGACGCCGGCAACGCTTACCGAGATCCAGCAGGCGGGCCACATGGTGAGGGGCCCGAAGAAACTGCTCGGGGGCCCGATCGGTTTCGGGTACGCCGGGGAGGGCGGGACAAAAGCGGTGAAGCAGGCAATCACCGGCTTTGACGCCCTCCTGGAAGGCGACCCGGCGGTCGCGCTCGACCGGTACCTTGCCGGCGGCGAGCCGAAAGGTGATTTCGATTACGCCATGACCGACCCGTGGAGCATTGCGGGAGCAAAGATCATCGAACAGCACCCGGACTTCCCGTTTGTGATGTGCGAACTGGAAACGGCACGGGGCTGCTCCCACGGACTCTCGGGCGGCTGCTCGTTCTGCACCGAGCCGTTCTACGGGGCGCCACGCTACCGCAGCGTTGTCGGGGTTGCCGCCGAGGTCCGGGCACTCGCGGAAAACGGGGCCGTGCACTTCCGTGTCGGCCGCCAGCCTGACATTCTCGCGTATGGAGCCGGGCCCGGGGAGTTTCCCGCACCCCGGCCGGACCTTATCGAATCTCTCTTCTCATCGATCCGGGCAGCGGCCCCGGGTTTGAAAACCCTCCACATCGACAACACGAATCCTGGAACAATAGCCCGTCACGAGGAAAAAAGCCGCGAGGCGCTCGCCGCGATCATCCGGTACCACACGCCCGGGGATGTTGCAGCGTTCGGGATGGAGACCGCAGACCCGGCAGTGGTCGCGGCAAACAACCTCAAGGCCGGGCCGGATGAGGTCTTCCGGGCGATTGAGATCGTCAACGAAGCCGGCGCTGCAAGGAATGGCGGGATCCCCGAGCTGCTGCCCGGCCTCAACTTTGTCTGCGGGCTTGCGGGCGAAACCCCGGTAACGTATGACAAAAACGAAGCGTTCCTCGCAAAAGTTCTCGCGGCCGGCCTCATGGTACGGAGGATCAATATCCGACAGGTGATGCCATTTGAGGGGACCCGTGCCTACGCGGAAAACACGCTCGGGAAGCACGACCGCCGCTTCAAGGCCTTCAAGGAGTTCGTCCGGCAGAAAATCGATCTCCCCATGCTTAAGCGGGTCTTCCCGGCCGGCACCGTTCTCCGCGATCTCCGGATAGAGGTCACGGGGGAGATCTCGTTTGGCCGCCAGCCCGGCTCGTACCCGATCCTTGCCGGGATCCCGGTGAACTTGCAAAAAGGGGCCGTGATCGATGCGGTCGTGGTGGACTGGGGCATGCGGTCCCTTACCGCCCTCCCGCTCCCGTTCAATGTGAACACGATGCCGGCATCGGTTTTGAAATGGATGCCGGGCGTGGGAAAGAAGCGGGTGGCAGCGGTAATTGCAAAGCGACCGTTTAAGGATGTGGCGGCGTTTGTGAAGGTGGCGGGGAGTTCGGAGCTGGACCGGTTTCTGGTGGTGTGAGTGGGTTTTCACTTTAAAGGATTGGTAAGGTGTATTCGATAGCCAGATTTTTCGGGTGAATAAATAACGATGGCTCCCCGCCTCAGGGCCCCTCGCGGGGCACGGCGGGGCAAGGGAGTGTACCGGGCGCTCGTTGGAATTTTTCTGTTGATTTTTTTTTTCGCTGATGTTTTTTCACGGATAGAATACTGGAAAAATCGTCCCGGATTTCCCGAACGGGAATTGTCTACAAATCTGCATACAGGTAATACAGCATCATCGCAACCGGGGGATGCCACAGCGGCGGGGGCGGAGGCTTGCCGGAGCCCCCAAGAGCGTCTAAAAATTTGTTCCCGATCAGAAAAACATCCAAAAAACGTATTGAAAAAAGAAATTTTCCAAGACCGGAACCGTTCAGACCTTCCTCAGTTCCGTCACTTTCAGAATATCCGTCCTTGTCACAATCCCGATAATCTTGTCGTCCTGCACGATCGGGATCCGGCCGATATTCCTCGTGGTCATGAGATGGAGCGCCTCCATCACCGGGGCATCGGGCGGGAGCGTGACAAGGATTGTCCCGCGTCATGACATCCTTGACCTGCATGGCGTCGCGGTCGATGGGCGAGGTCCGGTTCACGTCCGCAAGCGTCACCATCCCGACGAGCATATCCCGGTCGGTGACCGGAAAGCCGAGGTGCTTGCTCGCATACATCATCTCCACGAACTTTTGCAAGCGGCAGGTTCGCGGGGACCGCTGTTCACCGTGGTCGTCATCATGCTCCCCTACGGTCACGTCCTGCAAAGGAAATGGTATTTTACCGCGGTCGACTCCATGCTCGCCCCGATGTAGATGAAGAGCGCGATAAGGACAAGGAAGGGCGAGAGGAAGATAAGCCCCACAATCCCGAAGATCACCGCAAAGATTTGCCGACCGTTGCCGCAATCCCGGTTGCCCGGTCAAGCGGCATCCGGGTCGCAAGCACGGCCCGCAGTACTCTTCCGCCGTCCATGGGAAACGCCGGGATCAGGTTGAACACGCAGAGAATGATGTTTAAGAGCCCGAGATAGCCGAAGACAAAGATGAGAAGTCCCTGGTAGCCGGGATTTGCGGTCATCTCGGGGACTACGTACACGAGCCCGCAGCACACAAAGCCGAAGACAAGGCTCATGAGCGGGCCCGGCAAGGGCCATCGGAAGTTCGGTTTTCGGCTCCGGTGTCCCTTCCTCCATCTGGGCGATCCCGCCGAACATTAAGAGCGTGATGCTCTGCATCTTAATCCCCTTTGCCCGGGCAACGAGCGAATGGGCGAGCTCGTGGACAAACACTCCCAAAAAGAGGCCGAGGGCAACGACCGTCCCGAGGATCCACGGCATCCACCCTGTGGTGATCAGGGACGTGTCGATCGGTACGTTAAAAATTTCCTTGAGCATATCGGTGGTCGGCCCGATCTCGCTTCCGATAATAAACGCAAAGAGCGGGATAACCAGAATGAAGGTATAATGAAGAAGAATCGGGATGTCAAAAAGCCGCCCGATCCGAAGAGATCCATCCATAAAGTATGGATTATCTTTTTAACCCATATGGTATATACTTTCATCTGATAACGATGGAAACCCAGATAACGGATTTATTCGGGCTCGCGATTTACACGGACAAGGGCATGTACATCGGCGAAGTCGACGATGTCGTCATTGACGTGGACTCCAAAAAGATCGAATCGCTTGTCGTAGGCAAGGTCAACGACCAGCTCTTCGAACTCAAGAACTACAAGGGCCTCAAGCTCCCGTACCGGATCATCAGCGCCATCGACGATATCGTCCTCATCCGCCACCTGCCCGGCGCATTCGCCGGATCCGGCACGATCGAGGAACAGTAAAGCCACGGTTTTTCTGGGGCAATACGGGGCGGCCGGTATCGGCAGTCCCCGGATATTTTTCTTGTTTCATCATTTGAGGGGAGGATATCGTTCATGGAAGAGCGGGAGATCTTTGCAAACCTTGTCACCGTCCCCCCGGTCTTTGTCCGGCTCGACGGCCGTGCGTTCCATGCCCTCACAAAGAAACTCGCGTTTGCCCGGCCTTTTGACGACCGGTTCAGCGGGGCAATGGAGCAGGTCTCGCGGCTGCTCGTGGCAGAGAGCGGCCTTTCCCCGGTCTTTGCCTACACGTTCTCGGACGAGATCAGCCTGTACTTCCGCGACCTCCCGTTCTCGGGCCGGGTGGAAAAGATCGATTCGGTTGCAGCCTCGTACGCGGCAAGCGCTCTCACGCTTGCCCTTGGCGTTGACGAGCCGCTCGCTTTCGACGCCCGGATCGTAATCGCCACTCCGGACATTGCGATCGAGTACATGGTCGGCCGGCAGGACGAGGCGTGGAGAAACCACCTCAATTCCTACTGCCAGCAGGCGCTCGTGTCGGAGGGAATGAACATGGCAGAAGCGGCAGAAAAGCTCCGCGGGCTTGCCTCGCAGGACCTCCACGAGATGATGCACCAGAGGGGCGTGAACCTTGCAAAGACGCCGGCCTGGCAGCGTCGGGGAATCCTCGTCTCCAAAAAACCGGTGACAAAAGAAGGCTATAACCCGATAAAAAAAGAAGCCGTGACCGTGCAGCGGAGCATGGTTGCCGCCGACCGCGACCTCCCGCTCTTTACCACTCCCGAGGGCCGGGAGTATCTTAAGGGACTGATCTGCGGTTCGTGATGGGGTAACGGTCGCCCCGGTTTCCTGTTTTTGTAGGTTTTTTTAAAGAAAACCGTATAATGGATGCGGGCGTACTTACCCCTAGCGTACCGGACAGGAACATCCGGCAGGAGCGTTACCGTCGCCATGCAGCAGGAGGGGGAGATATGCAACAGATCATCATTACCAGGAAAGATGGGGACCGTGACGTCACCAGCTGCGTTGACAAACTCGAAGACGGCGCATGGATCCGGCTGTTCAACACTTCGGAAACAGAACTCAAAGATCTCTCCGATGCCTGTGCGATCCCGCTCGATTTCTTAAAAGCCGCGCTCGATGAAGAGGAGCGGCCGCGTATCGATATCGAGGACAACGTGGTGCTCGTTGTCATCGACATCCCGACCATGATGGAAAACGAGGGCATCAAAACCTTAACCACGCTGCCGCTCGGGATCATCGTCACCGAGAAAAACCTCGTAACGGTCTGCAAGTACGAGTCCCACCTGCTCGAGGATTTCGTGGCCGGCAAGGTCCGGCATTTCGCGACGTTCAAGAAGACCCGGTTTTTGTTCCAGATCTTTTACCGGAACGCGTCGTTGTACCTGCATAACCTCCGCCAGATTGAAAAATCGATCTCGCACATCGAGTCCGAGCTCCACAAGTCCTTAAAAAACGAGGAACTTTTCAACATGATGGAGATGCAAAAGAGCCTCATCTACTTCTCGACCTCGCTCAAGAGCAACGAGGTCGTGCTCGAACGGATCATGCGGGTCAAGCCCCTGCGGATGTACGAGGAGGACTCGGACCTTTTAGACGATGTCATCACCGAGAACAAGCAGGCGTTAGAGATGTCGCAGATCTACCTGCACATCTTAAACGGCATGACCGATACGTTTGCGACGATTATTTCGAACAACTTAAACATCGTGATGAAATTCCTGGCATCGGTCACGATCATCCTCGCGGTCCCGACCATGATCGCAAGTTTCTACGGGATGAACGTAGGGGACATCCCGCTCGCGAGCCAGCCGTATGCGTTCGAGACGATCTTTATTATCTCGTTTATCATCTCGGCGGTGATGGGAGTCCTGATGTGGAGAAAGAGGCTGTTCTGATTTTTTGTTTTCCTTTTTTCGTTCCCTGAGTCTGGCATCATGGGAAAAACAATAAATCATCCGATATAATATGATGGTACTTCAGGTGTGCTGCCATGCTGTCCGTTGATGCCGTTGAACCCGTTCTGAAAAAAATGCCTCCCGATATTCAGCGGAAGGTACTGAAATACATCGAGGCCCTTTCGGCACGGACCGCAAAGAGACAGCCCGGCCGAATGAAATTCGTATGGGCCGGGTGTTGTGCGGATATGTCCAATGAATATACTTCCGTGCAGCTCCAGAAAAAGATCCTCGACTGGTGGAAGTGAAGTGCATCTTCTCGATACCAATATCTTTCTCGAAGTGCTTCTGAATCGCGAATATTCATCGGTTATTCGGGAACTCCTGAATCGCGAAACCGACTTATCATTCTTTATAACCGATTTTTCCCTCTATTCCATCGGGATATTTTTGATGCGCAGTAAACTGGCCGAATACTACAACAGTTTTCTTGACGATCTCGATGAACGGGACATACAGATTGTTGCCCTGTCACCTGAGGATCTCCGCAGGATTCCGACTATATATACACAGTATAACCTTGATTTTGATGACGCATACCAGTATGTTGCAGCTGACGCAAATAACCTGAAACTGGTCAGCCTTGATCACGATTTTGATCGTGTGCCCTCCGGGAGGGTACATCCAAAAGATATCTGATGAATTTTCCCAAGAGAAAACGGTAATCCTGATATACCGTGAAAAACATGTGTCGATCATGATGGAGCCGCTGCCGCCGGATAAAGTGTACCGATTTATCGAGCCCGGGCCGGTCGTGCTCGTGACTACGGCGCAGGGAAAGGAGCGCCCGAATGTCATGGCGATGAGCTACCACATGGTCGTTGACGATGGCAATCCTCCGCTTATTGCCTGCATGCTCGGCCCCTGGGACTACAGTTACCGGGCGTTCCGCGCAACCGGCGAGTGCGTGATTGCCGTCCCCACGGTCGATCTCGCGGCAAAAGTTGTCGCGATCGGGAACTGCTCCGGTGCGGATACGGACAAATTCGAAACATTCGATCTTACCGCGCTTCCCGCAAAAAAGGTCAAAGCCCCGCTCATTGCCGAGTGTCTTGCCAATTTCGAGTGCCGGATAAAAGACGACAGCCCTCTGGAAGGCTACAACATGTTCATCCTCGAAGTCGTTGCGGCCTGGGTCGATCCGGAACGAAAGGAGCGTCGGGTAATCCATCACCGGGGGAACGGGACGTTTGTGGTGGACGGGCGGGTGCTCGACATGAAAAAGAAGATGATCCGGTGGCCGACGTATACCCGGGACTGAATGCTGGCAGGTCCCCGGTACCAGAAAACCGGCCGGGGCCCATCCAAAAAAATACCTGCCGTTTTCGATCCCAACCCTTTTTTTGTTTCGGGAGAAAAATCCCGGTGGAGAGGGGTTTTCCGGAGCCGGTGACTGATTCGGTCCCGGAAAAGCCCGGGGATACATGCTCGAAATTGCCGTTCTTATTGTCCTGTTCGCGTTCGCTTTTACGTTCACGAACGGATTCCAGGACGCAAGCTCGATAGCCGCGACCTTCATCGCGTCGCGATCCGCATCCCCGAAAGCCGGCATCCTGCTCGTTGCCGGCATGTCGTTTCTCGGCGCAATCCTTGGCGGGAGCGCGGTCGCGTTCACGCTCGCGGGCCTCGTTGTTCTCCCCTCGGTCGAAGCCATGCTCGTCGTCCTTCTTGTCGCCCTGCTTGCGGCAAGTTCCTGGAATATCATTACCCGGAGATTCGATCTCCCGTCATCGTCAACGCACGGCCTCGTGGGAGGACTTATCGGGGGCGGGATAGCGGCCGCCGGCGCGGGCTGCGTTACCTGGGGATTTGACGAACTGCTCTCGCCCGCCCACGAACTCACGGGACTCTCCCTGATCCTCGTCTTCTTTGTCGTCTCGGTCCTGATCGGGTTCTTCGGCAGCCACCTCATGTTCCGGGTAACGGACGTCCTTCTCCGGAATGCAAAACGCTCCGTCAACACCACGCTCGTCCGGCTCAACTGGATCGCTGCGGCGGTCATGGCGTTTTTCAATGGTGCGAACGACACCCAGAAACAGATGGGGATCATCGCGGTGGCCCTTGCAGCCGCCGGCGGGGCCGCGGTAGCTGACGTCCCGTTCTGGGTGCGCTGTACCTGTGCAGTCCTGCTCGCGGCCGGCACGGTCTCCGGCGGCTGGGGGATCATGAAAACTCTTGGTAACCGGATCTTCAAGATGTCGCCGGTCCATTCGTTCGATTCGCAGTTTTTTTCTGCGGCCTCCCTTGGCCTCTCCACCGTTGCGGGAGCACCGGTCTCCTCCACGCAGGTGATCACCATGTCCGTTCTCGGGGTCGGGGCCGCACAGAACCCGCGGAAAGTGCGGTGGTCGACGGGAAAGAAAATCCTCATTGCCATGGCGGTAACTATAATCGTAACTATGGGAATCGCATTCGCCCTTTACCGGATCGTTGCGCCGTTTGCGGGGGTGTGAGCCGGGATGGCAAAGGAGGAAAAGCCCGAAAAAAAACCGGCCCGGTCCCGGCTCTTTGCGGAGATCTTTCCCCGGGATTACGATTTCGAGGATATGCTCGCAGAGCAGGCAGACCGGACGGTGGCCGGTGCCGCTGCCCTTGTTGCGTGGCTTGAAGCCGATCCCCGCGGAGACCCGGCGGAGCTGGTACAGATCGAGGCCGATGTCGATGCGATGCGCAGGGATCTGGAAGAAAAACTCATCAGTTCCTTTTCCACGCCGTTTGACCGGCAGGACATCTATTCCATCTCCCGGCAGATGGACTACATCCTCAACGCGGCAAAAGAGACGGCCATTGAGATGCGGGCGTTTGACGTTGCTCCCGATCCCCCGATCCTCGACATGGCACGGGCGCTTCACACCGGGGCGTCCAGCGTTGCAAAGGCGATCCGGTCCTTAAACTCCGACAACGGGCATGCCGAGGCCGCGATCCGTCAGGGGCGGGAGGCGTACCACGCCATCGAGAACACGTACATCGGGGCCATGACCGATCTCTTCCGGACCAGCGATGCCATGGCAGCGCTCAAGACCCGGGAGATCTACCACCACCTTCGGGACGGCGGTCGGGCACTCCGCACCACGCTCGACATCCTGCACAATGCGCTGATCGATATTGCGTAAGGGGTTATGGGGATCATGGGTATTTCGGGCCCGTTTTGAGGCCCGATTGCCCGGCTCCTGTTTTTTCGCTCCCCCAAAAACCCCGCAAAACGCACCGTTTCGGTTCGCGTGGAAAACAAGCCTGGATTTAGCCCGGCTTGCCAAAATTCGCCCGATTTCGATGTCAGATAACGGGCATTAGCGGTCTTGGGACAGCGGATATTTTTCCCACGTATTTTCTATTGGGGGATCCCGAAAAAGACCAAAAGAAGACGAATACGGGGATCTTTTTTTCGGGGGAGGTTTTTGGGATGCAGATTTTCAGGTGCGGGATGTCCCGGACCAGGGGATCCGGACACAGGAGATACCTGAGATCTCCTGAACCAGTGCCGTGGAAAAGTCTCCGTCGGAGACCTGATCCTGTGTGAGGTGTCCTGTCAGCGAAAAGGGGACGAAATCGCAAAAATGGGGGCCTAATTCGGGTACCCGGAGGGTTTTCCCGTCGTAAAAAAAGGGGCCCAAACAGGCCCAATTGGATGGCCGATCTTTTCATGGATCATACCATGACATGGGGAAATGAAAAGAAGGGCTGTTTTGGGGGTGAAGCCAGAATCTCGGTAATTCATGATTTTTCCGATGTACCCGTACGGGAAACAACCTCAATCCTCCGGTTTTGTTCTTGAGCATAACTATAATATTTCCAACCCCCATGTGTTCTTCATGAAAGTCGTCTCACGGATTGTTCTGGATCCCACCGTCCTTGCCGGGAAACCGGTGATCCGGGGGACACGAATATCTGTCGATCTCGTTCTCGAACTCCTTGCATCCGGCTGGCAGGAAGCAACGATCCTCGAAGAATATCCGGGACTTGAACATGAGGATATCCTTGCGTGTATACGATATGCTCAGGAAATTGTCAGGTCCGAGCGAGTCTATTCTACTTCCCCACAGGAAAAGATTGCCGGATGAACCTGCTTGCCGATGAGAATATTCCGGTATCGATTGTTCGGGCTCTTTTGGAAGACGGGCACGATGTCGTGTGGATTCGCGATGAATCGCCCGGTGTTCCGGATATCGAAGTCCTGCAACAGGCTTGCCGGAAAAACCGGATCATCCTGACCTTTGACAAGGATTTTGGCGAGCTGGCGATCCGGGATCAGATCGCCCCCTGCCCGGGGATTATCCTGGTACGTGTTTTTAAAAAGACCCCTTCTGATCTTGCGGGATATATCCGGGAGGTCATCGGATCACGCCAGGACTGGGCGGGCCATTTCTCTGTTATAGAGGACGAGCGCATACGGATGCGGCCGCTTTCGCGGTAAGAACAGACATATTCCGTAAAGACATCCTTCATCGCTAAAAATTCAATCGGGACGGTGTTGTAATCGTTCCAAAAAAGTGCAGGTTAATTTTTCAATATCCGTTTGCCTTCGAGATCCCGATGGTCATCGCGATCCCTTCGACATCCCAGTCTTTTACCAGAGCGTATGACGACCCGGCCGGCTCCGCAGCATTATGGAGCGCAAGCGTCTTTGCCCGGACCTCTTGGGCAATCCCGGGTTTCCAGCTCTTCCCCACAAGCCCGCAGACCCGCTCGTCCTTTACCGCCACATCGACCGTGATAAAGTCCTCGACCGCGAGATCGAGCTGCCGGCGCATCTCCTGGATCCGGCGGATGATCTCTCTTGCATAACCTTCCGCTTCGAGATCGGGCGTGAGCGCAACGTCCACGTACACGGTCGCGTCCTCCATCGGGGCCGAGAAGATATCGGCCGGGAGTTTTTCGGTAAAGGTCACGTGGTCGGCACCGATCTCGAACTTCGCGCCGTCTTTTTCGAGCGTGTAGGTCTGCCCGGCATCGACCGCCGCCCTGATCGCGTTTCCGTCCGCAGCTTCGATGAGGCCCTTGACCGTGAAGGAATTCTTCCCGAATCCTTTCCCGAGCGCCTTCATCACCGGCTCCGCGTGCCAGCCGATCCGGTCCCAGCGGTCCATCACGACCGTAACTTTGCGGGCATTGGCCCGGTCCATGCAGATTGCATTAAGCCGGGCAACCGCGTCCTTTACCTCGGGTTTTGCCGTCACGATCACGACCTCGCCCACCGGCCAGCGGAGTTTCCTCTTTCCCGCCTGCCGGGCGTTCTGCACCGCGTCATCGAACGAGCGGGCGAGCTCCATCGCGTGTTCGAGCTCGCGGTTTACCAGCGCATCGTCGCAGGCCTGCCAGTCGAGCATGTGCACGCTTTCGGGATCGTGAGCGCACCGGAGGTTCCGGTAGATCTCTTCGGTGATGTGCGGGGCAAACGGCGCCATGATGCCGATGAGCCGGCGCATCACGTAGTAGATCGTCTCGTAGGCAAAGACCTTCTCTTTCGATTCGCCTTCGAGCCACATCCGGGGCCGGACCAGCTGGACGTACCAGCGCGAGAGGTCTTCTAAGATAAAGTTGAGGATCTCCCTTGTTGCCCGGTGGAGCTGGCATTCCTTTGTCGCTGCATCCACGATCCCCGCAACCGTGTTGATGCGGGAGATAATCCACCGGTCCTCGTCCGGGAGCTCGCGGAGGTGGGAGCGGACGAACGTTCCGTCCCACTTCCCGTCCTTTGCCTCCGGCTCGAACTTGTCGAGGATCATGTACGGCATCGGGAAACGGTACACGTTCCAGAGGATGTTTACCGTCCGGTTGACGGTCGAGACCCCGTCCCAGTTGAACTTTAAGTCGTCCCACGGTGCGGATGACGAGAGCACGTAGAGCCGGAGCACATCCACGCCGACTTTTGCGATCACTTCCTCGGGAGCGACAACGTTCCCGAGACTCTTTGACATCTTGCGGCCATCGGCATCGAGCGCAAAGCCGTGCATGCAGACGCTCTTGTACGGAGCTTTCCCAAACGCAATCGTGCTCGCGCCGAGCTGCGAGTAGAACCAGCCCCGGGTCTGGTCCTGTCCTTCGGTGATAAAGTCCGCGGGCCAGAGTTTTTCGAACTCCTGTGTTTTTGCCGGGAAGCCGACCGTTGCCCACGACGCGACCGCGGAGTCGAACCAGACATCGAAGATGTCGTCAACCCGCTTCATCGTGCCGCCGCACTCGCAGGGGATCGTGACCTTGTCCACAAACGGGCGGTGGGGATCGGGAACCTTCTCTCCGCTCGCCTTTTCGAGTTCCGCAATCGTGCCGATGACCCGGTACTTGTCGCACTTGTCGCAGACCCAGACCGGGATCGGGATGCCCCAGTAGCGCTGCCGGGAGATACACCAGTCCCGGGCCTCCTTGATCCAGTCGTAGAACCGGGCGCTGCCGGCCCATTCGGGATACCACGTGACTTTCTTGACCTCGGAGAGCATGAGGTCGCGGATCTCCGAAGCTTTCAGGAACCACTGCGAAGTAGCCCGGAAGATGATCGGCGTCTTGCAGCGCCAGCAGTGGCCGTAGCGGTGGGTGATCTTCTCGGTTGCGAGCAGCTGTTCGCCAAGGGCATCGAGCACGTCCTGGTTTGCGTCCCGGACGAATTTGCCGGCAAAGATGCCGGCCTCGGGCCGGAACTTCCCCGCCCCGTCCACCGGGCAGACAATGGCGAGTTTTTCCTTTGTCCCGAGCACGTAGTCGTCCCACCCGTGACCCGGGGCAATGTGCACCATACCGGTGTTCTCCATTGCAACAAAATCCGCGGCAACGACCCGGTGGGCGATTTCCTTCTGGAGCGGAACCTTGTCAAGGAGCGGGGAATCGTATTCCCAGCCAACCAGTTCGGCGCCTTTCTTTGTTTCGAGGACGTCGAACTTCTGGTACCGGCCTTTTTTCAGCACGGACTTGACGAGGTCTTCTGCGATCCAGAGGAATTCTTCGTGCCCGTTCTTTTCTGCATGGACGCGGGCGTACACAAACTCCTTTCCCACCGCGACCGCAACGTTTGCGGGGAGCGTCCAGGGCGTTGTCGTCCAGATCACGAGGTACTCGTCTGCTTTTCCCTTGATGGGGAACTTCACAAAGACCGAGGGGTCGGTCTCGTCCCAGTATTCGACCTCGGCGTCCGCGATCGCCGTCTCGCACCGGGGGCACCAGTTCACGACCCGGTACCCGCGTTCGAGCATTCCCTTCTCCTGCGCTTTCGCGAGCGTCCACCACGCCGCCTCAACGTACCAGGGCTTGATCGTCTGGTAGGCATTCGGGAAATCCATCCAGATCCCGAGGTTCTCGAACTGGGCGTCCATCAGTTCCTTGTTTTTTATAGCAAACTCCCGGCACTCGTTGATGAACTTCTCGATCCCGAAGGTTTCGATATCCTTTTTCGAGACAAAGCCCAGCTTCTGCTCGACTTTTACCTCAATCGGGAGACCGTGCATATCGTAGCCGGCGCGGTCGATCACGTTTTTCCCGTTCATCCGGTGGTAGCGCAGGATCGAGTCCTTGAGGATCTTGTTCCACGCGGTGCCGAGATGGATCTGGCCGGTGGTGTACGGCGGGCCGTCGACAAAGAAGAACGGCTTTCCTATGCTGTGCTGCTCTTTTACTGCCTGGTAGGTTCCGTGGGTGCGCCAGTACTCCTGCACCTCACGCTCGATATCTTTCGCGGAAAAGTTCGCGGTGACTTCCTTCAAGTATTATCCCTCAGGTGTACCGGTTCTGGACGCCCGGTTGTACCGGTATGGGTTGGCGGTATAAGGTCAAAGTAGTTTTCCCGGGAAATGCCATGCAAAGGGCGGGTATATTCCGGTATTGTTAAATATCACGTCGGGTACGAACTTTATACAATGTACCGCGTTCTCTGCGTCGACGACGAACCGGCAATTCTTGAAATATCGAAACTCTTCCTGGAGCGGACCGGTACGTTTTCTGTCGATACGGCAGAGTCGGCAGAGGATGCCCTCCGGCTGCTTGTATCCGGATCGTACGATGCTGTCGTGTCCGATTACCAGATGCCCGGGATGGACGGGATTGCCCTTTTACAGAAGATCCGCAGGAAGTGTGGCGATCTCCCCTTCATTCTCTTTACCGGCAGGGGACGGGAGGAGGTGGTCGTGCAGGCAATCGACAGCGGCGCAGATTTCTATCTCCAGAAAGGGGGCGAGTCGAAGGCGCAGTATGCCGAGCTCGCGCACAAGATCAAAAAAGCCGTTGAGCGCAAAAAGGCGTGGGAAGCGGTCCGCACAAGCGAGGAGAAGTACCGCGAACTCGTGGAGAACGCAAACAACATCATCCTGAAATGCGACCGTGACGGGAATATCACGTTTTTTAACGAGTACGCCCAGCAGTTTTTCGGGTACACCAACTGCAGAGATCCTCGGCAGCCCCATGGTCGGTACCATCGTCCCGCCCACGGAGTCCGGATCGGAGCGTGACCTTGCGCTGCTGCTCAAAAATATCGTGGCACTGCCCGGAAGAGTATACCCATAACGAGAACGAGAATATCAAAAAGAACGGCGAACGGGTCTGGATCCAGTGGTGGAACAAGCCCCTGTTCGATGCCTGCGGCGCGTATACCGGTATGCTGAGCATCGGTACCGATATGACCGCGCAGAAAAAGATCGCAGCGGCACTCAAAGAGAGCGAGGAGCGGTACCGTTTTCTCGTGGAGAATGCACCCCTGTCCATCACGGTTGTCCAGGGAGACAGGACCCGGTTCGTAAACCGGTTCGGCCTGGATGCCAGCGGGTATACCCGGGAGGAGATACTGTCGCGTCCTTTCCTGGATTTTGTCCATCCCGAGGACCGCGGACTCGTGTACGCGAACCACAACCGCCAGATGAAGGGCGAGAAGGTTGCGGGGCTGTATTCGTTTCGGGCCCTCATGAAGTCCGGTGAATCGCGGTGGTACGACATCAAGTCGGTGCCGGTAACGTGGAACGGCGCACCTGCCACGATGAACTATTATATCGATGTCTCCGAGAGAAAGAGCATCGAGGACACGCTTCATTCGGTCAACGGAAAACTCCTCCTCCTCTCGCGCATCACCCGGCACGATCTCGGCAACCAGATTACCGCTCTCCGCGGGTTCATCGACCTCTCCCGGGCGCATACAGGAGATCCCGGGCGACTTGCCGGTTATCTCGAACGAATGGAATCGATCGCCGGCACCCTTTCGGAGCAGCTGCAGTTTACCCGGGATTATGGCGAGCTCGACCTGATGTCCCCGCAATGGCTCAACCTCGGGGAGGTCTTTGAAAAAGTGGCGGCCCAGCTCCCCCTTGACGAGGTCTCGCTCAGCCTGCCGGAAAAGAACCCGGATATCTATGTCGATCCCCTCTTCTCCAAGGTCTGCTACAACCTTATCGAGGACTCGCTTCGGTACGGCGGCGAGCAGCTGACGGAGATCTCGGTTGCGGCAGAACCCGGCGATCAAGGGCTCATCGTCACGTACGCGGACAATGGCATCGGGGTTCCGGATTCTGACAAGGAACGGATCTTCGATATGGGTTTTGGGAAAAATACCGGGTTTGGCCTCTTTTTGTCTCGGGAGATCCTCGCCTTAAACGGGATCACGATCCGGGAGACCGGGGTTTTTGGCCGGGGTGCCCGGTTCGAGATCGCTGTGCCGGAAAAAGCCTGCCGTTATCCTGCAGCCTGAACTCCCGATCCCGTGGCGCAAAAACCGCAACCTATCTATAATATTTTTTATATATGGGAGTCCATGAAGCAGTCTCATCTTCTTCTGGGAATCGCAGCACTGGTCGTCCTGTTTGCCGTTGCTGCCGGCTGTACATCGACAACATCCGCCCCGGCGGCCACTCCCGCCCCCACTGCCGACGCTACTGCTGCACCGGCAACATCATCTGCGGCCGCAACGGCCCAGGCCACTGCCGCGTCGTCCGGGATCGACACAAAAGTCCAGGTTCATTTCAACGATTATACCTGCATGGATATCCAGAAATGGCTGGGTGTCGAGTATCTCTATCCCGATGAAAAGTATACGATCTGGGCCACGACACCCGGTTCGATCTCTCCCAACCTGCTCGTGGTGGACGTAACGGACAACACGAAGTTCGTATCGGTCAAGCCCTCGTGGGATGCGGTTCATAAAACCTGGGTGTACGACGGGCTGGTCCCTCTCGTGAAGATCTTTGACATCACCTCGCCCCAGACCAAGACCTTAACGATCAAGGATCAGGGCAAGTATTACCTCTGCATCGATGACCGCAAGGAGACGGGTACGAGCGATGAAATCTACCAGGTGCCGGTGAAAGTGACCCGGGCCTGAACCTTTTTTATCGGTCTCTTTTATTTCCCGCCGGGTCGGGCGGCACAGAATTTTTGCCGACCGTCACGTCTTTATGGATCCGGGGGGATGCTGTTATCGTGAAGTGCATGTGCGGCGGTATCCTGCCGGCATGAAAAAGTATTGCATCATCGGGAGAGGATCATGGAATTGTCGTCATACCCGGTCCTTATCGGGGGAAAAAAGAAGGTAACGCAGGAGATTGCAAAAGTCCGGTTCCCATACACCGGCGAGGTGTACGCAGAGGTCTGCCAGGCCGGATCGGTCGAGATCAAGGAAGCTGTTGCAGCGGCCTGCCGGGGTTTCGAGGAGACCCGCCGGCTTCCCGCCCATGCCCGGGCACGGATTCTCGATACCCTTGCCGGCCGGATCCACGAACGGGCGGACGAGCTCGCAGAAGTCCTTGTCATGGAAGGCGGCAAGACCCGGAAGTTTGCCGCAACAGAAGTTGCCCGGGCCGAGACAACGGTCCGGACCGCAGCCGAGGAGGCAAAACGGATCTACGGCGAGATCATCCCGCTCGACTGGGGGAGCGACAGCGAGGGTCGGACCGGTTACCTCCGGCGCTTCCCGCTCGGGCCGGTGCTCGGGATCGTGCCGTTCAACTTCCCGCTCAACCTCGCATGCCACAAACTCGCTCCCGCGATCGCGGCCGGGAACTCCGTCATCCTCAAGCCATCGTCAGCGACCCCGGTCTCCTGCCTGCTCCTCGGGGATATGGCAGTGGAAGCCGGGCTGCATCCCGATGCCATCAGCGTGCTTCCCTGCCCGGCCGGCAGGGCCGAGCAGCTCGTAAAGGATCCCCGGATTGCGTATCTCTCGTTTACCGGCAGCTGCCCGGTCGGGTGGCACCTCAGGGAGATTGCGGGAAGGAAAAAAGTAGGTCTCGAACTGGGCGGGAACGCAGCCGTGATCGTGCACGAGGACGCGAACCTCGCGTACGCCGCTTCCCGGATCGCCACGGGCGGTTTCAACAATGCCGGGCAGGTCTGCATCTCGGTGCAAAGGGTGTTCATCCACCGCCCGGTATACGAGAAAGCCCGCGACCAGATCCTTGCTGCGGTAAAAAATCTCCACTTCGGCGATCCCCGGGACCCGACAACCGATATCGGCCCGATGCTCGACCGGGTCAAGGCCGAGCAGGCGTATGCAAAAGTGCAGGACGCAATCCGGCAGGGCGCAAAATGCCTCTGCGGCGGCACACTCGAAGGCACGATGTTTGCCCCGACCGTGCTCGAAGGCACAACCCCCGGCATGCGGGTGAACTGCGAGGAGGTCTTTGCACCGGTGATCTCGCTTCATCCGTACGACACGTTTGCCGATGCGATCCGGATGGCAAACGACGGGGAGTACGGGCTCCAGGCGGGCGTCTTCACGCAGGATATCGGGCGGGCGTTTTCTGCGTTCGAGGAAATGGACGTTGGCTGCATGCAGGTCAACGACATTCCCACGTTCCGCGCCGACCACATGCCGTACGGCGGGGTCAGGGGATCCGGCACCGGCCGCGAAGGGCCGCGGTACGCGATCGAAGAGATGACCGAGCTTAAGCTGCTCGTGATCAACCGTCAGGGCGGGGCGGAGTAAGAAAAAGTTTTTCCCGGCCGTTTCACTCGTACCGGACGAAATCCGGTGCAAACATCTTCATGAGTTCCTCGATCCGGGCGAATGCCTTCTTGTGGTCGATGTAGAGCCGGAACGAGGAGTTGTCCTTTTTTTTGACCAGCAGGTATCCCGAGAGAAGTACGGGTTTTTTCAGGATAATCGCTGCAATCTCCTCTTTTTTTGCGGAAAACATGCAGCCGTTCTCCAGTTCGCCCAGCGTCCGTTCGCGGGTGTCCAGTGCCGTTCCGAACAGTTCGTCCATGAGAAACGTCCCGAACTGGAGGTCCTTTGAGGCATTCGCGTCGAGCTCCGGGATCCGGATCACAAACATCCGCCGGGTGGTGGCATAGACGCCGTACCCTCCGCCAAGGGAACCGATCGCACCGGCAAAGGTGCTCCCGCTGCCGTCCCCTGCGACCTTGAGGGTCGGGCTCGCGATCCCGCCGAGATAGTTCTCGGCAGCTTTTTGATCCGTACGGGGCTCGCCGATCGTGATCACCTCGATGACCGCGAGCAGCCGGCCGGCATTATCGTACACCGGGGAGCACTTGCCCCACATGAGCACGGGCTTTCCCTTTATGGAAATATGTTCCAGTTCGCCGATCAGCGTCTCGCCGTCCCGTTTTGCAACCGGCCGCCCCTCTTTTTTTACGCCCGGGGGGGAAGGGAGCATGTTGTCGACCAGCATCGGGGCACGCTTCCCGTAGAACGGGACGCCGTATTCCTGCCCGCCCTTCCCGACCATGTCGACTGCCGCAGCACCGGTCAGTTCGGCGAGCTTTTTGCTCCATGCAAGGACCACGCCGTTTTTGTCCACGGCAAAGACCGGGGCTTCGAGCGACTGGAGGGTGGCGACCAGTTCGTAGAGTTCATCGTTTTTTTCCGCATCGCCTCCGGCAGGGACGTGGGCGGCCGGGATTTTTTCACCAGCGCCGATCTTCCGCAGGGAGCCGGTATCCCTCCCGCCGAGCTGGTACTCCTGCGGCTCGCCTTCGGCCGAGAAGAACGCGTGGTAACTCCATTCGAGGGTTACCGCCCGGCCCTCACCGGCAAGGACATGGTGCAGGAGCAGGCAGTCCGGCACTTCCGGGGAGAGGGCCCGCAGGCAGCCGAGAATTTCTTCCCGTTCTGCCGTTGGTACGTAATTAAAAAAATTCTCCTGGACGAGCTGGCGGTACGGTTTTCTGAACAGATGGACACAGGGCTCGTTCACAAACGTGAGTTCGCCGCCCGGCCTGATCCGGCAGATGAGTTCGGCACTGTTGTCAACAACCGAGTTGTAGAACCGGGCCCAGCTGACCAGCTCGAACTCGGCGTTCTTCTGCGGGATGCGGGTGCGGAGGAAATCGATAAGGCGCGGGACCTCGTCGGCCATGTCCGCACCTTTCTGGAGGTAGTAGTCCGCTCCCGTATTGAGGGCGTCCCGTGCGATATGGGCAAGCCTTTTAGCCGTTGCTACGACAAAGACCGACTGGCCGCCCCGGGACCGGACTTCCCGCAGAAGGGAGAGGCCGTCCATGTCCGGCATCGAGTAATCCGCAATGATCGCATCGAAATACTGCCGGTTGAGGAGGTCGAGCGCATCGGTGGCGGTCGCCGCTGTAGTGACAGCGAGATCCGGTTCCTGTTCGAGCCGGGTCTTAAACACGTCAAGAAAGAGCGGCTCGTCATCAATGCAGAGAAGGGAGATTGCCTGGGACATAACGACCCCCGCGTTCGTGTACCTTTCAGAGTCTGGAAGTTTATCTTAAAAAAATTATTTAAATTATCTTTATGTGTCTGTGACTATCCTTCTAACCTTTATAAAAAGCAGGGCACGAAAAACGGCTCCTGCCGGGAGCCCGGGAAGAGTAAAAAGTTACCAGGGGATGATCTCTACCCGGCTTCCCTTCTCAAAACCCTCGCTCTCTGCCGGGACCCGGAGCACGCCGTCGCTGTTCGCGAGCGTGTTCAAGAGGCCGGACTTACCAAAGAGCGGGGTTGCGATCCCGTCTTTGAGCGAGACCCGGAGGAAGTCCTCCCGCCCCTTTGTCGAGGGCACGTTCATTGCAAGGGTCGCGGGGATCGTAACCGGGTCCGGTGCGGCGTTCCCGGTCATGCCGTCGAGCAGGTGCCGGACAATGGCAACGAGCACGACAAAGGTTGCGGCCGGGTGGCCGGGCAGGCCGATCACCGGTACGGTACCGACCCTGCCGATGACCGTGGGCTTGCCCGGCGCGATCGCCACGCCGTGGACAAATACCTTCCCCATCCCGGCGATCACGACTGCGGTCATGTCCCGGTCATCCTTCGAGCTTCCCCCGGATATCAGGATTGCGTCGCACTCGCGGGCGGCCGTGGCAAGCGCAGCCCCGAATGCTTCCCGGTCGTCGCGGACAATGCCGTAACTGACCGGGACGCACCCGTGGTCCCGGACAAATGCTGCGATAACAAAACTGTTGACATCCCGGACCTGTCCGGTCGCGGGAACCTGCGTCACCGGTACGAGCTCGTTACCGGTGGAAAGGATGCCGATCCTGGGTTGTTTTGTGACCGGCACCTCCGCACACCCGACCGCGGCGAGGACGCCGAGGTCCTGTGCCGAGAGCCGTCGGCCTTTTTCGAGGACTACCTCGCCTTTTTTGAAATCCTCGTTATAGCGGATGACATTTTCTCCGTCCGCTGCCGGTTTTTTTTATGAGAATGCTGTCCCCGAACGGCTCGGTATTTTCGGCCATCACGACAGCGTCGGTGCCCTCCGGGAGGATCCCGCCGGTCGGGACGTATGCGCATTCACCCCTCTGCACGGTATATTCTGCGGAATTTCCCATCAGCACCCGGCCCTTGAGGGCAAGGATCGCCGGTGCAGATTCTCCCGCTCCTGCCGTATCCACCGCCCGCACGGCGTACCCGTCCATCACGGAACGGGTAAAGCCGGGAATATCGATATCCGATGCGATGTCCCCGGAAAGCACCCGTTCCTGGGCTTCTGTGAGGGGGACATATTCCGTTTTTGGCGCAGTAGCGAGGCTTTTTGCAACCTCGATGGCCCTTTTGACCGGGACAACGGATAAAAAGAGGCTCATGAAGACCCGATCACTTGAAACATCCGAGCTGGCAGCCGCGGATCTTGATCCCGTGGGAGTTAGCGTATTTTCCGATCTCTGCAAGGGTGATCTGGTGTTTCTCCGCGATCGAGCATGCCTGCGTGCAGGTCAGAACCTGGGTGATACCGGCCTCTTTTAGGGCCTCTGCGATCTGATCTTTTTTCTGTGCGTCCATACTATCATTCACCTTTGCGGTAAAGTCAAATAAGTGTTATGAACCCCGGTGAAGTGTATACGAGACTTATTCGCTCCTGACAGCATACCGGTTCTTTAATGAAGGTGGCTCTGGTCAGTTCCCGGCAGGACATCGCGGGATGTACGATCCGGCGCAGCATCGAAGAACTCATGAAGGAGGGCGCTGTCCCGGATACGGGGCGGACGTATGAGTTCTTCGAAGTGGACGGCCGGCTCATCCACGCAGAGGGGATCGATGCCGGCACCGGGGCCGATCTCATAATCTTCCTCTCCCGGCATTCGAGCGTCAACCCGGTGCCGGTCCTCACCGTCCACGTCACCGGCAACTACGGGGTCGCAGAGCTCGGCGGGAGCCAAAAGACCCTTGCCCCGGCCGCACCCGCGATGATGCACGCGGTCCTGCGGTCGCTTGCCCGGCACTGCCCGGAGGGGTACCGGGTCTCGTACGAGGTTACGCACCACGGCCCGACCACACTCGCCGTACCCTCGTTTTTTGTCGAGATCGGGAGCACGGAAAAGGAATGGGGCGACCCGGTTGCCGGCCGGGCGGCAGCAGAAGCCGTGCTCGATGCCGTTCCCCTTGCAGATGCCGTCCCGCTCATCGGTTTTGGCGGGACGCACTACGCGGTGCGGGAGACGGAGATTGCGCTTTCCACCCGGGGAGCGTTCGGCCACATTGCAAGTTCTCAAAGGCAGGTCCCGGTAATTGACGAGGCAATCGCCCGGCAGATGATCGAAAAGACCGGGGCGGTTGCCGCGTACATCGACCGGAAGTCCCTGCCCCACGGCGAGTTCGACCGCATTGCCGGCATCCTCGACCGGCTCGGCATCCCCCGGCTCTCGGAAAGCGAGATCGCGTCCCTTGGCCGGCTTCTCTGGGAGACCTACCGGGAAGTGCGGGCCCTTGCCGCCACGCTCGGGGCCGGCACCCGGTGTTATGTCCACGCCCTTTCAGGCTCCGGCCCGCTTGCGCTGGTGTCCCTTGACCCCGTCCTCGTGGCGGAAGCGGCAAAGGCCGGGGAGGCAGAACTCATAGCGGCCATGGAACCGCTTTCGGTTGCCCGGCTTGCCACGCAGGACAACCGGATGCTCCCGCAATTTGTCGTTTTTTCTAAAAATTCTTCGGAAATAATAAATGCTTTAAATACATTGTGCGTAAAAATCATACGTAACAGGGAAATCACTGCGACGGAGAATGATGACCTGATCATAAAAAAGGTCCGGTTCGACCCCGAAAAAGCGCGCGCACTCGGGGTGCCGGCCGGCCCGGCCTACCGCCAGCTTGCCACCGGGCAGGCAGTCGAATGCGGGGGCCGGATCATTACTCCGGATGAAGTCTCTGTCGCAACCGAGACCAGGATCCATATCCCGGGACTGGAGAACCATTCATGAGATCGATTGTTGAAGAGGCACTCACAAAAGCGAGGGATGAGACAGCTGCACCCTTGCAGAACAACGAGGATCTTGATCAGATCTTAAGCGAACTCAAGACCGAGGTCACCGTGATCGGATGCGGGGGCAGCGGGTCCAACACGGTCACCCGCATGATGGAAGAGGGTATCCACGGCGCAAAACTCATCGCCATCAATACCGATGCCCAGCACCTCATCCGAACCCACGCCGACCAGCGCATGCTGATCGGGCGGCAGCGGACACGCGGCCTCGGGGCCGGGTCCATTCCGCAGATCGGCGAGGAAGCCGCGCTCGAAAACGAGCAGGAGATCCGCGCCATGGTCTCGGGCTGCGACATGGTCTTTATCACGGTCGGCCTTGGCGGCGGCACCGGGACCGGTTCGGCCCCGGTCGTTGCAAAGGCGGCCCGGGAAGAAGGCGCGCTCACCATCGCGGTCGTCACCCTGCCTTTTGCCTCCGAGGGTGCGATCCGGATGGAGAATGCGGAAGCCGGTCTCGAACGCCTCCGGGATGTAGCGGATACGGTCATTGTAGTCCCGAACGACCGGCTGCTCGAAGTTGTCCCCAAGCTCCCGCTTTCAGCCGCTTTTAAGGTCTCGGACGAGGTGCTCATGCGGGCGGTCAAGGGGATCACCGAGCTCATTACGATGCCGGGCCTCGTGAACCTGGACTTTGCCGATGTGCGCACGGTCATGGAGCGCGGGGGCGTTGCCATGATCGGCATGGGTGAAAGCGATTCCGAGGACAAGGCGGTCGATTCGGTGAAAAAGGCGATCCGTTCCCCGCTCCTTGACGTTGATATCTCGGGTGCGACCGCCGCGCTCGTGAATGTCGTGGGCGGCCCGGACATGACCATGGCCGAAGCCGAGGGCGTTGTGCAGGAAGTTTACTCGCGCGTCGATGAGAATGCCCGGATCATCTGGGGCGCCCAGGTCGACCCGACGATGGCAAACAAGATGCGGACCCTTTTAGTGGTCACTGGCGTACGGTCACCACAAATATATGGTCGCAATGAGAAACTTACCCCCAAAGTACAGAAACAGTATGAGATCGATTTTCTCAAGTGATTAGAAATGGAAATTTCAAAGCCGGATATCAAAGTAGACGTGCACGAGGAGCTGTTCCGCAAATATCTTCGTGTGTTAAAGCTCGCGCGCACCCCGACCCGGGAGGAGTTCACGAAGATCGCGACCGTTGCGGCGGCCGGGGTCCTCCTTATCGGGTTGATTGGATTCATCATCTACCTGTGCTTCGCACATGAGAAACTGTTAGGGTTTTAATTTTGATTGCCATGTCCCCGGAACCTACACCATCGGCAGCGGCACCGGCAGTTCCTGCCGCACCCGAGGTTTTCAACAACCGGATCTTCGCGATCAAGACGACCTCCAAGCAGGAGCGCACGGTTGCCGATAATATCCTCAAGGCCATTGAGACGAAGGCGACCGACATCAAGGTCACTTCGATCATTGTCCCGAACGAGCTGCAGGGCTACGTTCTCGTGGAGACCCCCGAGCAGCGCAACCGGATCGAGCAGCTCGTCGAGATGGTCGCCCATGCCCGGGCGCTTGCAAAAGGCCAGACAACGCTTGCCGAAGTCGGGCATTTCCTGATCCCGAAACCGGTCGTCGCCGGTATCGACGAAGGCACAATCGTCGAACTGATCGCCGGGCCGTTCAAGGGCGAGAAGGCGGTCGTCAAGCGCGTTGATTCCGCAAAGGAAGAGATCACGGTCGAACTGTACGAGAGCGTTGTCCCGATCCCGATCACGGTCCGGGGCGACAATGTCCGCGTGGTCGACAAGAACGTCGACCAGTAATCCTTTTTTAAGCAGGTTTTCCGAACTCGGGAGACTGCCGGAAAATTTTCACACAACGCCAGTGTTATCGTCTTTTCCGGGAAATTCCCTGAAGGTAGATCCATAAAATACCGGGTGCAGACAAAAAAGCCCGGATCGTTTCGCGGCGTTCCCCTCGGAGCATCATACCATGGTCTTTTCCTTAAACACCCGGCGGCTGGTCCTCGAAGACATGAACGACCGGGACCTTGCCGCCATGAACGGTATTGCCCGTGACCCCCGGGTCATGAAGTACGTGCTTATCTGGCTCGAAAACGATGAACAGATCGCCGGGTTCGTGCAGCACGCTATCGAAGAGGCCGGACAGCCGGACCGGCACGACTACGTGCTCGCGATCAGGGAACCGGCGACCGGCGACTTTGCCGGCTTTGTGCTCTTCGAGATCGATCCCGACGAACCAACCACCGCCGAAGCGGGCTGTATCCTCCGGCCGGAGTACTGGAAGGCCGGGTACGCCACCGAGATCCTCCTGGCCCTGCTCGCGTTCGGCTTTGGGACGCTTTCCCTCCACCGGGTCTATGCGAAATGCGATCAGGAAAACCATGCCTCGGCCCACGTGCTGGAGAAATGCGGCCTTGCGTACGAGGGCACGCTCCGCGAGCACGTCTGGCTCCGGGACCACTGGCGCTCGACCCGCTATTACGGGATGCTTGCGGACGAATACCGGGCCCGGTAAAAAAAAATTGATGGACTCTGCAAAGGAAGAGATCACGGTCGGACTGTACGAGAGCGTTGTCCCGATCCCGATCACGGTCCGGGGCGACAATATCCGCGTGGCCGGCAGGAACGTCGACCGGCAATCCTGCTTTTTTTATTATCCCCGCAGGGTACATGCAGTCCTGAGGAGCACCGTCTCCACCGCCAACAACGTTTTTTTCGGGGGTTCATTCCTCTCTGAAGGGCCCCCTGTTTACTGTGTTTGATCCATTTTCCCTGGAACTCACGGGTTCATGCCCGGCGCCAGACACCGTGGGGAATGGCGATCTCGAATTGAACCCCAGTCCCGTACGTGCCGGTCTCCGCAATGGTTATCCCGGTGATCGAGAGGATCTCCTGCGACAAAAACAGTCCAAGGCCGGTGTGCTTCCCGAACCCTCTCTTAAACAGGTTCTTTTTATCCTCCGAGCTGATGCCCGTACCGTTGTCCTGGTAGATCAGGACAAGGCCCCCGTCACCGGCCTCCTGTACCCGGAGCTCCATCCGGGTCACATGGCCCCCGTGGCGCAGCGAGTTCTCGATAAGATTGTAAAAGACTTTCCCGATGAGTGGATCGGCATATACGGAGATCCCTGCTACCTGTATTTCCACAGCAATGCCCCCGAGCGGAAGCTGTGCGGCCGCGGACGAGAAGACCTCTGCCACATCCTGCCAGCAGGGGGCCTGCACCCCGAAATCCTCATAGTACCGGGTAAACTCTATCTGCCTCTGAATTGCCTCTGCCGCACGATCGCCGTTTTTCAGGAATTCACGGATAGTCGGATCTTTCTCATCCTCCGCCATAAGCGCAAGATATGTCCGCAGGCCCATGAGCTGGTTGAGAATATCGTGGCGGGTGATGCTCGAAAGCATGTTGAGTTTTTTTAATGCCTGCTTGAGGGCATACTCGGTTTTTTTGCGATCCGTAATGTCCCGGATGATCCCAACAACAAATTTCTCACCGACAGCATTGGTATACAGGGTCTTTTTTGTGACGATTGTATGGAACGTTCCCGAAGCATCGGTTATCGTTTCCTCATTTTCATTGATCTGACCGGTCCTGAAGACCTCGTCATCGTTTTTCCGGAAGACCTCCGCCTCTTCGTTTGAAAAGAAATCATAATCGGTTTTTCCCAGCATCTCCTCACGCGAACAGCCGGTAAAACGGCAGAAACTGTTGTTGAGCCGGACAAAGCGGTACGAGCGGTCCTTGATAAAGAGGGGATCGGCGAGAGTATTCATCACCGTGTCCAGGTACGTGTTTGATTCCCTTAGCTCGCGCTCGATCTGTTTCTGGTGGGTAACGTCCCGGAAGGATTCGATGGCACCCGTGATCTTGTTGTCACTGTCGGCAAGCCGGGTGGCACTGACCCAGAGGAAAAACCGGGTACCATCGGTTCGGGTGACTTCGCGCTCGGTACGGATCGTGTCGCCATCGAAACGGATTCGGTCGTACCGACGGCGTATCTCCTCGCGATCCATGTGCAGGACGTCCTCGATCAGGAGAGGGCCGGTCTCCCCTTCGATCCAGCTTTTGTAGGTTTCTTTTCCTTTCCCCATGACATCGGCAGCCCGGATCCCGCTCAACACCTCCATGGCATGGTTCCAGGCAACCACCGTGCCTTTCCTGTCCACCACCAGTGTCGGGTCGGGCAGGAAACTGATGATCTCGGCCATGCGCCTGCCCGTTTCCCGGTACGCCTCTTCCACCCGCTGGTGTTCTGTCATGTCCCTCCCGACGATCTGGAATCCTGAAAATTCACCTTTAGAAATGACCGGTATTGCCAGGTATTCGATGAAGATATAGCCGCCATCTGCTTTTCTGGTTCTTGCAGTGATTCTTGCGGGTTCAAGGGTTTTTGCAATATTCCGAAACATGGTATACAGGTTGTCGAGATCGTCGGGATGGATAAGGTCGTCCGGCCGCTTGCCGGGGATGACGGCGCGATCAAGACCGAGAAGTATGCCAAAAGCCGGCGATACGTAGATTGCCCGCCCCTCCCGATCGGTAAGGAGAATAATATCGGAACTCCGTTCTGCGACGCCCATAAAAAGCCGGGCGTTTTCCCGGAGCTGCATGGTCAGGAAGGAAACAACCGCTCCGATCAGGATAAACATCGCGGCCCTCCCCAGGGCAAATGCGAGATCCAGGGACGGGAATGGCACAAACTGGAGTACCATCCCACAATAGATCGCCGATATAAAACAGGAGAACACAATCCCGCGCCGGGGAAAGGCATATGCCGCAAGGATGATGGGAATGTAGAACAGGTGCGGAAAGACGGCCGTCATTTCCCGTGCGATGGCGTAAAAATTCGCGAGAACGACACACGCGGTGGTAATGGCAATCAGGCTGACTGCGACAGGGGTGTTCTCAAGGAACCGGAAAACGGAGGGGCGTGGATCCATCTCTGACATTGCGGCGGGTCCGTTACCCTGTTTTTGGGAGAACTGCATAATAATCTTTGGTAATGAAGGGTATCCCGGTACATATGGGCGGGAACGTTTTTTGGTTCCGGCCGGCTGTTCTCCCAATTCTCCGGTGCGGGATCTTTTCGAAAAAGACGAGCATGTACGTCCCGATGGCCGTGATATTTGCGAAAAAGCCCTTTTTTTATCCCCGCTCGTCCCCGGTCCGTGCAGAAGCCCGGTACAGGCTCTCGTGGACCCGCCGCCGCTCGCGGTCGATCTGCTCGGGCGTTGCCCCGGATTCGCGGAGGATCAGTTCCGTGACCGAGAGCGCCATCTCGCCCTCATCCGAGAAGATATCGTCCGCCCCGGCATCGGCGAGCTCGTTTTGTTCCGAAAGGTACGTGGTCCGGGCAATGATCCGGATCTTCGGGTTGAGCTCCCGTACCTCTTTTAAGACCCCGATCCCTTCCCGCAGGTCGGGAATGCTGATCACAAGGACTCCTGCCGTCCCGATGCCCGCAGCCTTGAGCGTATCGATCCGGGTCGCATCCCCGTAGATCGCCTTAATCCCGTGGGCATGAAGGGTCTGGACAGTCTGCACGTTCAGTTCGACGACCGTCACAACGATCCCATTGTCGCCGAGCAGTTTTGTGACCGTCCTCCCCACCGGGCCGTAACCGACAACAACCGCATGCGGAGTCCCGGGCAGGAGCGGTTCCACCGGCGTATCCGGGAGAGGCCGGCTCCTTTCCCGGAGGTACCTGGTGAATGCGGGCGTGTGGCGTTCGAGCCAGCGTTCGATCCCGCCGCCGCTTTTAAAGAGGAGCGGGTTTAAGGTGATCGAAATAATCGCCGCCGCGACAAGGATGTTCTGGGCCTGGACCGGCAGGATCCCGAGTTCAGCCCCCATCGCCGCGAGGATAAAGGAAAATTCCCCGATCTGGGAGAGGACAAGGGCGACCGAGATAGCGGTTTTTACCGGGTATTTCAAAAAGACCACGATGCAGAAGGCCACGAGCGGTTTCCCGAGAAGGACGATCGCAAGGGTGGCAAGCACGAGGCCCGGCGACTGGAGGAGGCTTCCCGCGTCAAAGAGCATCCCGACCGAAACAAAGAAAATGACGGCAAACGCGTCGCGGAGCGGCAGCGCATCGATTGCCGCCCGCAGGCTGAACTCGGACTGGCCGACCACCATGCCGGCAAGAAACGCCCCCAGAGCCATCGAGACATCGAACATGTAGGCCGAACCGACCGCAATGGAGAGCGCTATCGCAAGGATCGCAAGCGTGAAGAGTTCCCGGGACTGGGTGTTCGCGATATTGGTGAGCACCCGGGGGATCAGCCACTTCCCGAGAGCAAACGTGATCCCGACAAGGATGAGGATCTTTATTGCAGTAATGCCAAATGCCGGAAGGATGCCGGCAGTGCCGATGCCGTCGGGCCCTAAAAGGACCGGGAGCAGAACAAGGACAAAGATGGTAAAGAGGTCCTCCATCACGAGCCAGCCAAGCGCGATATGGCCGGTCTGGGTATGGATCACGTTGTTGTCCGAGAGGACCCGGGTCATGACCACGGTGCTTGCAACCGAGATCGCAAGGCCAAAGACAATTGCCGCCGGCCATGCCCAGCCAAGGGCATGCATCACGACCGCCCCGAGCGTGGCGGTGACCAGGCTCTGGATGAGTGCCCCGGGGAGTGCAATCCACCGGACGGACCAGAACTCCCGGACCTGGAACTGGAGGCCGACCCCGAACATCAAGAGGATAACGCCGATCTCGGCAAGCTGCTGGGCGAGCTCGGTGTTTGCGACAAAACCCGGGGTGTGCGGGCTCACCATGATCCCGGCAAAAAGGTACCCGACAATCGGGGAGAGGCCGATCCGGTGGGTGATATACCCGAAGATCAGCGCAGCTAGAAAGCCTCCGGTCAGCGTCAGGATCAGGTCGAGGTTCTGCACGTGCTTGCTTGTTATTTTATCCGGTGTTTTTAAAAAAGGATGGGGCGGTACCATGTTTTAGGTTTATCTGATGGTACCGCCAATACCCGTTCCATGGGAAAGCTCACCTGGGAGACAAAACTTGCCGTGGTTCTCGTGGCAATGAGCCTGTGCATCTATTCCTTCAAGCTGGTTGTCCTGAAAAATCCGCAGGATACGGAAAATTATATTTTTAATTCCCTCGGGTTCCTTCCCATCAGTGTTCTCCTGGTAACGCTCGTGCTCAACAAGCTGCTGGCCATACAGTCCCGGCGCGAGAAACTGGAGAAGATGAACATGGTGATCGGCACGTTTTTCACGGAAGTGGGGACTCCGCTGATAAAAGAGATTGCCAAAAAAGATCCGGACATCGACCTCCTGAAGGGATCCCTTCTGGTGCGGGATGAATGGACGGCCGAAGGATTTGCAGAGGTCCGGAAAAAAATTGCCGGCCACCATTATACGGTGAACCTGCAGGCCGGCGATCTGGCCCGGTTCAGTACATTTTTTACCTCACGGCGGGATTTCATGCTCCGCCTGCTTGAAAACCCGGTTCTGCTCGAACACGAATCCTTCACCGACCTTTTACGGGCCGTGTTCCACCTATCAGAAGAACTCCGGTGCCGAGAAGATTTCCAGTGTCTTCCCCCGTCGGACCATGCCCACCTGTCCGGGGACATCCGGCGCGTGTACGAACGGCTGGTCCTCCAGTGGCTGGACTACATGGAATACCTGAAAAATAATTATCCCTATCTCTTCTCTCTTGAGATGCGGACAAACCCCTTCGACGCCCGGGCATCCCCCGTTGTGCAGAAATAACAAAAAAACGCATTATTTTTTGCCGGGCAATCCTTTTTGTAATCCGGCGCCTTTGCCCTGAAAACAGATCGATCGGGTTTTTTACACCTGCCGCCTATGCTGTGGTGCATGAAATTCGTATACGGTATATTGTTCCTGGCAGTGCTCGTGCTGGCGTGCGGGTGTACAACAGTCCCGGCAGATAACGGCACTTCGGTCCCGGCACCTTCCGCGACAATAACAACGGGAACTTCCGCAAACGGAACGGTTCTTGCCGAACTCTCCCCTGCCCGGCCCAATACCCGCCTTACACTCTCCCCCGGGGCGGTCGTGCTCTCGTTTACGGCTGACGGGGCGCAGGCCATGACGTTCAGCCTTACCGAGGGTGCGGGAACGACCTATGGCGATTATGGCGAGATGAACGATCTGGTGATGAGCGGGCCGTATTCCGGTTCTCTCGTCTTTGGTCCGCCGGATAACGCGGAATACCTGCTCAATATCACCGGTAACGGCACATGGACCGCAGAGCTTACCCGGCCGGACAATGCCCGGCCGCTTAGCGTCCCGGTGAACCTGACCGGCAGCGGTGCGACCGTCTCGCCGTATTTTGCACTGGAGAAAGGGGAGTATATCTTTGCGCGGGACGAGACCGGTTTTTCTTCGCCCCTGTACGAACTCCGGTACGCGAACGGGAGCGTTGTGATGGATGCAAACAATACCTGCGTGCTGCCATGTATTGGCGAGGCTTCCCCCCACCCGTTCGTTATCATGACGATCCCGGAGAACGGCTCGTACCTGCTGGGTGCAATTCCCCGTACCAGTCCGCACCCCTGGAATGTTTCCATCAGTGCGGTCCCGACAGTCCCGCAGATGGGACCCGGGCCGGTGGTGTCTTAAGCAGACATTACCTGCAAGAGGAGTAAGCCGGAGAACCCGGTGGGTTCATCCGGGACTTCCCGGGGAGGGATCCCGGGGGAATTTCCCGATCCCTGAAAAACGGGAATTCCCCCCGTTCATCCATTGCCGCAATTTTTAAAATTCCCCCAATGACCCCCATCAGGGGCCATGTGTTTTTGCCCGGATTTTGGGTGGATCTGGTGCTGGTTTTACGAGTGAGAATTGGGTATGGCGGTGAGGTTTTGGTGAGGGAGGGGGTGGCTGGGGGTAAATGTGGTACAAGGAGGGGGGTGGGGTTCATGGTTGTGAGCGGAGCCGGGAAAAATACGAATGGTATTATTGCGGTGATTGAAAATATCCGTAAGATATCTTTCTCTCATTGCCGGGCTGCTTCATGACTCTTCGCGATTGTCTGAATAAGGATCTTTCTCTCCCCAGGTTTATCGTTATAATCGCAGTGGGAATTTGTTGCATTACCACCCTTGGGATCCTTGCATGGTATTCCCAGAGTGTGGGTACGGCGCATTGCGGGTCTCCGCCAGCGGATATCACGGTCATGAAACTCGGCCCTGACGGGAACGTACAGTGGCAGGCCCGGATTGACCGCGGCGAGGACGACACGGCGAATGCAATTGTTCCCGCATCGGATGGCGGATATGTTCTTTCAGGACGAAACGATTACCGGAACCATTTGCCGGCCGCCCGGCTCATCCGGCTCAACCGCAGCGGGGGCGTGGAATGGGACCGGTTCTACCCGGAATATAAAGGAACGTTCCCGGGTCTCTTTCCGGGCCCGGACGGCGGGCTCTTTGCCGGGACGATGTTACCCGGGAGAATTATTGTCCTTGATGCGGACGGGAACGTCAGCCGCGAGATACCGTTTGCGGACTATGCGTATGCCTCGTACATCTCTCCTGCATCAGATGGCGGGTTTTTTGTGCTGGCGGAGAATCTCAGCGCGAGGAACTCAATGATCATGAGCATTGGACCCGATGGCAGCGAAAACTGGAGGCGCGATGCCCTTCCTCTCATTGCCCTTCACGACAAGTCGATCCTTGCCACATCCGATGGCGGCTGCATTGTCGAGGGACATACGGACGATGTCCGGGAACTCAATTATTTCCGATTCGACCGCAGGGGGAATGTTGTGTGGAATACAACGCTCGGGCAGTCCTGGGACAACCGTCCGGTCCTGATGGCTGAAGTCCGGCCGGGAACGTTTGAGATCTTTTACGAATCGTCCCGGAAATCGGACGTAACCTTACGGGATATCCTGGAAACATTTTCCGTCACATTCGATGACAACGGCACAATCCTGCACCAGTGGATGCCGGATATTTCCCCGCCCATAACACACATCTCCGGGCAGGATTACTTTGCTGCCCGGTTCCGGGCGAAAGATGCCGGTTCGTCGTACGGCTATGGTACCCCGGATTTTATCGTGAGGATGAGGGACGACGGGACGTTTGTGTGGCAGACACGGGTTCCTTCCGGCTGGCACTCGGTTATCCGGATTGTCCCGACCCCCGATGGCGGGGCTGTCGTGCTGGGGTCGGCATGGCAAAGGGAGAAGATCTTCTCCTGCCTGTAAGCGGTTTTTGGTAACCGGGTGAAGAATCGGGCAAATCGTAGAAAAACTAATGCCTTTTTGCATATACGGCGTATCTCGTGTACCGGGAGAAGAAAATGGCGGCTGACCTGAGTCCCATACAATCAGATGAGACTCCAGATACTTCTACCAGTTGTCGGGCCTGCTGTCGGAGCTGATCCCTGCGGGCATCGATCACATCAGAGGATCTTCTGGGAGGCAGGGTTGGCAGGATCTTACAACAATTGGAGATTTGGTTATGCAGAGATCTTCAGCCCGCCGGGAATATTATCGTAAAAACCTTGTCAGCGGACGCTCACAAACAATAAATATCGATATCTGGTAGTAATTTTATAGATGTTTTATATTTTTCCGGTTGGGTACAATGGAACGATCAAAAATTGTGGTTGTAGCGATCCTTATCCTCATTGCATGCATCTTTGCTACGGTTCTCCTGTTTAACGTGAAACTCCCCGGAATCGCGCGGTATACGCATTCCCTGGCTCAGTCTCCTCCTGAAGAAGATGCCACGCTCTTGGAAAAATCAGCATGGGAAAAAAATCACGGGAACGTTCCTCAGTGCGGTTATTTTGTCGATGCCCATGACCAAGATCCCCTGATTCTGTACCCCTCAACCTTTACCACGATCTCCAACATCACGTTCAGGTTCAGCCTCGCTCCTGAAGAACCGATGCATGAGATTTCGAATATTACGTACACTCTGTCAAACCGTTATGCGATGAAGACGGTACGGTACGGCGACCCCGGTGTCAGAGTGACCTACCAGCCAAAGAAGCTGATGTCGGGAATGTGTCAGGGTGATCTCAATAATTCAATTCTGGAATGTAACGAGACCGCAACTGTGGAACTGGATTTGGGAAAAATGGGTCCCGACACACCGGTACTGGGCCCGAACCAGAAGTTCGTGATCGATCTCGTTCCCACGGATACAGACTGTGGCCGTAATTTCCTCTTTATTGGAACGACACCACTCGTGTTCTTCCCCGGGACACCTATTGAATTATCAGGGCGGCTCTAATCCATTTCTTTCCACGATCACCTTTATTTCCCATTACGTCAAATTTAACAGACCCAAGCTGAGTGCCCGTACAGATACGGGACGGCATGGTGCAAAGACTATGGCAGAAGTGGTCGAGGTTTTAGTACCCGGCGGGAAGGCAACCGCAGGTCCGCCATTAGGACCCGCGCTCGGACCACTCGGTATCAACGTGAAGGCAGTCGTCGACGAGATCAATGCAAAGACCGCGTCATTCAACGGAATGCAGGTCCCGGTAAAGGTCGAAGTCAACGAGAAAAAGCAGTTCACGGTCACGGTGGGTATTCCACCGACGACGGCTCTCATCAAGAAAGAAGCCGGTATCGAGAAAGGTGCCGCAACGCCCAACGCCACAGTGGCAGGCAACCTGCCATTCGAGGCCGCAGTCAGAATTGCCAGCATGAAACTCGAAGGCATGCTCTCCTACGAGCTCAAGACCGCCGCAAAGGAAGTCGTGGGCACGTGCGTGAGCATGGGAGTTAACGTTGACGGCAAGCGCCCCAAGCAGGTGCTCGCCGACATCGAAGCCGGCAAGTACGACAGCGTCCTTGTGAAATAATCAGGCGAACACCATAGGAGATCGGTAAGGTCCGGTCGCAAAACTATGGAGGATACTGATGGTTGAAAGGGCCAAAATTCTGGAAGCCGTGAAAACGGCAATTGAAAAGGCGCCAAAGCGGAAGTTCTCCGAAAGCATCGATATTACCATCAATCTCAAGAATATCGATATGGCGCAACCGAAAAATCGTATCGACGAGACGGTACTGCTCCCGAACGGAACCGGGGAAAACACCGGTATCTGTGTTATCGGTAAAGGCGATATCGTCACGCAGGCAAAGGAAGCCAAGGTCGATCTGATCATCGGCCCCGAAGAAGTCGAGAGGCTGGGAGGCGCCCCGCGTGAAGCACGCCGGGTCGCAAGCACCTACAAGTACTTCCTTGCCGAGACCGCGGTCATGCCGCAGGTCGGTCGTTTCTTAGGTCCCCGGCTCGGTCCGCGGGGCCGCATGCCGATGCCGATCGCAGGCCAGACCGATATCCGGCCGATTGTCGAACGTCTCCGAAACTCCGTGAAGATCCGCACGAAAGACAAGACGGTCTTCTCGCTGAAGGTAGGCTCGACGGCAATGACCCCGGAACAGGTCTCCGAGAACATCGACGCGGTCGTCAAGCGTGTCGAATCTGTCCTTGAACAGGGACACCTCAACGTCCGGTCGATCTTTGTCAAGACCACCATGGGTCCGTCCGTGAGGCTGGTATAATGGCAATCTATACCCATCACCTGCCCGCATGGAAAAAGGACGAGGTCGAAGCGATCAAGCAGCACGCGAAGGAGTACTCCCTGATCGGGCTTGTCGACATGTACGGCATCCCGGCACAGCAGGTGCAGCAGATCCGGAGGAACCTCCGCGGCAAGGCCGTTATCAAGGTGACCCGTAACACCTTGATCGAGCATGCGCTCGTCGAGATTGGAGGGGACGCGAAGGGACTCTCCAGGTTCATCTCCGGCCATTCCGCAATGATCTTCTCGAACGACAACCCGTTCAAGCTCTACAAGCAGCTCGAGAAGACCAAGACCAAGATGGCCGCAAAAGCCGGTGAGACCGCTCCCGAGGACATCGTCGTCGAGAAGGGCCCCACGAGCTTCAAGCCCGGCCCGATTGTCGGTGAGCTCCAGCAGGCCGGCATCCCGGCGGCCATTGAAGGCGGCAAGGTCAAGATCAGGGAGACCAAGACCGTTGTCAAGAAAGGCGCGGTCATCTCGGCAAAACTCGCCGAGGTGCTCGTCAAGCTCGATATCAAGCCCATGGATGTGGGGCTTGCCCTCCAGGCAGCCTACCACGAAGGCCAGATGTTCGAGCCGTCCGTGCTTGCCATCGACGAAGCCAAGATCCTTGGCCAGATCGAGCTTGCAGGTCGCCAGGCGTTCAACCTGTCGGTCAATGCAGCGATCCCGACAAAGGAGACCATGGCACCGATCCTGACAAAGGCGGTCCGTGATGCACGCGGTCTTGCAATCGAAGCGGCTATCTACGAGAAAGACGTTGTCGATGCGATTATCGGTAAAGCCCAGAGAGAAAGCCAGGCATTAAAGACCCTGGTAAAATAAGAAATTAACAAGGTGAATTTGAGATGGAGTATATCTATGCAGCACTTCTCCTGCACAAGGCAGGCAAGAAGGTCGATGAGAACGGCGTCAAGGCAGTCCTTACCGCCGCAGGTGTAGCAGCAGACGACGCACGTGTCAAGGCACTCATTGCAGCCCTTGACGGTGTCAACATCGAAGAGGCTATCAGCAAGGCAGCCGCAGCACCGGTCGCCGTTGCAGCCGCAGCAGCACCCGCAGCAGCCGCAGCAGCACCCGCCAAGGAAGAGCACAAGGAAGACAAGAAGCAGGAAGAAGAGAGCGGCATGGCAGGGCTCGGCGCCCTGTTCGGCTAAACCCTTTTTCTTTTCTTCTTCATTGTCCGGCCACGTAAAAGCCGGTGTCCTGTTTATTAAAAAGCAAATCACGTCCGAGCGGGAGCGCCCGGGTCTTACGGTGTTTTTTTGTCTTTTGGCACGAGCATCAGGATCCGCTCGGTGGATATCAGCCAGTCTTTCTGGGCCTCGCTCCGATCTTTTTCGAGCATGTGGTAGATGAATGCGAGGCCGAGCGTCATGCCGTAGATTGCCCGTACCGCGGTCCTGATATCGACTTCGGCCGGGATCTGGCCGGCTTTCTGCCGTTTTTCGAACTCATCGCGGAGTTTTATGAGCGTGTCGTCGTACCCTTTGCAGATCCGCTCGCGGAACTGGAGATCCTGGGCAGCCCGGGCAAGGGCCTGCATGAAGATCGTAGCGGCCGGTTCCTTGCCGGAGAAGATCGCCTCGGCGATATGTGCAAGCATCTCGTGAATATCGGTCTCTTTTTCGGCACGGACGGCATTGAGGGAGTAACTGAGATGCTTCACGAGCTCGACTGCGACCTCTTCCATGAGGGCATCGCTGTTCTCAAAATACGTATACAGCGCTCCCTTGGTTACACCGACTTTTCGGGCTACGGTTTCAAGGGTTACGGTATTCCACCCGGCCTCGTGGGCGATCTCCAGGGTGGCATCGATGATCTTCTTTTTTGCAACATTGCGGTATTCGGGATTGATCCTTGGCATGGATGTACCTGAACTATAGTGTTCTGTCTATATTCACCTTTCGTTGGGTAATCTCAACGGTCGGCCAAATAACTGAACATCAGTTTAATATAGTAAAGAAGAGTATAGTGATATGGGACGCGGAACAACCCCCCACTCCCGATAATCCCGGGTGACTGGCCTGACCACGACAAACCCCTGTCGTGTACACCATCCCTTACCCTCTCATACCTTGTCAGGTAGAGAATCTCCCGGGGAATTTTTCCTCCAATGTACCCTTTTTGCAGGAATCCTGCGGTAAAAGACCTCCCGCAGGGAAAACAGAGGGCCCGGGATCAAACCGGCACGGCCTACGTAGATGTTGTTTTTCGTAGAGACGATATTTACCCGGATCTGGCCGGATTCCTTGTCGCAGCCAAAGACCGAGACCACCCGGTTTTTTGCCACTCCGAGCTGCTCGCCGCGGATCCAGCCGGGGGCCCGGATCTCTACGTTCGTCTTCTCGCCTTTTTTGAAAACGAGCGGGAGCGAGGGCCGGTGCACGGTTCCAAAATCGCGTTTGGGATCGAGCCGGAGGACAAGGCCGGACGCTTTCTCCCACTCTTTGATACTGCGGTTGAAGAACTGCCACCAGCTCTGGACTTTGACGCCTTTTGGCGTCCGGCCGTACTTGTACCGCTCGAACTTCTGGATCCCGAGCGGGGGGAACTTCTTTCCCGCCCCGCACTCCCGGGCAAAGGTTATGAGTTTGGGATCTCCGCATCGTTGATGCCCGGCATGTATACCGGGGCGATGAGCAGGTCCATGGAACTTTGTGCAACCGCCCGGGCAGCTGCCGTCACCTGCCCGATATCGTACCGGTCGGTCCCGGCGAGCTGTCGGGCAAGCGTCGGATCGAGGGCGTGGAGCGAGAGGTTTACCCGGTCGAGGCCGGCGTCTGCAAGGGCCCTGATCTTTTTGTCGTCAAGGAGCGTCCCGTTGGTCTGGAGCGAGACGACCGAGACCGCATCGATTGCCTTGAGGGCTGCGACAAGTTCCGGCAGTTTTGCGTACATAAGCGGTTCGCCGGGGGAATCGATGTGGCACTCGACACCCGTGCCCTTGAAAGGGGCGATCTCTTCGACCGCTGAAAGGAGATAGTCCAGCTCGACCTCGTAACTCGTGGCCCGTGTCGTCGATTCCGGCCCGGCATCGACCGAGCAGAACGGGCAGTTTAAGTTGCAGCCGCAGCTCGGACGCACCTGCAGCAGGCTCGTGCCCCGGTCGATAACGCCAAAATAGAGAGAGCCGACAAGGGGGATATCCGATGCAGCCGTAATGCGGACATGTGCCATTTTTGTTTACCTCATGCCCGCCGCGAAAAGGGAATGTTTACCGGAACCGGCAGCCCTGCCACTTGCCCCGGAAAATCACCGGCCGGGGATTCTCCATCTGCGGGAGCAGGTATTCGAAAGCGTCCTTGTCCACCGGCGTCTTCTTGTTCTTGCGGCAGAACTGGACATAGGTATCGTACATGATGTCGAGCGGGACCGACCCGGCGGGATCGGTGACGAGCAGGTTCTGGTGGAAGTCCCAGATCCCCTCGAACTCCGCGTCCTCCTCTTTTAACGGCCGGACGATCCCGAAGTTGAGCTCGGCGCTGATGCTCTCTGCATCGGCCTGGGCCTTGACCTGGAGGAAATATTCCTGGACCGCTGCGAGTCCCTGCCGGAGCTCGGTGAGTTCCTTTTCCAGGCTCTGGATCCTCCGTTCCTGTTCCTGAATGATGTCCAGCGGATACATCGCTCGTTATCTCATCTTTGTACTTTCGTCAAGATAAAATGGTTGTTTTTCCGGGTGCCGGATCCCTTTTGGCAAACGCCGGTGCGGCACGGAATTTCAGGCCCGCTGCTTAAAAAGCATGCCCGCCCATACGCACTGGCCGAACGAGACACAGCCGTCCCCGGGCGGGTAGGCATCGTTGATGAAAAACGAGAGGCCGGCACCTGCGACCTCGTTACGGATAGTCTCGCGGATCGCCCGGTTCGCGACAACACCACCGCTCAAGGCAACGGTTTTGATACCTTCGCGTTCCGCAGCCCCGATGGCAAGTGCTGCAATCCCCCGTGCAAGGTTGTACTGGACGGAGGCCGCAATGTCCCGGACCGCTTTTTTGTCCCCGACCGGGGCAGCGGTGTACCGGGAGAGGGCGGTCGAAAGGATCGCCCGGGTCGAGAGGACATCGCAGCCGCCCGATGCGGTGATGACCGGTTCCCACGCCTCTGGTGTGCCCCCAACGGCTGCGGCTTCGAGTTTCATGGCCGGTTCGCCATCGTAGGTCCGCTCCCGACAGATGCCGAGCAGGGCTGCCGCTGCGTCAAGCACCCTTCCTGTGCTGCTTGTCATCGTGACATTGAAACCGGTAGCGACCTGCTTTTTTATGACGCCCAGTTCGACCCCGCTCCAGCCCCGGCGGCCGAGGAGATCGAGGCATGCATCGCTGGGGAGGATACCGTAGAGCATCCGCTCCGGGAATTTTGTTGCAAGGTCGCCGCCCGGCATGGGTACCGGTTCGAGATGGGCGACCCGGGCCAGGTCCGGCACCTGCCCGGCAAATACTTCTCCCCCCCAGACCGTGCCGTCGTCGCCGTAGCCAACACCGTCGATTGCGATCCCCACACAAGGGCCGGTCGTGGTCGCTGCGATGTGGGCCCGGTGGTGCTGGACCGGGACAAGCCCGATCCCCTTCTCCTCTGCGATCTCCTTTGCGTACCGGGTCGAGAGGAACTGCGGGTGGAGGTCGTGGGCCACGATATCGTATTCTGCCCCGAGGAGCCGGGAGAGTTTTTCGATCGTCTCCTGCAGGTAGGCAAGCGTTGCCGGGTTCCGGACATTGCCCACGTGCGGGGACGTGATGGCAAAGCCCCCTTTGTAGATCGTAGCGTTTGCATTGAGCTCGGGCCCGACCCCGAGGATGCACTTGTCCCCGAGATCGATTGCCGTCCGTTTCGGGGCGATCCCTCGGGAGAGGCGGAGGATATAGCCGTCCCGTATCACCGAGTCGTCCACCCGGTTTGCAATCGCCCGGTTGTGGACGAGGAAATAATCCGCGTCCTTTGCGAGTTTTACCAGAGCCGTCTCCGTGTCCGTGATCATCGGGTAACCGGGCATGTTCGCACTCGTCATGATCAAAAGCGGATGTTTCAGGTACGAGAAGAGGAGGTGGTGGAGACCGGTGTACGGGAGCATGCAGCCGATGGTGTGGAGGTTGCTGATACCGGCGTGCGAAGCGTGGTCTTTCTTTTCGAGTACCACGATCGGGTGGACCGGGCTTTCGAGCAGTTCGTGTTCGGCTTTTGAGACAATGGCGATCTCGTCGGCATAGCCCGGCCGGGTCATCACCGCGAACGGCTGTTCCACCCGGCCAAGCCGGCGTTTGAGTTCCCCGGAAGATTCTTCGGTACAGGCAAGGTGAAACCCTCCGACGCCCCGGATTGCGAGGATCGCACCCTTGTCGAGCAGGTCTGCCGCTTCGCGGATGGGATCGGTGCATGGGAGATCCGCGCCGGTTTTATCGATGAGCCGGAGCTGCGGGCCGCAGGCATGGCAGGCAATGGTCTGTGCATGGTGGCGCCGGGAGTGCGGGTCGGCATACTCACCGGCGCAAGGCTCGCACATGGGGAATTTGTCCATGCTCGTGCGTTCCCGGTCATAGGGAATCGCGCCGATAATGCTGTACCGGGGGCCGCAGTTGACACACGAGGTCGCCCAGTAGCCCTCGTACCTTCCCCCCGGGGTAAAAATATCGTTCACGCACTCGGCACAGATCGCGATATCGGGCGGGATCATGCCGGAGAACGAACCGGTCGCACTTTTTTCTATAACAAAACCCTCGGGAACAATGCCGGAAAAATCAGTAACGTCAACAGAATCGATCCGGGCCATCGGCGGGCCGCGGGAGACTGCTGCAACAAAATCCTCGAACCGGTCTCCCCGGGCGATAATCTCAACCTCGCTCCCGAGGTTTTTTACCCGGCCGAAAATCCCCAGTTCAATGGCCTTTGCGTAAACAAAAGGGCGGAACCCGACACCCTGTACGATCCCGCGAACCGAGATCCTCCCCTGTTTCTGCATGGTCAATTAGCCGCAAAAATTTATTGATTTATACTTCCATATAAGTATAGGGTTTTTACTGTGCCAGGTCATATCAGAATTGTCAACGATCCCGTGGAGCTTGTCCCGCTCCTCATGACGTTCAACAGCCCATCGTTCAAGAAAGTCTATGAACTGCTCAGCAAGGCCTGGATGACCGAGGAGGAGCTCATGGCACAGGTCGGGGACGACTCGGTCCCGGTCTGTATCCAGGTCTTAAAGAAGGGAAACCTTGTCGAGGAGCAATGGCGGATGCCAAAGCCCGGGGAAAAGCCCACAAAGGAGTACCGGGGAACCTACAACAAGTTCCGGGCGAACTTCCAGTGCAACCTCCAGGACCTTACCGATATTCTTTACATCTCGCTCTCGAACGACGAGAACCTTCGCGAGGTTGTCGGCAGGATCGAAGCGGAGATGGGAAACGGCAACACGTCTATCGGGGACCTCTCCCGCAAGTTCGGGGTAAGCCCGGTGTTCATCAAGGGCCTCGCAAAACGGGTCCCCGAGCTCGATGTGAAAGGACAGGGGCTGGTGCTGCTTGACACCGGACGCTAAAGATCCCCTCAATTCTATCCTGCGCAGCAAGCGCGAAGTATCCCGTTTACAGATCCTGGTCGAGATCGCCGAGCACCAGCCGGCGGTCCGGCAGCAGGAGATCGCCGTCAAACTCGGCGTCACCCCACAGGCAATCTCCGAGTATATCCGCGAACTTACCGACGAGGGCATGGTCTCGGCGAGCGGCCGTGGCAACTACGAAGTAACCAAGACCGGTATCGAGTGGGTGCTTGCAAATGCCGAGTCGCTCGAAGCCTACGCCCGCCACATCCGGCGCGATATTATCCAGCAGGTCTCGGTCTGGCCGGCGATTGCAGCCGAGACCTTAAAAGCCGGCGACGAGGTCGGGGTTTACATGAAGGGCGGGTTTTTGTACGCGTCCAGAAAACCCCAGCAGGCAACGGGGACCTGTTGTTGCCGATGCAAAAAAGGACGAGGATGTCGGGGTTGCCCGGTTGAACGGGATCATCGAGCACCACGAGGGCTCGATCCGGATCTGCAAGGTGCCGAGGATCCAGCACGGCGGCTTCGCGAAAGGTAGACTCTGAGAAGCTTAAAGGTGTCATCCACGGCGCCGGATTTGTCGCGGCAGTGGGCCTTGAAGCATACATTCGCACTCAGGGCCGCCGGCAAAAAACCGGATATCTTTTTCGGGGCCCGGGAAGGCGTAATCGAGGCGGCCTTCCACGGGATCGACTGCGTGATCGTGATCGTTGACGAGGAGTTCACGGATTTCTTAAAACGCCTCGGAAGGTGTCGGGCTCTCGTACGTTATCGTCGACCTGCCCTCCTCATGAAGATCCTCGTCCAGCCTGCAAAAGGCAGTTACAAGCTCCTCTTTTACGATGGGAAGCACGTTGCCGGTGTCGGTATTGTCGATATGACCGAGACCCCGAAAGGGCCGCGGCCGGTCCGGTACCGGCTCCGCTGGGGTTCGCGCAAGGACTACCAAGCAACGCCGTCAAAGGACCTTATCTCCCAGCTCCGCGAGAGCGAGGTCAGGATGGTAAAGCCGGACGCTGTTTTCGAGGAGTTCATGAAAGCCTTCCAGATCCGGAGCGGCAAGGTGGAAGCCTGCCGGATGTGTCTTCTGGACGACCGGTACACGCCCATCAACGATGACAACCACTGTGATCTTCGGGAAGGGCGAGCGGATCTGCCTTGACTGCGGGCGCCGGGAGCTTCCGGCGGGAGCTTGCCCCGCTCGGGCACATGGGCCGCGAGACGCTCAAACACTTCGAAGGAGCTGCTGGTTGCGACCCGGAACCTCGACCGGGTGCTCGCCCTTGTCCAGCCCGAGCACGTCTCGATGAAGTCGGCGCTCTTCGACCGGATCGAGGCACACCCGGTGCTCAAGACCGCAAGCCTCATGGAGCTGCCGCTGCCCCGGGAGTTTGTCGATGCCTGCAAGGTCGAGACCTCTATGCCGGCCCAGCAGCTCGCCGTCGAGGCCGGTCTGCTGCACTGGAAAGGATCCTCCTCGTTGTTGCGGCAACCGCGAAGCGGCAAGACGTTCATCGGCGAGATGGCCGGGATGAAGAACTACTTGTCCGGCCGCGGGCGGATGCTCTTTCTGGTTCCGCTCGTGGCGCTCGCAAACCAGAAGTACGAGCGGTTCACCGAGCGCTACGGCGCCTTTGCAAAGACCGGTTTGTTGACGGGTGTCTCGCGCCTCAACCTCCCGAGACCCGGAAAGTCGGCGACCGAAACCCTCAGGCCCCGATCCTGGTCGGCACGTACGAAGGCGTGGACAATATGATCCGCTGCGGGAAGAAGATGGCAAACATCGCGACCGTGATCATCGACGAGGTGCAGATGCTCGAGGATCCGGACCGGGGCCACCGCCTCGACGGGATGATCGCCCGGCTCAAGTACCTCGCCCCGCAGGCGCAGTTTTTGTATCTCTCCGCCACGATCGGATTCCCGAAGCTTCTTGCAAAGAAGCTCGACTGCCAGCTGGTGCGGTACGACGACCGCCCCGTTGCCCTCGAACGCTACCTCCTTTTCCTGGAACGCAAGCAGAAGATCCCGACGATCAAAAAGCTCACGACCGAGGAGTACAAGAACACCCTCGACAAGGGTTTCCGCGGCCAGACGATCATCTTCACGAACTCCCGGGCCCGGCTGCCACACAATAGCAGAAGCCCTCGGGATGCGGGCGGCCGCCTATCACGCGGGGCTTTCGAGCCAGGAGCGCCGCGAGGTCGAGACAAAATTCCTGGACGGTAAGCTCATGGCGGTTCGTGACCACCGCGGCACTCGGGGCCGGGGTCGATTTCCCGGCCTCGCAGGTGATCTTCGATGCCCTTGCCATGGGCCGGAACTGGCTCTCGGTGCAGGAGTTCAACCAGATGGCAGGCCGGGCGGGAAGGCCGGACTTCCACGATCTCGGAAAAGTTGTCCTCCTTGCCGAGCCCGGCGGGAGCTATTCGCGGGAGAACCCGGGCACAGAAGAGGAGATCGCGTTGAAACTCCTCAAAGGGCGAGATGGAAGAAGGTGGCGCCGGAGCACGACCTTGAAGCAAGTTCTGAGGAGTACGTGGCAAACGCGGTTGCCTGCGGCGGGGAGGAAGCGGATCTTGCCCGGATTAATGCGGCGATGGTGGGAAGCATGGAGCCGGTGCTCCCCGAGCTCGTTTCCCACAAACTCGTGCGCAGGGAAGGGAACAAAACTCGTGCTCTCCCCGCTTGCCCGGGTGATGTCCGAGCACTTCATCGGGATCGAACGGCTGCTTGAGGTGGTCCGGCTCACGAAAAAGATGGACGAGCCGCTCGATATCATCGCGGAGCTCGAATGCCCGGCAATGGAAAAGGAGGAGCAGGAGAAGAAAGGGGGCGGCGGGCGGAGCCAGCCTCAGCACGGGCACCATAAGGGCCACGGGCGGCGGTAGTTCTCCGGCGTTGTCAAATTTTTTGGATGTGTTGTCTTGTTCATCTCCACCGTAACATCTGGCACTCATTCCGGGGATTTGATGGAAGCATTCATTGCTCTTTCCCGGATGAGGTAACGATGGATAGTTTTCCTTTTGGGCCGGTAAACTTTCAGGTTTTCAATTCGCACAACCGTATACCGACCCGGCACTGTTGGATTATTATAGAGTCTTCGTAGAAATCCTGAAATTGCAAGGGCAAATGTTTTGTCAATGGATAATTTTGTGCGAAACTCTTCAACGGTGGCCCAGTGTTCGGTTTCATTGCATGTACTCATGAATTGTTCTAAGAGATCCGGGAAATATATCGGGCATTTCATCATCGTACCTCATTTTTCTGTTTTTGAATTTTACCGTGTCTTCAAGGCAAAGCGGAGTGGAGAAATGATTTCGGGCGGATAATGAGCAGAGGATCGCAGCGAATGGGTGAGGATTAAGGTAAGGAACATTCCCTCGCGATAAACATACCCCCGAATACCGGATCTACCTTTTCCGGCGCACATTCCCAAAGAAGAAATTGCGCTCAGGCTGCCATCAGGTTCGTACGAACCTCACAAACGCTCTGTAAAAAGGTTAGAGAACCCGGGTATCTTTCCCTTTCCCTGTTGTTAACATTTTCACGATAAGAACTCGAAGAAGATCGTTGCTTTCATTTATCCAGCAATGTGCTTTCATAGCTGGACTCTCTACCAGTGTGTCCTTATCGATATTCTGGCGTTCATCACCAATCTCAACAATCCCGGTTCCCTCAAGGACATAAAAGAATACATCGACCGATGTAGTATGCTTCTTGAGCGATTCACCGGGTTTGAGGGAAATTACAACCGCAGATGTTTCCGGGGATTCAAAAATCGGTCGTACATCTACATTGTGGGGGTTTTTCACGGACTCAGTTTTACTTACTTCATGGATTTTCATTTTCATCACTCGTGTGCGTGTGTTTTTCCTCTTGGTTCATGGCAGCGTTTCCTGACTTGCGATGATCGCCCGTCGTCCCAACAGGAGAAGCATGCAAGATCATCTGGTTGAATAACTGGCTCTGGAAGCTGGTGATAAACGGCAGTGTCATAATCACGGCCATGCGCTTCCCGTTTTGTGAATAGATAAACATGGAATCATGATCATCTGCAACAAGGATGCATTCAAGGACAAAGTCGATCCCTTCGCGGTTTATGGGGCTGGAGAAAACTTTCTCGAAAATGTTTACTCCAAAAAAATCCTTTACGGTTCCGGCTTCAAAAAACGAAACACTCTTTACAGGGGAAAACCCCGTGGCAACACCCCGGGGGAATAGGACGTTGACCGTATGCCTCCCGGCAACTGCTGCTATCGGCCCAAGGAATTCATGCAGCGTTTCTGTATTAAAACAAAGAATAACGAGTTCCTTACGAACGCTCTCAATGAGCAGTTCCAGATTTTTCAGGATGGTCCACTCGCTGTGAACGTACCAGATGGGAGAATAATTCTGCTCTGCTCCAATTGAGAGTGCCTCAAGTGTCTTTACACTATCATTGGCGGCGCTATCAAGATCTTTTTTAAGGAGAGAGATTACACTGTCAGGTCGGACTGCACTGTACATCAGCGGGCTTCCCTGCCGTATGTTGATGAATCCTTTCTTAGATAGGGAATTCAGGATATCGTACACCCGTGCCCGGGGAACATTACTAATCTCATGGATCCTGCGGACATTAGCCTCGCCGAGTCCGACAAGTGCAACATAGATCTTGGCCTCGTATTCCGTGAGCCCAAGCCGGGTGAGATTTTCAACAATCGGCTCCATTTGTTACTATTGTAGGGACAACAAAATTAAATAATTTCCTGCTGAGTATTATGCATGACATACACTGCCATGGAAAAAGCCAATATGGAACTCGTCAGGAAATTCTTTGAAGTCGGCCCTTCAAAAGGCGACATCGAAGCTGCCGATGCCTGCCTTGATACCGAATTATCGTTGCACGTTCCTTTTCCCACTACCGGTTCCGGAATTGAAACAATCAACAATATCGTTAAGGACTTGCAGGGCCGCATTCCATGGTCTGTATGTAACAATTGAAGATATGATCGCCGATGGCGACAAGGTTACCTGCCGGTTCACTTCGCGAGGTGTGCATAACGGAGCGTTCATGGGACTCCCGCCAACCGGTAAATCGATTGCTTTGACCGGTATCGAAATATTCCGATTAAAGAACGGAAGAATTGCTGAAATCTGGGGTGAGGCAAATCTGATGGGGCTTATGTTACAGCTGAATATCCCGATGCCCTCTTCGTAACCCGATAACCGGAGATTCACTATGGTACTTGATCCCCTCCCAAATTTCATTGGTTTTTTTTATGCGGTTACGATGATTTTTATCGTTGCATATCTGTGGTACTCCTGTCACTGGCGGCTGAAAATCGGCTGGCTGGTGCTCATCCTCTCGTCAATCCTTGGATTTTTGCTATTCTCTCCTGTTGTACCGTATCAATTCCAGCAGATTGTGCTCAGAAATGCACAGGGTCTGGGAGCTCCCCTTATTGCAGGCATTGTCGGACTTGCGATTCTCTTTGTGCTGACCTGGATCTTTGGGAGATTCTTCTGCGGCTATCTCTGTCCCGTTGGTGCTGTTCAGGAGATTGCATATTCTGCACCGGCCCCGAAATTTCGCCCGCCAAGAAAAATCCTCTTCCTGATTATCCGGTCACTTGTTTTTCTTGCAATTATCCTCGCAGCTGTTGCCTTCTCCTTCTCCCTGCTTGAAGTATTTGGGATCAAGGATTTCTTCTATCTCACCCTCACAGCCGGCTCTGCGGTATTTGTCCTCGTACTCCTGATCTCTCTGTTTTTTTACCGCCCGTTTTGCCGGCTTGTCTGCCCGGTCGGGTTTTTGTTCTCTCTTGGAGCTGTAAAAAGTCTCTTTCGTCTCCACCGGACCAACAACTGCATCAACTGTAAGAAGTGTGAAAAAGTCTGTCCCTCTGAAGAGGGAAAGAAGGAGGATAGAAAGGCAGAATGCTACCTGTGCGGCCGTTGCCGGGATATTTGTCCGAAAGGCGGGGCACTTATTTATTCCATGAACCAGGAACTGTCGGGTCCCAAAGAAGATTAACTCGGTGCGCTGTCGATAATACGATCTGTCCGTGAGACAGTTACCTGGCCGTATGTTCAATGATGTGCCCCATCAGCCGGTTCTCGGCTTTGTGGATATGTTCAAGAAGTGTTGTCTTGTGCATCCCCATTTTTTTTGCCAGACGCCCGGCGTCAATCCGTCGGGGGTATTCAAAATAACCTGCCTGATATGCCGCAAGCAGGATCTCTTTTTGTTTCCCGGTGAATATATTGAAAATTCCACTGATATGGGGATTGTACTCCTCAACGGCAAGGATCTCAGTCTCCCATTTTTTTTTAATGGCTGCGTTTATGACTTCATGTAATTCTTCAGCAGAACCGATAAGGGTCAGGGTGCATCGCCCGCTCTCTACAATTACAGGATATTCAAGCTTCAGATCAACGGCATGAATAAACCAGTTAATCTCGTCCGGGAATTCCCCTTTAATGAAGCAGGTATAGTCGCGGCCGTCTCTGTTCAGGATGATTAGGTTTGAGATTATTCTGTTGTAGGGGATATTTTCGATGGACATATCTTTTTTGATCCTTATCCGGCAGACCCGGGTATGGACATCAGCTCCGATATTGAACAGGGTAATCAGTTCTACGCGTTCGAAATACTGCAGGAAAGGAACAAACCCGACCATGATCTCAACAGAGGTCCTGATCGTCATCTTTTTCATACTACACCATAGGGGTTGTCCGGATAATAAATATGGCCCTACATGTCTGGCTTAAAGCCTAACGTATTCTTCAACGGTATAATCGTGAGGTTTGCCCATGAAGGTAAAATACCTGATCTTGCTGATCATGCTGTTCATCAGCACCTGGTATAGCTACAGCTGAAGACAACGGTGCAGTTTCTGTTACTTCGCCAACAGTAATCATAGATGGTTATGAAATTACACCCTCAGTGCTCATGCCGGGCGATACGGGTACACTGACCGTCACCCTGAAAAATACCAACCAGAACTCCAATATCTTGCAGAACGAGGGAGCATCTTCCGGCGGGTTTGCCACAACGAAGAGTACCAGTATCGGTCTCTTTGTCGAGAACGTCCACCTTAGAAGGAAACGGTATCCTTGTTGTGTCGCCAGACTTTTCCCGTCTCGGGTCGCTGGGGCCTGGCCAGTCAGTCCCGGTCACGTTTCTGATCCAAGCGCCGGAGACAGACGGGATCTATTTCCCTGAAGTCTGGATCGATGTCAGAGACGGCACCGAGCACCCGGTACCCGGTGCCGGTCAATGTCAATACCCATATTGCCGTGGTAAAAAAACCGGAACTGATCCTGAACCGGACCCTCCCGGATCAGGTAGTCCCGGGCAACGAGTTTACCCTGTTTCTTGACCTCTCCAATACAGGCAGCAGTCGTGCTGATGATATCACGGTTGCGATTAATGCATCCGCATCGTCCCTGTCCTTAAACGGCCCGGGGAATTATTACCTCGGTCACCTAGACCCGGGGGACCATGCAACATTCAACCTGTCGCTCTCCACCGACAAGGATTCACCTCTCGGGACTCCGGGACATCCCGGTGACGATCACCTTTGCCAATCCGGACGGAACCCGAGTCACCCAAGTCGAGCATGTGGGCGTCCACATGAAAGGAAAAGCAGAGGTCAGTATCAAATCCCTCACAACAGATCCGGTCCGGGTCAGCCCATGGCCCGTTTACCATGATCCTCCGAATCGAGAATACAGGAACAGATGATGCAAAATCTGTTGAAGCCTCGATCGATCTTCCCATGGCCGGGAATCATGACGCATTTGTGGGAAAGATCGAGCCGGGGAATGACGCCCCTGCGGTCTTTTACCTGACCGATATCACAAACGGTGATTTCCCCTATACAGTCAGCGTGCAGTATGCCGATGATTATGGGAATCACACGATCAGAAAACAACTAACCCTCAGTGTCTCCCGGCAGAACAACGTTCTCATAATTGCTGCGGTTGCTGCTCTTGTTGCGCTATGCGTTCGCCGGCATCTGGTACCACCAGGAGAAAAAAGGGGCAGTAGGATGTCATCCACATCCCACAGGGTGTCCATATTCCTTGCCCTGCGAAGTCTGGAACGGGGCAACCGGTTTACTCTTGGTCTGACGGTACTTATCATAGGTCTCGTCTTTGTCATGCTGGTATTCCAGCCGGCGCTCCTTGCAGGGATAATCCAGGTCGAGAACAACCAGATTGTCGATTACATGTATGGCAATATTGCGATAGAGCCAAAGGAGCACCATCTCTATATTGAAGACGTCTCGTACCTGACCGAGAAGATCAACCGGATCCCCGGTGTTGTTGCGTCCTCGCCCCGGTATGTCACCGCGGCAACCTTTACGTACCACGACACAACACTCGGAAAAACCCTCACATCGGTAAATCCCTCTGATGAGGCACAGGTTCTCACGATACCGGACAAGATGATAACCGGAGAATACCTGAGCGACGGTGACCGCGACCAGATCGTTATCGGGGAACTACTGGCCGGCCACAAGGATACCTCGCTTGACAAACTAAAATCCCTTGGAGGTGTACAGGTTGGGGACACAATCGACGTAACGTTCAGTAACGGCGTGGTGCGGACATATCATGTCAAAGGGATCTTTGAAACCCAGTCAACAACGGTTGACCAGACCGGGTTTATTACGACAAAGGAGATGGAATCGGTGATGGGGCTTTCCGACAAGGCATCCATCGTACTGGTAAAACTCTCCGCGACCGGGAATGAAAACAATTTCCGTACAACAATGCTCTCGTACGGTATTCAGGAACCGATCAAGACCTGGAGCGAGGAGGGTGCGGGATTTGTTGGGGATATTAACACGAGTTTTTCCCTGATCAACACGATCATGATTGTCTTCTCACTGGTCATCGGAGCAATCGTGATCTTCATTGTAATCTTCATCAATACCGTCAACAAACGCAAGCAAATTGCGATTATGAAGGCAATCGGGATTAAAAAAGAGGTGATTGTCAACAGTTATCTCTTGCAGGTAACCTGCCTCTGTATAGCAGGAATTGTTATCGGACTCCTCATGTTCGATCTCATCGTGTACTATCTCACCACACACCCCATCCGGTTCCCGATAGGCGATATCGCACCAATCATCGAGCCCGTCCGTCTGCTTGGGAGTGTCATCACACTCCTTGTCGTCTCACTTATTGCAGGTTACATTCCCGCCCGAAAGACTGTGGATGAGGAAATCCTCGATGCTATGAGAGGCTGAATCCATGATCGAAGTATCTGGTCTCAAAAAGATCTACCGGTTGGGGAATGTCGAAGTTGAGGCGCTCAAAGGAATCTCCATCAGCATACAGCGCGGTGAGTTCGTGGGCATCATGGGGCCTTCGGGAAGCGGAAAGTCCACGCTTCTCCACCAGATGGCTCTTCTTGACATGCCCTCCGCCGGGACGATTCTTATCAATACAACAGATGTATCTCATCTCAGTGACGAGGAACGGACTAATTTCCGGCTCATGAACCTTGGCTATGTCTTTCAGGATTATGCTCTGGTGTCTGAGCTGAACGTGCAGGAGAATGTTGCCCTGCCCGCGATAATGCAGGGGAGATCACTTGCTGACAGTTACGCGGCAGCCGCTTCAGTTCTCGAAAAGGTGGGTCCTTGCCGGCCGGCTCAATCACCTTGTATACGAGCTTTCAGGTGGCGAGCAGCAACGGGTCTCGATCGCGCGAGCTCTGGTCAACAAACCGTCAATTGTCTTTGCAGATGAACCGTGCGCAAATCTCGACACGGAGAATTCACGGATAGTCCTTGAGCTTTTCAGGGCCGTGAACCGTGACCTTGGCCAGACGATTGTGATGGTCTCCCATGAGCCGTGGCATCAGGAATTCTTCGATCGGATTATTTTTATCCGGGACGGGCTGCTTGATAAGGACAGGATGACGCGGGAGCACAAGGAAAGAACCGATGAAGGGCTATGAGATCGGTTTTTTTTGGAGGATGACCAGAATCTGGCTGGGTAGTATGCAGATTATGCGAACGGTTCGGTGATGTAACAATGCATCCGGTCTATTCTGGGAGAGACGCTCTGAATTGGCTCTTGGGACATTCGGCTGATGTGATCGTGACAAATTATCCGATGCCCGGCTGCACCCGACGGAGAGGTGCCAAAGGATAGTATCCGGGAGGTTCTGACAGAGTCCGAGACCCAGGGTATTTAGGGCCCGATACGGGCCCCGATTGCCCTTCCACACCTCCAAACACGCACTTATTCGTGCAAAACACGCACGAATTCGGCCAAAAACCGGGTTTTTCCGTCGGACGAAAACGCAGCTAATAGCACTGTTCAGACAGGTATATTTTTTGTGGGAGGGCTGGCATCCATAATAACGAAGAGCTCCCGTAAAGCGCAACTATCTAGAAACCCTCTGTAAAGACACCTCTGGAACACTTTCACTTCACCTTCCCGTCAATGGTGATCGTCTTCTCTTCTACCGGGATCGTCTTACCGGATTTTTCCAGAGCCTTGTCCACAACAGTACCGGACCCCGCTGCAGCAGGGAACCTCCATGTGGGCGACCGTGATGGAGCGGATCGTGTGCTGCGAGAAGATACCGGCGAGCTTTTCTATGTATCCCGGGATATCGGGATCGAGTTTCGGGCAGAAGATGATCACGATCTTTCCTTTGAGAAGCTCCGAATGAAACCCGGCATAGGCAAACGGCACGCAGTCGGCGGCAATGAGCAGATCGGCGTTCTCGAAATACAGGGCAGCGGGATTTACCAGACTGAGCTGGACCGGCCATTGCCGGAGTTCGGAGTCTGTTGTCCCGCCCACCGGTTGGCGCGGTCCGCCTCCTGTGCGGGAGATACTGCGTGCCACCGAACCCGGGCACCCGGCAAACGGGTGGGCCCCGTGCGGGCCCTGATGGCAGACAACGCCTTCACCCATACGGCCTGCCGACGGATGAGCCTGTAGCGGTGCGGTAGCTTTCCGGTCCGGTGCCGCATGATCGGGGATGGGGATTCCCTGCTCGATCAGGTACTCGATTGCCTGATCATACAAGGGAATCTGCCCGTGGCCGGCAAGGTGTTCGAGATGGGCCTTAATCACCGGTGCGCCCTGCCGCACGATCGTCTCCATCACCGCCCGCTCATCGTACGGCGCTGCCTCCCGTTCGATAACGGAGATCGCCCCTTCGGGGCAGGTACCGATACAGGCCCCGAGCCCGTCACAGAACAGGTCGGAGACCAGCCGGGCTTTCCCTTCAATGAGCTGGAGGGCTCCCTCGGGGCAGTCCGGGATGCACTGGCCGCAGCCCGTGCATTTCGTTTCGTCAATCTGGATGATCTTTCGTTTCATCTGCACACACTTCCGGTTTTTTCTTCATGACACATTGCCGGCCGGTATACCGTCAGGTTTGAACGCCTTGAATTCCCGCAGGAGGGCTTCCCGGTATGCCGGCAGTTTTTTTGTCGGTATATAATTAAACTGCCGGACCCGTTTTACGAGTTCGTCGGTGATGAGTTCATCATCCGCAAGATGTTTGCAGTACACATCGAACAGGATCCAGTCAAGCCGGTCTATTCCGGTCTCTTTTTCATTAATCCGGATCTTCTTGATCTTGATCTGATCCGGTGGGATGCCCCCGCAGATGGAGCAGTAATACCCCTCGTTTGCATCTCCCCCCATCCCGATCATCCCCGTATCATGGTGAGGCTCATCTTGAACCGGGTGACCGCAGAGAGTGCATGGGGAGCCTGTGCCGGGAAAATAATGGTATCTCCCTCTTTCATGGTGCAGGTCTGCCCGGCAACCCAGACCTCGCATTCCCCTTCAAGGATGGTAACCGTAGCATCGAACGGTGCCGTGTGCTCGGAAAGGCCTTCGTTTTCATCGAACTGAGAACAGGGTAATGCTGCCCGCCGCCCGGTTTACGATCATCCGGCTGGTGACGGCGCCCTCCTGGTAGTCAACGAGCTCTTTTAACGAGAGGACTTTTCCCTTGAGCTCTTCGCGTTTTTTGTCGGGCTTTTCCCGTGGTTCGATCGTTTCTGGCATGAAATTCACCTTTTTCCTTGCGGTCTTCCTTTTGATCGTTTGCTGGCCGGGAGCGGTAAAATAATTATGGTTTTTCAGGCCGGCACGAGCCGGGCAAGGTCTGCCTCGACCGTGCTGTTCTTTGCAATCCCGAAGTTGTCCACGAGCACTTTGAGGACACCCGGGGAGATAAAGGCCGGGAGTTTTGGCCCGAGCGTGATGTTCTTTACCCCGAGATTCAAGAGCGCCAGGAGGACGAGCGCCGCCTTCTGTTCATACCAGGCAATGTTGTACGAGACCGGCAGCTCGTTGATCCCCACGTTGAACGCCTTTGCAAGGGCCTGGGCGATCACCACGAGCGAGTAGCAGTCATTGCACTGGCCGGCATCGATCACCCGGGGGAATGCCCCCGATCGTGCCGAGGTCGAGGCCATTGTACCGGTACTTGGCGCAGCCGGCGGTCAGGAATCACTGGTGTTCTTGCGGGAGTGCCTCGGCAAACTTCGTGTAATACTCGCGCTCTGCCTGCCTGCCGTCGCAAGCCGGCCATGACCACGAAGCGTTTGATGTCGCCTTTCTTTGACTGCGTCCGATCACCGTGTCCGCTATGGCGAGCACCGGCGTCATGGCCGCAGCCCGTATGAGATCCCGGCCGGGCGAACCCAGGTCCTGTGGGGGCTGGCAGGTCTTTGCGTACTGGATGATTGCGGAGAAGTCTTTTGAGCCGTCAGCGGCGGCAGGGATGTGCGTGACGCCCGGGTAGCCGACCGGCCCGGTGGTGAAGAGCCGGCCCTTGTAGCTGTCCTTGGGCGGCACGATGCAGTTGGTGGTGACAAGTACCGGGCCGTTGAACTTCTCGAACTCGTCCTTCTGGTGCCACCATGACGAGCCGTAGTTGCCGGCAAGGTTTGCGTATTTCTTGAACTCCGGGTAGGCGTTTGCCGGCAGCATCTCGCCGTGCGTGTAGATGTCGACGCCGCTGTCCTTTGTTTGTTCGAGAAGCATCTCCAGATCCTTGAGATCGTGGCCGGTCACCAGGATACCCGGGCGTGTGCCGGCACCGGTCTTTACCGGCGTGATCTGCGGGCTGCCGTAGGTTTTTGTGTTTGCCGTGTCGAGAAGGGCGAGCGTTTCAACGCCGATTCCGCCGCATTCTAGTACGAGTGCGGTCATCTCATCAGCCGGGAGATCGTGGAGGGTGGAGGCGAGCCCCTTCTGCATGAACGCGGTGATCTTCTCATCTGTGTACCCGAGGACTGCCGCATGATAGTAGTATGCGGCCACCCCTTTGAGGCCGAAGACAAGCAGGGCACGCAGCGAGTGGACATCGTCATTCTTCTCTGCATCGCGGGCGATCTCTTCTGCCTTTGCCGCGATCTCCGCATTGTTCTTCGGCGTCCAGGTACAGGCTTCCGGTTCGTGAGCGCCCGCAGCCGGGAGTGCATCACGGATCGCGATAGCCTGTGCAATCAGTGCCCGGAATCGCCTGTCGTCAAAGTTCACATTGGTGAGCGTGGAGAAGAGCACTTCGGCAATGAAGAGGCCGGCGTCCCTGTTCTCCAATCCTTTCTTGGCCGCTGCAATGTTTCGCTCCGCAATTCCCTTGCAGAGGTAGATTGTAATATCCATCAGGCCCGCGGTTACGCTTTCCTTCCCGCAGACACCCTTTACCGTACAGCCGGTTCCCCGCGCTGTCTCTTCACACTGGTAGCAGAACATTTTCCAGCACCTTCGTATCTTTTCCTACAAGGTTTCATTAGTATACTAATGTTTAAATAGGAAAGAGTTTCAGAAACTATACCATGGACAAGAGCTGCACGGTCAATCCGCACGGTCAGATACCTCACGAAGAAATGGACGCTCCTTGTCATCCTCGAGACTCTACAAGGGGCCGGACCACACCCGGCGGTTCTCGGAGCTCATGGAAGCGCTCGGCGATATCACCCAGAAAGTGCTCTCGGAACGCCTGCATGGAGCTCGAAGCAGGAAGGAATAGTACAAAAAAAGGTGGATGCCACCACCTTCCCGGTAAAGAGCGAGTATTCGTTAACGGAGAGCGGCCTTGCGCTCATGGACGTGATCCGGGGGATCAAGCGCTGGGCGCTCACGTACAAGATCGACAATATCCCCTGCGGCAGCCAGGACTGCGAAGGTCTGCGTGCTGTAAGGACGGCCGGCCCATTGCTTTAACTGATTGCAAAGAAAAATGGGATACTTGCATTATGATCTGCCCGAACTGCGGGACCCGGCTGCCCGAAGGAAGCACCCGCTGCCACTTCTGCGGGTTTGAGGCAAACCCCCGCCCGACCCATGCCGAGACCGGTATCGTCGTCGTGTCGCTTGCGGCTGTGATGATCGCGGTCAGCCTCTTTTTTGTAGTGCTCACCGCGGACTCCGGTTTCGATCTCCGGTTCCGGGTGACCGTCTGTTTTATCATCGGCGCCATTGCTGCATGGTGCTACTGGAAGGTAAGCCGGTGGGTCAGCCCCCGGCTCGCCCGGATCGGCTAAATAAAAAAAACGTCCCTTTTCGGGTGTAAATCATTTTCCCGGTAAAGCCGGTATCAGGGCTCTTTTGCTACGCAGAGCCAGCGGTCGTAGAACGCATCGCCGGTATTCTCGCGGATCTCGATGCTCCGACCGGCCTCGTTTGCCCATTCCGCGATCAGGTGCGTCTCGGGCTCGGTCCCGACCGTGATAAGCGTCTCTTTACTTACCGCAAAGAGACCGGCCGCTATCGTATGCCACATCTCTGAAGAGAACGTGTTGATCTCGCCCATCATGATCCCGATGGCTTTCGGTACCGGTTCGGTGTATGCTGCGACCTGTGTTGCATCGATGCACATCGTCTCCTCCGGGAGCAGCCGGCCCTTGTCCATGCCGAGGACGAGGAGCCCGGGATCATTGTCGTACGAGAGCGGAGTGTACCCCAGTTCGCGGAGTACGAGCGAGCCCACCCCGGACCCGCAGCCGCAGTCGATACAGGTCTCCCCGGCACCTTTCCCCCAGACACCCGCTATCGCATCGGTGAGGATCCCCTTCCGCACCGGATTGAGATCCTCCATTGCCGGCGGCACTTCTTTTTTGAGCAGCAGGGAGAAGTACTCGCGTACCGCCGCTGCCCAGACCGCCCGGTCCTCCTGGTAGATCTCGCCGTTCACCTTCTCGAAGGCATCGATCAGTTCCACGTTCGGATGCCGGCAGAGAAACGATCCCGCGATCCACCCGGCCTTTTCGTGGAAGGCGACTGCAATGGGGTCTTCGTTTTCGTCCACGAGCATCCGGCCCTCGTCACCATTGTCGGCGGCCAGGAGATCCGTGTAGAGCGGGTCGGTAAGCGAAGCAAATGACGGTTCGATGAACGCAACCGAATCAAGTTCGAGAATATCTGCGGCTTTCATGGGTCTTTCTCCCCGCTTCCGATATGCATTCCCGTGGGGAGCCTCGATGATCCCGTCGATCTTTGCAGTCCTCGGAGAGGAAGATCTCTTTTGCGATCACGTCGCCGAGGATGTGGGCGCCGGCTTTTATGTACACCTTCCCGCTGCTCTCCACGTTCCCGTGTACGGTTGAGCCGCCTGCAACGCTGATGGCGCCCCGGGCCCGCAGGGAATCCGAACACCACGGTCTCTTCGAGAAGGTCGATCGAGCCTGCCCGGATATTGCCGTGCAGCCGGCACTTCCTCCCGATCTTCATCGAAGAGGGGACGGAAAAGACCTTCATGTTGAGCTTCGAGCGGGCGGGAATCATGAGCGGGAGCTCGGCCTTTCCCTCATCTTCGAAGAAATTATCGATGATCCGGTCGAGCTCCTTTCTCGTTCTCGATCTTGAGCATCGTCATGAGGTAGATGAGGATAAAACGAGCACCGGCATCGGGTTTCTCACCGCGATCTCGCCTGTCGCTTCAAAACCCTGGGCGATCTCCACATTCTCGCCGATGTCGAGCGCCCCGTTTACCGCCAGTTTTCCCGCGATATGGACGCCTTCGCCAATGTAGGCATCTTTTTCGCGATCACGTCAGCTTCCTATCTCGCAGAGATTGCCGATCCGGGCATCGCCGTTTGCCCAGACGTACTCGCGGATTTTTGAGGATTCGCCCACGTAGACATCGGCGCCCCGCAGGCCGTAATCGATCTGGCAGAACTCCCCGACCACGATGTCCCGGTCGGTCTTGATGCTGTGCTTCCTGGAGTTCCGTCCCGTCGGGAAGGAAACAGTGCTTGTGCCAGTTCTTTACCGTATCAGAGCTCATTGTTCCCTCTCGTTTGGTTTTATGCCCCGTACTTGTGCGCCCGGTCGATGAGATCGAGAGCTAATCGGCAAAGAGTCGGCCCCCGCGATCCTGCAAAGACCGCCGTGTGCGCAGGCGCGTTCGCCGTATTCGTTCACATCGTCGGTCCTGACACCGTCGCCGTGGACGATCACCGGCACCGGATCGGCGCTGTGGTCACGGATACTGCACGGTGTGGAATGGTCGGCGCAGACGATGATAAGGGTGTCCCTTAATACAGTGAGCGGTGCGAGCGCTGCATCGGTTTTTTCCACAAATGCCTTTTTCTGCAACGGCAGGCCGTCATGGCCGGACTCGTCGGCCCCCTTGATGTTGACGAGCACGAAGTCCCGGTGCGAAAGTTCACTGACGGCAGCCGCGAATCTTTCCCTTGAGATTTAGAGTCCAGCGATCCATTAATGCCCTCGACCGACACCCGTTCGAGGCCGACGGCGCTCCCGATCCCGCTGATCAGGCTTGCCGCTGCGATCACGCTTCCGTCGAGCCCGTATTTTTCCTTAAACGGCGTAAAGCGCCCCATCTCGCCGGCGCCCCGCAAAAGTACGATGTTGGCCGGGCGAAGGCCCTGTTTTACCCGCTCCCGGTTGACCGGGTGATCGGCAAGGATCTCCCGGGACTGCCGGATAAACTCGTTGCAGGTGTCTGCCGTTTTTTTGTCCCCTAAATCGTCCCGCAGCGGGCTGATCACGGGTGGAGCTACCCGGTCCTTTTTCGGGTCGTTTGAAGAGACGCAGTGGCCGAGCCCGTCCCCCTTAAAAGCGAGTGCGGCACGGTGGCCGGCCCCGGACCGGAACACAAATTCGATCCCAAACTTCGAGAGATCGACCCCGTCCTGCACAGCCTGCGAGAGGGCAGAAGTATCGTGGATGCGCCCGGCCCGTCGGTCGGTTACGAGCCCATCATGAGAGATCGTTGCATAATTGCACCGGAAACCGATCATGCCCGGTTCCATCCGGATCCCCGTGCCCTCGCATTCGAGCGGGCCCCGGCCGGTGTAACAGGTGCGGGGGTCGTAACCCAGCAGGGCAAGATGGGCCGTATCGGACCCGGGGCGGATACCCGGGGCGATAGGGTCCATGATACCGCATATCCCCTCCCGGGCGAGCCGGTTTAACACCGGGCGGTCTGCCGCTTCCAGGGGAGTGAGGTTCCCGAGCTCCGGGCAGGGCCGATCAGCCAGCCCGTCGATAACAAGGAACAGGATCCTGCAAGCGGTCATATCGTTAAGGAGTGATTGGGCGGCCGGGTTAATTATGCTTCCCGGTTATCGCGCGTCGGGCGGTCTGTGGCAGGAACACAGGGATTTTTGTAATACGCAAACGATTTGCGAAGAATCGTGCGGGTACATGCGGACCTGCCCGCCGGAATGTAACGGGAACAGAGCAGGACAAAAACAAAAAAGGATTATGCGGTCGGGGCCACCGCTGCTGCGGCGGGCTCGACCTTGGACTTGACAATCTCGACACGGCGGGTCGGGTACAGGGTCTTTACGGCCTTGAAGAGATCCTTTGAGATCTCGCCCGAGACAATGCCGCTGACAAGAGCGTTCATGTCCCATGCCTGTGCCTGTGCGGCAACGCTTGCAAGGATCGCGTTTCTTAAGGCAGTGTTCCTGGGCGATGTTTGCCCGGGCAAACGTGTAGCAGCTGATGGTCAGGCGCACGAGCTTCTTGTCCTTGGTGGTGATCTGCGCATGGCAGTCGATGCGGGAGCTGCGGCGCTTGACGAGCGAACGGAGGTAGTCGCGGGTCACTTCGTGGCCGACGAACTCGGTGTATGCCGCGTCCCCGGTGACCTCGGAGATCTTGAAGCTCATCTTGATGTGCTGCTTTGCATAGTCGTTGGTGATCTCGCCGAGGGTCGCCTGCATGATCCGGCCCTTGACGTTCTCGGTGTCGTTTGCAATGGTGTCGCCGATGTATGCCTTGCCGAGGTTGTCGGGGGTGTACACCTTGAACCAGCTCTTGGCTTTCCAGCCTTCAACTCTTCTTCCAGCCTGTTTCTTCTTTGCCATAGTATCAACTCTTGGATGTTTTATTCTCGGTTCTGTTTCCTGTTCTTGTACGCGTAAGCGTTGTTGCCTCGTCCGCGATTGCAAGGTTTGTCAGGTAATCGTCTACCGATGCGATGACCGACCTGACCTGCGTGCCGGAGAGTTCCGTTACTACCCGGTTGCCGCAGGCTTTTGTTGTCATGCCCGTAAGATTGTCCGGTGCAAGCGACGACGCAACTGCTGCTGCGTCTGCATGCACGGTAGTGATACGTCCGCTGACCTGCATCATGCCGAGAGCGCCTCCTGCCAGCCCTTTACAAAGGCCGCAAGCTGGTCGCAGGGGATCGTTGCCCCTGCACGGGTGCGGTGACCCCCGCCGTTCCCGCCGCATGCAGCGGCAAGGTCGCGGACAACCGGGCCCGATATCGGTGCCGACGCCTTCGGGCGTGCGTGCCGAACACCGGCAGGAATCGCCCGATTTCGCGTACACGAGCACCGGTGCCTGGTGCACCCGGTCCCGGGAGAGCACATCGGCGATATCGCTTGCAAGCGATGCGTCCTGTGCCTCGTACACGGCAGTCCCTGCATCTGTGTCGGGGCGTACGGTTTTTACCGCACCGATCACGGAAAGGGCAGTGCTGCCGGGCCCGTTCCCATGCGTCTGTCAGCTCCGCAGACGAGCGGAGGCAGAGCGCAACCGCAAGGTCGCCGTACCCGGATTTGCCGCAGGCATCGATGACCTGCGGTGAGCGCATGTGCGTCCTCGATCACTTCGCGTTCCAGCCGGAGCGTGTCGCCGTAGAGCAGCCCGAGCCCCGCTGCTGAAGTCTGCGGGGCGGAGCGGAGCACGGCAAGACTTAAGAGGATCCCGGTGTTCAGGCCATCCGTCCCCTGCGCCTCCGTGAGGAGGTCGGCAACAGCGGTCTCGTCGCCGCTGATCCCGTCAAGGTAGGGCCGGGTGGCAAGCAGCCACCGTTCCGCCATGTCGCGGCCGGCAAGGGTGATGCCCCGGGCCGGGACAATGATCCCGTTTGCCACGCCCTCGTTGAAGATCTCGAGGTTCTTGCCCGCAAACACCTGGCCGTCCCCGATGATGCCGGGCATCACGAGGCCGGCAAGGTCGCGGTTGTCTCCCATCTGCTGGGCGACGATATACGCCATGCCGGCAGCGGAGAGCTCGCGGTCGCCGTCGATCTTTTCAAGGTGCGGGTTTGCATGGAACTGCCCGGTAAAGGCCGGGAGGTGGTGGTCCACCACAATGGTTTCGGGAGGCAGGTCTTCGGTACCGGACCCCATATCGCAGAGAAGTGTTGCCGCATCGTGCGAAAAGCCGGCGTGCGGCGTTTCGGCACAGATCCGCAGGCGGAACCGGATACCGGCCCGGAGCATCGCGTGGCAGAGGATGGCCCCTGCTGCAATGCCGTCGGCGTCGTGGTGAGCGTACACCTCGACGTACTGCTGGCGCCGGATCTGGTCGGCCACGGTTTTTGCGGATTCTTCAAGCGACATGGATATCGGTAGTGACGATTATTCCTGGCTTACCTGGAGAGCAGAATCTCGGCGTTCTCCGGCTTGTAGGTGAAGTCTGCGGGCAGCTTCTTTGTACCGGTGTAAGTACCGCACGAGCCTGCGGATCTTGGCCTCGATGAGGTGGAGCTGGCGCTTGTTGTGCAGATCCTTGGTGTTCTCGGTTAAGTGCTTGCGCAGGCCCAGGGCCTTTACCATGAGGTCGCGGAGATCTTCGGGGATCTCGGAGCTGACCTTGTTCTCCTTTAAGATGTCGCCGATGCGCTTGCCGGTGACCAGCTTGACATCGGGAACCCCGTAGCGGTCCCGGAGGACGAGACCAATCATGCTGCTCGATGTGCCTTCCTTGCGGAGATCGACGATGAGTTTCTCGATCGCTGCCTTGTCCGTGTTGGACCAGTCGGGCGCTTCGCTGCGTGCCGGCCGCACAGAACTCGACTTGCCTCTTCTTCTGGCGTGCATTCGTGCCATGGATATACCTCTGTAATGGATATGTAAGTCCAGAAAAGTGCAGTATTGTTTACTGACTCTCTGTAATCCCAAAGCCTGTAATAGTTTTGAGGCCGTGCCGCCGAAACGGACACGTCGGACTTACATCTGTCAGCACCTGTTTTAAAAAGTGCTGTCCTATTATTGACACCGGCAAATATTAAGGGTATCTGAGGATCGCTGCCTCACCATGAACTGCCTTTAGAGTCGGGGAACCTCTTTTGCCAGTTTCAGTTTCCCGATCAAAAGCCAGCCGGAAAGGCAGGCCGTAGCCGACAACCGCATAGATTGCCCCGAGGACAAAGACGAGGTTTTGTGCGTCGAGAGACGCGATAAGGATCCCGACGCTGCCAAGGATGAGGCCGAAGCAGTTGATCAGCGCCGAGGCGGACCCGGTGTCCTCCCGCTGTTGTCCGAGCATGAGGAATGCGCCCGGCGAACGGACGCAGCTTCCCATCAGGGTCGCCGGGAAGAGGGCAAGGGCAAAGACCAGGGGCCCGAAGTTCCCGACCGTACAGATCAGGGCACCCCCGGCGATCATGGTGAGAAAACAGGCAACGATAACCGTTTTCCGGGAGAACGAGCGGGAGAGCCGGAGATAGAGAAGAGGGCCGCAGAGCATGGCGACCGCGTTGATGGCAAAGTAATAACTGAACCACTGTTCCGAGAGCCCGAAGCCGTCCTCGTAGATATACGAGGAGTCTGCGATGTAGGCAAGGGAGGCGACGCTTACCAGCGAGAAGACGAGAAGCAGCGAAGTAAAACCGGGATTTTTGAGTACTGTCCCGAGCCGGCGGACCGACTGGGAGACGGTACCGGTATACCGGTGAGTGATGGTCTCTGAAAGCAGCAGGCCGCCAACAAGGGAGACGACACCGATGAGGCCGAGCGTAACAAAAAGGCCCCGCCAGGAGGTGTAGGGGAGCATGAAATGCCCCGAGCACCGGGGCGACGGCCGGGGAGATAACGACCATCGACTGGACGATGGCGAGTACGGACTCCTGTTTGCGCCCCTCGTACAGATCCTTTACCATCGCAGGTCGCAACTGCCGAGGCTGCACTGCCTCCGATGGCCTGGAGGACGCGGAAGAAGATCAGGTGCCAGATGTCCCACGCAGCGGCGCAGGCCGCGCTTGCCGCAATGTAGATGACAAGGCCGGTGATAAGGACCGGGCGGCGGCCGTACTTGTCCGAGAGCGGCCCCCAGAAGAGCATCCCCAGGGAAAAGAAGACAAAGAAGAGGATCAGGGTGAGGTTCGTGAGATCCACGGAGACCCCGAAGTAACTGCCCATGCCCGGCAGGGCCGGGAGGTAGAGATCGGTGGAGAGCGGGACAAATGCGGAGAGAATCGCGATAAGTACGATGAGGCCCCGGTCGCCGAGATATTTCTGCGGGCGTGGCAATACCGGTGCATCTGATGGTTCCATGGTTCTCTTCCGTAATTTGAGGAATTTTAGTGAATAATGTTGACCGGGAAGGACTATAGTGTTTATCGGTGCAGGTCCCCTGCTCCCGCCGCATATCATTTTTAATGTGCCGGCGCCAATGGGGGATGTACCATGGAACAGATGCCTGCCGAGCATGCCCTGACGATGACCTGGAGATCCGGTTCCGGGACTGTTTCTCGGTAAAGTACCTCCAGTCCGCTGCCCTCTTCTGCCGGCTTGCGTACCGGATCGAAGGGGATTATTCGGCAACCGGTACGATCTCCCCGGACGGGCGGCTCCGGCACGAGGCATTTGTCTTAAACGCGATCTTCTCTTCCGTGGCGTTTTTGGAGGCCACGAATAAACGAGCTCTGGTCGGATGCCGCTGACAATGCGTACTGTTATGCCGATGAGAAGAACGAGGCGCTCCTGCGGGCCGTCGGCGAGAAGGTGGAACAACGAGAACTACTTCGACCGGACTCCCCTGCCGCTCAAGTACCAGAAGGTACTCGAGATCGGCGGCCTGCCCCTCTTTCCCGAAAGACGATCCAGATTTTCTGGGCATTAAGGAGATCATCGCAATACGGAACTACCTGATGCATTACCGGCGCGAGTGGATTCCCCCTCCCGACCGGTCATGAAAGCGTGGCAGGTGCCGGGCAGCAGACTGAATCCGTTCGGGCACCAGCTTGCCGGCCGGTTTGCCCCAAGCCCGTTTGCCGCAGCAAACCTCCCCTTCTTCCCGGACCGGTGCCTCGGCCACGGGTGTGCGGAGTGGGCGGTAACGACCAGCCTTGCCTTTACCGACCGGTTCTTTGATGTGCTCGGGCTGCCTTCGTCATATGAGGGCATCCGGGGAGAACTGGTGACGAGGTGAAGATCGGCTTTCCTGCAATAGGAAAAACAACAAAAAAAGAGCCGCCTGGGGAAAAATCCCCTTACCGGCGCTTCGACCGCTTCGGTTTGGTGTCGTCCTTTGCCATGGACATCAGATCGATGATATAACTGCCCTCTTCGCCAGCCGACGCTCACGATCCGCTCGTCGCTTTTGGCCATCTTGTCGATATTGAGCTCGTAGGATCCGGGGCCCACGATCCGGATCGTCTCGACCCGGTCGAACATCCCGGTCTCTTTTCTGGCTTTCGCCTTCACGCCGCCTTTCGCTTCGGCAGCGGCGGGGGCCTCGTCCTGTCGTGTCTCCTTCTTTCCTTCCGGTTCGACAACTTCGAGGACTTCCTCTTTTGTCTCCCCCGCGAGCTCATCCATCGATTTCTCTTCGAGCACGTCCCTGTTGATATCGGCCTCTTTGACGTAGATGAACTTCTTGTTGCCGCAGCTGGCACACCCTTTCAGGATCTCGGTAGACCCGTCCTTGTACTCCCTGCCGCATTTTGTGCACTTGTGTGGCATGATCCCTCCAGATTATGCGGAGAAGTTCTGGATCATCTTCTCGTAGAGTTCTTCCGTGTTACGCCCTTCGAGCCCCGAGATGGCAACCACCGGGTGCTGGGGGAAAGCGCTCCGGATCCGGGCCGGGGCGGATTCGGGCAGATCGATCTTGTTGGCGACAATGATCACCGGCAGGTTCCTGCTCTCGATGATCCCGACCATCATGATGTTGACCTGCATGAAGGGATCGAGTGTCGAGTCGAGCATGTAGATGACGCCGTCGATATCCTCGCGGAGCCAGTGCATTGCCTCGGCAACACCCTCGGTAGCTTCCCGGGCCCGGATGATCGCCTCGTCCTTCTCCATCCCGAATTCCAGAAACTCGTGGTAATCGATCTTGGTCGTAACCCCCGGGGTGTCTACGATATCGATCGTCACCGTGTGGCCGTTTGCCCCCGTGATCACGATATCCTCGCGCTTGCGTGCCCTTCGGGTCTCGTGCGGGATCTCGCTCACCGGGCCGACCGCGTCGCCGGTCCAGTCCCGGGCGATGCGGTTTGCGAGCGTAGTCTTCCCCGCATTCGGCGGCCCGTAGATCCCGATCCTGGTTCGCTTCTTCTTGAAGAACCGCTTGAGAAATAAGGAGAGTTTCTTCTTTGCGATCCCCAGTTTCTTGGAAAATGATCGTCATTAGGGCCCCTCAAAGGTTATCTGCAGGGCATACCGGCAAAAACGCCGGTACCTGCCATCAACCGTTAGTAGTGTTTGGCAAGGGTTCTTTATTATGTTTCTCGTACCGCCCGTCAGGAAGGACTGACCCGGTATCCGCCCGGGAAATTTTTCCTATTACCCGGCCGCATCGCACACTGCCGCTGCCAAATTGTATTTATACAAGGGGCGGAAAGGATGCTAATTGTAATCATCAGCTTTTAGGCACTTCACAAGGAGGTGACTCATGAAAAAGACTACCAACACGATCCGGTTTGAGACCAGAGTACCGTTAAGCGAAGTGATGAGACGCAATCCGATCATGGTAAGCACAGAGTCCAATGTCGCAAAGGCGGCAAAGGCCATGTGCCGCGAAGAGGTCGGGAGCGTCATTATCGTCCAGAGAAACAAGCCCATTGGCATTGTGACCGAGGAAGACATCAACTGCAAGGTGGTGGCAAAGGACCTCAAGCCAAGTACGGTTCAGGTGAACACAATCATGAGCACGCCACTCATTACGGTGAGTGCGGATAAGACTGTAGTCGACGCAGCCCAGATGATGGTCAAGCACAGGGTCAGGAGACTTCCCGTAGTGGACAAGGCAGACAAGGTCATAGGAATCGTGACTGTCCGGGACCTCCTGACCATCTCGAACGAACAAAACGCGCTCCTTACCGATCTCATCGAGATCAACCGGGAGGAGCATTTCGAGGTGGGCATGTGCAGCCGCTGCAGCCAGATGTCTGATGATCTCAAGCGTGTGGACAATGTCCTGCTCTGCCCCCGCTGCCGCGAGGAGGACACCCTGACATGAGGACGGCACGGGATTTCATGCTTGAGATTCCGGTGCTCGATTACCATGACGGGATAACAAAGGCGCGGCAGATCCTCCGTGACGACCGGTTTCGCGAAGTATACGTGACCGGTGCAAAAAAAGACCTGCTCGGGTATGTCGATATCACCGATGCCCTGCGGGTAACGGCCACGAAATCCAATGTTACGGTCGAAGGTTTCGTCAAGGAGGCAGCGGGCGCCGGCCCGGAGTCCCCGGTCGAGAGCGTGGCAAAGGCCATGCGGGAGTACCGCACCGACAGTGCAGCCATCGTGGACTGCAACCGTCATATCCTCGGCGGGGTGCTCCTCTCCGACCTCTTCCCGGTCATTATATCGAGAAACGAGCTTGCCGGCAGCGTGGCGGCCAGGATGACAAAGAAGGTAACGACCTGTCAGCCCGGAGGACACGCTCCCCCAGGTATACGGGCAGATCGTTGAAAGCGGGTACTGTGCGTTCCCGGTAGTGAAGAAGAAACGGCTCGTGGGCCTCATCTCCCGCCGCGACCTGATCCGGTCCGGCGCGGTGCGGTCGGCAATCGCGGGGAGCAGTGCAAAATCGGTCGGGGACAGTGATGACAAAGGAAGTCGTCACGGTCTCGTGCGGCCGCCCGCTTGCCGATGCCGCACGGCTCATGGTGGATAACGATGTGAGCCGGCTGCCGGTCCTCGACGGGGACACTGCTGGTCGGGATCCTCGACCGGCACGATGTTCTTGCCGGGCTCGCATAAGCCAGAAAACAAGGGAACGGATACGGTGCCGGGCCTGTTGCCCGGCACGATCGGGGCAGGGCTGACAAAAAGCCCTGACCTCCAGAATCGGAGGCAAATATACATGAACCGCAACGGGCGGGCCACCGGCCCCGGTGACCGGCTCATAAAAATGCGGGGCAAGCTCGACCGCGGACCGGTCGAGTTCAAGTCCCATATCGTACAGCAGGAAGGCGAGCTGATGACGAATCGCAACACGCGACGTCGTCTCCGTGCCGCCCACGCAGAGCATCATCAGTGCTGTGGCAACGATGACGGAGTGCGGCTTCCGCCGGCTCCCGGTCACCGATGCCGGTACCAGGAAGATCCGGGGGATCGTAACCTCGGGCGACGTGATCAACTTCATGGGCGGGGGCGACAAGTACAAGCTCGTCCGCGTCCGGCACCACGGCAACCTGCTTGCCGCAGTAAACGAGAGCGTCCGCACGATCATGACGTCCCGGACCCGAGACGCTGCCGGAGAACGCACGGGTAATCGACGCCCTCGAACTCATCGTGGGAAAGAAGATCGGCGGGATCCCGCTTGCGGATGCCGATGGCGTCCTCTCGGGCATCATCACCGAGCGCGACGTGCTCAGGATGCTTGCCGCGGAGCACAGCCCCCTTGCCGTCGAGGACGTGATGAGTTCCTCCCTTCGGGTGACCGCGCCCGACAGCCCGATTATCTCGGCCACAAAGGACATGACGAAGTACCGCTTCCGCCGGCTCCCCGTGGTCAGCGACTGACTGTGCTCTTCGGGATCGTGACCGCGACCGACATCATGCGGTACCTCGGGAGCAGGGAGGTATTTGGCCGGATCACGACCGGCAACATCGCGGAGGTAATGGACCTCCCGGTGCGGACGCTCATGGCGGCAGCCTCATAACCACGACGCCGGATACACCGGTCAACGTGGCCGCCCAAGAGATGCTGGGCAAAAACATCGGGGCGCTCCCGGTTATCGAGAACTCCCGCCTCGTGGGCCTGGTCACGGAATTCGATCTCGTGAGGGCGTTCTCCGAGGAGTGAGATGCCATGCCCGCCAGCTACCTAGCGGCCCGCGACGCAATGAGCAGCCCGGTCTTTGCAGTCGGGCCTTCGGACACCGTAGCCCATGCAAAAAACCTCATGATCCGGCACCGGATCTCACGGGTGCTCGTTATCGACGGGGGCAGTCTAGCCGGGGTGCTGACACAAAAAGACATCGCATACCGCTTGAAACAGCCCGAGGCCGCATGGAAACGGCGGCCCCCGGACCGGATCCCGGTCGCGGAGTACATGACAGGAAACCCGGTTGTGGTGTCTCCCGACACCCGGCTCCGGGCGATTGCCGGGACATTCGTGGCAAAAGGAATCAGCTGCGTCCCGGTGGTCGACCATACTGCGGTCGTCGGGATCGTAACCAAAGGCGATCTGATGAAGTCCGCCCTCGTATCGGACCTGAAAGGCACGGTCGGGGACGTGATGGAGGATGCAGTGACCGTCAGCCGCTGGCACTCGCTCGCCCATGTCGTAACCCTCATGCAGGAGCGCGGCGGGAAGCTGGTGGTCGTGAACAAGGACGGGAGCGTGGCAGGGCTCATCACCGAGACCAGCCTCGCGATCCACGGAAAGAACAAAAGATTGCCGGAGGATACCGGAAACCCTTCAACAAAAGACAGGAAAGAATATCCCGGGACAGAACGGGCAGGGGATTATCCGCCGGACGTCCCGGCAACCGCCGGTGACGTGATGACGAGCCCCGCGATTCGCGATCGGGCCAGAAAAATACCCTTGTCTCCGCAGTCCGGCAGATGCAGGATGAACAGGTCAACAACCTGGTTGTCGTCGAGAACGGCAGCCTGGCAGGGATACTGAAACGAGACGATATCATAAAGGAAGTGGCGAAATGACAAAGGAACTGTTTGTTAAAGATATCATGGCAAAACCAACGACCATATCCAAT
>Ga0268359_12112_pt1 | contig 78751 bp, 113 predicted proteins | sample BioMet11_FD_194416 | JGI IMG/M metagenome (GOLD analysis project Ga0268359, IMG submission 194416) | Sewage microbial communities from Oakland, California, United States - Biofuel 11 (PacBio Assembly) | ecosystem: Engineered > Wastewater > Sewage > Unclassified | place: USA: California...
CGTGAGGGAAAAGGTACCGGCTGCCGAAGACCCTGTCGCTGCCGGTACCGAGGTCGCCGTTGTGGTATCCGGGAAGCCGGAGATGACGGGGCAGTACCGGAACAGCCGCAGAAAAAGACCATGAGGATGAGCATACAGGGGAGAATACCGCGGGCGATATGCATGGTCGGTACCTCTCCTGCCGGGCAGATATACCTGACGACAACGAAAAGCCGGCCGGGACCCGGGCGCGGCTATGTTTATACGCTCCACCGGGCAATATCAGCTAACGTACGGGTCAGGACCCGGGTTTGCCCGGGTCCGGGAAGGTACTAACGATATGCTGAACACACCTCCGTTCCGCAGGAACCCGAAAAACCCTCATCAAAGCGGAAAGCACGGCTGCCCCCCCTCAACTTCTTATCATCCTTTCCAAGGACGGCCGGATCGACCGGCAGATCGACCGGCCGCTGGAGGAGTACCTCGCGGCAATCCCGGCGGCAAGCATGCCTGGATCGATTACAGCACCAAAGACGATGCGAAGGAGATCGAGCAGCTTGCACAGATTGCCGGGTTCACCAAGCTCCCATCCCCAAACTCTACCGGTTTTTACTCGGCATACGAGGACTACGACACGGAGCTCGGGATCATGCTCCCCTCGGTGACCATCAAAAACGACACCATGACGGTCCACCCGCTCTTTGTTTTGATCCGGGAAAACTTCATCCTGACCGTCCACTCCGAGGACATCAACCGCCTGCTCCGTTCTCGCGCTACGCCCAGCCGTTTTTCAAGCGCATCAGCGCCATGTGCACCTGATAAGATCACCATGATGCTCGAACGGATCATCGACGAGAACAATGACCGTAACTTCGAGTACCTCCGGGAGATCGAGGCCCACGGCGACGCGATCAGCAAGTCGCTCATCGAAGAAAAGGTTGCAAAAAAAACATTGCCCACAAGATCTACCAGATGAAGCACATCCTGATTGATTACTTAAACGTGCTCTGGGCCACAAAAGACGTGATAAACTCGCTCCAGTACGGGGACGCCGACCTTATCACCAACGACGAAAAACTGCTCGGGAGGATCGGGATCCTTTCCGACAATATCGAGCGCCACATCGAGCTCTCCGAGCAGATGTCAAACGTGCTTGCCTCGGGCCCTTGAGGTGATGCAGAGCATCTACAACAACCAGCTCCAGAGCCTCAACAACCGCTTTGCACTCGTTACTGCCTACCTGACGGTGCTCGGCACGGCATTCCTGGTCCCGAACACGATTGCAACGATCGCCGGCAGCGGGATCATGGAGGGCCACATGGCAGCCCAGTGGTGGTACCTGCCCGCTTCCTCGTTATCTCGACCGTTGTGGCGACCGCCGTTTCGTTTGTCTGGGTGCTGCACGTCTGGAAGTCGAGAAAGGACGAGGCCTGACCTTCTTTTTCGGGAGATCGTCGCGGCGGATCCGGGTAAGTTCCGGTTCGAGCCAGGCACCGATGCACTGGCGGACGACCCCGAGACCGGCAATCGCTGTCCAGAAATATTGCGCCGATGATCGCCTCCATGGTATCGGCAATGATCGTATCCTCTCCCGACCGCCAGAGGTCCCGGGCCCCGTGCCCGAGCCGGATGAACCGGCGTATTTTCATCCGGCGCCCGATCCGGGCAAGGGTCTCGTTATTCTCCAGCTGCTCTTTGACCTGCGTGATCGTGCCCTTGTCCTGGATGCCTTTTTCCATTAAAACAGGATCAGGCTCGTCTTTAAGACCGCATCGCCGAGCGTGCTGTAGGCTTCCTGCGTGAGACAAATCCGGTTTTTCTGGATCAGCTCGTTTGCATACGCCGGGTGGGTCAGGGCCCGGATCAGGTGCTGGGGCTCGAAAAAAGTGGTACCCGATGATCCGTTCGATCCCGGCAAGATCGTCTTTTTTCTCCATTGACGTTCACCTGAATGTCGTACGGGCAACTACATGAATGCCGCGGCCGGGGCACTGCCTTTCAAGGGTGTTTACCCATGAGGGCCACGGCAAGGATCCGAATGCCGATCAGGACGAGGATCGCCCCGCCGAGGATCTCCGTCCGGTGCCCGAGAACCTTCTCCAGCCGCTGGCCGCACATGACGCCGGTACAGGCAAAGGCGAAGCTGACAAGCCCGATCACCGCGGCAGGAACGAGCACGGCGTCGCCCATGACCCCGAGCGAGACCCCGACCGCGAGCGCATCGATACTCGTTGCAACCGACAGCACGAGGACCGGGAAAAACCGCAAGGCTTCAAGGGGTGCTTCGCCATCCCCGGTGACACCTTCGTAGATCATCTTCGCGCCGATGATAAGGAGCAGCAGGAAGGCGATCCAGGGGCCGTACGCAGAGATTATGCCATAGAGCGTTGCCCCGGCAAGCCAGCCGGCTACCGTCATCCCGCCCTGGAAGATCCCGAAACTGGCGGCGATCACGAGCGCGGTTTTTGCCAGCTGCGAGCGCGTCGAGGTCCCGATGGCAAGCGAGACCGCAAAACAGTCCATTGCAAGCCCGATCCCACAAGAAGGCTGGTGAGAAGATCCATGGAATGCTACTACGAACAGGGACGGGAACCCCTATAAAGGCACAGGACGGGTTTATGCGGGAATGTCGCCCCGTGAATCCTCATTCCGGGCATTTTTTCACGGGCACCCGGCAGAACGAGAGCGCCGCCGAGTTCATGCAGTAGCGTTTGCCCGCCGGCAGGGGCCCGTCGTCAAAGATGTGGCCCAAATGCGCCCCGCAGCGGGCGCAGAGCACTTCAGTGCGTTCCATGCCGTGCGAGAGGTCGGGGCCTGTCCGGATATTGAGGGGGGAGACGGGAGCGGTAAAACTGGGCCAGCCGGTACCGGAATCGAACTTGTCGCCCGAAGAAAAAAGGACTGTGCCGCAGCAGGCACAGCGGTACATACCGTACTCATGGCAGTTGTGGTATTTCCCGGTAAACGGCGGTTCGGTGTCCTGTTTCCGGGCAACGGCATATTGTTTCGGGGTAAGTATCGCATGCCATTCGGCATCGGACCGCACAATCCGTTCCACGTACTCCACCCGGTCGGTCTGCGGGTTGAAGACCGGGATTTTACCGGTGCTCTCTGCTGCTTTGGCCTTTTCCGGTGCCATGGTCGGTTCTCACCCTTAACAGGATATTGCGAAATAAGGGTGCAGGAGATAATAGAACCTGCGGTTCTGACACCGTAAGTTACATCCCAAAGAAGCTGAGGATCCGGCGTCGGGGGTCTTTATAGAAGATCCTCGCCCCGTCCTTGATGTTCCTGACATCCTCGATGGTGTAGAGGAGGTCGGGGTACTCCCGGGAGATGATCGAGAGCAGTTTCGAGAGCTCTTTTTCTCGGGACAATCATGAATATGATACTGACCGTGCCCGAGAAACTCCCCGTTCCCTGCATGCGGGTCATCCCATACCCGAGCGTGGAGAGCCGGGCCATCATCGGCTGGGGATCGGCCGGGGTGATGAGTCGGACAATCACGTGCCCGATCGAGATAAGGTTCTCGATCTCCATGCCGAGCACCGTCCCGATGCCGTAGCCGGCAAGGTAGGCAAACAGGTTCCAGTACTGGGTGAGGTTGGTGAGCACGAGGCCGGTGGAGATGAGCCAGATACCCGTCTTGATGATCCCGACATATGCGGCAAGGTTCGCGTGCCCCTTGCTGATGTAGATCGTTCGGACGGATTCGAGGCTTGCCTCAGCAATACGGGCGATGAGGATCAGGATGGGGATGGCTGCAAGTGAACAAAACTGACCGAAATCCACGGGTTTTACACCTTCTTAACCTCAGATGTCAGACTGCTGAAGTACGTATACCTTGTGGCATTTTTTGGGCAGTTTCGGACAAAACGCACGGGTACTGCGTCCGCCCGACCGGAGACTATGGGGGGTGACCCCCTGCCTGAAAAAATAACGGGAGGGGGGTACCCCCTACCCCCCACCCCCATTTGCCACAGGACAACACTCCGGTTCCGACGAAGGTTCCACAAGAAATACACGATCCGGGGCGGGGACCGGGGGTGGGTACCCCCCACCCGGGCCAACACAGGGGGAGGGGGGTGGTCCCCACCCTCATGTCATGGTGGGGTGGGGGTACCCCTGCCCCCTCCCCCCCTTTGGCCAGAAACCATAGCCCTGATCCGATAAACATTCCACGGGAAACACAGGATCACAGTATGGATACTTCGGAGCTCCCCGTGTTTTTTCGCCACCTTAATGCCGTTTTTGCACCCCATATGCACAATAACAGCGAAGGCGAACCTGACGTGGTCTTCCGGTGTCAGCAGTGCGGGGAATGCTGCAGTTACATGGGGGATATCATCGGGATCGAAGAACAGACCGGTCCCGAAACCTACCGGATCCGGTTCTCTGCTGATGGAGAAGAACGGACGGTAACCCTCGACCCGGACAAGGTAGAGCTGTTCCGGTCACAGGATATTACCAGACTGCATCCGATGGCCTGCCCGTTCCTCAGGTTTCGCGACAGCCGGGCGTTTTGCACGGTCCATGCCACCCGGCCCGGGCTCTGCCGGCAGTACGGGTGTTTCCGGGTCCTCATCCTTGACAAGAACGGCCGCCATATCGGGAGGGTACAGGACGGTTCGCGTATCTTTTCCTCCCTTGACCCCGCCCTCCACGAACTCTGGAACCGGGAAGTAAAGGGAACGGACATTCCCGATAAGACGGAATGGGAACGATACGTAAGGGGCGTGTTCTCCCGTGCAGGTTACCGTGTGGTAATCTGACCCAAAACTTCCCTTGGCGTTGTCAGGGTGCTCCTGTACCGTGGCATCGTCAGCAAACGATTCGCTCTTTTAATAGGTAAACTGTCCTCTTTTTGCACGTTTTTTAAAAACGGGAGTTTTCGCATTTTTGCGCCAATAAACCGTATAGGTGTTTATAGATAACCCGACGATATCAGGGTCTACGCGGGAATGGCAGGGAAATATCCGGGAAAAACAGGAGTAACCATGGCAGGGAGCACTTTCACCGTCCACGGCCGATCCCTTATCCCATGAAATGATGAGAAAACCGGGAAATGAGAAGGGGTGTGCATCTCGCTATCGGTCTGCTGGCATTCTGCTGCTACGCGTACCTGGGTCATCTTTTGCAGGATATCCCGCAGGGGACGCTTGTGTTCGGGCTCCTTGCGGTATTTGCCGGTTCAATTACTGCCGGACCTGCTGGAGCCGCCAACAAGTTCCCGGCACCGGGGCTTTTTCCACAGTAAAAAGATGCTCAAAGGGATCGGGATTGTTTTTGTTGGGACGGCACTTCTCTGGCTGCTGCCGGTGGTACTGTCGAAAACCGTGCCCTTTGTGCTTTCCGCTCTCGCCCTCGGGTACCTGCTTCACCTCGCAGCGGATTCGGTGACCCCGCGGGGGCTGCCGAGATAAAAAAAGTTTTTTCGACGATTTTAGTGACCGGGCTCACTCTTTTCAAGCGCCCCAAGCACCGCTGCACCGAACTCCCGGGTGCCGGTCAGATCCGCCGAGATCCCGGGTTCTGGTACCAGATACAAGCACTCTTCTATCGCTGATTCGATCCGCCTCTGCATCCCCTGCTGTCGCCGAGATAGCAAGGAGCATGGCTGCAGCTCCGCAGGGCGGCGATGGGGTTTGCCAGATCTTTACCGGCAATATCCGGGGCGCTGCCGTGGACCGGCTCGAAAAGAGGCAGTAGCCGGATCCCCTATGTTTGCGCTCGGGACAAGGCCCAGCCCCCGACAAGGTAGGAGGCAACATCCGAGAGGATATCGCCGAAGATGTTCGGTAGGTGCACGATCACATCAGTATGCCTGCGGGTGCTGGAGAGACATCGAGAGAGAGGGCATCGATGAACTTCTCGGAATACGATACGCCGGCCTTTTGGCCTCTTCGATGCAGATGTCACGGAAGAAAACATCGGATTTGAGCACGTTCGCCTTGTGTCCGATGGTGAGCCGTCCCTGCCGCTTTTTTGCCAGCCGGATCGCCGTCTTCACCCAATCCGTTCGGTGCCCCTTCCGGGTCACTACCCGGAGCGGTGTTGCCCGGTCCGGGCCACGTTCCTCGATCCCCGAGTAGAGTCCCTCGGTATTCTCCCGCACAATCATGATGTCGAACCCCTTGCCTTTCACCGGCCGCAGGTTCGCATACAGGTCGAGCGCCTTTCGTATCCGCAGGACAACGCTCTGGTAATCTTCATCGGCGGGGTGGTTATCGCTCCAAAGAGGATGGCATCGGCAGTCTTCAGGGCCGCAATATCTGCGTCCCCGCAGGGACAGCCGGTCTCCTCCCATCGCCCGTACCCCACCTCGACGGGGAAGTACTCGTACTCCGGGTGGAGCAGGAAAAGCGCTTTTTGTGCAACCGGGATCACCTCGTGCCCGATCCCGTCGCCTTCGACAACGGCAATCCTCGTCATTGGTTCCTCCACCGGCTGACAAGGTCCTGCACGGAGCGGGCAATCGTTGTGGGACTTGCCCCCCAGTGAACAACGGCCCCGAACCTGTCGTTCCAGGTACGGATGCCCTCACGCTCGGACCGGCAGCACCGGGCAATGAACGGCTCGCTGTCGACCTGTTCCAGGGGGCAGATGTTTTCGAGAGTAAAATCCGCACCATAGCATTCGGTGCAGAGCTGCGATGCCGTCATGCACCCGGCCACCCGGTCGCCGCCGTGGAGCGCATCGGCATCCAGTGTCCGGGTAAACCCGGCAGCTCGGCAGGGGTAGATATCAGCGGGTATGCCGGTGATGTCCCGGACATGGTGCTCGAAGGTAACCGAGAGTTCCCCGAAAAGCCCGGCCGCCTCCAGTTCCTTTATGCAGGCTGAAAGGGTAGGCCGGGGAGGGACCACATCGTAGACGTGGATGTTCAGGAACTCCGAGAGGTCGGGGTCAAGGACAAAGGTCATGTTCTCTTCGAGGCTCGTAAAGACCGTGCAGCGGTACCCCGCTCTCCTGCGCGAGCCGGACGAGCCGGGCACGGTCGTGGATCTGGACCTTCTCCGGGTACCGGTACACCTCGTCCGGAGTGGCAAGAACCTGGGAGAGGCGGATATCCCGCATCACGGTATTCTGGGCCGGATCGGTGACAATCTCCAAGACTTCGCATCCCTCCGGGATCTCCCGCACCAGATACCGGCTCAGGGCATAGACCCGGTCGCCGCAGGGTTTTTCCGAGGCATACCCCACGTACTTGCACTGCTCGGGGAAGATCACGGGTGATCCCTCCAGTACTCCACGAGGCCGCCGGCTTTGAGGATATCCTGCATCCGTGCCGAGAGCGGCCGGATCTGATGGCGTTTGCCGCCGGTCTCGACCCATCCTTCGGTGAGGTCGAACGCAACCTTGCTTCCCTCTTCACAGGAGAGGTCGCACTCGATGAGCGGCAGGCCGATATTGATTGCGTTCCGGAAAAAGATCCGGGCAAACGACGGGGCGATCACCGCAACCACACCGGCCTCGCGGAGGGCGATTGCCGCCTGCTCGCGGGACGACCCGCACCCGAAGTTCTTCCCGGCAACGATTACGGCACCGTTGAGCCGCGGGGCGATCGCCGGATCGAGGTCCTCGAAGATATGCGTTGCCCAGATGCTCCGGTCTTTCGTTCTCAGGTACCGCCCGGCAATGATAACATCGGTATCGATATCGGCGGGGAGGCAGACCGCGGTTCCCGTTCCCTGCATCACGCCGCCTCCGGCGAGGCGATCTCGCCTTTTATGGCACTTGCCGCTGCTGTTGCAATGGAACCAAGGTAGATCTCCCCGCCCACACCCATACGGTTCTTGAAGTTCCGGTTGGCAGTCGAGAGGCAGACCTCCCCCTCGCCGAGCACTCCCATGTGGTACCCGATGCAGGGGCCGCAGCCGGGAGTTCCTATCGTGCAGCCCGCTTCAATGATGTCGGCGAGCACCCCGGTCCGGATCGTCTTTTTTAAGACCGCTGCCGAGGCCGGGACCACGATGGTGCGGACGGCAACCTTCTTTCCCTTTACCAGCCGGGCGAAGCGGGCGAGATCGGAGTACCTCCCATTGGTGCAGGTCCCGACAAAGACCTGGTCGAGGACCAGTCCTGCAAGATCCTCAACCGGCCGGCTCGTGTCCACCCGGTGGGGAACGGCAACCAGCGGGACGATATCGGCGAGGTCGAAATCGATCTCCTGGCAGTAGGTACACGGCTCGGGAGCCTGCACGGAAACGCTCCTGCCCTGCCCTTTGAGGTAGCGAATCGTCACATCGTCCGCATAGAAGAGCCCGGCCTTTGCCCCGGCCTCTACCGAGAGGTTTGCAAGGACGAGCCGTTCGTCCATGGAGAGGGAACTTACCCCCTCGCCGACAAATTCGAGGGCCTTGGAGGTGGCGCCATCCATGCCGAGTTTTCCCACGTATGCAAGGGCGAGATCCTTTGCCTCGGCAGCGCCCGATAATTTCCCGGTAAGGTGTATCCCCACTGATGCGGGAACCTTAAACCACGTCTCCCCGGTAAGCCAGATCGCTGCCATGTCGGTAGCACCGACTCCTGTTGCAAACGCCCCGAATGCCCCGGGCGTGACGCTGTGGGAGTCTGCACCGACCACGATCTCCCCGGGAAGTACCGCGTCTTCGCACATGATCTGGTGACAGATACCGCAGCCGATATCGGAGAACTGCATGGATTTTTCGCGTGCGAACTCCCGGAGTTCGTGCTGGAGCGTTGCCGTCGTGCTGTTGTTCGCCGGCACGATATGATCGAACTGGAGATAGTACCGCGTATCGTTCCCGAACCGGTTTCCCCCCATCCGCCGCCATGCTTCGAGCGCAAGGACGCCGGTCCCGTCGTGGGCATACGCCCGGTCCACCTTCCGGTCGACATAGTCCCCTGCCGGGGCACGGAGGATCCGTTCCGAGAGCGTGCTCATACAGGTGTCTCCGCTTGTGCCCGCCGGATCAGTTTCTGCAGGATCTCGGGGGTAATGCTGCACTTCTGCTCGGAGTATTCCTTGACGAGGTCGAGCACATGGCAGATCTGCGGTTCGGTCAGGGAGTACCCGAGCGTTGCAACAACGTGTTCGAGGGCTTTTCTCCCGGTGTGCTTACCGAGGATGAAATGCCGTTCTCCCCCGACAAGGTCCGGGGGGAAGTACTCATAGGTTGCCGTGTCCTGGAGCATGGCCGCGATGTGGATGCCGCTCTCGTGCGAGAACGCCAGTTCTCCGGTGACCGGCTTGTTCCTCGGGAGGGCGATGCCGGAATACTTCTCCACCTTGCGGGAGAGGGCAGAGAGATGTGAAAGGTCGTAGCGGTCGATGCCGCCTTTCTGCCGGAGGATCACGAGTACCTCCTCAAGCGATGCATTGCCCGACCGCTCGCCGATGCCGTTTACCGTGGTATGGAGCTGGAATGCACCAGCTTGTGCCGCAGTGATGGTGTTTGCCACCGCACAGCCCATGTCGTTGTGGCAGTGGGCGCAGAAGGGGGTGTCGACCGATGCTACGAGATCGGTCATGACCGTGCGCATCTCATCGGGGATGAGGCAGCCCACCGTATCGGCAAAGCTGAGCAGGACGGCCCCGTGGTCGGCCGCCCTTCGGTATACCTCTTTTAAAAACGGGAGATCGGTTCGTGACGCGTCTTCTGCGGCAAACCGTACCTGGACGCCGTGATCCCGGGCAAAATCGATCATGGCAAGGCCGTCTTCGAGTACCTGCTCCCGGGGTTTTTTGAACTTGAGCCGGACGTGGAGCTCTGACGTAGGGATAAAGATGGAGACCATGTCCACACCGCAGTCGATGGCATCCATGATATCCGGCTTGCGTGCCCGGGCAAAACCGCAGATCCGTGCATCGAGCCCGAGGTTTGCGATTGCCTTCACGCACTGTTTTTCGCTTGCCGAAACGGCCGGGAACCCGGCCTCGATCACCTCAATGCCGATGGCATCCAGGGTTCTCGCGATATCCGTTTTCTCTTCGCAGGAGAACGACACGCCGGGCGTCTGTTCCCCGTCCCGTAAGGTTACGTCACAGATCTCAACATTCCACGGTTTCATAACTGGCCCCCTTAGGGCATTCTGCTTCTACGACCACCGTTGTGGGCCGGTCCGCAGGGCGGACGACCTCACGCAGGCGGGATTCATCTTCCGCACGACAGATGACCGGGTGTGCCCAGTCCAGGAAGGGGACGGGATCGACGGCGGGCTGCCTGCCGGTCATTGCGGCACAGTGGTTCTTCATCACAATGCAGAGGAGCGGAAGTCTCTTTTCATACACATCGATCAGGGCCAGCAGGCCGGAATGGAGCAGGCCGTAATCCCCGATCAGGGCAATGCCGGTGCTCCGGGCCGCTACCGCAATGCTTGACCCCATGCCATAGCTGGCAACACCGATCCCGTACGGGGGGTTGAGGCAGTACACGGAGCAGCCGGCATCGCAGACCGCCTGCAGTCCGCGTTCCTTCATGAGAGAAAGGAGCGGACGGTACGGGCAGTCCCGGCAGAAGGTCTTGTAATACCCCCGCCCCTCCTTTGATTCCGGCGGCCCCTGATCTTCCGGCAGGGATACTGCACGGTGGTCGCGGACAAACGGCCGGCCGTACTCGGTCATCTCTCCGGCTCCTGCAATTCGGGCCGGCGGCGGGTAGACCGTCACGATCCTGCCCGCACCGGGCGCCGGCCCTGCTCCAGGCGTTCCCGCCTCCCAGCGATTGAGGGGAGAGGAGGACGCCCATGACCGCATGGACCGGGAGAGGGATGCGGCCGCCATTACCCGGCCGTGCATTGTCCAGCCCGGATTGGCGAGCCGGCCTTTCCCGTTTGCCCGGGGAAGTGGGTGCCCGCTTGCCTCTGCTTCCAGGAGTTCCGGAGTCACGCGGACCATGGCGACCCGGGAGAACGCTTCCGATGCTGCAAGTGCTGCCTCGACACCGGTAAAACAGGACGATGCGTCCGGTTCTATTACCGGGATCTCGGCAAGCTCCCCGTAATACCGGGAGTCCTGAGCGGTCTGGGAACCCTTTGCCTTGGGGTCGTCACCGACAACGAGAACAACCCCCCCGATAAGCCCCTGCACGGTTGCCTCGCAGAGGGGATCGGCGCAGGCGTTCACCCCGACATTCTTGACAATAACCGCCGCTCGTTTCCCGGCAAGGGAATCACCGAGGGCATATTCGAGCGCGGTCTTCTCGTTTATCACCATCTCTGCCCCGGCAAGCTCCCCGAGTTCGGTTATCGGGTAACCGGGTACTGTATACACATGGTCAGTACCGGCACGCAGGGCCTCGGCAAGCGCCTGTGTGCCCTTCATCTAGTCCCTCCCCGGCACAAGGTCGCAGCCGGCGCAGTTCGTGCACATCGTCTGTGCCATGAGGGGATCGATCCCCGCACCGGCAAGCGCCCTGCTGTGGACAAGATAGGCGGCCCTGATACGCTCTGCCGAGGGTCGGGGCATACCGGCAAATCCCGCAACCGGGTTGAGCGGGCGAAGCACCGGGACCACACCGTGGGAGACCAGCTTTTCGATACAGGCTGCAAGTTCGGCATCGGTCTCCCCAAGGCCGATAATGACATTGGAAAAGACCCGGCCCTTCCCGAAGATCGCAACAGAGCGGTCAAGCACCTGCCAGAGCAGGTCGTAATCGAGGCCGGGACAGACTGCACGGAACAGTTCCGGGGTAGCAGCCTCGATATTGAACTTCACCTCGGCAACCCCGAGGGCATGCAGGCGCTTCGGGGTATTTTTGGTCGGGTAGATGGAGACACCGATGGGCAGGCCAAACCGGGTGAGGTTCCGGATTACCTCGCAGACGTACGCCTCTTCGTTCTCAACGCTTCCTTTGACACCGCTCGTGAGCGATATGGCACTCACCCGGTCTCTGACCGATTCGACAAGCCCGATGATCTCGTCGATGCTCTTGCGCTTTCCGGCAAGACGGGGGACGGAGCAGTATTTACAGGAAAAGATGCAGCTCTCGGTTACCGTGATGAATGCCTGGTCCGGGCAGTGAAGACCCGGACGGACAAGCCGGCCCGGGATCTCCTTTCCCTCGAAGTACAGGTCGGCAACCCCGCCGCCCCGGTGCACGATCTCCGTAGCCGAGGCAGGGTTGAGGGAGAGTTTGACCCGGTGGCCGCCCACGGCAAAGAAGACCGAACCTTTGCCACCGGCGCCCGGGCCGGCACTGGATGTTGCAATATATTCATCGGCTGGCTCGCCACTGATCCGGGCGGATCCTGCAAAAAGGAGACGTGCTTTTACTTCGTTCCACTGCATAGCTCGAGCGCCTCCTCGTACCGGGTATAAAAGGGCAGGGCTGCCACGGCACCGGTGATACCCCGGCCATCCATGACAATCGTTAATGCATGATCGGAGAGGTTCCGGACAAGATCCGGGTCTACCTCTCCCCGTTTTACCCGGCGGCCGTACTCAATGAGGACCGGGGACGGGGAGAAAGCAGTGTAGACTGCCATCCCGGTCTTATCGGAAAGGGTGTACTGTTCGAGCAGTTCCCGGAACTTCTCCACGAGGCGATCCGGTTCTGTTGTCGCGAACTCTGCAACAAGGCCCACGCAGTTCTTGGTCCGGTACGCCACCGGGAAGAGCTGGACGATCGTGTGGGAGAGATACACCGACTGCTCGTCCTCCACAGCCTTTGCAATATTGTGGACGAGCGTCCATGTCGCCCCGGCTTCGCACGTGTCGGTATCATCGACACCGATCAACACACGCTGGCGGCGGGGAAGCCAGAGGGTTGCACTTGCCACCTTTCCCCCACCGGAGGGATCGCAGTGCTCACGGAGCACGCCTTTTGCCGCGGCACGGCACGCGGTTGCCCCCACCCCTCCGCCACCCATGCCGATGTAGGTAACGGCAATCTCGTCTTTCGTTACCGATACCCCGGAGATCCCGGCCGGGAATTTTGACCCCTGGAGAGCAAGATCGACCGCACCGGGCCGGAGCAGGTACCGGCTGGTTGCTCCCACGCACCGGACCTTTTCGACCAGCGGGCTCTGGGCATAGTGGTGCTGGGTCCACATTGCCCCGCCCACGCAGTCGAAGAACTCGACCAGTTCGACCTTTTCGCCGGCCTTATCGGCAACCGCTACGATCTGCGGGTATCGAATTACGTAGGGGTCAGAGATGCTCACCATACAGACCTGCAGCCTCGATGCCCCGGTTCGCCCACAATACGGCGCCGAGCGCCCCGATCCTTCCCTTTCTCCCATTGGGATCGAGGAATTCAATACCGAGTCTCCGGGCTTCCTCCTCGGCCTTGTCTACTGTCAAAATCTCGGTCTTGATCGCCTTCAGGTATGGTGACTCCGTCTCCATCCCGATACCCTGCAGGAATGCAATCCCTGTATCTTTCGAAACGGTATGCTCTGCGACAAACGAACAGACAAACTCTTTGAGTTTCCGGATACTTGCGGGACGGGCGGCAAAGTTCAGGGCCGAGCCGACACAGTTTGTCGTCTTGTTCGGGACTTTCGGGTTGAGCTGGACAAGGCGCATGTTTAGAAATTCCACGCCTTCGATATGGCAGGCCTCGGCGCACTTTAAGGCCATCACCCAGGTCGCACCCTCGGTCTTTGTATCCGTATCGTCGATCCCAAACGAGACCTTCTCGTACCGGGGAGAGACGATCCTGACATGGTTGGTGCGGGCTCCGCCCACTTTGAGATCGTCTTCCGAGGGATATTCGGCCCGGATCACACCCGGTGCCTGGGGGAGGCAGGCCGCGATGCCGACACCGGCCCCGGCAATGCCTTCCCACGAAGTGATTACCTCGTCCCCGTTTACCTCGACCCCTTCCAGTGCCTGGCCGCCGATTGTTGATGCCGCAGCCCCGAAATTGACCGGGTGCTTTCCAAGGCGTGCCTTGATCGTCATCGTGCTGCCTTCAACGGCACATGCGGCAACCGCCCCTCCTGCCCGCCGACGGTTCATTGCATCCCATTCGATCGTCCCGCGGGCCTGGCACTGCTCGATAATCTCTGCAAGGCCTGCCTTTTCGTCAACCATCACAAGGAACTTTCCGGGAAAACAGCGGTCCGAACCGCTGCTTTACATCGTCTGGTCTGAGGGTGATCATTTTATCGCCGAAATTTTCGTTAACAAGTTATTCGGCAATAACAATATTTATAGAATCCTATGACTGCAGGAAATTTTGCATAAAAAAGAAGGATGGGAAAACAATTAGATAACGTTCTTGAGCTCGAGCTTGAAGGGGCCGAGGTTCCCGCCAAAGTTGCCGGCCGAGATAAACTTGACACCCGGGACATGGACTGCTGCCTTGATACCGGCACCCATTGCCGCAGCAACGCTCTTCTCGTCAACACCATCGATAACGATCTCGTACACTGCCTTGACACCGGCCGGGACCTTGCTGTCCGCCACTTTCTCACGGAGAGTCGGGCAGTACTTCTCGTTTGTGGACGCAGTCATGAACTTGTACTTCAGGCTGCCGACCTTGGAACCGCTTGCGACAATGCCGCCGGGGAAGCTCGTGATGACTCCCTTGACGTCGGCAATTGCATCCGATGCTGCCTGGGCTGCGGTGAGGGCTGCCATCTGGTTCTCGCCCATGATAAAGAAGTTGCCACCGGCCACACCCTTGACAATACCGAACTCTTCTTCCCCGATAGTACTCAGCCGTTCATGATCGGGATTGCCCAGCACTTCCGGCCTCCCACTTCCTTCTGATACTCGTATCCGTCGCCGAAGAAGTGCAGTTTTACCGGGATCTTCTCTTCGGCAGTGGTGATACCGTTGAAGACTGCCGTTGTCGGTGCGGTCAGGACGCACTCCGCGAGGCGTTCCACAACCTGCTCTTTGAGTTTCTTCTTGCTGGCACAGATGAGGATTGCAACGCCCGGTCTTCCATCGGGAGTCTCGCTGCCGGAAAGGATCGATTCGATCCCGGCTTCGCAGGGACATCCAATGGCGGATGTTGCAAACCCCGGTTGCCTCGGTTGCTGCCTTGATTGCCCAGTCTTTTGTCACTGCAGTAATAATCACCCGGCAGACCCAGGTTGGGAATGCTTCTGCATAGGTGTCATCGATTGTAACGCCGTTGATTTCCATTATTACATAACCTCCGGTATACCAAAAGTACGATGATTACTACCGAATAAATGTTCTTATTTTGTTCCGGCAAAATCCCCCTGTTGAAAGCGCAGGCGGATATTACGGAAAAGTATAGTACTGTAATTTAACATAGCCTGATAGCATATAAAGAACAATTTTAACAGAATAATAAAACGCCTCTCCTGCCGCGATAGATTTCAGAACATTTATCTAGATTCTTCCACCACTCTTTTGATAATCGATTTTGAAATCGATCATAGCTGGTGCGTGAATCCATGGCATGTGCAGTACATTGCGAGTGGGGACAGGGTACCAGCTGTAGCAATTGTGTTGTTGCATGTCCTGTGGATGTTCCGGGAGATCATACCAATGATCCGGCAGCCACCGGTAATGGTGTGTGTTTCCGGGTATGTCTGCATGATAGTATCAGGCTGACAGGGCTCCGGGAAACCAGAGCAGAGGCAAAGGTGCAATAGCGGAACAGCGTGAGGGTTATTTCATGGCATTGTTTCCAAAGTTTTCCAAAAAGAAGGATGGTGTCAACGTTGTGATGGAGCAGCGGCTCCTTCAGAACGTGAACAACCTGATTCTCAACTCAGAGGCTTGCACTGGGTGCGGTATCTGTGCCGATGCATGTCCCGAGGAAGCAATCGTCCTCGGACTTGTAGGTGCAGCCCGTCGGGGGGCAATCAATTACGCAGCACCAATCGATGTGGACGAGACTAAGTGCTCGTACTGTGGTGTCTGTGTCATCATGTGCCCCTTCAACGCGATGACTCTGAAGGTCGACAATCAGGAGCGGCTTCCTATCTTAGAAAAGGAAGGATTCCCGCAGTACGATATGAAGGCAGAGATCGATGACGAGAAGTGTGTACGGTGCACGACCTGCGAAGAGGTCTGCCCCCGCGACGCCATCAACAGGGATGTCCCTGCCTTTGAAGGAACCTACAAGGGTCCTGTTGCCGGTGGAAAAGAACGTCACACGGCTATCAAGACCAAGACGACATTTACCGTAGACAAGGAGAAGTGTACAGTCTGTGGACTGTGCGGTGCACTCTGCCCGGCAATTGTCGTAAAGCACAAGGAGTTCTCCCCGGAGATCGGCAAGGTCGAAGGCGACGTGATCTGGGACGAGGCCAAGTGCAATGCCTGTAAGATTTGTGTCGAGGCATGTCCCACCGAGGCCATCACGGTCGAGCGCGAGGTCATCTCTGACAAAGTCGAGGGCAAGGTATCTATCGAGAAGGACAACTGCTGCACCTGCAGATGGTGCGCAAAGAACTGTCCGTCCGAGGCAATTACCGTCGAGAAGATCTTCGAAGGAGACATAGAATTCCACTCCGAGAAGTGCCCCGGCGGATGCTCGACCTGTGCGGAGATCTGCCCGGCAAATGCCATCTATCTCCCGAGCGAGAAGCCGGCAGCCGATATGAAGCACGAGATCGAACCTGCCATTGCCGTCAACAAGGATTACTGTATCCTCTGTGGCGCCTGCGTGAACGCCTGCCCGGGTGAGGACATCATTGTTCTCCACAGGACCGGCATCCGCGTAAAAGGCACGGAAACCGATCTCTTCAAGAAGATCAAGGAGAAGCTCTGCACCAAGAGGACCTCGCGGGTAAAGGAAGGCATTCCCGGACAGGTCAGTATTAAAATAATGGAGAAGGCGTGAGGGAGCAGCATGGCAAGAACGAAAGGTTACCCGGAAGCGCTGGAGAAGAAACTCAAGGATCAGCGATTTTACCGTGAAGACTCGACACCTGATTTTGTAAACAGGATAGAGAAAATTTCACGCACGATTGCCCATATGTGTTACCAGTGCGGTACCTGTACCGGCTCGTGCCCATCGGCACCCAGGAGCTCCTACCGTATCCGCAAGTTCATGAGGAGGGCCGTGCTCGGTCTCGAAAACGAAGCACTGACCGACCCGGATCTCTGGCTGTGCACCACCTGTTACAGCTGCACCGACCGGTGCCCGCGTGATATTGCACCGACCGATGTCATCATGGCAATGAGGAATATCGCGTTCACTCACGATATCGTGCCCGTGAACTTCCTCAAGACGGTGCAGGCGATCTATGCATCAGGCCACGGTGTGCCCAACAATGATGTCAACCGTGCAGCCCGTGAAAAACTCGGGCTCACCCGCGATCCGCCGACCACGCACATGTATCCCGAATACATGCCAGGGATCAGAAAAATCCTGGATCACTACCATATGAAGGAAAATGCTGACAGGATTGTCAAGGAACGGGAGGGATAAACAACCATGTCAGAATCCAAAGCCAACCACACTTTCGCATTCTATCTGGGCTGTATTGCACCAAACCGTTACCCGGGATGCGAATCGGCAGCAATCAAAACCTGCAAGAAACTGGGTATCGATCTTGTTCCTCTCAAGGGAGCCAGCTGCTGCCCGGCACCAGGCGCATTTGGGGCAATCGACCTCAATGTCTGGTATGCAATGGCAGCCCGAAACCTTGTCCTTGCCGAGCAGATGAAGATGGATATCGCACTTGCTCTGCAATGGCTGCTACAAGTCGATCTGGGAAGTCAACCACAAGCTCAAGCACAACAAGGATCTCCGTGATGGCGTTAACGAGGTCTTAAAAGAGATCGACATGGAGTACAAGGGCACATGTAATGTCTACCACATTGCGGAACTTCTCTACAACTGAAAAATACGTTGGTGTAAACAAGGTACGGGACAGCGTCGTCACCCCCATGACCGGTGCCCGTATCGCCGTTCACTACGGCTGCCACCTCACAAAGCCCCACAAGGACCGTGAGTTCGAAAAGAGCATCATGCTCAACACCGAGCACCCGTCCTGGATGGAAGAGCTGGTTGCAGCGATTGGTGCAACACCTGTCGAGTACCGCAATAAGATGCAGTGCTGTGGTGCCGGTGGCGGTGTCCGCGGATACGATATTGTCCACTCTCTCGATATCACCAACGAGAAAATGATCAATATCATGGAGGCAAAAGCCGACGCACTGACCAACATATGTCCGTTCTGCCAGCTCCAGTTTGACCGCGGTCAGATCGAGATCAAGGAGAAATTCGGTATCAGCTATGATCTGCCGGTACTACACTTCTGCGAGCTGCTCGGCCTTGCACAGGGAATGAGCCCGCAGGAGCTTGGTCTGGATCTCCACGCAATCAGCTGCGAGCCGTTCCTGCAGAAGGTGCTTTAAGAGGTGGTAATGATGGTCGAAAAGAAGAAAACTACTACCAAAAAGACCGAGACCAAGAAGCAGGAGGCAAAAAAAGTGGCTCCCGTAAAACAGGAAGTCAAAAAGCAGGCGGCGGCTCCCGCACCGGCTGCCCAGAATGCAGTCGCAGCTCCCGGTGCCACCACACAGAAAGATGCCCGGATCGGTGTCTTCATCTGCCACTGCGGTACCAACATCGCCGGGTCAATGGATATCCAGGCAGTCCAGGACTATGCCAAGACCATCCCCCACGTGGCTTATGTTGACAACTACAAGTACATGTGCTCGATGCCCGGGCAGACGCTCATTCAAAAGGCGGTAAAAGAGAACAACCTGACCGGTGTTGTCGTTGCTGCATGCACGCCCCGTCTCCACGAACCGACCTTCAGGACTGCAACAAAAGATGCAGGCCTCAACCCGTTCCGGTTCGAGATGGCCAACATCCGTGACCAGAATTCGTGGGTGCACATGCACGACCGCGAAGGCTCGACCGAAAAGGCAAAGGACGCAGTCAGGATCGCGGTTGCAAAGGCTGCACTCCTCCAGGATCTCTTCCCGAAGTCTGTGCCGGTTGAACCGGCAGCGATGGTCGTCGGCGCCGGTGTCGCCGGGATGCAGGCATCCCTTGACCTTGCAGCAGCAGGGATCAAGACCTACCTCATCGAATCCGATATGAGCATCGGCGGACGCATGTCCCAGCTCGACAAGACCTTCCCGACACTCGACTGTTCCCAGTGTATCTTAACCCCGAAGATGGTGGATGTCGGCAGGAGCGAAAAGATCGAACTCATGACCTGGTCAGAGGTGGAGAACTGTCGAAGGGTACATCGGTAACTTCGATGTCACGATAAAGAAGAAGGCACGCGGTGTGATGACCCCGAAGGAAGCGGCAGCAAAGGGGATCGTCGGCGGCGGCTGTAACGGCTGCGGTGACTGCGATGCAGTCTGTCCCGGTCATCAAGCCCAACGTCTTCGAGATCGGCATGAAGCCAAGAAAGGCGATCTACATCAACCACCCGCAGGTCGTCCCCCTTATCTACACCATCGACTTTAACGCCTGTGTCAAGTGCGGTCTCTGCGTGACTGCCTGTGGTCCCGAAAAGCGGGCCATCGACCTTAACATGCAGGACGAATTTATCAAGGTCAAAGTCGGGACAGTCATCCTCGCCACCGGGTACGATATCTTCCCCATCGAGAACAAACAGGAATGGGGCTACAAGCGGTACGAGAACGTCATCACGAGTCTCGAATTCGAGCGGCTTATTTGTGCATCCGGCCCGACCGGCGGTCACCTTGTCCGTCCGAGCGATGGCCAGACCCCGATGCGTGTTGCATTCGTGCTCTGCGCAGGGTCCCGAGACAACACCGGTATCGGCAAGCCGTACTGTTCACGGTTCTGCTGCATGTACTCGCTGAAGCACGCCCACCAGATCGTCGAGAAGATACCGGGATGTGTCCCCTACATCTTCTACATGGATATCCGGTCGTTCGGTAAGATGTACGAAGAGTTCTATTACCGTATCCAGAACGAAGGTGCAAAGTTCATCCGCGGGCGTGTGGCAAACATCCTCGAAGACCCCAAGACAAAGAACCTCCACGTGTACGCAGACGACACCCTTCTCGACCGCCCGGTCGATATGGAAGTAGATCTCGTTGTCCTTGCAGCAGCAATCGAACCCAAAGCAGATACAAACCGGACCCGCAAACTCTTCGGTGTCTCCTGTTCCCAGGATGGCTGGCTGCTTGAAGCACACCCGAAGCTCAACCCGTGCGGAACCACCACAGCCGGTGTGTTCCTTGCCGGTGTCTGCCAGGGCCCGAAAGATATCCCTGACACGGTAGCTCAGGCAGAAGGTGCGGCATCGGCAGCAAGTATCCCGATCCACATGGGAGAGGTCGAACTCGAGCCGTACTTCGCCCAGTGCATTGAAGAGAAATGCGCAGGCTGCGGCATGTGCGTGAACCTCTGTCCGTACAGCGCTCTCTCGCTTGTCGAGAAGAATGGGCGGACGGTTATGCAGGTCACCGAGGCAAAATGCAAAGGCTGCGGTACCTGCGGTGGCTTCTGCCCCGGCGGTGCAATCTGGATGCAGCACTTTGCAACCCCGCAGATCGTTGCGCAGATAGATGCGTTCCTTCTCGGAGGTGAAGAGTAAAATGGCTGACAACAAAGAGTGGAAACCCAAGATTCTCGGGATGGTCTGCAACTGGTGCTCGTATGCAGGTGCCGATCTCGCCGGCGGTGGCCGTATCCAGTACCCACCCGATGTCAGGATCATCCGTGTGATGTGCACCGGACGGTTCGACTCCCTTTTCGTCCTCAAGGCATTTGCCGACGGGGCGGATGGGGTGCTCATTTCAGGCTGCCACTTTGGTGACTGCCACTACCTTGAAGGTAACTTCAAGGCAGCAAAGAGAATGTTCATGGTCAAGAGACTCATGAAGAGCATCGGGCTTGACGACCGCCGGTTCCGTATGACGTTTGTCTCGGCATCCGAAGGTGCAAAGTGGGCAGCAGTCATTACCGACGTCGTAAAGACGATCAATGAACTGGGCCCCAGCCCGATTACTGAATTCAGGAAATAAACCCTCAAAATAGGATCCTTTGCCCGGATCCTGTCAGACTATTCTTTTTTCTCCTGCAGCGCATTCAAAAATAGAAAAATTTTTAATAAAGCATATGATTCGGTATTACCCACCTAGGATTTTCGTAGTATATCGTATAAAAACAAAGACCTGCACTTTATGTAATATTTGAACATATCTTCACTTTTACAAACTATCACCGGAGATATATAAAAAAGATTTCCCGTACAAAATCGGAACGCTTATAAGGGGAAATTGGGAATTATTCAATGTCCCAATCTAGGGGACGTGCAATAGTGACTTTCATTCATAACCAGTGTTCCTGTTAGTAACAACCATTGTTCAGTGCCAGTACTGTACCGTTCAGAATCCAAGAATTTCGGAGGAAATTACATGGCAAAATACAAGGATACAATCGACCTCTACGACGATGAGGGTAAGCTCTTAAAGAGCAACGTCACGCTTGACAAGATCAGCCCGCTGACCAACAAGGGTGCCCTTGAACTCATCGACCTCACCAAGAGGACCGCAGCAGTCAACCTCGCCGGTATCGAGGCAGCACTCAAGACCGGTAAGATGGGCGGCAAGTCCAACCAGATTCTCGGCCGCAGCCTCGACTGCAGTGTTGTCAAGGATGCAGACGCTATCGCAGCCAAGATCAAGGGAATGCTCCAGGTCACCGATGGCGACGACACCAAGATCACCAAGGTCGCCGGCGGCAAGATGCTGCTTGTCGAGGTTCCGTCTGCCCGTATCAAGGCAGCAGCAACCTACGATACAACCACCACGAGCATTGCAGCAGCCACCACCTATGCACTCCTCGAACAGTACAAGATCGGAATGTTCGACGGCGCATACGTTAAGGGTGCAGTCTGGGGTAACCTACCCGCAGACCATGGACATGCAGGGCGGCAACGTCGTCTCGATCCTGTCCATCCCGCAGAACAACGAAGGTCTCGGGTACGCTCTCCGTAACATCCAGGCAAACCACGCGGTCATGATGACCCACCGGAATGCCATGCAGGGTGCAGCACTCGCCGCAACCTTCGAGCAGGCCGGGGAGTTCGAAATGGGTGCCGCAATCGGCCCGTTCGAGCGTGCACAGCTGCTTCTCTACGCATACCAGGGCTTAAACGCCAACAACATCGTCTACGACCTCGTCAAGAAGAACGGCAAGACCGGCACGGTCGGTACTGTCGTCCAGAGCCTTGTCGAGCGTGCCATTGAGGACAAGGTCATCAAGGCAGGCAAGAAGGGCAAGAGCGGCTATGTCTTCTACGAGACCAAGGACCCGATGATGTGGAACGCGTACGCATCTGCCGGTACCCTCGCTGCAACCATGGTCAACTGTGGTGCAGGACGGTTCGCCCAGGCAGTTTCCGCAACGCTGCTCTACTTCAACGATCTGCTCGAGCACGAGACCGGCCTGCCCGGCTCCGACTTCGGTCGCGCCATGGGTGTCGCATGTCGGGTTCTCGTTCTTCAGCCACTCGATCTACGGTGGCGGCGGCCCCGGTGTCTTCAACGGTAACCACGTCGTTACCCGTCATGCAGCCGGTGTCGGTATCCCCTGTATCGTCGCAGCCTGCGCACTTGATGCAGGTACCCAGATGTTCAGTCCTGAGGGAACCAGTAAGGTTTACGAGGACACATTCGGGCAGATCGAGGCTTTCAAGAAGCCGATCCAGACCATCGCAAAGGGTATCTAAACCCAAAGCATGATGCAAATGACCGAAGCCACGTTCCCGCAGTGCAGGATTGTCACCGACCGCCTGATGAACCCGGATACAGTGGAACGGCTCCTCAACAACCTGTTAAAAGCCGGTGGAATTCGGAGGATGGTCTTAAACGGCCCCCGTCTTCCGGCGACTGTGCCCTACGGGCCGGCACGGGGTACTGCAAACCCTCACTCGATGAGGGGCAGGATCCATGTCGGTACCGAGGAACTCGAATTACAGGTACATGTGGGAACCATTCTCCTGGAACTGGAGAACCGCGAGGTTATCCCTGCACTGAAAGCCGCGTGTGAAGAAAGTATCACGGAATTTACCTGCCGATTGCAAGAAGGCAAGTTCATGAAGACTACACCGTCGCTCGTGGACTATGCAAAATACGGACCGAACGCCGACAGGGATATTCTTGGTATGGCAGATCCAAAGAGCCGTTCAGGCCCCGTAATCATTCAGGGAATCAAGTAAGCTATGCCGATAGGACGTGTAACCCAGGTAGTCGACTGCCGCGAGGCAATGGGCATGGGAAAAGGAGGAGGTATCGCCCAGCGCGGTACCATCTCCGAGTGCCGGTACCCCGACGTTATTGTTGTCGGGATGTCACCAGGCCGCCGCCATGTTACAAAGCCGGTCTGCGATATTACTTCAGGACTGCGGCAGCAGGGTGTCGAGTACAGCATCAGTACGCTCGTACTCAATGCGGGAAGCGGTATCCCGCCGGATGCCCCGAAAATCGCGGGTTCCGCCCTTGGCGCTTATTTCGGGCTTACCGAGAAAGAGATCGTACAGATCGAAAAGCACAGGGTCGCCATCCTCCACCATGGAAATGTCCGTTCCCATGTGGTGCACAAGGTACGGTTCATCCTTGCCGCGTGCAATGTGAAGGCGATCGTTGTTTCCCAGTCACCAATCGATTACGAGGATCTTGCAAAAGAGGGTGTGAAGACCGCGTACGTGATGCCGCCTGCAGACCAGATCCGGACCAAAGGTACGGTCATGGAAATCGTCAGCGGCGTGACCCGCGGCCAGACCCCAACACGCGAGAAGATGGCCGAAGTCATTTCGGCGGTTATGAAACTGATCAAAAAGAAGGATTCATTGGAGTGATTAAACAATGGCATACAAACCACAGTATTGTCCAGGCTCCTCTATTGTCGCCGAGAACCGGCGCAAGCAGCTTGACCCATCCCACAAGCTGGAGAAGCTCCGCGATATTACCGATAAGGACATTGTACTGATTATGGGACACCGCGCCCCCGGTGCGGCATACCCGACAGCACACCCGCCCCTTGCCGAGCAGCAGGAACCGGCATGCCCGATCCGCAAGATCGTCACCCCGACCGACGGCGCAAAGGCCGGCGACCGTGTAAGGTACATCCAGTTTGCCGACTCGATGTTCAACGCACCCTGCCAGCCGTACGTCCGGTCCTGGCTCGAGATGTACAGATACCGCGGGATCGACCCGGGTACCCTGTCCGGCCGTCAGATCATCGAGTGCCGTGAGAGAGATCTCGAAAAGTATGCAAAGGAACTCGTCGGAACCGAGCTCTTCGACCCGGCCCGCACCGGTATCCGTGGCGCAACTGTGCACGGGACACTCCCTCCGTCTCGATGAGAACGGTATGATGTTCGATATGCTCCAGCGCTGTGTCCTCGACAAGAAGGCCGACGTTGTCAAGTACTGTCAAGAACCAGATCGGCTGAGCCCCTCGACGCTAGAAGTCAAGGTCGGCAAGCCGATGGACTGAGAAGTGGCTCAAGGCACACACTACCATGTACCACTCGCTTGTCGGTACCGGCTTCCGCGATGACGCCGAGTATGTCGAGTATATCCAGCGCATCCACTCGCTGAGGACCAAGTACGGCTTCATGCCGAAGGAGTGATTACGATGGCAGGAAAAGCAAAAATCGAGAGATCCCAGAAACTCTTCCTGAAGGCAATGAAGGAGAAGTTCGCAGAAGACCCGACCGCAACCCACACCGTATTCGGCCGCAAGGGTCTCGAACAGTCTCCCCGTAAGATGGAGTTCTTAAAGGAAGGCCAGAAAGTCGCAATGGAACGCGGCATCTCAATGTACGACCCGAAGCGCTGCCACCTCGGCGGTATCCCGCTCGGTCAGCGCCAGCTGATGACCTACGAGGTCTCCGGCACCGGTGTCTTCGTTGAGGGCGATGACCTCCACTTCGTCAACAACGCTGCAATGCAGCAGATGTGGGACGACATCCGCCGGACGATCATCGTCGGCCTCGACCTCGCCCACAACACCCTCCAGAAGCGTCTGGGAAAAGAAGTTACCCCTGAGACCATCAACGAGTACCTCCACGTCCTCAACCATGCAATGCCCGGCGGCGCAGTCGTCCAGGAACACATGGTCGAGACCCACCCGGCACTCGTCGATGACTGTTACGTCAAGGTCTTTACCGGCGACGACGAGATGGCAGACGACCTCGAACCCCAGTTCGTCTTAAACCTCGACAAGCTCTTCCCGGCAAAGCAGGCAGCAGCCCTCAAGGCAGCAGTCGGCAAGTCCATGTGGCAGGCTGTCCACATTCCGACAACCGTCTCCAGGACCTGCGATGGCGGGACGACCTCCAGGTGGTCCGCCATGCAGATCGGTATGTCCTTCATCGCCGCGTACCGCATGTGCGCCGGTGAAGCAGCAGTCGCCGACCTGTCCTTCGCGGCAAAGCACGCCGGTGTTATCCAGATGGGTGACATCCTGCCGGCTCGCCGTGCACGTGGCCCGAACGAGCCCGGTGGCATCAAGTTCGGTCACTTCTCCGATATGGTTCAGGCAGACCGCAAGTACCCGAACGACCCCGCCAAGGCAGCCCTTGAAGTGGTCGGTGCAGGTACCATGCTCTTCGACCAGATCTGGCTGGGCAGCTACATGTCCGGCGGTGTCGGGTTCACCCAGTATGCAACCGCTGCATACACCGACAACATCCTTGATGACTTTACCTACTACGGTATGGACTACATCAAGAACAAGTACAAAGTCGACTGGAAGAGCCCGTCCGGACAAGGACAAGGTCAAGCCGACCCAGGAACTGGTAAACGAGCTCGCCTCGGAAGTCACCCTCTACGGTATGGAACAGTACGAACAGTTCCCGACCATGATGGAAGACCACTTCGGCGGCTCCCAGCGTGCCGGTGTCCTCGCAGCAGCATCCGGTCTTACCACGGCAATCGCCACTGGTAACTCCAACGCCGGTCTCAACGGCTGGTACATGTCCATGCTCCTGCACAAGGAAGGCTGGTCACGTCTCGGCTTCTTCGGCTACGACCTGCAGGACCAGTGCGGTTCCGCAAACTCGCTCTCCGTCCGGCCTGACGAAGGTTGTGTCGGTGAGCTCCGTGGCCCGAACTACCCGAACTACGCAATGAACGTCGGTCACCAGGGAGAATACGCAGCAATCGTCGGCAGTGCCCACTACGGCCGCGGCGATGCATGGTCGCTGTCCCCGCTGATCAAGATCACGTTCGCCGACCCGTCGCTCAAGTTCGACTTTGCCGAACCCCGCCGCGAGTTCGCAAAGGGTGCAATCCGCGAGTTCATGCCCGCTGGCGAGCGCTCGCTCATCATCCCCGCAAGGTAAGCACGGAAACGTCCCCAACCAAATTTTTTTTCTTTTTTACCAGAATTTATAAGAATTTTTTTTAGGCACGTAAGGCACCAGATTTTTAAAAAATCACCCCGTCCTGAAATAACGAGCAGTCAGATTCGGATTTGCTATATAATGTGCCTGCCCATACTCATGTATACGAAATGAACTACACCGTCATCTCGCCGGGTATCTACACTTATGGCGCCATGCTTATTGCCGGGACGATCCGGCACAGCGGCAAACCGGTTGCGCTCCATAAGGATCTCGTGGCAGAGCGTGGAGACACGGTATACCTAAGCCTCTATTCTACGCTCCACCTCCTCGATCCGGCTATTCGGGATTTTATCGGGAGGGTCCGAAAGACCGGTGGGATTTGTTATGTAGGCGGGCCGGTTTCGGCATACCCTGAGATCGTGCTCGGGGAATTGAACCCGGATGCGGTCATTCTCGGCGAGGGGGAAGTGACGGTCCGGCACCTGGTTGCAGGTGCAAAAATCCACAATACGGAAGGAGTGGCATACCGGTCCGGGCAAAAGATCGTGATCCGGAAACGCGATCCGCCGGAATCCATCGAACACCCGCTTCCCCTGATCCCTGCCGATATCGGCACCCAGAGTATCAGGGGTGCGAGTGCCTATATCGAATCGCATCGCGGATGCTCGGGAGCCTGCACGTTCTGCCAGGTCCCACGGTTTTTCGGCCATGCCATACGGAGCCGGGAGATCCCTGCAATTGTGGCAGAGGTCGAGGCTTTCAAAAAGGCAGGAGCACGCCGTATCGCCATCAGCGGGGGAACGGGGTCCCTGTACCAGGCTGACAACGGCAGGATCAACCCGGATGCATTTGTCGCACTCCTTTCAGGGCTTGCCGGGGTGATGGGCAGCGCCAATGTGTCTTCACCGGATATCCGGGTAGACTGCATCACCGACGAGATTCTGGATGCAATAAAAAAATTCACCATCGGATGGGTATTTTTCGGTATTGAATCTGGCAGCGACGCGATCCTTACCAAAATGGGAAAAGGAGTTTCTGTCGCGCAGGTGACCGATGCGATCCGCTGCTGCCGTGAACACGGGTTAAAGGTTGCCGGAAGTTTCATTGTGGGATATCCCACGGAAACCGCCGCGGATTACGAGAAAACCAAGGATTTTATCACCGAGCAACAGCTCGATGACATTTTCATCAGCATTGCCGAGCCGATCCCCTCGACTCCGCTCGCGGCACTGGTCTTAAAGACGCCACGCGATCAAAATCCCGTGTTTGTCCCGACAGCAGGGGAATACAAACCGCTCGGGCTCACCGAGGCGGAAGCCCGTTGTTTCGATCTCATGCTGCATGCCGATCTCTGCAAACCGGTGCTCCATGTCACTACCGATGCCCTTTACGATACCTACCTTGCAGAAGCAAAAAAACAGGGCAGGGAAATCCGGGCTGTAACCGACCTGTTGTTCAGGTACAAGACAGAAGATCCTCATTTACCGGAAGATGTATCCGGAGACACAGTAAAATAAGCCCAATTTAAGCGTATTTTTCGATTTTCGTATATTTCCCGATCCAGAAAAGACTCGTATTTTCCCCCTTTCGGGTTCCTGTGGAGAATACGCTCAATTTACAGTTGGATCGTAAAAATACGGTGTTTCAACCCCTTTTTAAACGGCCACCCTGCCCTTTTGGCAGCCCCGGTTTTTGCCATGTATTTTTGCCCATCCGGGCACCAGAAAAGCCGCGGGAACAGTGATATGGGCGTCATTTTTTGGGAGGCGGAATATCCCTTTGACAGCAGCGCTGATTTTAAGTATTTTGGCGCATATGAGTAATAATAGGAGACACGCATGAAGATCTGTATCACGGCACAGGGGCCTGCACTCGACAGTCCCTTCGAGCACCATTTTGCCCGGGCCCCGTATTTCATCTTCTACGATACAAAAACCGGTAAAAAAGATTCGGTACGGAACGGTTTTGTCGTCAGCGATTCAGGACTGGGCAGGAACGCATGTCGAACTTTTAAAACAAAACGGGCTTGAGGCGGTGATCACCGGTGACATCGGAGAGAATGCAAAAAGCCTTCTGGACGGTGCCGGGATCCGGATCTACCGGTTCGAAGGGGAGGGAACCATCAGAAAGGTTCTCGGTGAAGTCAACATTACGTGACCGTATGCCATGAACCGTTCGTGATTTTAAGAAAACGATTTTCACGGCGAGGGTGTTGGACTTCCTTAAGAATCCACCCTCGCGCATTTCCCGGTCAGGACGTTTTTTAGTGCCTCTGCGATCAGAGTGCTCCCGACCGGGTAAATGCCAGCAGCCGGACCCCGGTGACCTGCTGGAAGATAGCTCCCTGGCCGATCGCGTTCAGTACGGCGGCTTCATCGGCCACCCGTGCGCCGGCAATGATCGTTGCCCCGTGTTCGAACAGGACCGGGGAGAGGGGGGTACTCGGCCCGAGGATGAGTACCTCGGCATCCGGCCGGCAGAGGCCGAGCAGGTCGTCGAGGGTATGGTTGATTAAGGCGCTCGCCGTGATAGCGACAATATCCGCTTTGGGGATGAGATCGGCAGCGGCTGACGCCGGGTAATCATCTCCTGTCGGGTGCAGCTCGATCACCCAGAGGTTCCCGACTGCGGTGCGGAGCCGGGGGATGAACGGGAAATGACCGACCAGCGCCACATTCTTTCCCGCTCCCTTCTTCATCAGCACCTCGGACGCATTCATGAGCACTGCTTTTGTCTCGTCCGGCACCAGAAGCGAGTTGATTGCCGCAACCCCTATACTGGCCTCAAGTGGGTTATCCGAGAGGGCAAGCGCGGCAAGTTCCTGTGCGCTCTTTTTGTGGAGCTGCCCGACATTGCGCACAACGCTCTCGTGATTGTGGCATCCCCCGCCCATGACCGTTGTTGCAAGGCCGCAGCCGGTGCTGCACACGGCAGTCCAGTGGGCGCCGACAAGAACCGAGCGCACGGGAACAGGATTTTCCGGAAGGCGGGCAATCAGATCGCCAAGAAGGGTATGGCTGCTCATGGTAAGGTCTCTGTCGCCGGCTGGATCCATTCCTGTATTTTGGTCCGGCGGATCGTACTGAAGTAGTACGGTGCGATGGTTTATATTATTTATGCGCTTATGAGTAATAAAATGGGATTCGTATGAAGGTCTGTATTACTTCTCAGGGCGCAACGCCGGACGCATTCATTGACGAGCGGTTCGGGCGGGCGCCGTATTTCATTTTCATGGACACGACAACCGGGACCTGCGATGCGTATGCAAACCCATATGCCGGCAGCGGGGGTGGTGTGGGTCCGAAGGCCGCCCAGATACTCATCGAACACGAAGCAAAGGCCGTGATCACCGGGCAGGTCGGCGGGAACGCACAGGAAGTCCTCGCGGCCGCAGGTATCTCCATCCACACGGTACCGAAGAATAAAACAGTTCGCCAGGCGTTTGAAGAATTTCGGGAATCTCTTTAAGTGAGTGGCCGGGCACAGGACAACGGGAGCGTCCGGGTGAAACGATGAAACTTGCAGTTGCCAGCGGGAAAGGAGGGACCGGCAAGACCATGGTGGCGGCAAACCTTGCCTTTACGCGTGCGTGGGCAAACGAGCCGGTTACCCTCGTGGACTGCGATGTCGAGGAACCCAACCTTCACCTCTTCTTTCCCGGGTCCGCTGTCACCCGGGATGTCACCGTTCCCGTACCGGTGATCGATGCATCCCGCTGCCAGCACTGCGGGGCGTGCGGGAAGTTCTGCCAGTACGGCGCACTGACCGTGCTGCCCACCCGGGTGCTCTTCTTTTCCGAGCTCTGCCACTCCTGCGGCGGGTGCATGCTGGCCTGCCCGAACGGCGCCATCAGCGAGAATCCAAAACGGATCGGCACCCTTTCCACCGCTTCACCCCTGCCCAGCCTGACCCTGATCACCGGGACGCTCGACACCGGAGACCCGCACGCGGTCCCGGTGATCCGGGAGGCGAAAAAAATGGCGGACAACAACCCCGCGGTGATCCTCGATACGGCACCGGGCACATCCTGCACGGTCATCGAGGCCCTTGACGGCTGTGACGCCTGCATCCTCGTAACGGAATCCACGCCGTTTGGTTTGCACGATCTCAAACTCGCGGCCGATGTCGCCGCACAGATGAAAATCCCGGCAGGAGTCGTCATCAACCGGAGCGACGGCAACGATGACGAAACCCGGCGGTTCTGTGCCGAACGCGGCCTCCCGGTCCTGCTGACCATCCCCTTTGACCGGGAGATCGCCGCAATCCAGAGCCGGGGCGACCTACTCTGCCGGGCACGGCCGGAGTGGCAGAAAGAGTTCGGGGATTTGTTTGAGCGGTGCAGGGTGCTCGTACGGGAGGGGCCATGATCCGGCTTGCCGTTGTCAGCGGGAAAGGAGGGACCGGCAAGACCATGCTCACGGCCGCGCTCTCACGGCTTCTTTCAGGATCCATGGTCCTTGCGGACTGCGACGTGGATGCGGCAAACCTCGAACTGCTGTTCTCGCCCCGGATCCTCTCAACAGACCCGTTCATGGGATCCAAAACGGCAGTAATCGACCCGGCCCGCTGTACCGGGTGCGGGAAATGCGCCGGGTACTGCCGGTTCGGGGCGATCGAACAGGCCGGGGATACCTTCCGGGTCAATCCGCTGCATTGCGAGGGGTGTTCCGTCTGTGTATCTGTCTGTCCGGATGATGCTGTTGCCCTGCAGCCGCGGCAGACCGGTGAGATCCGGTACTCGGAGACCCCGCGGGGGCACCTCGTCCATGCCGGGCTCGTGCCGGGCGCAGGGAACTCCGGGCTCCTTGTCCATGCAGTAAAGAAGACTGCCCTTGAACGGGACGGGAACTGCGATCTTCTCCTTGTCGACGGCCCGCCCGGGACCGGCTGCCCCCTCATCTCAACCATCAGCGGAATGGACGCTGTCCTCGTGGTCACCGAACCAAGCGTCTCGGGGCTCCACGATCTAAAACGGGTCGTTACGGTCTGCCGGCAGTTCAGGCCCCGGATCTTTGTTGCCGTCAACCGGTACGACCTGAACCCGGCCCTCACAAAAGAGATCATTGAATACTGCCGGAACGAGAAGATCCCTGTTGCCGGGACCATTCCCTTCGATCCCGCCGTCATTGATGCCGTCCGCAAAGGGATACCGGTTACGGATGCCGGGCAGTCCCCGTCAGCACAAGCCATTCAAATACTGGCAGCCAATCTGTATCAGGAGGTAAAAGACCTTGGAACCGGACTCTGAACAGGGAGAGTGCTGCAGGCGGCGGGGCCGGCCGCGCCTGAACCGATCCCTCAAAGGAGGCCCGGATGCGCGGTGCTATGCCCCGCAGTGCAATTCCGGCGGGGAGAGCGGGACCGTGTCCCTGCTGCCCGAAGAGATGGCTGCCCTGAACCTGATCGATTTCCAGGATCTCGAACAGGAAGCGGCGGCGGCGGTTCTCGGGGTTTCGAGAAAGACCATCTGGCGGGACATCCACGAGGCCCGCCACAAGATTGCCGATGCCCTGATCCATGGGAAGACCATCCGGATAGAAGGGTGTACCCGCCTGCCCGCCGGGCACTGCCCCCGGCAGAACCAGAAGCTCTGCCCCAAAGTCGGGGGCTGGCATCTGCCCGAAGAGCGCGGGATCGCAGGAGCCCGGTTCACCGGAATAACCGGCACAAGCGATGATACAGAAACATGTTTTCGGACCGGTGCTCTCGCGCCGGCTGGGCCTTTCCCTTGGCGTTGACCTCATCCCGTTCAAGGTCTGTAGTTATGATTGCGCCTACTGCGAGTGCGGGCATACCACGCAAAAGACCCTGACCCGCCGAACCTTTTTTCCTGCCGACGAGGTAATGGCCGAGCTCCGCACGGTACTCTCGTCCCGCCCGGCCCTCGACTCGATCACATTTGCCGGTTCCGGCGAACCGACGCTCTCCCTCTCGCTCGGCCCGGTCATTGCTGCCATCAAACGGGAATTCCGGAATATACGGTAAGCGTGCTCACGAACGGGAGCCTCCTTTCCGACCGGGCCGTGCAGGACGAGCTTTTGCCCGCCGACCGGGTGATCCCGACCCTGTCCTCGGTATTCCAGCAGACATTCGAGCACATCCACCACCCGCACCCGTCCCTGAAAATCGAAACGATCATCGAAGGGATGATTGAGTTCCGGAAGCGGTACACGGGGCAGCTCTGGCTCGAAGTGTTCGTAGTCCCGGGCCTGAACACTACGGATGAAGAACTGACCGGGCTAAAATCTGCTATTGCCCGTATCAGGCCCGACCGGATCCAGCTCAATACGCTCGACCGTCCCCCCGCTGAGGAATGGATCGGGCCGGCATCCGATGAAGAACTCGAACGGATCCGGGCGTATTTAGGTACGTCCAATATCGAGATCGCCGGGAAAAAAGCCCCGGTCTCCCCGGCAGTCCTGGAACAGACCGCTGCTGCAGATCTGATCTATGCAACGCTCTGCCGGCGGCCCTCAACTGTCGAGGATCTGGTCCGCACAACGGGCCTCTCCGGCGCCGAAGTGGCAAAGATCCTCGGATCGTTCGAACGGAACGGGACGGTCTCTTCCCAGAGGATGGACCGGGGCGTATTCTATGCGATCGTCCCGGAACAGCCGGTGCGGAAGGGCTGACCGGGCAGGTTACGGAACGATCCCTCCACTATTTCGGCGATTTTTCCTTCCGTCCAGGGAGTTTGTTCTCACGCTCTTGCAGCATCAAAAGGTTTTAACCATTTATGCGCATATGAGTAATTATAATCCCGGCCCACACCGGGATACCACCAAACCGTTTCGAGGAAAATTCCATGAAAGTCGCTATTGCAAAAGAGGGAGACATGGTCTCCGCACACTTCGGGCACTGCCTGGAATATGCAGTGTTTACCGTAGAGAACAAAAAAATCACAAAAACCGAAATCCTTGAAAGCCCCGGCCATGAACCCGGAAAACTGCCGGTCTTTCTCGCCGGCCATAAGAGTAACGCACGTCCTCGCCGGCGGAATGGGCCCACGGGCTGTCGATCTCTTCTGTGAGAACAATATCGAGGTCTTCCTCGGTGTCCAGGGCAAAATCGACCAGGTCATCAGTGACTTTATTGCAGGAAAGATTGCCCCGGGCGAGAGCAGCTGCACTCACGGCCCCGACCACGAATGCGAAGGGCACTAAGGAAACAGATCAGGAATAACCCTCCGTTTTTCCCGCAACCGGATCCTGTCAGCACCGGTGTGAAATATTATCGTTCCTCAGGCCAAGTGTTCTTTAAAAGGACGAATTTGCCATGAAGCACCTGACCCTTAACGTACTCATCGACCTTGGCAGCCTGATCGCGTTTGTCCCGACGCTTTTCACGGGCCTGGTCCTGTATCTCTACCTGCCCTCGGGAGCCGGGAAAGGCGGAGCCTCGTGGATGGGAATCTCCCGCCACGACTGGGTCCTGTACCACGATGTTGCAAGTTTTGTATTCGCCGCCCTGATCATCGTCCACCTGCTCCTGCACTGGACATTTTTCCGCACGCTCATCCGTGGCAGGAAACTTCAGGAGTGCGAAAATCCCGACCGGGCCGAATAACAATACCCTACCATTCGAGCCGGAGGCCCACGCCGGTCTCCTGTACCAGGCATGATCCGGCAAGCACGATCTTCGCGGCAAGAGAGGTGCAGTGGCAGGCATGCACTGCATCCGGCCGGATCTTCTGCAGGTAATCGCAGGTGCCCTGCAGCTGTTCGGGCGACGGGCGGAGCAGGTGGAACCCGCCGACAATATCGAGGATCTTTTCTTCCCCGCAGACCTTGCGGGCGTATTCGGTGATGTTGCAGATCCCCGCGTGGGAGCAGCCGGTGATGATTACCAGTCCTTTTTTCGTCCGGCAGGCAAGGGCCGTATCGTCCAGAAGGAGATCGGGCTCGGTGCTCCCGTCGGGAAGCAGGATCCGCCGGTCTTTGTGATCCCTCCGCTCGAACGGGAAACTTCCGCGGGATTTCGCCCTAGGAAGACAAGGTCGTCCATGATCTGTACCGGCCGGTCGGAGAGGGTAACATCAAAATGGCGCCGGACCTCTGCCTCATCAAGGATCGAACCGTTGTTCTCCAGCGGGGCGTGTTCCTTGGGACGGAAACAGCGGGGATGGGCGATAAGACCGGGCTTGTGGCAGGGCGTCTTCTCGATCGCGGCTTCCATGAGGTACCGGGCAAGGGAGACAAGACCCCCTGTATGGTCGAGGTGGCCCATGCGAGAGGACCACAGTAGTCCAGATCGTGAAACCCGATCCCCATCTTTTTTGCAGTTCTCCAAAAACAGCCCCGAGTAGCCGGTATCGAAGAGGATCTTCTTACCGCCGGTCTCGATAAAGAGCGAGAGGCCGGGCTCTCCGCAGAAGTACCGGTCGGTGATCGTGGTATTATCGACAAGGACGGTGACACGGAGACTGGCGGTCATAGGAAGTATGTCTTTGTGCCGGCAGTGATGAGCTTTTGCATTCGGAAAAGCGGGTTCACCGGGGCTGTTTGAAAACAAATATACCCTGAAAGAAAGGAAAAAACAGTAATGAAAAATCCCTTTCACGTCATGATCATCCCGACGCTGGGCTGCCCGTCGAAATGCAAAGTACTGCTGGAGCTCGGAGGAGGGGTCGCCGGTCATGACGGTGGAAACCGTAAAGGAGATCGTGGAATGGCTCAAAGGAATCGACCGCGAACGGGTGACCTTTACCTTCCACGGCGGCGAGCCGCTCCTTGCCGGGGCGGATTTCTACCGGCAGGCGCTCCCGATCATCTCCGAAGGGTGCGCACGGATGCACCCGGATTTTGCGATGCAGACCAACCTCTGGCGGATGACACCGGAGATCGCGGACGTCCTTGCGGCCTACCATGTCCCCATCGGGTCGAGCATCGACGGGCCGGAGGACATTACGGATTCGCAGCGGGGCGATGGGTACTTCCAGAAGACAATGAAAGGCTATACCATTGCCAGAGACCACGGCCTCTCCGTCCGGTTCATCTGCACGTTCACCAACAAGTCGGCAAAAAGGAAAGAGGAGATCGTCCGCTTCTTCCTCGAACAGGGCTTCGTGTTGAAACTCCACCCGGCGCTCCCGTCCCTGCGATCGGAGAACCCGAAGGAATGGGCGCTCGAACCGGTTGACTACGGCGAGCTGCTGGTCTACCTCCTCGATCAGGCGCTCGAACACATAGACTCCATGGAGATCATGAACATCAACGACCTCTGCCGCTGCGTCTTTACCCGGCACGGGAGCGTCTGCACTTACGTGGACTGCATGGGAAGCACGTTTGCGGTCGGTCCCGACGGGAGCATCTACCCCTGCTACAGGTTTGTCGGGATGCCGGAGTACGTGATGGGAAATGTTGCCGACCGTCCGTCGCTTGAGACCCTGATGGCATCTCCATCAGGGAAACTGATGCTTGCCTTCAAAGACTACGTTGATACTGCCTGCGGGAGCTGCAAACACATCCGGTACTGCCGGGGAGGATGCCCGTACAACGCCATGGCACCGACACCGGGTCGGATCGAGGGCGTTGACCCGCACTGCGTTGCATACAAGCGGATCTTCGAAGAGATCGGCAGCCGGCTGGATGAAGAGATGTTTGCCGAGCCGCCCATGGACATGGGTTTTGGAATGCCCGCAGCCAAAAAACCTTCAAAGCCCGGCGTGATGGCGCTGATGCGCAAAATGGCGATGCAGGGGTAACGTATTGATAAAACAGTCCGGGAACCGCCCGCCGGTTTGGCAGGCACGGTTCCCCGGCATGGTATTTTCATGAGTTACAATGCATATTCCCGTTTTTCCGGCAGGCACAGTATCTGCTGATGCCGGAAGGACCGGGGCAGGTAATGAGGGGGCTTTACGCGCTCTTCTTTGCGTCTTTTGCAGCAGACTTGTCGTTTGCAGCAGCGGACTTGCCTGCGACCTTGTTGTTCTTTTTGGACATCTTAAAATCACTTCCTTTTACGGTAGTTGTGGTAGATGTGCCACACTAGTTCTTTGTTCTCTTGGTGCCGGGATATACGCTTTCTTCCCGGTTTGCAGATCCGGGGATTTTACGCGGAGATTTCGGAAACCGTGGGAGGGGATGACGCACCGGTACCCTCCCGCTGTTTCGCAAGTCTCATCATGACGAACCGGCAACACTCCATGACATGGACAGTCCCGGCACCGGCCCTCAGGCAAAGGGTTACGTCTGGCTTATCTTTTCGATCTCGCTTGCAATGTTCATGTCGAGCCTCGACGGCACAATCGTCAATATCGCACTGCCGGCGATCACCGAGGCATTCTCCCTCTCGACAACAACCGTGAGCTGGGTCGCGACCTCGTACCTGCTCGTGCTGGTGGGCTGCGTTCTTGTTTTCGGGAAGATTTCGGATACGATTGGTTACAAGAAGATCTTCCTTACCGGGTTTGCCATCTTTACGCTCGGGTCGTTCTTCTGCGGGTTCCTGCCGGAACTGGTCTTCGGGTTTCCGTCGCTTGTGGCATCCCGGATTTTCCAGGCCGTGGGCGGGGCGATGCTTGCAGCGGTCGCTGCAGCGATGATCACGGCATACATCCCGGCGGAACTGAAAGGAAAGGCGATGAGCATCATCATGCTCTTTGCGTCGCTCGGGAACCGCCATAGGTCCCGACCGTTGGAGGCATCCTGACGCAGTACCTTTCCTGGCACTGGATCTTCTTCATCAACGTGCCGGTGGGGATCTTTGCAATCCTTCTCGGGGCAAAGGTAATCCCGTCAACCACACCCCCGGTAGCGGGCAGCGGGTGCGTTTCGACAAAGCCGGGGCGGCGCTGGTCTTCGTGGGCCTCGCCTCGCTTGTCTTTGTGGTCTCGGAAGGCGAAGCCCTGCACTGGACATTCCCCGATCATCCTTGGGGCCACGGCGCTTGCCAGTTGTCACTCTCGGCCTCTTTGTCCGGCAGGAGCTGGCCCACGCCGACCCGCTCCTCGATCTCCGGCTCTTTAAGAAGCAGGAACTTTTTCCTGGCAAACCTCCTGCTCTTCCTCGTGTTTTTCAGCTTCTCGGGGATCAGCTACCTGCTGCCGTTCTACCTTGAATACGTGCACAGCTATTCCACGTCTAACGCCGGCCTGATCATGACCTCGCTCTCGTTTGCGATGATGGTGGCGGGCCTCATTGCCGGGGCGGCATTCAACCGCGTGGGGCCCCGCCGGCTCTGCATCCTCTCGTGCATCCCGCTGATCCTCGGCTACTTCATGATGACGAAACTCTTCGTGCACACTTCAACGGGCTTTGTGGTCCTCGCCCTTGCCCTCATCGGATTTGGTCTCGGCCTGATCGTGACGCCGGTGACAACGCTCATCATGATGTCGGTCTCAAAGGCAAAGGCCGGGCTGATATCGAGCCTTACGAGTCTCGAACGGACCGCACCGCTCTCGATCGGGATTGCGATCTTCAACCTGATCCTCATTTTAGGCGTTGTGGGGATTGCCAACCGCTACGCAGTGACCTACAACTCCCCGTCAAGTATCAAAATGGAAGTGCTCTCAGGTGGATTCGATATCGCGTTCCTCCTCTCGCTCGCGCTGGGCATCGTGATTCCTTGTAATCAGCTTCGCGCTCAAAGAAGAGATCCACCCGGACTATGCCGAGGAGGCAAAACTCCTCCGGAAAGGGCACTGATCCCGGGATTCTTCTTTTATTTTAAAAAAAGGGATTGCCTTTACGCCCGGAGAACCGCCGGGCCGGGCTCCATGTACCGGCCTGCGCCGAGCATCCAGGTACCATCCACATCTGTAACGTAACTGATCTTGAGCTCCGTGGTGTTGGTGGCCGGGTTTACGGTGTAATAATCCACAAGGGCAGTCCCGTTTCGTGCACCGGCAAGCATTGCCTGCACGTGGTGCGCTCCCATCGGGTCGGTGGCATTGAGCCGGTTTACACCGATCTGGCCGGGCTGGTACGGCCAGGCGAGCACAGTACCGTTGTAATCATAGGCAAAGACATAGCGATCGCCTTTCATAAACGAGCCGTTTGGGTTGTTGAACTCCGCAAGGGCGTTGTCCTTCCCGTTCTTTAGGGCATATGCCTTTGCATCGGCGACAAACTGCCGGAGCTCGTCATCCACGAGCAGATCCCCGCTGGTGTAAACACCGGCACCGATCCAGTAGGAGTCGTCGACCGGGTGCACATAGCTGACCTTGTACTTCACGGTGAAGTTATCGGACGGGTCCGGATACTGGTACAGGAGATATCCGCCGCCGCTTTTTGCGAGCGCGATCTCGGTCCGGGTGTAATACCGGCCGGCATTGTCCTGGATGTCGTAGAAACTGGTGCCGACCAGCTGCGGCTGGTAGGGCAGGGCAAGAGCGTGACCCGAATAGTCAAGCGCATAGATGTAGACGTTGCCGGCAACAAACGGGCCGGATTTATTGGAGAATGCAGAGAGTGCGGCTCCCTTCCCGTTTTTCTGTGCATAAGCCGCGGCATTATCGACAAAACTCTTGAGTTCCTGCGTGGTGGAGGGTTCGTCTGCGGATGCGGCAACGGCAGGTTCTACGGGCCCGGTGTATACCCCGGAGCCAAGCCACCAGGTATCGTCGATCTTTTCGCCATAGCAGAGCTTGGTCTCGAGGGTCTCGTTGTGGGCGGGGTTAACGTAGACGAGCGGGTAGTACCCGCTCCCGTTCTTCACGACATCTGCAAACTCGGTGACAAAGACGCCGTTTGCGCCCTCACGCACCTTTCCTACCGCTTCGGGGTTGACCGGGTGGGCAAGGGTCGTGCCGTTGAAATCGTAGGCGTAGATGTAAAGCTCGCCCTTGAAGAACGAGCCGTTTTTGTTGTTGAATTCGCGAAGGGCTTGTTCCTTCCCGTTGGCTTTTACATAGGCTGCTGCGCTGTCGACAAAGGCAACGAGCGTTTCATTGGAGGTGTAGGTTACCTGCGGGGAGGCCGTCGCGCTTCCCGCGGGTGTACCGGGCTGCTGCTGCGTGCAGCCGGTTCCGAGGAGGACGAGGCAGACAAGAAGCCCGCACAGGAGTACCAAGGACGTTTGTTTCATGGTTCTGACATATGAGGTATCTTCCCCAATAACCACATCGGTCTTCTCCCTGCGGACCGTAGGTGTACCTTTTCGGGAGGGAAAGACCGCATCCGGAACGGACCGTGGATGCTTCTTTTTCTGACCGGGGACTCCCTGTCGGCTGGTTACGGTTCTGGTTTGTTATAATGCACAAGAATCATGTGCCGGTCCTCCGGGCCCGGGTTACGGTTTCGCGGAAGACCTGCCGGGTTTTAGTGCTCTCCCTTCGACCAGAGGCCGATGAGGTTTCCTTCGGTATCGAGGATCATGGCGGTAAACCCGACACCGGGGATTTCGGTAATGGGCATCGTGACCTTCCCGCCGAGCACTTCCACCTTCGAGACAATGCCTTCGATGTCCCCTACCTGCACAAAGGAGAGGATCGGTTCCTTTTCGTGTCGTTTGTACAGGCCGCCGCTGGAGAGGGCACCGGGCTCTGTCGGGCCCGTGGTTATCTCATGGTACTGCATCGCGTCGATCCCCATGGTTTCGGGAGCCGGTAACCGGTCGATCTTCCAGCCAAGGAGGGCGGCATAGAACCGCTTTGCCCGGGCCACGTCGTCGGCCGGGATCATGAAGTGCGTGAGGTTTGCCATGGGAAGGTGTGGGGAGCCGGAGGTAATGAGCACGACGGTCTTTTTCGAGGGAAAAACAGCGGGCGGGAAAGGGGATGCGAAACGGTTCCGGAACTGCGATAAACCATATAGAGGTGTACACAAAAAGGGGCGATATCCGAAGGAGGGAGCCGGGCCACGGGGAAACCGAAGGATCCGCCCGCGATCCGGAGCAATGGGAGGGAGGGGGTGGGCCCCCTACCCCCCGCCTTCTTTTTTTCTAAAGAGGGGATCACCCCCCCACCCAGGTGCCGGCCCACCAGGGGGGCACCCCCCTCCCCCTCAAGGACCGGAATTGGGCAATCCAAATTTTCCAAATATTTCCGAAATTTTCCAGTTCACGACGGAAGTTCCACACGAAACACCGGCCGGGGCCATGCAAAAAAGTACCAGTTTCCGGGCAACGGGGGGAGGGGGGTGATCCCCCTACCCCCCCCACCTTCTTTTTTCTCAGAGGGGGTCACCCACCCTCCCATGTGCCGGGGCGGGTGGGGGGTACCCCCTCACCACTTTTGAAAATCCGGTGATGGCTGTCGGGTCACGGAGTTGTTGGGGGAGCAGTATGAAAAATCCCGGAATTATATTACATCATCTTTAACGCCCTTGAGGGTAACAAATCTCTAATGGCAGCCTCAGAGACCATCCAGCCCCTCGTAGATCGTTACACCTATCACCGCGACGCATACCTTCGCGGACAGGAAAAATACAATGAAACCCAGCTCCGCCAGGACTTCATCGATCCGCTCTTTCACGCGCTCGGCTGGGATGTAACGAACAACAAGGGATTCTCTGAGGCGTACCGGGAAGTCGTGCTGGAAGAACCGGTCCGGATTCGCGGGAAGACCTATTATTTCGATTATACCTTCCGTATCGGCGGCGTCCGGAAATTCATTGTCGAGACCAAGAAGCCCTCGGTTGCGATCAGGGACGACGCCGATGCTGCCCTCCAGCTGCGCCGGTACGCATGGAACGCACGGTTGCCGCTTTCCATTCTCACCAACTTCGAGGAGTTTGCGAGTCTATGACTGCACGATCAAGCCGGAGAACAGCGATAATGCAGCGAAAGGGCGGATCGAGTATTTCACATACAAGGATCTTCCCGCAAAGTGGAGTTACCTTGTCTCGGTCTTTTCGCAGGACTGCATCCTGAAGGGCTCATTCGACCGGTACGCCGATTCCCAGAAGGGCAAGAAAGGCACTGCAACAGTTGACGACGATATCCTCACCGAGATTGAATCGTGGCGGGACGCCCTTGCAAGGAACATTGCACTGCGCAACCCGACGCTCTCGGTCGACGAACTCAATACGGTTGTTCAGCGGACGATTGACCGGATTATCTTCCTCCGGATCTGCGAGGACCGGGGGATCGAGGAGTACACTACGCTCCACAAGCTGCTCGAAGGGGATCAGGTATATGCCCGGCTCTGCGAGCTCTTCCGAAACGCGGATGCGAAGTACAATTCCGGGCTGTTCCACTTCGGGAAGGAGAGCGACCGTGACGAGATCCCCGATACCCTCTCGCTTACGCTTGCGATTGACGACAAGATACTCAAGGGGATCATAAAACGACTTTACTACCCGGAGACGCCATATCTCTTCTCGGTCATTCCCCCGGCAATTCTCGGCCACGTGTACGAACAGTTCCTGGGGAAAGTGATCCGGCTCACGGATGGCCACCAGGCAAAAGTGGAGTTCAAGCCCGAGGTAAAGAAGGCCGACGGTGTCTTTTACACGCCGCAGTATATCGTGGAATACATTGTTGCGCATACGGTGGGAGAACTGGTAAAAGACAAGACTCCCCGCGATGCGGCGAAACTTCGTATTCTCGATCCCGCGTGCGGCTCCGGTTCGTTCCTGATCGGGGCATACCAGTACCTCCTCGACTGGCACCGGGACTGGTACATCGCCCACCTCGTCCCGGTCTTTATCGACAAGAAATCCGTGACCGACCCGGCGGTCCTTGCACTCCTTCCCGAGCCCACGCCGAGAGGGAAGAAGAAACTCTCGCAGGTCGAGCTCCCGATCTACAAGGCCGGCTCAAGCGGCGACACCACCCGGACGCGGAGCGACTGGCGGTTGACAACGGCGGAGAAGAAGCGGATTCTCCTAAACAACATCTACGGTGTCGATATCGATCACCAGGCCGTGGAAGTCACGAAGCTCTCCCTCCTCTTAAAAGTGCTTGAGGAAGAGAACGAGGAGAACATCGACAAGCAGCTCAAGCTCTTTGCCGAGCGGGCGCTTCCCTCCCTGCACGAGAACATCAAGTGCGGGAACTCGCTGATCGGGACGGACATTATCACGCCGGAGATGCCGCAGGAAGAAATAAAAAGGATCAACCCGTTCGACTGGGACCGGGAGTTTGCGGACGTGATGAAGGCCGGCGGATTTTGACGCGGTGATCGGGAATCCGCCGTACCTCAGACAAGAGGCGTTAAAAGAACAGAAAAAGTATTTCGAAATGCATTACACCGGTTTATCAAGGGACAGCTGATCTCTATACGTACTTCATCGAAAAAGGATTGTCACTTGCTCGCATCAAAGGTCAATTTTCCTTTATTGTCGCTAACAAATGGATGAGGGCGAATTATGGTAAGCCACTCCGCAAATATTTACTCACAAAACAAATCGAAGAAATCGTAGATTTCGGTGATCTTCCGGTGTTTAAAACCGCAATCACGTATCCTTGTATCCTTCGAATATTGAATGAAAAAACCCGCAAGGGAATTCATCGCATCCAAAGTGAAAGCTTTGGATTTTTCAAGCCTCGACGAATATGTAAAAAATAATTATCATTTGATTAGTTCTAACTCACTGAATGATCTGAATGGATGGACTCTTGGAAATCAAGATACTGAGAAATTATTAACGAGACTTAATGCAGTAGGTCAATCTCTAGAAAAATATCTAAATGGACAGGTTTTTATGGAATTAAAACGGGATTGAACAAAGCATTTGTTATTGATGAGAAAACCAAACAAAAACTAATTTCTGAAGATCCCAAAAGTGTTGATTTCATAAAACCCTTTGCAGTTGGCAAGGATGTAAAGAGATATTCGAGTCTCAAAAATCTCCAATATCTAATTTTATTTAAAAACGGTTGGACGGCTTCTCAGACCGAAGAAATCAAAAATAAATGGAAATGGCTTAAAGAAAATTATCCGGCAATCGCAAATTATCTTGAACCATTTGCTGTGCAAGGAGAGGAGAGGGACGATAGAGGTGAATACTGGTGGGAGCTCAGACCCTGCGTGTATTATGCAGAATTTGAGAAGCCAAAGATAATATACCCTGAAATTTGTCAGAAACCAGAATTCACCTATGATGAAAGAAAATTTTATGCAAATAACAAATGTTTCATTATCCCAAGTTCAGACAAATATCTTTTAGGAATTTTGAATAGCAAACTGAACTATTTCTTGTTTGAAGCCTATTTGCCAAAACTTCAAGCAGGATTTTTCATGCCTGCTTATGTCGTATTGAAAAATTTCCCCATCCGTACCATCAACTTCTCCGACCCCGCCGACAAAGCCCGGCACGATAGCATGGTCACGCTCGTGACAAAGATGCTCGACCTGAACAAGAAGATGCAGGACGCACGGCTTGATCAGGAGAAGACGCTGCTGTCCCGCCAGATCGAGGCAACGGATGCGGCGATTGATACACTCGTGTACGAGCTGTACGGGCTGACACCGGAAGAGATTGCGATTGTGGAAGGAACAGGGAAATGAAGATCTACATGGATGTCTGCTGTTTGTGCAGGCCGTTTGACGATCAGCTGATCCCGAGAATACGGTATGAAAGCGAGGCAGTCATTGCAATCCTGAACCGGTGCCCTCATGAATGGGAGCTTGTCTGGAGTTCCGCTCTTACCTATGAAGTCGCAAAGATTCCCGAGCCCCAGAAAAAACACTACATTACATCCTTTGCAGCAAAATCGGGGAGCACTATTTCTGTTGACGAGGGAATAAAAGAACGGGCGGCGGTTTTTATGGGCTGGGGGGTAAAAGCACTCGACGCCCTGCATGTTGCCTGCGCTGAAGAAGCCGGGGCAGACGTTCTGATCACAACCGATGACACGCTAAAAAACATTATGACTCACCACAGCGAAACATTGTCTGTACGAATCGTTAACCCCGCTGCGTGGTACGAGGAGGTGACGGGAAATGAAGGTAAAAACACTGCATGAGATCCATGACGAGGGAATGGATGCGCTCCTGAAAACACTCGGTCCCGTCGATATGATCCGGTTTATCCAGATGTTCGATCACGGGAAGGGCGATTACACAAAAGAGCGTCACCAGTGGCTGAGCAACGATCTGGATGAGATCTGCAAAGAGATCCAGAAGATGCAGAAAAAGAAGAAATCCACATCGATCCCGGAATAATTCCGTTTTTTTATCCAGAGCGTTTCTGGTAATTCCTCACACCACTCTCATAAAACCGCCTTTTCCTTTGTCTGTTTTCCACCCACCTCCGCGGTTCATTGATCTAACCTCCCGGTTACATCCATCCGGCCCCATTCCAGCCCCCGATTCGCCCGATAACTACCAGATTATTCGAATCTACCACAGAGTATATAACGGGACGTATCATTGTAAGAATAATCAAAAATGTCCCTGGATTTCTGCACACGGGTAGCGAGGAAGGCGAGACGGTTCGGGTACGAAAAGAAGGTTGCCTGCCGCATCGCGAAGTTCTGTTACCTCGCCATGACCTTTACGTGCGGGCTTTTTGGGCTTCTTGAGAGAATAAACGCACCGATCTACCTGATCACCGAATCCGGGATAATGCATACTGCGGGCACCCGGGCCGGTACCGTATCGCCCGCCTTTTCTCCAATACGTCGATGACCGCCGGTTCGGGCATTGGTGGTACGTAGCCGCATAACAGCAGGTGCAATAAACCGTTTCTGCGTACCGCTTTGATTCACGGGATGAAGGTTCCGGCATAAGGGCCGGGGCTGTCGATCCCTTCTCCCGGGCCGGCATGATGGCTTGTTTGGACGAGCGGACGCGCTTGTCCCCGTATCGCTGTTGAGACTATCAGAAATGAAAAAGGAAGTAAGTGAATATGGAGATTTCAGAAACAAACGGACAGGACGTGAACGCACCGGGCACGATTGCATCCGGTGCCTCGTACAGCAACCGGATTAACCCCTGCACCGTGGCGCCGGCGGTCTGCCCGGTCTCAGGCGAGATACTGATAACCGGGGATGCAGGAGGTGTATCGCCAGCCCCCATAAGGAGACCCTCGCACTGCTCGCCATACGTATACGAAGCCCTGCGCCGGTTGCAGGACCACGGTTACGCACCCTACCGGCTCACCGGGAATGCAGAGCTCCCCGACGCCATCATCGCCACCAAAGACCGCACCACGCTCATGATCTCCGTAGTGCGTTCACGGAGACAGGTACCGGACGGCCGCACCCTCCGGGAACTCTTCCCCGGCAGGGTGGACCGGGCCCGGGACCTGGTAACAACATCGCCGCACCGGATCATGATCTGGGTTTCCTCTCCCATCATCGGGTGGAGGTATTACCGGGCGGACATCGGAGGTATCTCCTACGACTGGGATTTGGCAAAAGAGATGGACAGGTAAACCCCCTTTTTTACCGGGCGCCGGCGGTTTTCATGAGGGATTTTAACAAAAAATGATTTCAGGATCCTACAAAGAGCGTATCGTATAATCCCTTAAAATGCAGGTCGCCGGTCATGACCCTCCCGTTAGCCCGCAGGGCGGTCGCAAGGATAATGGCATCTGCCGTCCCGCCGGGAAACCCGTCGTTTCGTAACCGGCCGGCAGCAGCCGCAATCTCCTGATCGACGTTCACGACCTCTCCCCACGGTATTGATCAGCTGGAGCATCTCCTCCACGAGTTTTTGAGGATACCCATTGTATTTCCGGATAATCTCGGTGATCGTGATCGCGGACGTCAGCAATGCAACGTCTTCCCGGCTCTCGATAACCTCCCTGATGGCCGGGATCCGATCCCCGGAAATACTCGATCCAGACCCAGGTATCAATGACCAGGTACTCGATGGGAATCATCCTCCTCCCGCTCAAAGGGCGTCATCTCGGGGGTGCACCCGAACAGGGACTTAACCGAGGTCTTCCGGGTATTGATCAGGAACTTTATCACATCGTCATACGTGCTCATATTATTGGATTCCTTGAAGGGCGTTGAGCTCCTCCTTGGTATCCACCATCAGCTGGATGGTGGTGGTCGCCGCTCTCTCCGTACCTGCGGACATACTCCGTGATTATGGCACTATAGCGTTATAACATTATCGTCCGAAACAGGGATTTTATTACTGATGAGGGGAGTTACCGAAGGATCCGCCGCGTCCTTCCCGGGAAAATCACTGGAAGGCACAGTAAAAACCCCATCGCACGGCAAGAATGCCAATCTTTTCTCCCTGTTCTGACCACCGATCACTGCCAGCGCGTCCCCAGCCGCCCGGAATGGCAAACCCGGACCCGTAACGCCACCGGATCTCTTCCCTTTTTTCATGACTATATCCCCCTAGTGCCTATGATAGTATGTCAACGGGCGCCCCGAGACAAAAAGAAAAAAGGAGATGAAAAAAATGGCAGACTTCACACAGAACACCAACGTGAAGAGTGCGGTCCGCAAACTTGCGGAACCCATCGAGGACATCAACGCGTTCAACGCGATTGTACAGTCCGTTATCCTGAACAACCCGTTCGGGTGTGTATCGTATATGAGCTCGGGCGCAAACCACCCGCCCGTAGAAAAGATCCGGGAAACCTACACGGCCAAGATCGTGTACCAGGACAACGATGCGAAGGTTGTCGGCAGGGGTGCAGACACCTACGACTCGATCACCGGTTTTAACGCCGGTATCACCGCAATCCTCGCAGACACCGCAAACACCACGGCCCACGGCGGCATACCGGCCCACAACTCGGACGGCGACAGCTACTCGGCGACCCTCAAATGCCACGACCCCAACGGGGAATTGTTCTTCGTGAACTTCTCCCGCCAGCAGGTCACCATCTCGTCCTACGAGGACGATGGCATAAAGGGCCGGATCGAGACCTGGGCGGACAGCGTACCGGCGCTGGCGTGAGACGGGGGGTCCCCATGGACACCACCCTCATCGTCACCGGTGCCTTCCTCGGCACCGGCCTCCTGGCCTATGTGATCGTCCCGGGCCTGCTCGTCATGTGGGACCGGGTTCTCGACCACATGGAAAAGTCCGAAGAAAAAACCCGGCAACCATAAAAAACGAAAAAACGGAGGGGGAGGGACTCTCTTTCGGGTCCCGGACGTTATTCTCCCGGCAGGCAGCAGGCCGTAGATAGAGCCGGGAGCCGGTGAAATCCCGCCAGCGTGCCAAAGACCCACGAAACAACAAAACCCGCAAAAAGGGATTCTTCGAAGGAAAAACCGGAAGGGCTCGTTTTAACCGGTATCGCGGACGAAACGTGGCGAACCGGTAAAAGAATAATGGTAAAAAAAAGAATATTCTAACAGGACGCCTTACAGGAGTTATAATCAGACGTGCATTGGCTCCGGCAGGAGTCTACATTGCTGCTACCCTTGCAGGAGGGCATACAGGCATAGTACACGGCATCGCAGGACGCGCTGCATGTTATCAGGCCGTTGGCCGGGGCCTGCAGGTTTTTCTGCTGAGGGAGATCAATTGCATAATAATGGACTCCGGCAATACCTGTCCCGGCAACCGATAAGCAGACCATGAAGAGCACTAAGCGGGCAAGGGCTGAATGAGAAGATTCTGACATCGGGGCAACCATCCGGATAATTGTGTATTTTTTTATGATGGGCAGAAAGCACATATAAACGATTGGTTTTTAAAAAACGATTTCATCCGGACCCGGGTCGGGAACCGGGTCGACAGCGTCGTCGCACTCGCGTAAGTACCGGAAAAACCGGCAGGCCAAAAAAAGAGCCGGATGAAAGTTTCTCTTTTTCAGGTACCCGGTCTTCATCTTACCCTTATTCTAAGAATGAACGGCCCTTCCCGCACTATCTAAGTACCGCAAGCATCGTGTTCTCCACCGGCACGAACCCCTCTTTCTCGTACACCGGCTTCCCGTCCGCACTCGCAAAGAGATACACCCGGCGGATCCCCGCAGATTTGCAGAACGTCGTTGCCGCCCGCACGATCCGGCCGGCATGCCCCTTGTGGCGCTCGTCCTTCTCGGTATAGATACTGTGGACAAACCCGATCCGGCATGAGGGATCGAACGGCACCGGCACGTAGGTCGCAATACTCACCGCTCCACCCGAAACCACACGATCGTCCTTTTTCACCACCCAGGCACGGCAGCTCCCGTTGCGGAACCCCACGCGGAGCTTCTCCCGGTACTGCTCTTCCATGGCCTGCATGCTCCCCGCCGGGGCAACAGCTCCCCGCTTCTCCCAGATCTCCTCAAACATCAGCCGGTGGAACCGGGCAAGCACCGGGATCTCCGCCCCGCCCGCCTCTGCAACCACCGGCCCGAAATCCTCTCCGGGTTTCACCGAATCGCCGGACATTCTTCTCCCTTAGATCATCTCCGCTCTGTCCGCAAAAAAACCTTCAGACCAACAAGATGAACGCCACCGTCGGGAACTTCCCGCCAGAACAAACCCGCTTGCCCCAAACGCAACCTGTTTTTCATTAAGGCAAGTCGGGATGAAGGGAAAATCCTAAACAAGACCCGGTTTAATAATTCGGGCTATAAATACCCCGATTTTCTGCAAATGATTTCGAAACCTTTTAATCAAGATCTCACTAATTTTACACTAACCACAAAGAGTTTTAACTCGATGTGCGTGGCATTGCATTTTGAATACTCTCGTGCATTCGCACGCAGGGAGGAGGCTAAATGGAACAAATAGTATTTGGCATAGGAATTACTGCATTGGCAGGAGCTCTTGCCACCGTAGCCGGTTCCGCGGAAGATACTGAATCCAACATCGGGTCCCAGGGTGACCCGAACTCACAGGTTCAGCTCGCACCGCAGATGGGTTTCGTGCACCGCATCTATAACAAGGCGGTCTCGGGCGAACCACCGGCATACGCACTCTGGTGTGCTCTTGGCGCAGGACTTGCATGGGCGTTTCTCGCCATGCACGTCAACGCAGTCCTCGCAATTGTCCTGGGCTCGTTGCTTGCCGTATTTGTTCAGGGAATCTATGCGACAACCGCATACCTGGGCAGAACGTCAAGTCTCGCGAAGTTCGGCCAGCCGGTCTACGTGGACATCTTAAAGTCCATGACCACCGTCGCCATGGCTCATGCTTTTGTAGCAGTTTTCTGTACTGTCACCATCTGTTACCTGATCAACGCCGCTCTGGGACATCCGTTCCCGCTGCCGCTGCTCGGGTTCATCTGGGGAATCGCACTCGGAGCTGCAGGGTCTGCCGTCGGCAACCCGTACTACGGCAAGGAACGCCAGTACCAGAACCAGAAGTTCGGTGCAGGTGTCCCAATCTCGGCATCGGGCAACATTGTCCGGTATGCTGAAGCCGGCGAACGCAACTCCTTAGACAACGGGTTCTTCACCGCAAAGTTCGGCGGACCCGCCTCAGGCCTCTGCTTTGGCCTCATCGTATTCCTTGAACTCTGGCGTACCATCCTCTTCGAACAGGTTGGCGCCGGCTGGGGTGCGATCATTGTCGGTATCTTAATTATTCTCATCTTCACTATCATCGACAGGTACATGGAAGTCTGGGCACGCAAGAACTACGGCCCGTACACTGCCCCTGTAAAGGAGGCAGCACCATGACCGCAGTCGCAGCAAAGCCCCAGACCGGGGCAATCTTCAACCCGACCGCCATGGTCGTCGGTATTGTCCTGCTTCTCATCCTTCTCGGGATTGGCTACTATGTCTCGCCCACGCTCGGCCTTGCGGCCCTGATCGGCATTGTCATCGGCGGCGTCCTGATCGGGTTCGGTGTCCACTTCGTGCCGGTCGGCGGCGCTCCCGCTGCAATGGGCCAGGCACCCGGTATCGCAACCGGTGTCGCCATGCTCGCAGCAGGTGCAGGCCTTGCCGGTCTCTTCGGCGGCGCCTGGGCAGCAGACCAGGGACTTCTCATCGCAGTGATCACCGGCGGTATCGGCGGCGGTCTGATGATGGCCATCACCTGTATGATGGTGAACTTCGCCTACATCTTCGGCATGGGTATCCCTGCAGCATCAGGCAAGGTATTAAAGGACCCGATCACCGGGGACAGCCAGCCTGAATACAAGTCTCAGGGAACAGAAGGCCACGGCCTGCCGTTCATCTCGTTTGTCGGCGGTGTCATCGGAGGTATCCTTGGCGGTGCCGGCGGTACGCTCATCTACATTGAGCTCCTCGACCTCTACAAGACAGCACTCCCCACCGTCATGAACGCATCCGCGGCACAGGTCCTTCCGATCGCAGTTGCCATGGCTGGCATGTTCGCTATCGGTATGTTCCTCGTGAACGCAGTGCTTACGGCGTACAACATTACGGGAACCATCGAGGGTCCGCACGACCCCAAGTTCAAGAGGTGGCCCCGGTCGGTCGTCGCATCGGCGGTCGCATCGGCGCTCTGCGGTCTCGTGGCGATCCTGATCGTGGTGATCTGAGGTGTTGAAATGACCGTAAAAGTTGAAGTAATCGAAGGAGGCGTCCCGCACCAGAAGATTATGATCGCCGGCATCATCGCCACGATCCTGTGCCTGTACCTCTCTTATCTCAATGTGTACACCAACACCGCGTACTTCTCGTTCTTCGGCGGCCTCGCCGTCGTTGCAGCCCTCATCTGGGGCAGCCACACCATCAAGGTGCTGTGCAGCTACGGTATCGGTACCGGTGTCCCGTCCGCGGGTATGATCGCATTCGGTTCCGGTGTCATTGCAATGCTCCTTGCAACCAAGTTCGGCATTGCAGCACCCATCGTTGCACTCATCCTTGCAGCCATAATCGGTCTCGTCCTCGGGTACCTCTCAAACGAGGTTCTCAACATGAAGATCCCGGCCATGATCCAGTCCCTTACCGAACTGTCAATCGTCGGCTCGCTCACGCTCATGGGCTTTGCCGTCCTCATCACCGGAAGCTTCACGTTCGACGCGCTCACCACCGGCTCGGTCACGCTCTTTGGCCTGATCTCCATGCCCAGCTACCAGGTCTCCTTCATTGGCGGCGGCCTTGTTGCAGTAGCGTTCCTGCTCGGTGCAATGGCAGTCCAGCACCCGTTCAACGCGTGCCTGGGCCCCGGCTGGAAACAGGACCGGATGCTCATGCTCACCGCTGAGTGCGGGTTCCTGTCGATGATCGTTGCGGCAGTCATGTCGTATGCACTCGTCAGCGTACTGGCAGCCACCATCTCGCTCCTGATTGCACTCATCGGCTGGGTATACACCTACTGTCAGTACATCGAGCTCTCGAAGCGCGACGCAGCAGCCTGGCTCGACGCAAAACCGATTCCTGATGTGGAGGGACACTAATCATGGCATATGTTCTTGTTCTTCCGGAATTCGGCCTTGTTTCCGACCCGATGGTCGGCACGGTCACGACCGCAGGAGAATCGCTCTCCCCGGTACTTGACAAGGTAGCCGTCCTCGAAGCATCCACTGACGATCTCGTCAACATGCTCTCCGGCGAAGGGAACTACGTTGCATCCTTCCCCGGGCGTGAAAAGACGCTCGCAGTCGGCGGCAGCATCAATGCGTTCTGGTACGGGCTTGCAATCGGATTACTCCTTGCAGGAGTCATTGCATTCCAGCTGATCAAGGTGAGCTAAAATGGCAGACAAGAAATCACCGGCAAGCGGCTGGCCGCTCATCAAGGGCGACTACCACTCCGGAGATGCAAACAGCCCCGTTGCTGTTATTACCATGGGCTCTCACCTCGACGAACAGGGTATCTGCGATGCAGGCGCCGCCATGTGCGGTTCCTGTAAGACCGAGAACCTCGGTCTCGAAAAGGTCATCGCCAACTACATCGCCAACCCTAACATCAGGTTCGTGCTCCTCTGTGGTACCGAAGTCAAGGGCCACCTTTCCGCACAGTCTTTGATTGCCCTTCACAAGAACGGTGTCAAGGACGGCAGGATTGTCGGCGCTGAAGGTGCTATCCCCTTCATTGAGAACCTCAATGACGCGGCTATCAAGCGCTTCCAGGAACAGGTTTCCATTGTCAACATTATGGAGACCGAGGACCTCTCCGCCATCAAGGCCAAGATCGATGAACTCAAGGCCAAGGATCCCGGCGCATTTGCCGCCGACGCCCTGGTCGTTGAAGTCAAAGAAGAGGCTGGCGGCAGCGGAGAAGAGGCTGGCGGCGAAGTACGCCCGCTCTCCGGCGAGATGGCACTTGTCACCGCACGCATCAAGGTCATCGAAAAGATGGTAACCGACATCGGGTACCGCGACAGGTTTGCCGCGGGTGTCTATGCAGGGAAGATCGAGGGCTTAATGATCGGCCTGATTGTCTCGTTTGCCCTGCTCGGATTCATGTGGATGGGGTGAAGTGAGATGGCAGAAGAACAAAAAGCTGCAGGACCCGTCAGGATGGTTGCGATCGACAGCATGGTCGAGAACATCCGTTACAAGTCTCAGATCCTGGCCCGTACAAACAAGCTCGACTCGGCTGCAACCACAAACGGCCTTGTCGCATTTGTTGCCGGGCTGCTGATTGCACTGATTCTGATCGTGGTACCGGCGTTACTGATTTAAGAGGTGAAGAGATATGGCAGACAAAAAATCACCCGCAAATGGCTGGCCGCTCATCAAGGGCGACTACCACTCCGGAGATGCTAACAGCCCCGTTGCTGTTATCACCATGGGCTCTCACCTCGACGAACAGGGTATCTGCGATGCAGGCGCCGCCATGTGCGGTTCCTGTAAGACCGAGAACCTCGGTCTCGAAAAGGTCATCGCCAACTACATCGCCAACCCCAACATCAGGTTCGTGCTTCTCTGTGGTACCGAAGTCAAGGGCCACCTTTCCGCACAGTCTTTGATCGCCCTTCACAAGAACGGTGTCAAGGACGGCAGGATTGTCGGCGCTGAAGGTGCTATCCCCTTCATTGAGAACCTCAATGACGCGGCTATCAAGCGCTTCCAGGAACAGGTTTCCATCGTCAACATCATGGAGACCGAGGACCTGAACGCCATCAAGGCCAAGATAAGCGAACTCAAGGCCAAGGATCCCGGCGCGTTTGCTGCGGACGCCATGGTCGTCGAAGTCAAAGAGGCGGCCGGCGGAGCTGAAGTCGCTGCTGCGGGAGCAAACCCCCAGTTCCTCGAAATCGAAAAGCGTCTCGACAAGATCGAGAAGCGTCTCGAATTCGTGGATGCAGAAGTGGCACAGCGTGTTGGGAGAAAGATCGGGCGCGACATCGGCATACTGTACGGCCTCATGGCAGGCGTAATCGTATTTATTATGCTGCTGTTCATGCTCTCGAAATTGATGGCATTGGTGTAATGGAGGTGTAAATAACATGTTCAAGTTTGAAAAAGAACAGAGTGTCTGGGATTTCAACGGCACCAAGATCGGTGGACAGCCCGGTGAATACCCGACCGTATTGGGTGCTTCAATCTTCTACAACAAGCACGAGTGCGTGCTTGACGACAAGACCGGGAAGATTGACAAGGCAAAAGCAGAAGCACTCTGGAACCGCTGTCAGGTACTCTCTGACATGACCGGTGTTCCGCATTTCATCCAGATTATTGCGGAATACGGAGAAGCCTTCGAGAGCTACTTCTCGTGGTTCGATTCCATCGACAACAAGACTGCGTTTTTGATGGACTCGTCGGCCCCCAAGGCACTCGCTCACGCCTGCAAGTACGTGACCGAGGTCGGCCTTGCAAACCGTGCGATCTACAACTCGATCAACGGTTCGATCCCGCCCGAGAACATCGAGGCATTAAAGAACAGCGACGTCGATGCAGCTATCGTTCTCGCGTTCAACCCCGGTGACCCGTCCGTTGCCGGCCGTGAGAAAGTGCTCACCGAAGGCGGTGTTGCAGGACAGACCAAGGGTATGCTCGCAATCGCAGAAGAGTGCGGTATCAAGCGCCCGATTCTCGACACTGCAGCAACCCCGCTCGGCCTTGGCTCCGGTGGTTCCTACCGTGAGATCCTCGCCTGCAAAGCTATCCACGGGTACCCGACCGGTGGTGCATACCACAACATGACGGTCTCCTGGACCTGGCTCAAGCGCTGGAAGGGCACCAAGAAAACACCCTCACAGCAGGCTGCAGGATACGAGGGCAAGGACGCCCTGCTCGAACAGATGTCCCACCACTACCTTGGCGGTATGGAAGGCATCAAGCAGGCTGCCTGGTCCGCACCCGATATCGGCTGCAACATGATTGCAAGCACGCTCGGTGCCGACCTCATCATGTACGGACCTATCGAGAACGTCGAAGCAATGATCACCGCACAGGCCTACACGGATATTACCGTCCTTGAGGCAACCCGCCAGCTTGGCGTCGAGTGCAAATCGGAAAGCCACCCGATTTTCAAACTTATCTAAATCTATTTTTTTCGTGTTTTTGGTTTTTAAAAAAGAGAAAAACCTCACCGGGTTCCTGCCCGGTTCTGCTAATAGATCCTGATAGGTTATACGCCCATGACACGGCAGCGGCTCTCGTTTGCCTCTGCGGTCCGGCCCAGGCGGTCGAGGACTTCGGCGCGGTTCTTCCAGGCAAACGAGTTGATCGGGTTGAAGCCGACGGCCTGGTCGAACGCGGCAAGCGCCTCGGTGTTCCTGCCGAGGTTCATGAGCGCAATCCCCTTGGAGACCAGCGCACGGATATTGTTCGCACCGTCTTTGAGGATCCGGTCGAAACATGCAAGGGCGTCTTCGTATTTCCCGAGGGCGTTTAAGGCATACCCCTTGTTTGCAAGGGCGGGAAGGTAGTCGGGATCGAGAGCAAGGGCACGTTCGAAACAGGTGATTGCCTCGGCAAACCGGCCGGTCTTGCGCAGGGTATAGCCTTTCTCGTACCAGGTCGTCATGAGGTGGGGGTTCTTTTCCAGGGCCTTGTCGTAACAGGCAATAGCATCTTCATGCCGGCCGAGCATGTAATAGACCTCCCCCTTTTGTTCGAGCGCCGAGGTATTGTCCGGATCGGCGGCAAGGATCCGGTCGTATTCTGCAATCGCATCGGTATACCGTCCCACCCGGGCAAGGTGACGTGCTGTTTCAAGCAGTGCGGAGGTGTCCATATCCTATCATAGAGTGATACGCACGCGATCTGATAAATTGCCCGGCCGGGAAAATGGGTGGCAGAGAAAAAATGGCAGTTTATGGGGTTACCGACGCTGGGCCGGACGGCAGATCAGGATTCCTGCCACGACAAGGACCGCAATGACCGGAAGGATACCCGGCAGCGGTGCAGGGGTTGCCGAAGAAGTACGGCTCGTTGTCAGCGGGTTTGTCGGTGAGATTAGGGCTGTCGGCTCGGCGGCCGGGGTCGTGGGAACCGTGGGGGCCGAGACTATGGCCGACGGCAGCGGCGTTGCAATCGTTTCCGTTTCTATCGAGCTGTGCAGTTCGGGATTCAGCGTATACGACACGCTGGAACTTCCGGTGCGGGAACTGTCGTCCTTGAGGTACACGGAGAGAGTCTTGTACGAATCGCTGCCCCCGAGATGCGAATAGTCCACGGGCTCCATGGTCACATAGACGAGGTAGGTCCCCGGGTCGATATCGTTCCAGATCCGTGAGGTATCCCATTTCATCGACCACTGCTGGTGGCTGTCAAGATCGACAATGGTGAAGTGTCCCTGGTCGGCACGCTGGCCGGTATCGGTGAGGGTCACCCCGTTTGTCGGGAGGCCCGGGCCGGTCATGAAAAGGTAGACCTGGCTGCCGCCGCCATAGGAGTAGCCGTGCAGATCGATCACATCGCCAAGGTAACCGGTATAAGTATTCATCAGCGGCAAGCGCCCCGGGCAGGAGCATGGCGGCGATAAAAAGGACCGCCACGATCAGAACCGGCCGGACCAGGGATGAAGATACGCGATATCTGATGCTCATGACTGAAATTAAACTGCCGGGGGGTATATTTATTTCGGGACGATACCGACGATTGTTTTTAGGAAAACGGCTGTCGGAATAGCAATGAAGGATGGAAAAACAGGATGCTGGTTTGAGAAGGTACGGGATTAGTAGAGGCGGTAGATGTAAAACCCGTCCTGCAGGTGCTCGGCCTGGTCGTAATCGGCGAGCAGGTTTTTGCGGTTGCCAAGGGCAAGCATCCGCTGCCGGAGCGGCTCGATGCCGCAGGTATGGTAGATCAGTTTTTTTATCTCCTCGTTTGCCTGCCGGATCTCCTTGGTCTTGAGCTTTCCCAGCAGGTCGGCGGGATATGCGTTGATATCGAAATAGGCAAAGAGGGTCTCTAAGGAGATCAGCCAGAGCTTGTCCTGCACGGCAGTTCTCCGCCGCTTTCGTGGCCTCTTCATCGGTAAGGACAAGGTATGCCTCATCGTTGCCGTGGAAAAACGCCTTGAAGCCGTACAGGTGGCCGTTGGAAACTCTGAGCCGGGTCTTGTCCACACCGAGGAACCGGGCAAGCGCCTCGCGTTTCTGCAGCATTGCCGGATCCGGACTCTTGTGCATTACTCTCCCCCGTTACGGTAAAAAAACGGATCGAACCAGATACATCCGTATATATGCACATTCAGCATGGACGTGTATCGTATTAAGGCACGCCCTTTTCACCGGCAAAGGCCGGCCGGAAAAAAGCAACACGGGGTGGTTAACCGGTGTACAGCGGTTCGAACCCCTGCTTGAGCACCTTCCCGAAACGGACGGAGATTTTGGGATCCTGTGCGCAGACCGGGCAGGTATAATCGTCCGGGAGGTCTTCGAACTTTGTCCCGGGTTTTATCCCCCGGTGGGGTTCGCCGCGCTGCTCGTCATACACGTACCCGCAGACCGAACAGATATATTTCGTCGGGGCCCATTCGTCAAAGCCCCATTTCCCGATCCTCCCTTTTCCCTGGTACCCGCAGACCGGGCAGACATAATCATCAGGCAGGTCCTCAAAGGGCGTTCCCTCCGGGATGCCGTGCTGCGGTTCTCCCCGCAGGGGCGAGTAGACGTACCCGCAGAGCCGGCAGCGGTACCGTTTGAGCTTGTAGACCGGGACCTTCTTTGCCGCTTTTTTTGTAACGGGCCGTTTCTTCGGAGCGCCTTTCCCTGAAGCGGCAGTCCGTGGTCTTCTTTGTTCCAATCGCACTCTTTGCCGTTGTCACCGGCTTTTTTGCCGGACGCACCCGGGGTTTCCCTGCTTTCTTTTTTGACGTGGCAGCTTGTAGATCCAGCCATACCTGATACCCTCCCTTTTCTGCCGGGCACGTTCCCGGACCGGTTTCCATGCCCGGGGAAATAACCCGCTATAACGGAGGATGGCCGCTCCCGGGTAATATATATTATGAATGATACATATCTGCGCCAAAACAGTAACCTGCCGGTTTATTCGTCCGGACTGCGCATGATCAGAAAGAAACGGTATGGCTGCGGACCTCGTATCCAGTATCATCTATGCCTTTGCGGCGCTCTTTGTGATCCTCGACCCGATCCTCTCGGTCCCGCTCTTTGCGAGCATGACCAAAGGACAGTCGTCAAAGGAGATCCACAAGCAGGCGTTCATCGCTGTCGCGGTGGCCGGGATCCTGATGTATATCTTCCTGGTCTTCAATACCGCCATCTTCAGCATCCTGGGACTCACGCTCTCGACGTTCCAGATTGCCGGCGGTATCCTGCTCTTTTTACTCGGTATGGAGATGGCGCTCGGGATCGACATCTCCCGGTCCAAGGATGCGACGCCGACAGCAGCCGGCGTTGTGATAGGCACCCCGATCCTCTGCGGGCCGGGCGCGATTACGACCGTGATGCTCCTTTCAAAAGACTACGGCATCCTCGTCCCGTTCATTGCGATCACGCTCTGTCTCGCAGTGACCTGGATCATCCTCTATTACTCGGCCGCCATCCAGAACATTCTCGGGACCGTGATCACGGATATCATGGGGAGGGTGCTCGGGATGCTCGTCGCGGCAATCGCGGTAAAGATCATCTTCTCCGGGATTATCGGGACGCTCGGGCTCCCGATCACCATCTAAAATAAGAAATTTTTTTGGATTTACCATCTGGTTTTAGCGTTTGATCGAGAAGACCTCGACCATGTGGTGGGGGTGGTACCGGAGCTTTGCCTCGCGGAGGCCGGCAACCCCGAGGTCGCTCTCGCGGTTGATGTACTCGACCTCGCCGGCAAGGTGGGTCGCGGTTTCAGCATTTATCGCCTTATAGATCCCCTCGCAGTCCGGCAGCCCTTTCTCGAAATGTATCAGTGCCGTGTCTGCGTTCAGGCGCTCGAAAAGGGAGAGGGCAGCAATTTTTTCCTCGACCCGGATCAAAAGACCCCGCAGGGGCAGTTCGGTGAAGTGTTCGATCGCAAAAAAGACTGCCTCTTTCTCGTGGGCGAGCACGAGATCGTTCTCGCAGCCCTTCCACTCGCACCATTTCACTAAAAACTCCAGGACTTCTTCCCGGTTGGCCGCGGTGACCGGTTCTACCGTATGCCGGCAGTTCCTGCGGAACTTGTGGATCTGGCTGCGGATCTTGACATAGTTCTTGCCCGGGAGTTCCGCAAGGTCGAGAGCCCGGTAAACATACTCGAAGTGGTCACGGTCCGGGACGATTTTTACGGTGGGATCCAGGTCGCGGATCCACTGCGCGGTGGCCGGGTCCAGAAGGACCATCGGGGTATCGTCGCCGTACTCCTGTGCAAAGCGGAGAAGATCTTTCATAAGAGCGGGATCGCGGGGGCCGATCGGCGGGCGGAACCGGGTGATGCCCTCGATCGTACTTGCAAGGATCACGTTCCCGTTCACGTACGCATACCGGTACTGGGCGAAGTGGTTCCAGCAGACCATAGTTCGTGAAGGTATTGTCGCTGTGGGACTGGGGGTACTTCGCGTAGTGAGCCTCGAAAAACGCCCGGTCTGCAAGGGTCACCGGTCGGAAATTTTCCTGCTTGAGCATCATGGTTCACCCCGGTAGATCAGGGGGACGTGCCCTTCCATGGGGGAAAATCCGAGCGCTGTATAGAACTGAGAGGAACCGGGCTCGGCAACGAGCGCGATCCACGAGATCCCGGCCGCGCGGCACGCACCAAGGAGCGCTTCGAGCAGGCCCGGTCCCCACGTTCCGGCTCCGGTACTCCGGGAGCACGACGAGGTCCTGGATATAGGCATCCGAGACGCCGTCCGAGATGACGCGTCCCATCCCCACCGCCCGGCCGCTCTCTTCCTCCACGGCAACGGCAAAGGCAAAACTGCCCCGGATAAGCCCGGGGATCTCGGCCGGATCGTACTCGTCCTTCCACCAGCCGCCGGCCCGGTAGAGCAAAACGATCTCCTGCGGATCCCAGGAATGCACAAGAGGCGATGCGGACGCTGCTCACAAAAAACCTCCGTCACTGGTAAAATGAAACGAAAAAGAGTGAATATCTTTTGGTTGCCGGGGGAAAGGACTGGCTGCTGGCATTTCCGGCCCGGTCATGCACTTTGCGGCTCCTTTAACCGGGAGATTGCCGTATCGACAATCGCCCCGAGATCGTTGATACCCCAGTTTTTGGAGTTCAGGATGATATGGTAGATCGAAAGATCCCCGATATCGATGTTGTAATACTGGTGGTACCTGACCGCCTCGCAGTGCTCGCGTTCGAGCGTGATCTTCTTTGCCGTTTCGAGATCGGCGATCTGGTCGCGGAAGACAATGCGTTCGAGCCGGCACTCGATGGGGGCAAAGAGCCAGATCTTGAGATCGGCCTTTTCCACCATCCACCCCGAGAGCCGGCCCTCGACTACGATATTGTCCTTTTGCTCCGCGATCTCTTTTTGCCGCGCATCGATCATCTTGTCGTATGCCGGGTCCTGCTCTGCCAGCCTGCCGAACTCGGCAAGTTCCATATTGTGCTCTTTTGCACACTGGCGGAAGACTTCGCCGGCGGAGATCATCGTGAAATTGTGGCGCTCTGCAAGGTACCGTGAGAGCGAAGTCGTCCCGCTGCCGGGAAGCCCGCTCACGGTGATCCGCATCAGATTCCCCCGATGTTGAGGGCCTTTCTGATCACCTGGCTTATCGTGATCGAACAGAGCATGTACCATACGATCCATGCCGGCAGGATCCAGAACATCGGGGCAGTCAGGCTGATCGCCCCTGCCTGGTAGGGCAGGGTGATCGTTGCATCGGGGATCTGGCTGAGCCGGTACAGGAGCCAGAAGAAGATGGGGACCGTGAGGATGAGGATATATGCCATTGGCTTGAACTGCTGCTGGGAGAGTTCGAGCTGCTCCTTCATCATCCGGTCTTTCTTTGCGTCCATCTTCTTGATCTTCTTTTCATCCTTGGAAAGCAGGGCTTCACGGTACTCCTTCTGGAACCCTTTCATCCTCTCCTGCACATCGTTCATCCGCTCGTAATCGATCGTGTATTTCTGGATGATGGATGAGTACAGGCCGGTCGCTGCCGAAAGGATCACAATCAGGATGAAAAACGGTATGCCAAAGGTCTCGACAAGCGGTGCAAAGACCGAGTCAAGGGCTTTTCCCACGCCGACCCGCAGCCACTCGATACTGTACGAGATCATCATCGCGAACATGAAGAGAAGCGCGACGTATAACCCGTACTTGTCCCAGAATTTGCCAAAATCCATGACGTCACCCTTTCGTTATTAGGAAAAATTTAGCGGAGAACATCGGCCATCTCTGCCGCCGCAAGGTCGAGCAGGTGGTCGGGATTGGTGATGATCTTGATGGTGCACCCGGTCATCATCGCGTATGCCGCGGCGATCGACCGGTTGAACTCCTGGTGTTCTGCAATGGCGCGGGCGCCTTCCTTGTCGCGGGTAACGCGTATCGTCGGTCAGGCGCCGCATGAGGATCTGGTCGTTATCGGTTTCAACAAGGACGATAATATCGGGCATGATCTCGCGGAGCACCCATTCCGGGAGCCCGGCAAGATAGCCTTTGGGGGTTTTTACCGATGCGTGCGTATCGATCATGACGTTCCCCGGGATCTTTGCGATCGCCTGGGCGGCCCGCTGCTGGAGCCTCTTCTGGTCGGCACGGTCGAGCGTGCGCATCTGGTCGCGGTCCTGCACGAGCCCTTCGCTTTTGGCGACCTCAAACATGAAGGTACCAAAATTGATGGGCTGGTAGTCCACCCCTTCGCTTTTTAACTTCTGTAATGCCTCGTTGATGACCGTGGTCTTGCCGACACCCGGTACACCCGTGATGATGACCTTTTTTCCTGCCATTGCCTCTCACTTGCCTGCCAGCTACTCCTTGCCAAAGAATGTCCGCATGAACGGGTACATTTCCATGATCTGCTGGCTTGCTATCTCTTCATACAGCCGGTAGGTGATACTCACCGTCAGTAACAGCCCCGTACCGCTCACAGAGCCTATCACACCGAAGAGGTTTGCGACCACACTCAGGATACCGATGAACACACCGCCGATGATGGTGACACGGGGGATGTACCTGTCGAGGTACTTTTCCAGCACCTGCGGATTTCTCCGGTACCCGGGGATCGACATCCCGGAGAGCTGGATCTGCCGGGCGACATCCTTGGAATCGAGACCTGCGGTCTTGATCCAGAAGAGCGCGAAGATCGCACCCCCGACTACCATGAACGTGATATCGATGCCCATCCTTAAGAGAACTTCCCATGGCGCATGGCCGAGATCGGTCGTCCACCACATCCAGTCCGTTGGGCCGTTGATAGGCGCGAGGAAGTACATCAGGCCGTTCTGGGGGGTCTGGTCCTTGAAGGTACCGAGGATGGTGATGCCGACGTTCGAGAGGAACATCCCTATCATCTGGATGTTTGCCTGGAGCACACGCACGAGAATCATCGGCAGGACACTTGCATAGATCAGTTTTACCGGGAACCTGGCCCGGGCACCCCTGACCTGGGCATGGGCAAGCGGGATCTCGATACGGGTGGATTCCACGTAAACGATGACGAGGAAGATGATGATGGTCGTGGCAAACGCCAGGAGATCCTTGCCGAAGTACTGGATGAAATTGGCGCCGTCAAGCAGGACGGCAAACAGGCGCGGGAAGAACCCGACCGGGTAAGCATCGCTGACTGGGAGCCAGTTGACAAAACCATTCACCAGCGCCTGCGAGATACCAGCGATGATGAAGAGCCCGACACCGGAACCGATACCCCACTTGGTAACCACTTCATCCATAAAGACGACAAGAAGACCGCCGATACAGATCTGGATAAAGATCAAAAGCGAGACCAGGAAAAGGTTTCCGCCAAAGAATTGTGCTGCGATTGCCGGATCGGGCTTCATGAACCCGCCGATGAGGTTCGGGGCAGCCTCGATCACAATCATGACGATGATGAGGATCTTCTGGAGACCCATGTAGATGACCTGTCCGCGGGCCTCACTCGTATCGATATGAAGGATATCGGCACCTTTTAAGAGCTGGAGCACGATGGATGCCGTGACGATCGGGCCGATACCGAGGTGCATGATCGAGCCGCTCGCACCGGCGAGCAGGGCACGCCAGTACATGAACACATCCTGATGAACTGGACGCCAGCCCGAATACCGGGATATTCGTGAGCGCGAAATACAGAATTAAAATACCCAGTGTCCACATCAGCTTGTTTTTGAAGTGGACATGCCCCTCCGGGCTCTTGACTGCGGGCATCGCAGCAAGAATGGGTTCCATTCGATCCAGCAGGTCTCCCATTATTTCACCAAAAAATTACTTTCTTAGTGGATCAGGCAACCTGCGCCTTTCCACCAGTCTTCTCGATTTTTGCCTTGGCCTGCTCGGAGAATGCCGCTGCGGTGATAGAGAGTTTCTTTGTCACCCGGCCGCTGCCCAGAATCTTTTCGATCCCGAGATCGGCAGCGTTGATGACAATGGTGTCTCCTTCCTGTTTGGCGATTCCCTGCGCGAGAAGCGAAGGTACGATCTGATCGATAATCCCGACATCCATTGCGGAAACGGTTACGGCAGGGTTATGGAAGAACCCGTTCTTTCCAAAGACCGGGCCTCCCATCTCCATGTACCACTTGACGAAGTGGTGAGCGTTGATGCCTGCGCGGCCCCTTCCGCCGCGGTTGCCTGCACCCCGGCGGTTCTTGTGGGTTCCGCCGCCGCATGTCCGCGTTCCGCGGTATTTTGAACGTTTGTTGGTTGGCATCTCTTCACCTCATCTTATAGAGGAGAGTATTGATCTCCTGACCATAATAGCCAAGCGCTCCACCCTGGACATGCGTGCGCTTCGTGGTCTTGTATCCCTTCCTGGGCGGGTGAAGCCGGAGAACCGGCTTGAGGCCCGGAATGTCGCGCAGACGGGACTCGCCTTTTGCGAGTGCCTGGGCGAACTCGACGATACCGGTGTAGGTCGAGTTGGACTTGACGTACTCGTCGGTTAAGGGTTCATCGCCGATAACACGGCCACGGGTAGAGAGCAGGGTCTCTAAGGTCGCTGCGTCCACTTCTCCGTAGGCAACGTAATCCTTGACCTTGCGGATCATCCCGAGGTACTCGGGGGTGTCCGGGACAAGCACGCAGTGGTTGATGTGGTGCAGACGGAGCATCTTTAACGTGTCTTTGATGTCCTTGCGCGTGTTGACCACGCCGCGGACCTGCACGACTGCGTACATCTTACTCCGACCTCCCTGACCGGATCATGTTGGTTTCTTTTAATGCGTTGAACGTTGCCTTGGCGAAGTTAATCGTCGTGCGGGTCTGTCCGCGCGCAAACGTCCATGCATCCTTGATCCCGGCGAGTTCGAGCACTTTCTTGCTGATATCACCGGTGACAAGTCCGATACCCTGCGGGGCGGGCTTGAGAGTTACCCGGACACTGCCGGCAGTTCCCTCGACTTCCCTTGGGATGGAGTGCATAACGTTGCACCCGCATTCCCAGCTGCCGCACCCGCGGCGCACCTTGATCAGGTTCATCTTGGCTTTTGTGATCGCTTTCTTGATCGCGTCGCCAACCTGGACGTCCTTGCCCTGGCCAAAGCCGATGTACCCGTTCCGGTTGCCGACAATAACGACGGCACGGAACTGGACACGGCGGCCCGAGTCGGTCATCCTCTGCATCATGGCGATGTCGAGAACCTCGTCTTCGAGGTCCGGGAGGAACATGTCCACGATCTCGGGTTCCTTGATCGGCCGGCCGCTCTCGAGGACCTGATCAATGCTCTTGATCTCCCCTGATGCGACCTGCTTGCCAAGACCGGTGACCGGGCGCCATTCTGCCTTTTCGTATGCCATTTACACCAGCTCCTTCTTTATGGCGGCTGCCACCTGCTCGACATTCTTGACGATATCGCCGGCGTTCTTATTGTAGGCTGCGATGTGCTCGCCCTTGAGCCGGTCTTCCGACGGGACAATCTCCTCGCCGTACGGGATCTCGAGGCCTGCGTCTACGGCACCTTTCAGCGCTGCAAAGACCCGTGCCCCGGGGGTTGCCCGGTTAAGTCCGATATCGAGGATTGCGCGTTCCTGCCCGGCCTTCTTTGCCTTTGCGGCAAAGAGCATGCCCGTAAGGTATGCTGCGGGGGTGTTCGCGGTCGCTCCCTTGTACCCGTATTTTTCAAGTTCGGCAGAGTTTGCCGCAACAAGTGTCTTGTCCCCGTCCATCTCTGCGATGACCAGCTGCACGATGATGTGCCGGTTGGTCCTTCGCACGACCATGCGGGGTGCATCGCCGACTACCAGGCGAGTTCGCTGGTAATAGTCGGTCCTGCCTTCCCTCCGCCGGCGGAAGGCAACCAGATACCGTGATCCGTTCGCCATGTTACTTCATCCTCCCGGCGATGATTTCCATCTGGGCTTTCATGTGTGCGACGCTCCGGAACTGTCCGCCTGCTGCCTTGCGGTAGAGCACGCGGTAGAGGTGGGCATCAATTGTCTTTTCTTCGCGGAGTGCCACAAGGGCCTTCCTGATGGCGCGGATCTTCTGGATCCATGCCTGCTTGCTCGGAGTCCGTGCACCCTGTGCACCCTTCCGCTTCCCGGCGCCCTTGCGGTGGCCGTATGCCCGCTGTGCAGGTGCGCACGCGTGCCCGGCCGCGGCTGACGCCTTTTTTCTGGTGCGCCTTGATAACGCCGTCAGTGATGAGGCCGCGGAGGTCCTCGCGCGAGATGGCGTTCTCGATGTCGGAGAGACGCTCGGGGTCGAACCAGACGCGGTTGACACCGCATCTCATGATCGATGCTGCAAGGCGTTTCTGGCCGGATACATCAGTCATTCTTCTTCACCCCGGAGGACTTCTTCTTTGCACCGGTCTTGTCGGCCGGCTTCTTTTCGGGAACCGCTTTCTTTGCAGGGGATTTTGCCGCTTCCTTTGCCTTGGGCTTTGCTGCGGCCTTCTCCTCTTTCTTTACCGGCTCCTTTGCGGCAGGTTTTGCAGACTTGGAAGCTGCCTTGGCTGCCGGTTTCTTCTCTTCGGCGCTCTTCTTTCTGGCACCTTCTGCCTTGGCTGCGCCTTTCTTTGCCGGAGCCTCTTTCCTGGCTTCCTTGGTCTCCTTCTTCTCCTTTGCCGCTTCTTTTTTCTCTTCGGCAGGTTCCTCTTTTTTCACCGGTTCCTTGATGACCCTGGTATTGAGGATCTTAAAGCCAGCCTTTGCTGCCTTTTCCTGAAGGGCCTTGCGCTTGCGCCCGCCGACGCCGGCTGATATCCGGATCGCCTGGGTCTTTGCATCGAGGTTCTCGAGATCTTTTTCCGAGAAGACCATCACTTCAAAGAACCCGCTGGGGTGCATGCCGCGCACTGCAACCGGGCTTCCGTATCCCGGCTTGGGCAGTGCTCCTTTTGCCTTTCTCTGCTTCCGCTGTTTGTTGTGCAGCCCGCGGGGCTTTCTCCATGAATCGGAGAGCTGTGGTTTTGTACCAAACCCGTCGCGCTTGAAGACAGCGCTCTTCTCGGTGCGCACACGGATCAGTCGCTTGGTTTCCGTTGTCATTGTTGCTTTCAGCCCCTGTTAACCATATATATACCGTCCTGGAAAACCCGCGGGTCCCGGTAACGGATATGGGTTGCGTGTTCGATGTTTGCCGCAGTGTTGCCGACCAGTTCGCGGTCGATGCCGGTCAGGATGACCTCATCGTTTGCGATCTTGGCGGTTACGCCATCGGCGATATCTGCGTACCGCGCCTTCTTCTCGCCAAGGAAATTGGCGATCTCAAGGCGCTTTCCCTGCAGCTTGAGCTGGATCGGGAAGTGGCTGTAGACCACTTTCATGCGGTATTCGAATCCATCGGATACGCCGCGGCACATGTTCTTTGCATGCGCTTCGAAGGTTCCCACCATTGCGGTGATTGCCTTCCGGTCCGACTCGGTCGAAATGTGGATCTCCTTGTCGTCGCAGGTTACGGTTACCTGGGGGAACCGGACACTGCGCATCAGCTGGCCCTTGGGCCCTGTCACAGAGAGCTGCGTTCCCTCGAGCTTGACTTTCACGCCCGCAGGGATCTTGACTTTGCGTATTGTTGCCATAATTCGCATCTCCCTCTAGTAGACATACCCGAGCAGTTCGCCGCCGATGCCTTCCTGACGTGCCTGCACGTGCGACATAACGCCGTGGGAAGTCGAAAGGATCATAAGCCCGAAGTTCTTGCCGGGCAGGTACTGCTTCTCCCAGAATTCCATTTCAGCCAGCTGGACCGAGAAACGCGGGCAGATCGCACCGCATTTGTTGATCTTGCCGGTGAGGTGCACCTTGAGCTGGCCGCCGCGGCCGTCTTCGATGAACTCGAAGCCGGAAATGTAACCGGCATCCTGCATAATGCGCAGCATTGAGCCGAGGAGCTTGCTTGCGGGTTCGATGGTAACCTCGGACTTGCCGGTGTCGCCTGCGTTCTTTAACGCACTCATCCCGTCTGCGATGGTGTTTAATCGTGTCATCTTGCAGTCACTCCTTTAGTTCATCTTCTTAAAGCCCATCTTCTGTGCCCACTCACGGAAGCACTGACGGCAGAACATGATGTGGTACCGGCGGACAAGTCCCTGCTTGCGCCCGCACATCTTGCACTCGTTTGCACCGCGACCGTAGACTTTCTTCCTTTCGCCACCCATTTAGCGCACCTCCGCTGAGTATTCCTTCTTGAGGAACGCGATTGCATCCTCTTTTTTCACGCGCTGATTCTCGGGCAGTTTCTTCTGCTGCATTTTCCTGCGGGTGATCCTGATACCGTTCCTCTCCAGCACGACGTTGACGTCCATCCCGAAGATACCGATCTGCGGATCGTAGGACATGCCGGGGAAGTCCGTGTGTTCCTCGATACCAAACGAGAAGTTCCCGCTCTTGTCGAACTGACTCTCAAAAACCGTCTTGTTGACGATGTTTAAGGCAGTCTTGAGGAAATCCTCGGCCGGCTGGCCGCGGAGCGTGACCTTGCACCCGATAGGGGCGCCCTTCCTGATGGAGAACGCCGGCTGCGTCATCTTTGCGATGGTGCGGATCGGGGTCTGCTTGGTGATCGTCTTCATGATGTTCTCGGCCTTGACGAGCTTTTCACCGCTCTCACCGACACCCATGTGGACGACGACCTTGTCGATGTGGATTTCGCGCATTGCGGTCACTGCTCAAGCCCCCAGCTGGCCTTTGAAACGGTCTCTTTTCCGACCATGTATATATAGGGCGTGATCGTGTCGAAACGCTCTTTGGTCTTCTCGTCTTCGAGGATGACCTTGTTCGGGACGCTGCCCGGGGTCTTGATAATCTCGATGATACGGGCTACCTTGCCGGAGTGCCGGCCGCCGATGATGGTCGCCATGTTGCCTGCCGCGAACGGGTAGTGCTCGAGGATCTTGAAGCGGTCCTCGGGTTTGAGCGAGATGACGATCGAATCGTTGGACTTGTAGGTATTGTCGGCAATGATGTTTGCGCCGTATCTAAGGTTGAGCTGTACCTTGCCGCCGGGAACAACCGTCTTGTTCTCGATCTTGCAGAGCCTCATCTGGGCTGCTTCTGCATCGATCTCAACGGTCTTGTGCCGGCCCTTGAGGTCACGGAGCACCCGGAAGTACTTGCCGACCCGCGGGAGGGCGATGACATCGAAGATGCCGATGCCCATCTTGGGGTCACGACACGGCTTGCCGTTGATGACGACATCCTTCTGCTTGAGGATCTGCTTGACTTCCTTCATGGTGCGGGCAAGGCCCTGCTGGTCACGAAGCCAGACTGCGACCGGCATCGCGTTTGCATTGTGCGGGCCGGGCGAGGTCTTTGCCACGAATGTCGTGGTCTTCTTCGTGATGTGCCAGGAGTCAGGCGCGTTAAGCCTCTTTAAATGATCTGACATTACTCCTTACCCCCGAGTTTTTCAGCGCGGCGCTTGTCGTCGAGCTTGAGCTTGGTGATTTCCACTTTAGATGCATCGATCGGACGCGGGACTTCGGTGCCGTCGACCTTGGTCGAGGTAACACCGTGGACGAGGAGTTTCGAGCTGCCGGTGTCGACACCGTCAACAACCCCTTCTTCGCCAACATGGTCGCCGCGGGTGATCTTCACCGTGTCTCCCTTGATAACGCGCAGGGTCTTTTTCGTGTATTTCTCCTTGAGCGCGTCCGAGAGGGGTGCGTTGAGGAACTTCGACCGCATGTGTGCGGGTGCATCGTACCGCGCCTTTCTCTGCTTGCGCGGCTGTGAACTTGCTACTCTTACCATATGCCTTGCACCTCACACAATGATCGTTGCCATGGAGCCGAGCTTCGGGTAACGTTCTGCCACTTCACGGGCAACCGGTCCCTTGATCTCTGTTCCCTTGGGTTCGTTCTTTTCATCCACAACGACAACGGCGTTGTCATCGAAAGAAACCCGGAGCCCGTTGGGGCGGCGCATTTCCTTCTTTGCGCGGATGACAACAGCCCGGACGAGCTTCTTTCTCATGTCGGGCGTTCCCTTTTTCACGGTCACGGTCGCGATATCGCCAAGGCCCATCTTGGGCTGGCGCCGGCGGACACCGTGGTATCCGAAGACCGAGACGATTTGGACGACCCGTGCACCGGTGTTGTCGGCACAGGTGAGCTTGGTTCCGGTCGCAAGCGCTCTCGGCGTCTTGGACTGCTTTGCCTTCATGGCTGCTCAACCTCGACAACAACGTACGTCGTGCTCTTCGAGAGCGGTCTGCATTCAGCAATCTTCACGAGATCCCCTACTTTCGCCTGAATGCAGGGGGGGTTGTGGGCGTGGATCTTGGAGATGCGCTTCTCGTACCGGTTATACTTCCGGACGTAGTGCAGGTAATCCCGGGCGACCACGACCGTTCCCATCATCTTGTCGCTCACGACCTTACCGGTGATCACCTGGCCGCGCACCGGTAAAGTGCCGTGGAACGGACAATTAACATCCTTGCACTCCTCTTTTGGAGGCTGGACGTTCAATCCAATGTTTTGTGCCATTATGGTATCCTCTTGATGTGTTATGCTCGCTTGAGCCTCTTTTCAGGTGCCAGAATTAGTGCGGACCCATGTATCTCAACAAGGCTGTTGTCGGGCAGGCGGGACCGGAATATGCTCCCGTTTTTCGGGACCTTTTTTATTCCGGTCTCTGTCTGCAGGACAACGAGGTTCCTTGTCTCATCGATGATACGTCCGCTCATTCCTCCCTGTGAGGGGTTGCTGGCTCCTGCTACCAGAACGTCAAGGCCGATAAGCTCGTGCCGTGCGACGTTCTGGCAGGAGATCATACGCGGCTCCTGCGGTTCTTCTCGGTCATCAGGCGGGCAATGGTACGGCGGAGTTCACGGATGTGGCCGGGGTTCTCTGTTGCACCACCGGCGCTGACCTTGCCATAATGCTGGACAAGTTCCATCTGGAGTTTTCCCATTTGTTCCTGCAGTTCGACATCCGTGAGCTGCTGGACATCGTGTGCTCTCAGGATTGCCATTTACTGCACCCCTTCTTCGATATCGTCGGGAAGTGCCGGCTCTTCTGTGTCAGCGGCTTCGGCCGGGGCGTCTGCCTTCTGGGCTGCCGGGCTCTTCTTTACCTGCTCGATCACCGCAAAGTGGTCGGGCATCTTTGCATCCGCGGGCACAATCTTGACCTGGACACCGATAACGCCGAGTTTCTTGATAGCAATCGCGTAGCCTTTCTCAACAATCGTGTTGCTTGGCTCACCGCAGTGCTTGATGTAGCCCTCGGTGAACTTCTGGGTTCGTGCACGGGCACCGGTCAGCTTGCCGGCAATCACGACTTCACAACCCAGCGCACCGGACTCCATGACCCGGCGCATGATGCTGGAACCTGCCTTACGGAAGTACCAGCCGCGTTCGAGCGCGTTTGCAAGCCGTTCAGCCATGATCTGGGCGTTGAAGCTGGGGTTCTGGACCTGCTGAACCTCGATCTGCGGGGACTCGACCCCGTAGTTCTGGGCCAGGTCCTGGGTCAGCTGGTGGACAAGTTTGCCACCCTTGCCGATCACAATCCCCGGCTTTTCCGCAAAGATCGTAACCTGTGTGCCAAGGGGTGTGCGGGCAATATCCATGCCGCCGTAGCCGGCGCGCTTGAGTTCCTTAGTCAGGTACTTCTCGACGCGGGCCTTCCTTACGCCTTCAGCAATGAATTTTCGTTCGACTGCCATCTTTACGCCACCTCGCGTACGACAATCTCGATGTTCACGGTCTCCCTGACCTTGGCAGACGCCCGTCCCATTGCACGGGGGAAATATGCTTTCTGGGCGCGGCCGCGGTTTGCCGAAGCATGGATGATCTCCAGGTTCTCGGTGTCGAGACCGGAGTATTCCGCGTTCTTCTTGATTGATTCAAGGATCCGGATGTAAGCCTTTGAGGCCTTGACCGGGTAGCGTCCTGCATCCCAGTTACCGGGCAGGCCACGCTTGTGGGACACATTCCGGTTGAAGTGCCGGAACGGGAGTGCCTTCTTGAGCGCAACGACATCGGCAAGGTACTTGAGCGCATCGTTGACGCGCTGGTGCCGGATGAAGTCGGCGATCTCGATCGAGTGCTTGGGAGAGATGGAAAGCTCGTTTGCTTTGCCACGGGCGATGTTGTCGCCCTCAACCTTCTTAGAGTATGCAATGCGTGCCATATCCATCACTTCAGCGGTACATACTTGCTGCCCCTCGTTGCACCGATACCGGCGGAACCGTGGGTGACCTTCTTTCTCGTGAGTGCGAATTCCCCGAGGTAGTGGAAGACTGACTCGGGCTGGAACTCGACTTTCACGAACTCCTTGCCGTTGTAGATCTCGATGCTCTTTCCGATCATTTCGGGCATCACGATCATTTCACGCAGGTGGGTCCGGACCTTCTCGTCCCCTCCCCGGATCTTCTCAAGGAGCGTTTCTTCACCGCGGTTGAGGCCGCGGTTGAATTTCCGGCGTGCGCGGGCTGGCATCAGCGGGATGAGTTCGCTTAAGCCCATTGCCTTGAGCTCGTCGATCTTATGCCCGCGGTAGGTGAACTCTTCGCGCCGTCTGGGCATTCTCTTCTGGGTTTTCTTTGGTGCTGCCATCTAAAGCTCACTTCCTGCTTCTGCCTGTCTGGCGTGCTGCTACATGACCGACCGTACGGCCTGGAGACGTACCCCGGGCAATGGTCTTCGGGCGTCCCGGGTGCTGGTGTCCACCGCCACCGAACGGGTGGTCGATGACGTTCATTGCTACACCACGGACACGCGGCCAGTTCGACGCAGTGTTCTTCATCTTGTGCGACTTGTTACCGGCCTTCACAAACGGTTTTTCCACACGGCCGCCACCGGCGACAATCCCGATGGTTGCACGGCAGCGCTGCATTGAACCACTTGGTCTTGCCGCTGGGCATCCGCACACCGACGCGGTCGCCGATCTTATCGACAACGACTGCCTGGACCCCGGTCGAGCGGACAAACTTGCCAGCCGTCGTTGGGGCGAGACTCGATGTTGCAGATGTAGGAATCCTGTCGGGATACTCTGGAGCGGGAGCGTGTTCCCGTTCTTTACCTCGACATCGGTTCCCCAGGAAACGACTTCGCCGATACCGACACCCTCAGTGACCAGCATGTAGACCTTTGAGCTGTCCTCAAGCTGGACACGGGCAATCGGGGCGTTTCCGTGCCGGATCGTGTTCGATATCGATGATCGTGCCGGTGATAGTCTTGGAGCCATCGCCAACGTGCTTTAACTCTGCCTTGTACCGGTGGGATGGGGCGCGATAGGTCGGGCCTCCCCTGCCACGGTTCTGAGTAGTAATTCGATGTCCCATGTTCCCCACCTTACATGATGCCAAGCCGGCTCAGGATTTCCTCGGCGGCTTTCTCGTTCTCGAAGCTCACGACGGCTTTCTTCTCGCCATGCATGGTCATGATCGTGCGGACCTGCTTGACCTTCTGGTCGAATGCCTTCTCGATGTCACGCTTGATGTCCTGCTTGGTTGCCTTCCGGTCAACGAGGAACTGGATCTTGTTCTCGTTTTCCAGGGAAACCATGGCCTTTTCTGTGACAAACGGGTGCTTTAGGGTAGACATTTACCTTCCCTCCAGACGGGTAACCGCACTCTCAGTCCAGACCGTCAGGCGTCCTGCCTGCATGCCCGGGGCGAGGTGTTCGACATTGAGCTGGTCGACGGTGACGACATCCACACCGGCAAGGTTGCGTGCGGCGCGGAACTCGGGACCGGAGGTGACAATGAGTAGGCTCTTTCTCTGCCTGTACCGGCGGACCGCGGAGCTTGCCCCGGCCTGCGCGGACCTTCCTGCTGTCCTTTGCCTTCTCGATGTCGGCATAGACATCCTGCGCTCGTCAGTGCAGAGATAACGTCCTGCGTGCGGGCGAGGGTCTCGAACTTGTCCTCGAAGATGCACGGAACTGCGCCTTCAAAGATATGTCCCCTGCTGTTGAGAAGCTCCGGAACGATGCTTGCTGCAACCGCAGACCGGAATGCCTTCTGTTTCTCCTTTGCGTTGATCTCTTTCACGAGCACCTTTGCGGTCATCGGCGGGTGGGCTTCACGTCCGCCTTTTGCCTGCGGGACTTTTGCTGCACGGGAACCGTTCTTGAGACGGGGAACGTGCGATGCACCGCGGCCGCTTCCCCAGCCGACTGCTGACGAGCAGATGCCGGCATACGGGTATGAGCCGTGCGGCTGCCTGCGGGTGCTCTGGAGTGCAAGGACTGCCTTCTTGATCAGATCGGGGCGGTACTCTTCGGAGAACATGACCGGGAGCTCGATCTCCTTTGCCACTCCTCCATCAATCTTCTTGACCTGCGCTTTCATCTCTGATCACCCCTGCTTGCTCTGGACGCTCACGAACTGGATCGCGGGCGACCGTACCGTGTGTTCTCCCTGGCGGATTGCCGGGCGAATGCGGATCAGTCTCTTTGCCGGGCCGGGAACCGAACCCTTGACGATGACATACCCGTTTCTGAGGACACCGTAGTTGAGGAAACCTCCTGCCGGGGTAATCTCCGCACCGTTCTCGCCAATCTTTAATATGCGCTTGTTGAATTCCGTGCGCTGCTGGTATCCCATCTGGCCGCTCTGCGGAACTTCCCAGCGGATGTGGTGGGGATTCCATGGACCGAGCGTACCGACGTGGCGCTCCTTGCCGCCAACAGAGTGTTTTCTCTTACGGAGGGTAACGCCCCAGCGCTTGACCGGCCCTTGTGTTCCCTTACCGATGGTAATTGCAGTGATATCGGCGTACTGGCCGATCTGCATAACACTGCTGAGCTGGACATCTTTTCCAAGGAGCCCGAGCGCGAACTCGTACTGCTTTGCAACATCTCCCCCGGCAACCTTGATCTCCATGAGATCGGGCACCTTTTTGGGGACGCCGCTGATGGTGGCAGGCTGGGTATATGCAAGCGCGTAAATCTCAACAACGGTACCTGCGGCAACCGCGTCGGCAAGTTTCTTCTTTGCTGCACTGCTGTCGTAGTTCTTCGGGACCGTTATACGGCGGGCAAGCTGGTTGTCCAGCGGTTCTGCCCAGAGTTCTGTGAATGCATGCTTGCCGTAGGTGTCCTGCGAGTAGGCCCGTACTGCGGCAATCTTCATGGTCGGGACCTCGATAACGGTCACCGGCACCATGATCTCCTTGCCTTCAGTCGGGCTGTCCTTGTGGTCATCCACCATGAGAACATGCGTCATCCCCACTTTATAGCCGGCAAAGCCAAGCAGTGCCGGTGCGCCGGTGTGCTGGGGCCATGCTTTGTATTTGGGTATGGGGCTCTGTGCACGCTTCCGTGGGCTGAATGCCAGCGAGCCTCGGCGTGGTCTGTTTATCTTTGGCATGTGTCAATCAATCCTTTTCATTCGTGTTTTTTTTCGAAATTTTGCGTGACACGAACTTTTCAAAGATGATTCCGAGACTGAAGTGATATCACGTGCCTGTCTTGGTAAGCCAACACGCGACCGCCATGAGGGAAAACTACCGGAACCGGTAATTGTCCCTTTGTCGGTACACCGTTATATCTGGGACGAGACATTTGTGTGCCTCAGTTCCCGGATATTTTCGGTATTGCTTTTTTCGCGAAAGAAGACCCTGACATTGACGCATCCCCAGGGTATTCCGGGGAACAGGCTCGTTTTTTTATGAAAACGTCCACCCATGCGTCACGGTCAGATCCCACTTTGTCAGCCCGTTGTGACGGATCACAACTCCTTCTCGGGATCCCCCGCATATTTCTGCGGGGGTCACCAATCGGGGAATATCCTTACGGCAGGATCGTACCTGTGTCGTTTCCGGTCCGGATCCCGGCCGCTGTATGCCACCCAGTGTAGGGGCGACTATACGAGGATACTCCCATATCGGCTTCCTTAAATATTGAACCAAAAAAGCATATATATCTATGCCCTTGCCACGGGGCACAAAACGCATTTCGGGATCCCGCACTATCGTGCCGGATCCTGCACAAGAATATTATCCGAAATAGATCTCGCCGTCATCGGTAATATAGATCTGCACGTCCTCGCAGATGCACCGGGCCTTGTACGACTGCGGGCGGGACTCGCGCAGCCGGTTGATGAGGGAAATCGTATCGTACTTCACTTTGATCTTTGCTTTCTCCGCTTCGGCAAAGATCATCCCCGGGACCTCAAAGAGATCGGTACCGGAGGGATGGTGCAAAGATGTGTTGCATCGAGAGTATACAAAAATTCCAGCGTCTCCTTTGCCCGCCGGATATTCTCCATGGCGGACTTTTCGATCGTGCAGACATTGGCCTTTGAGGTCTTGATGATGTCTGCGATCTGCTGCTGGGTCATCCCCTGTTTGCGGTACCGGAGCACTTCCCGCTGTCTGTCGGTGAGCAGACCATCTTTCATAATATCCATTCCACCCCCTTGATTTAAACACTTTTCGTTAACACTCCTTTTATGACCGGGTGTTCCCAGGCTGACCCGAGGATCCTTTCGTTCCCGACTTTGGACGAAAAGAAAATAAAAAAACATCCGGCCACGCACCGGGGGTCTAGGGTGATCCTGTCGGAAAGTACTGTACGGCAAAAAACCGATCTGCCGGCGGAAAAAATGATTTCAAAATGTTTATAAGAATACCGGGTCATAATAACGTGCTATAAAACAAATAGAGGTGAAATTTTCAATGGTTGTTAAAGTAGGCGTAGCCAAGTTAGGCAATATTGCAAGTGGTGTAATGGCAGAACTGCTCCTCGACGAGAGGGCAGACCGTGAGGACATGCAGACCTTCATGGCGACCAGCGGAACAAAACTCGAGCCGGCAGATGTCGACCGTGTCGTATCCAACCTGAAGGCATACAAGCCGGACTTCTGTATTGTCGTCTCCCCGAACGGTGTTCTTCCCGGCCCGACCGGTGCCCGCGAGCAGCTCGCGGCAGCAGGTATCCCGACGATTATCATTACCGATGATGTAACCACGAAGAAGGAGTGGGAAGGCGTCAAGGCCAGCAAGTTTGGGTACATCATCATGAAGGCAGACTCGATGATCGGTGCACGCCGCGAGTTCCTCGACCCCGTCGAGATGGCCGACTACAACGGTAACCTCGTCAAAGTTCTGGCAATGACCGGTGCATTCCGCAAACTTCAGGTCGCACTCGACAAAGTCATCGACCAGGTCAAGGCTGGAAAGAGCGGCGAGGCAATCGAGCTCCCCAAGATCATCATGACAACTGACAAGGCTGTTGATGGCGAATTTACCAACCCCTACGCGCTCGCAAAGGCACGCGCCGCCCACGAGATTGCCATGGCAGTTGCAGGCCAGAATGTCAAGGGCTGCTTCATGACCAAGGAATGGGAGAAGTACATCCCGATCGTTGCAAGCGCTCACGAAATGATGAGGCATGCTGCACAGCTCTGTGACGAGGCACGCGAGCTCGAGAAGGCAGGAGACTGCATCCTGCGCCAGGCCCACAAGAAGGATGGTATGCTCGTCCGCAAGACCAAACTCGTTGCAAAATTTGACTAAATCAATCTTTTTTTTTTTATTTTTTAAGAATAATGGATTGGTGCCTTGTCCAAGAGAAGGCTCCGATCGCACCGGGAGAACTTTGGCGGAAAACCGCATAGGCAGGATGACGGAAAATTTCCTTCACGAGGGCAAGACTACGGTAATTCCTCACTTCGGTAATACCGACCCAGTTCCTCAGGAAGAGTCAGGATGATCGGCTCCATGTGGAGACGCTCCATGAATGCCGTATCGCTCGTTGAGAGGGGATTCGGGTTAATTCGGGAGATGAGCGAACAAAATGCCGAGAACTCCCCGTCTTTCTTCCCGGCACAATAGATTGCCATATTGAACGCCTGCGTCCCGAGTTTCCGGTAGAGCGAGATGACTTTTACTATCCCCTCGGCAAGAGTATCGGTATAACTCTCCAGCTCGTCCAGCCGTACGCAGGGAAGGACCCCCCGAACCTCGCGTTCCCCTATCGGCACCGCATGCGCAGACCAAGGGATCTCGTCACCAAAGAGATACCGGTCCGATGACCGGTCCTGCTCCTTATGGCATCCCAGTACGATCCACCGGTTTTTTCCCGAAAGAGCATTCCTGCGGAAAGGTATCGCTCAACGAGCCACGAGGGACGGGTATCGCAGATTCCCTGCATATGGGGATGGACGATGCTCGCCCCGGCAGAAGGCAGGTAGTTCCAGTTGATCGAGGGATATCCCTCAAACCGGAGGAGCGATGCGATCTGGCCGCGGAGCGCATCGGCGATCTGCTGCCGGGAAAATTCAGGTACCGCATGCGCCCGGGTGATCACCGTCACAGTATGCCATGCCGCAAAAGGAAACATGTTGGGAAACGTGATGCTTTCCCCGACAAGGATGCGCTTCCCGTCGGGAAAGACCGGGGTGATGGAAAAGACATTCTGTTCGCAGAACGGACAATTTGCCGGTTCATCGGGAAGCACCAGGGGCTGGTCGATATGGCGCTTGACCCGCTCGGGACTGATCCGGCACCGTAATCCGGTATAATGCTCCTCCCGGTACTGCAGGATACCGCGCCCGGTGTTAACATCGACTGAACTGAACATATCCCTACAGGAATAGAAGATCCGTCAGGCAGATAGACGTTTGCACAGGGTATCATTTCCCGTACATTATTCAGGGACGGGACTTACTTCGGAACTTTAAAAAAGAAAAAATTTGTTTGTCTGCCTTTGCCCTTTTTAAGGGCAGTTATCGGCGGTAATTGGAGCAGATTCACGGATCTGCTTATACGACATACTTGCCGAGCAGGCGGATAGATGTGGTCATGTCGGGACCGAGTGGTGAACCGAAGATGATCTGGGTGACGCCGGCCTTGGTGAAGGTCTTCGCACTTTGCCTTGACCATTTCAGGGAGTACCTGCAATGGTGAATGCATCGATCTCCTTGTCTCCCGACGAGCTCTCCGACCGACTTGAAGTCGAACTTGCCGAGTGCTGCCTTGATCTTCGCAACATTGTCGAGGTCGAGACCGTGGCGGGTGAGCAGCTCGGGCGGGGAGCCTGCAGCGATGAATGCGGCAACGATCTTTGCTGCGTTGCGGGCCTTCTTTTCGCTCTTGTCGATGGACATGGCGGTATATGCACCGATATCGAAGTTCTTCTTCCCGACAGATTCCGTTGCCTTCTTGATGATCGGGAATAGCTACGTGGAAGTCCTTGGGGTTGGATGCGTTGATCAGTGCACCGTCACCGATCTTCCCGGCGAGCTCGAGGACCTTGGGGCCCTGTGCGCCGATGTAGATCGGAACACCCTTCTTCTTGTCAGGGGAGGGTGACACCGGTCAGCTTTGCACCATCGTAGTCGAAGTACTTCAGGCCGGCCTTGCCAACCTGTTCGCCAGGCACAGAGCTTCCGGATCTGGATGACTGCCTCTTCGAGGTGGGCAACCGGCTTCTCGCCGTGGATTGCGATCTTCGGGAGGGTTGAAAGGTCACCGGGGCCGATACCGAGAGGTTGCACGGCCATCAGAGATCTCGTTCAAGGTACAGAAGAACGAGGCCATTGCGGCCGGGGTGTCGGTAAAGGAGTTCATGATGCCCGGGCCCATCTTGATTGTGGTGGTGGCCTGTGCAACAGCGGCGAGCACCGCATAGCAGTGCCTGTTGTTGTAGTGGTTTGTGATCCACGCAAAGTCAATATCCTTGGATTCAGCAAGTTTGCAGAAGTTGACAACCTGCTTTACATTGACATTTCCTGGTACGAATTCGATTCCGTATGTCAAGGCTTGTTCACCTCATGGAGTATTACCGTCCACGCATTTAAATAAATTATTATTTAATTCTGGGCTCCTGGAGCCCCTCCGCACGAATCGGGGGCTGATTTTTCGTTTTTGGGACGGGCAATACAAAAAAAACCGGCAAATCCGGGATAAACGCAGGAAGATTACCGGATTCAAACACTGATTTTTGGACTGCTGGTTTTTTTAAAAGACTGCGGAGAAAAACCTGTCAAAAATATTTTCCTTGAGGTGGTTTCGGTAC
>Ga0268359_10269_pt1 | contig 78567 bp, 92 predicted proteins | sample BioMet11_FD_194416 | JGI IMG/M metagenome (GOLD analysis project Ga0268359, IMG submission 194416) | Sewage microbial communities from Oakland, California, United States - Biofuel 11 (PacBio Assembly) | ecosystem: Engineered > Wastewater > Sewage > Unclassified | place: USA: California | collected...
GGGCACTCCACGACTGAAGCAATTTCCTTCAGCCGTCCAATATGCAGCTTTGGCTTTTTGTGTATAATGACCATGCGCAGTTCCAATCCCATTGCTAAGGCATCCACCCCTGTTCTTCAATAAACTGTTCCGCTCCTTCAACAGTAGTAAGAAGTTCATCCTCACTGTACGTTTCTTCGCTCCGCCAATACAGCCAACTTCTCCCTCAATTTCTCTCCGTAAGAGTTACATAATTCCTTGATTTTCCGTGTCATTGCTATATTTTGTTTTCAACGGATATTTAGATCCATCAAAACATAAACCGATGTAAAACCTAATTTCAATGCCATCTCTATTGTCTCCCACGTTGTTCCATGATCAAGATGGACAGCGACAGGGACCGATGCTTGCGTGCCGCAGCCAGCATCAACACCTAATACAGATAATGGTGAATATGCTAATCTGCTTTCCGCAATCTGTAGCAATAAAGGTGCCTGAAGTTCTTCTGCCGCTTTAACTGCCCCCATGGTCATTTCCATATTAGAAACATTAAAGGCTCCTATCGCATATGAATTATCTCGTATAGGAGAAAGGAGTTTGCTCATTTTCACAAGTGTCATATTCACTATCCTCTTCTCTAATAACATTATTCATCATACTATTCTTTTCTCTCTACAATGTCAAGCAGGAATATGATAATAATAATATAGCAAATAGAGTTCCACTACTATTTCTTCAAAACAACCGTTCCTGTATCGACAAACAAATCTCCAGACCGCTTTTTCATAATCAACAATTATGCTAAGCGTACACAACTAAAACAATTTTTAAGCACATCCGTGCATCAAAACCTTATCCGCCCATTAATGAAAGTAGTCGATTTACGATTTTTTTAAATAGTAGTTAAAGTAGTATTATTTAAACACATATATACGTGTTATATATATAAAACAATCACTAGTAATTTTTATAACATATAGTTTTAATGTTAAAATTTTAATATAAAGAAAGCACCTGTCCGATATGTATCGATACAGGTGCTTTTCCAAAGGTGGATGTATTATCTATCTATATGAAGGATGGAGGTTTCAGGGTTTACCTCTTTTACTCTCGCTAACTTTGACAGACGCTAAAAATGTAGTATACTGTAAAATTACTTGAGTATATAATAATAAATTTTTATTATCATTTTTAATATCGCATCATGCTTATTAAAATTATAAAGTACTATTTCTTCTTCTGCAATATATACACCTATATTTTCTTTAAAAAAATATAGTAGCACAAGCGAAGTAAATTCAAAAACATCCATTTTATCAAATGTATCGCTATTTTTTCAAGTGGCACTATAATAAGTACCACTTTTATTTTAGGCTTTTTGCATAACTTATTTCTATATGAATAGAGGAAAATAAAATGAATATATATATTTTTTACACCTTATTAAGTCAATTCATTTGGGGATTATTGCCCTTGTTTTGGCTGCTGCTTAATCAAATTTCCCCTTTATATACATTGGCAACACGAATTATTTGGTCTGCAGCCTTATGCTTTGTCTTAATTTTACAAAAAAAACTGCTGCCGGAACTAAAACATATATTAGTAGATAAAGCGCAATGGCCTTATATTATGGGTGCTTGTATTTTTATCACGTTAAATTGGGGAACGTTTATTTATGCCATTACGCAAGGCTTCATTTTACAAACTAGTCTGGCTTATTTTATGAATCCTATCGTAGTTATTCTCTTCGGTGCATGTTTATTTCATGAAAAGCTGGAATGGCTGCAACGTATTTCCATTATTTTGGCTGCTGCAGGTGTACTTGCTGCATTTTTTTTATATGGACAATTCCCATATCTAGCCCTTACCATTTGTTTTTCTTGGTCTTTTTACAGCATGATGAAAAAGAAAATACGTTTAGAAAGTCAAGTGTCCGTATTTATTGAATCCGTATCCATGGTACCTTTTTCCATTTTATTTATCATTTACAGTGAATATACAAACATTGGAGCATACGGAATACTGCATGGTTGGCAATGGATTCTTCTGCCTATGACCGGAATTGTTACAGCGGTTCCTATGATGCTTTTCACAACAGGTGTCAAAGGCACTCCCTTTACAGTTTCAGGTATATGCATGTATTTTTCTCCCAGTATGGCGCTAATCATTGGACTTTGTACCGGGGAAACATTAACAATACCGCTACTTATAACTTTTATCTGCACATGGATTGCCGTCGCCCTTTATCTACTCGGTTCATTTCATACAATGCACCGCTTGCGCAATAATGCAATAAAAAGAATCAAAACATATAAATAAAGAAGGAGTGCCGCATGCAGTGATTTTCACTGTTTCGACACTCCTTCTTTATTTATATTCCTATATGAGATTACGATTTAAACAATAAACCAGTGCATAAACAACATAGAAACACATGCATTAATACCACTGCTAACCATAAGCAACGGCCAATATTTTACCGGAACATCGGCAACTCCGAGAAGACGCCCCATATACTGCAATTGCGCTCCGATAAGGAAATAAGCAGGAGCCATAATCGTAATATGCACAGGATCCAACAATCCGTTCGCTGCCATACTGACAGTAAGTCCTACCGCAGCAGAACTGGAAAGCCACGTCGTAAGCAATACAGTTATAGCTTCTCCTGGAAGTCCGAAAACAGCCATGACCGGTCCGAATAAAGTACCTAATACTTTCATTACTCCAATAATATTTAATATTTCAGCAATTGTATACGCCATCAAAATATTAGGCATCAAATTGTTAACAGCAATTTTCCATCCCTTGCGGGCTCCTATAATAAAAATGTCAATAGGATTATTTGTTTCATTTGGTTGTTGTGTTGCATTTGCCATATTTATGCTTCCCCCTGTCCTGCGTCTTGTACTTTTTCATTTTGAAAATCTTTTTTATACACCGTATTTAACATAATTTGTACAAATTTTGCACCTGTAAATTTTAATACGAACATAACCACTAAGGGCAGCCATATGGGACATACTAAAAAAGCAAAATAAGCGGATCCAATAGTAAAATAATTACTGATAAGTCCTGCCCCGGAATACTGCCAAGCACTAATAATAATCAACTCTTTTTTTGTTATTAATTGGTCATCGTAAAGTCCCTTCGTCAATGCCGCTCCCGCATCTGTACTTTGCAAATCAGTAATGAGGGCCAGCCCGGTCAACCCCGGGATACCAAGGAACGGACGAAGCAGCGGAGTAAGTAAGCGATGAGCCGCTTTGATCGCACCATAATGAGAAAACACTTCTAAAAAACCTAATGCCAACATCACTCCCGGAGCAAGAGATATAGCAAATAAAAAACCTGCTCGGGCACCGGTACCTCCAGCACCCAGAAAATTATTTACCTCCGGCTTTTTCATGGTACCAAAAGCTCCTGACAACGTTGTAAAATCCATTGCACTTAACCATTTCAGGCCTTCCAGCTTCATGAAAACTCCAGAAAAAAATAATACAGCAACAAGTAACGCTATATACCCTTTGACACCAATATGCCCGAATTTCACGCCTTCAGCTCTGAGTTTTGCAGCTCTGGCCATTTTTTCTCCTGCAGCATTTACTTGTGGTTGCTGCTTTTCATTTGTCGAATTTTGAGTATCCACGTGTACTCCTCCTTTAGTTAAAAAGTATAATTATATATTTGACATGAATTAAAGTGTATATAATTATATAAATATAGTCAATAGTAATATCCTTATTTAAAGCTGTTCTTCATTATATAAGTTTAAGTATTTAACATTTTAATATTTGCATGATATAATTATAAATATTAAATTTTTTTGGGGGGAATTGCATGTCCAGAGTATTAGATTTATATAATTATTTACATACCATTCCTGAATTAGGAATGCAAGAAAGAAAAACATCTGCTTTTCTGGCTGACCAGCTGGAAAACGCCGGTTATATCGTTACACGCAATATAAACAATGCAACCGGTGTTATGGGAATATACGATACGGGAATAACCGGACCCACATTAGCATTGCGGGCCGACATGGATGCTTTAGGCCATATGATAAACGGGAGCTTATGTGCCCGCCACTCTTGTGGTCATGATGCCCATAGCTCCATGGTTTTAACTGCTGCCGAAAATCTAATGCAATCTCACGCCTTAAAAAAAGGAAAATTAAAGATCCTTTTTCAACCTGCTGAAGAATTAGGCACCGGAGCAATTTCTTTATTAGAAGGCGGTGCCCTTGATGATGTCGATATGGTATTAGGCCTTCACTTACGTCCCAAATCAGAAGTTCCGCTCGGGCAAGCTACACCGGCTATGTATCATGCTGCCAGCCAACGTTTAAAAGCTGTTGTGCATGGAACCCGTGCACACGGTGCCCGCCCTCATCTTGGCGTCAATGCCATTGAGGCTGCTTCATTAGCCATCATGTCAGTTGCCACTATTCGCATGGATCCCAACATATCCTACAGCATTAAACCTACACAATTTGACTGCAACTCAGGTGTAACAAACGCAATTCCAGACGAAGCAACTATTATTTGGGATGTTCGAGCTGAACAAAATGATATCATGACAAATCTTTTGACTAAGGCAAAACAGGCCATTGAAAATACCAGTCTTTCTATGGGTGCTGCGGCTGATGTCTCTTGGTATAACCTGGTACCTGCCGCCGTATATACCGATGATGCCATTGCTTTATATACAGAAGCAATTGAAGCTGTACTAGGCAAAAAAGGAATATGCGATCCCGGAAAGACAGCGGGCGGTGAAGATTTTCATAATTTTATTTTACAGAAACCACAGATTCATGCTGGTTATTTTGGACTTGGCTGTGATCTCGAACCGGGACTTCATCATCCTGATATGCATTTCAATACAACTGCACTTGCCACAGGTACAGCCATTCTTGAATATGCTGCAAAAAAATATTTAGGGTAAAGGAGTTTTTACTATGTCCAATGTATTGACACATTACAACTATTTGCATGCTATTCCCGAACCTGGATTGCAGGAATTTAAAACTGCCGCATATTTAGCAGCTAAGTTAGAAGCCGCCGGCTATGCAGTTACCCGCCATATCGGTGGTGCCACTGGAATAGTTGGCATATATGACAGCGGTCTCCCCGGACCTGTACTCGGCATACGCGCAGATATGGATGCCCTGACACATATTATAGAAGGGAAACCCGTACAGCGTCACACCTGTGGGCACGATGCCCATTGCGCAATGCTTCTTACCGCCGCAGAAGAAATTATAGCAGAAAACTCTATAAAAAAAGGAAAACTAAAAATTATTTTTCAGCCCGCTGAAGAAATCGGCGTTGGTGCTAAAATCATGCTGGGAGCAGGTGTCATCAATGATATTGATATTTTATTAGGAATGCATATACGTCCTATCCAAGAATGTCGCAGCGGTCAAATCATTGAAGCAATGTATTATTCCTCTTCCTGTACTATAAAAGCAGTCATCAAGGGGATTCCCGCTCACGGTGCCCGTCCTCATCTCGGAATCAATGCAATTGATGGCGCTATTGCCGCTATAACAGCAGTAAATGCAATACACATGAACCCCGTTGTCGCTTGCAGCGCCAAATGCACACGCTTTCTCTGCGATTCCGGTGTTACTAATGCCATTCCCGCACATGCCGCTATTACATTTGACATTCGGGCTCAATTTAATGATACGATGAAAGAACTCAAGGAAAAAGTAATTCGAGCTATTCACGCAGGCGCCGCTACGGTCGGAGCCACGGTCGAAAGTCTGGAAACTCCCACAGAATTACCGGCAGCTGAATTGGATCCTGAAATTACTAAAATACTAGGAGAAATCATAGTTGAATCCTTTGGTAAGGAAGCGCTGTGCCCGCCTTTTACTACGCCCGGGGGGGAAGATTTCTTCTGGTATACCTCTAAACTTCCCCCACTTGAAAGCTGGATTTACAGGTTTGGGGGTGGATGCAGAACCCGGACTTCATCATCCTGATATGCACTTTGATACATCAGCTCTAGAAAATGGCGTTATGATTCATAAGAAATCTATTATAAGATTTCTCAATGAATCATATACTATTTAAAACAAATTTCAGATCCCACTGTTATCAAAAATGCATGATGCAAGTTTTTTTTCTTTAATTTATATATTGGTATTATATATTTTGATTGAATTATGATATACTATGTATATTAATCTTAAACTAAGCCATATGTCTTAATTGGCGCATATAGTTTATATTCTATAATTATATACTTAAAAAGAAAGGTGGTTTTTTTAATGAAAGAAGTTGTAATCGTAAGTGCCTGCCGTACTGCAGTCGGTAAATACGGCGGAGCCTTCAAAGATGTTTCAGCTATTGATTTGGGTGCTGTTGTAATTGAAGAAGCCGTTAAACGTGCAGGAATTTCAAAAGATATTATTGATGAAGTTCTTATGGGCAACGTGTTGCAAGCTGGTTTAGGACAAAATCCAGCCCGCCAAGCCATGATCAAAGCCGGTCTTCCTGTAAAAGTTCCTGCATTAACAGTAAATAAAGTTTGCGGATCAGGACTGCGTACGGTATCTATGGCTGCACAGTTTATTAAGGCAGGTGATGCTGATTGCATCATAGCCGGCGGTATGGAAAACATGTCGGCTGCTCCCTATGCTATTCCTAAAGCTCGCTGGGGATACCGTATGGGAAACGGCCAACTCATTGATATTATGATCAAAGATGGCCTATGGGATGCTTTTAATGATTATCATATGGGTGTCACCGCTGAAAATGTTGCTAAACAATTTGATGTCAGCCGTGAAGCACAGGACGAATTAGGATTGCGCTCTCAGATTAGATCCTGCGAAGCCATAAAAAACGGTGATTTCAAGAGTCAAATTGTTCCGGTCGTCGTACACGGCAAAAAGGGTGATACTATTATTGACACTGATGAATTTCCGCGCGAAGGCTCTACCAAAGAAAATCTCGCCAAATTGAAACCTGCCTTTATTAAAGACGGCACAGTTACAGCTGGCAATGCTTCCGGCATTAATGATGGAGCCGCTGCATTTGTTATTATGTCTGCTGATAAAGCCGCTGAACTTGGCCTCAAACCATTAGCCAAAATTATAAGCTATGCTTCGGCTGGCGTTGATCCTGCCATTATGGGTACCGGCCCGGTTCCTTCTTCACGTAAGGCCCTTGAAAAAGCCGGTTTGAACATTACGGACATAGACCTCTTTGAATTAAATGAAGCTTTTGCTGCCCAAGCAGTATATTGCTGCCGTGAATTGGGAGTTGATATGAACAAAGTCAACATTCATGGCGGTGCTATTGCTATCGGACACCCAATCGGAGCTTCTGGTGCTCGTATTCTTACAACGTTGCTCTATGGACTACAGGAAGTCGATGGCAAATATGGCCTTGCTTCTCTTTGTATTGGTGGCGGCCAAGGTACTGCCTGCATCGTAGAACGTATCAAATAATTATTGATTTTAAGTTGCAAAAAACATGGATTTTTTAATCCATGTTTTTTTTTGGTGGTTTTATATTTTATTATGATATAATTTTCTTATGAAAAACGGTATTATCATTCTAATAATTTATTAAAATACTTTTTCAAGTAAAAGATAAATTAAAATAAAATTAAAATATTCTTTTTCTATTGCATTATTTTGTGAAAAAATGTACTATATTATTGTTAGATTGTGAAAAACAGAACGATAAAAATATATTTCATTATTCCTGTAATTTTACCTTTTTTTATATAAATATATACAATGGTTTTAAGCAGCAGATATACTCTACTAGCTAAAATATATCTCATTATTTCACATTCAGAAAGGGTGGTTTTCAAATGAAAGATGCTGTTATCGTAAGTGCTGTACGTACTGCTATTGGTAGCTTCAATGGTGCCTTCGCTGATGTTCCCGTAGTAAATCTTGGAGTTACTGCAATTAAGGGTGCTTTAGACCGTGCTCAGAATGTACCTCTCGACCAAATTGACGAAGTATTATTCGGTAATGTAATTCAGGCCGGTCAAGGACAAAATACAGCTCGTCAGGCTATGCTCCATGCCGGTATACCCCAGGAAGTTCCTGCTCTCACCGTAAATAAACTGTGTGGTTCCGGACTTCGTTGTATCTCCTTAGCTGCACAGCAGATCCAGTTAGGTGATGCAAATATCATCGTAGCCGGTGGTATGGAAAACATGAGCAACGCTCCTTATGCTATTGCTAAGGGACGCCGCGGATATCGCATGGGCAACGGAGTATTCGAAGACTTACTGCTTCGTGATGGCTTAACTTGCACGGAAAATAATTATCACATGGGTGTAACTGCCGAAAATATTGCCAAACGTTTCGGTATTTCACGGGAAGATCAAGATGCATTAGCACTCCGTTCTCAACAGCATGCTTATACTGCTCAACAGGATGGCACTTTTGCCCGTGAAATCGTTCCTTATATAGTTCACAAGAAAAAGGGCGATATCGTTGTTGATAAGGATGAATTTATTCGTCCGAACTGCACAGCCGCAGATCTTGCTAAATTGCGTCCTGCTTTCATCAAAGACGGTACGGTTACAGCTGGTAATGCTTCCGGTATCAATGATGGGGCTGCAGCTCTTGTTGTTATGTCCGCTGATAAAGCAAAAGAGTTAGGACTCAAACCATTAGCTAAAATTCTTAGCTGGGCTTCTGCCGGTGTTGAACCCGCTATCATGGGTACTGGTCCGGTTCCATCTTCGCGCAAAGCACTTGCTAAAATTGGCATGACTATTGACGATATGGATGTTATTGAATTAAATGAAGCTTTTGCAGCACAAGCTGTATATTGCTGCCGTGAATTAAAAGTAGATATGGATAAAACAAATATCTATGGCGGCGCTATTGCTTTGGGCCATCCAATTGGATGTTCTGGTGCGCGTATTATGGTTACCCTTCTTAATGGCTTACAAGCTCGTGACGGTGAATTTGGTTTAGCTGCTCTCTGCATCGGTGGCGGACAGGGTACTGCTTGCGTTATCCAACGTTTTAAAATAATCTATTTTCAGATAAATATAAAAAGCATGAATTCTTCGGAATTCATGCTTTTTATATTTATCTGAAATAATACCTTACTTCATTTTACGAAGTTCTATAATAAAAAATGTATATTTCTCAAATTTTATTATACCCCCGCTTTGTAATATTTCCATTTTTCAAACAACAACTATATAAATTATGCATAGTCATAAATTCATTTTTTTATTTTTTATAAATTTAACTATTTAATTTTATATATAAAAATGATAAAATAAATTGATTTTAAAATTTCAAAATATATAATTATTATATTTGTTTTAAAGAAAGAAGGACTGATAATGAAAACTGTATGCCGTAAAATGTCTGTTGTCCAGCTCACCTTTGTGACAGCTGCCAATATGCTTGGTGCCGGCATTATCATGCTGCCAACCAAACTCGCCCAGGTAGGAACTATTTCTATTATATCATGGGTTATTACTTCTCTAGGCTCTTTAGCCTTAGCTATGACGTTCGCCAGGTGTGGAATGTTTTCTACAAAACCCGGTGGAATGGGCGGTTATTCTGAATATGCATTTGGACGAATAGGACATTTTATGGCAAATTATTCCTATGCTGTTTCTATCGTTATTGCTAATGTAGCTATTGCCATATCAGCCGTAGGGTATGGCGCCGAATTTTTCAGTATAACACTAACTCCCCTGCAAACGTGCATCTATACAATATCTTTACTTTGGCTTGGTGCTATTTTAAACTTTAGTGGCACACGCCAATCAGGCACACGCAGTACTATAACTATTTGGGGCGCTATACTTCCCGTTTTAGGAATCAGCATTATTGGCTGGTATTGGTTTGATCCTTCTTTATGGATATCTGCCTGGAATCCTAATAATGTGCCTTTAAGCGATGCTATCGGTAACTCTATTGCACTGACATTATGGTCTTTCCTTGGACTAGAATCGGCCGCTGTTAATATGGATGCGGTGGAAAACCCGCAAAAAAATGTTCCTATCGCAACCTTTGTCAGTACTGTCGCTGTAGCCATTATTTATGTTGCCTCTACCAATGCCATATTTGGAATCGTTCCCAATGATATTATTTTAACTTCTAACGCACCTTTTGGCATAGCATTTTCCTATATGCTGGGCTCTGAAATCGGAAAAATTGTTATGGGTCTTATGGTCATTTCCTGCGCAGGCTCATTGCTTTCCTGGCAATTTACTTTAGCCAGAGTATTTAAGACTAGTGCAGAACGCGGATTATTTCCAAAGATATTTGCTAAAGTAACAAATGCTGATGCCCCGATCCAGGGAATGATTATAATTCTCCTTATGCAGATGTGTTTATCTCTTATGACTATGAGTCCTACTTTAGCTGCTCAATTTGAACTTTTAGCAAATTTAGCTGTTGTGACAAATATCATTCCTTATATTCTTTGCGCAGCATCACTTAAGTCCATACTAACAAAAAAACATATAAGCAATAAAAGCTGCAATAGAAACCTTGCCTATTTTTTGGCAAGCATATCAATCATATATTGTGTATACGCACTAACCACAACAGAGGAAGCGGCCTTTATCGGCGGCGTCATTGCAGCCGGAATAGGTATTGTCGGTTATGCTATTAAATTTAATCTGCATAAGCAGCCATTTCCTATAGAAGATCATATAAAATAAAAAACCAGTGAGTGTATTATACGACCTCAATGAATCCATAAAAAAAGAGCTGCGAATTATATTCTCAGCTCTTTTTTACCCTATTAAGTAAGGCGGGTAACTATCCATCCATATTGTCTCTAAATGCCAGCATCACTATATTACTTACAGCAACAGCTATGGTGATTACGATTCCTTCATACACAAAGGGGGAAAAAAATACCAACAAATTATTTTGCAATACAGGCATCAGCGTAAATATAATAGTCCCCATAATAGATGTCTTTGTATTAAAAACCATAATGTTGATAAATATCCAGACAAATCCCATCACGAAAATTCGAATAAAAGAAATGATATGCATCCGCAACGTCATAGGCGAATGCTTTTTGGATAAAAATAAAATGCAAAAGTTGCCAGAACAAAAACAGCAAAAAGGTATACCATACTGCTCATGATAATCGCTACGCCCATCAGAATTTGTCCAGACAAATCTGTAGTGGAAACAGCTGGAAATAAAAACATCCCCAACACCGAACAAGGTAACGGCAAACTATATAAAACAGGATCCAGAAATTCAGAATACCAAAAACTTCGTCTCCGTTCATGCCAATATGAAAAACAAATTAGCAAGAGCATATTGCAAACAAACCAAAAAAAACATCCAGATTGTATACAATACCAATCTTCCCACATATATTTTCCAAATAGAAAAAGCCATAACTCCATTCAAAATCCCTAAACCAATAAACAGTCCCACAAAACCGCCATATAAAATAAAGGGAATACGCACATATGGCGATTCCCCCTTTTTTTTCATTTGGTGATAACGAAATACAACAGGTACAAAAATAGAGAGCAATAAAAATAATAATACAGAAATAGTAACAAGTCCCATGCGGTCTGTAGAAAATGCACCAAAAGGAATAGGTATTATCCACAAAAACAGCCAAATGACATGTTCCATCTTACCGGCCAGCTTATTTCTCATGAAATCCTCCTGTTATAGCCATATCCATATATCGTAATTGCGTAAGGATAAACGCTCCCAACATAGTCATGCTAACTTCCACATACATAAAAATAATAAAAACAATATCACGCGCCAATGTCGGCCATTCCCAAAAAGAAGAATTTTTCCATATATCTTCTATGGCCAAACTAAATACTGATAATGTTACAACAGCTATAATCCACATAATGACATAAGAACGCCGGCAAATAAAACGCTGTTGTCTTCCAAAACGCGCTTCATCAAAGCCCAGATACAGCAAAGGAATGCAAAAATACAGTACAAAATAAGAAATAAGCGCCACCACAGCACTGGATCCATTATGTATCGTATATGCGCCAATCGGTATCGGTATAATAAACAAACACATAAAAACACATTGACGCAAGATATCACGCCACCAACTCATTTTTCTACCTCCAACTGATTTATTTCACAATCATTAGTATACCAGATTTTTATTAAAAAAGCACAGGATATTTGCACACTTTATATAATTCCTGTTATAATAAACAAATAGATTAAAGGAAGGTACAGGATACTTATGACAAAAACATTTCAGGCTCTCGGGGTTACTCCCGCTCTTATAGAAATATTGAAAAAACAAGGTATACATTCTCCCACCATGATTCAGGAACAATCGATTCCTTCCATCTTTAAAGGACGGAACATATTAGCACAGGCGCAAACGGGTACCGGAAAAACGTATGCATTTTTATTGCCGGCATTACAACAAATTCAAGTCAATATCCATATGGAGCAGGTTTTAATTATTACCCCTACCCGCGAATTAGCAAAACAAACTGCTGATGTTGCACAAACATTTGCAGCACCAACAGGCATTGATATACTCAACTTAATTGGCGGAAAAACGATTGAAAACCAATTGCAAAAACTTCATCGTCATCCTCAAATCATTATTGGCACTCCGGGTCGTCTGCTTGATCATTGTGGACGTAATTCCCTTGATTTAAGCGGTGTCGGCCGAGTTATTGTTGACGAAGCAGATCAAATGTTGGCTGCCGGTTTTCTCGAAGATATAGATACACTTATCAGCATGACACCCAAACGCCGTCAACTCCTTTTTTTCTCTGCAACTATTCCTGATAAAATCAAGGCACTGGCAAAAAAACACATGGTAAATCCGTTAGTTCTCAATATTTTAGAAGGTTCAACTATTGCCTTGGAAAATATTGAACAACGTATTTATATGATTTCCGAAGAACATAAGTTAGACCGTCTCTGTCAAATGATAACAGAAATGAATCCATACTTAGCTGTTATTTTCTGCAATACAAAGGAACGAGCTTCCATACTATCCAGCCAATTACTCGCTAAAAATTTCAATCTGGGTGAACTTCACGGTGATATGTCTCAAGGCAGACGCACGCAAGTATTGCGAGATTTTGCACGGGCACGCACACAAATACTGGTAGCCACGGACATTGCTGCCCGAGGTATTGACATTGAAGGAATTACACATGTATTCAACTATGATGTTCCTCATGATGTAGATTACTATATACATCGTATCGGCCGAACCGGTCGTGCCGGAAATCAAGGTTTGGCCATCACCTTTGCTACTGCCGCAGACGAAAATTGGGTACGGCGCATAGAACACAATATCAAAGCAACTATTACAAAATATACTGCTTCAGGACAAATCAAAATAAAATCAAGAAATCAAGCACCTAAAAAGAAACAAGTCCTTAATGATAAATTACCCATCAGTTCCTATCAGGCAACAAAGAAAAAAACACAAAAAACATTACATCGTGGCAACGATAATCGTCGCCGCCGCAAATAGAACAGAAATAATACAAAACAAAAACACGCGCATACATTTTACTGTACTGACCCCCATAAATTAGACCTGGAAATCTAGCTTATGGGGTCACTACATACATGCAATGTATGTGCGTGTTTTTTATTACTGTTTTCTTTACATGATTCCCGCATCTTTCATCATCTTAATAAGGAATGTCTTTGTACCTTCATCGGCATCCACCATAGGCAGCCGAAACGTCCCACCATGTAATCCCAATATATTTACACAAGTCTTAATAGGAGTGGGACTTACCGTGCAAAAGATTCCCGTCATAACGGGTAAATACTTTTGGTGTAATTCCATTGCTTTCTTTGTATCTCCATCTTTATAAGCCTGTACCATAGCATTCATCTGTGGCCCTATAATGTGAGAAGCAACACTGATAATTCCGCATCCTCCCACGGAAAGAATCGGCAGTGTTAATGAATCATCCCCACTGTAAACATAAAAACCTTCAGGTGCATCACTGGCAATTTTTGTAGCTGCTACCAAGTCCCCGCTTGCTTCTTTGATACCGACAATATTGGGGAAATCCTTCGCAAGACGAACCACCGTTTCCGGTAAAATTTTTCCGCCTGTACGACCAGGAACATTATAAATAATAATAGGAAGATCTGTTGATTCGGCTATCGCTTTAAAATGAGCATAGCACCCCGCCTGATTCGGCTTATTGTAATATGGCACAATGCACAACAGACAATCAATCCCTGTCTGTTGTGCTTCCTTTGTAAATGCTATTGTCGCGGCCGTATCGTTAGAACCGGTATTCCCCATTACCAAAACCTTGTCGCCTACAGCCTTAACAACGTCTTTAAATAATTTTATCTTTTCCGGAACTGACATCGTTGCACCTTCGCCCGTTGTCCCTGCAACAAGAATTCCATCAGAACCATTATTTACATAGTATTTTGCTAATTCCACGGCAGCTTCATAATTAACAGACCCATCATCATTAAATGGTGTAATCATAGCTGTAATAACATTACCAAATTTCAACATAATGACTCACTCCTTTTTCTAATTTTTTTATTTAAACATCTTATGTTCTAGCATATATTCTGCAATTTGCAGTGCATTCAGTGCTGCGCCTTTTCGAATTTGATCACCCGTAACCCAAAGATTGACAGCCTTCGCATTATATAAGTCTTTGCGAATACGTCCAACATATACATCGTTTTTATCGGATGTATATAAAGGCATTGGGTATTCCATTTCTTGCAAATTATCTTGAATCTGCACTCCTGGGAAAGCATCAATTGCCTTGCGAATAGCCTCTATCGACAATTCATCTTCTGTTTCTACAAGGACAGATTCAGAATGGCTGCGATATACAGGAACTCTTGCCGTCGTCGGAGAAACTTCAATGGCATCATCATGGAAAATTTTATGCGTTTCATTGACCATTTTCATTTCTTCTTTAGAATACCCATTTTCCTGGAACGTATCAATGTGAGGAATAATATTAAAAGCAATCGGATAATGTTTCGGCAAACTCTTACTTGGTAATATATGCGGAACCATTTCTTCTCCATTTAGATAAGCTTTAACTTCATCCGTTAATTCATCAATACCTTCTTTTCCTGCACCAGATACAGCCTGATAGGTACTGACAACAATTTTTTTAATTTTAGACAAGTTCTGAATAGGTTTTAATGCCATCAACATAATAATAGTCGAACAATTCGGATTGGCAATAATACCTGTATGCCAGGAGATATCCTCCGGATTCACTTCAGGAACAACAAGCGGAACTTTAGGATCCATTCGGAATGTACTGGAATTGTCAATAACAACGCATCCTCGTCTTGCTGCTTCAGGTCCTAATTCTTTGCTAATAGAGCCCCCGGCAAATAACCCTATATCTACACCATCGAAAGATTCCGGTTTAGCTTCTTCTATTGTATATTCTCTACCGTTGACAGTTGCTTTTTTACCCGCCGAGCGACTGGAAGCCAATAATTTCAATTCACTGTACGGAAAACTTCTTTCTTCAATCAAACGGATAAATTCCTGTCCTACGGCACCTGTGGCACCCAAAATCGCAACTACCGGTTTCTTCAAAGTAAACCCCTCCTAAATTTCTTCCTTATTTTATAAAAAATTTTCCAACCCAAAAGTCAGGCCTGGATAAGAACCCACTTTTTTAACAGCTAAAATAACACCTGGCATAAAAGATTTACGATCCAAAGAATCATGACGGATAGTAAGTAGTTCCCCATACCCTCCAAAAAGGACTTGCTGATGTGCTACATATCCCGGAAGACGAACACTATGCACAGGTATATCATCCACTTTGGCTCCGCGGGCGCCTTCAAGGCTTTCATGCGTTTTATCGAGAGCGGCTTCTACGTGTGCCGCCTTACGGGCATCATTAATTTTTGCAGCTGTGAGAATAGCAGTTCCTGATGGTGCATCCAGCTTATTGTTATGGTGCAATTCAATAATCTCGGCATCAGGCATATAGGGTGCAATGATTTCAGAAATCTTCATCATAAGAACAGCGCCAATAGAAAAATTAGGAGCAATGAAAATATTAGTTTTATGTTCGTCTGCTATTTTTCCAAGTTCATTTCTCTGAGAAGCCGTAAGTCCTGTTGTCCCTACAACCATATGAATGCCATGTTCCATAACGATTTTGGCATTATCAAAAATAACTTTTGGAATTGTGAAGTCAACAACTACATCCGGTTTAATATCTTCCAGAGACTTAGCCAATCCTTCACGGACAGGTATACCCAATGTACCTATACCGGCTAATTCTCCGCAGTCTTCTCCTATAGACGTAACACTTACACCGCCAACAAACTCTAGCTCTTTATCTTCATATACAGCTTTAACGACTTGGCTTCCCATTCTGCCGTCAGCGCCATTTACAAGTACTCGCAACATAGGTATTCCTCCCCTATACTAATAATTAATGATTGAATTGTTTATAATATATACCTATTAAAACCTTACGTCAATAAAATTTCGTGTATACATAACAGCCCGTCAATGAACTTGTTCTATAAGTTGTTTCGCAGCTTCAATAGATACCTTGGTCGTATCATTTCCAGAAAACATACGAGCAATTTCCAAAACATGCTCTCCGGGAGAGAGTTGTTTAATTTGGGTTACTGTGCGATTCTGTATTTCTTTTTTATATAAAAAGTAGTGATGATCAGCAATAGCTGCAGTTTGAGGTAAATGCGTAATACAAAGTACTTGGGCAACACAGCTTAACTTGCGAATGTGGGCAGCAACTTGAAGACCTACCTGGCCACTGATTCCTACATCAATTTCATCAAAAATAAGTGTTCTATCTTTAACTACATCTGCACTAATGGTTTTAAGTGCCAAAGCAATACGCGATACTTCCCCACCGGAGGCAATTTTAGATAAAGGCTGCAAGGATTCTCCCTTATTAGCTGAAAAATACAGTTCAACCAAGGCCGCACCTTGTGCACTAATCTGCTCCATAGGTTCCACATGAAAAGAAATTCGTGCATTTTCCAATCCTAACTGCGCCAGTGTTTTTTGCATAGCAGTACGGAACGTACTGTTGGCAGCTTCCCGCATCCGCTGCAATTGTACGGCCGTTTCTCGCAGACTCTGTTCTAAAACGACATTTTTTTTCTGCAGTACATTCAATGTGTATTCGGATTGATCCAATCTTTCATACTCATCTTTAGCCCGTTTCAAAAAAGACATAATCTCATCAATTGTACCACCGTATTTGCGCTTTAATTTTTCGATCAGCGCTAATCGAGTTTGCATACCATCAAGTTCTTGTTCATCAAAGGTAAATGCGTCTGCATATTGCAAGAGACTATCATGGATATCTTCCATTTCATACGTTAATGTCTCTGTTTTATCTCCCATATTTTTAAAGACCGGATCATACGCTGCAGCATGGTTAAAGAGATGCTGCATTTCACCAATCTGTTGCATAATTCCGGGACGGCGTTCACCTCCGTCAAAAAGAAATAAAATATCACGTAAACTATTTTTAATTTTTTCAGCATGAGATAATCGGTTTATTTTATCTTCCAGTTCATTATCTTCACCTGATTTTAGTTTTGCTTCTTCAATTTCTTTAATCTGAAAATCAAGGATACTAAGCATATGTTTTTTTTCGGTTTCATCCTGCCGCATCTGCTGTATTTGCTGCTGCAGCAATTTCCAATTGCTATACGCAATATCATACTTTTTGCGGACAGTCCGAAGCTGCGGTGTGAGCCCATCCAGCAGACTTATATGATATGATGTATCAAAAATAAGACGATTGTCAAACTGTCCGTGAATATCCAAAAGATGTTCTCCTATGCGCCGCATAACAGTTGTAGATACTAACGTACCGTTTATCAGTATGGAACCCCGCCCGTTCAGATTAAATTGACGAGATATGACGACTTGGTTTTCATCATATGCAATATGGTTTGCCGCAAGGATTTTCTCCAGTGCCGGATCCTCGGTAAAAAAGAACGCGCCCTCAACTAAAAATGAATCTGTGCCTTGCCGCACAAATTCCGCCGATGCGCGTTTTCCTGCCAGCATGCCGATGGCGTCAAGAAGAATAGATTTTCCTGCGCCGGTTTCACCGGTAAATATAGTGACGCCTTCAGCAAAAACAATATGCAAATCTTCTATCAATGCAAAATTCTGAATATGCAGCGATTGCAGCATAAAAACCTCATTCCTTCATTAGTGAAACAATAAGTTTTACAAGTTGTGACACAGTATCTTGATTATTTGTAATAATTAATATGGTATCATCTCCGGCAATTGTCCCTATAACACTTTCCCATTTGGCATGATCAATAGCCGATGCCACCATATTAGCAGAACCTGGAAGAGTATGTAACACAATTTGATTTAAACAAAAATCAACACGTACGATAGAATCTTGAAATAATCGAGCCATACGGTTTTTGGACATAAGAACATTTTGTTCAGGTGATAATGCATACCGATAATGACCATCACTCGTAGGAACTTTAATAAGCATTAATTCCTTGATATCGCGGGAAACCGTAGCCTGCGTTACTTCTATACCTTCTTGCTGCAAAGCCTTTGCCAATTCTTCCTGCGTCTCTATTGGCCTGGATTGGACGATTTCTTTAATTTTAGTATACCTAAATCTCTTCATTTTTACCCTCTTTTCTGAATAATATATAAAATTGGTGGGTTGTGTATTTGATTTAAAGGCTGCCAATATGATACATCGTATTCTTTCTGCGGCACATGCTGCAAAAATTCTTTTAAAGCATGCTGTTCTTCTTCTCCTGCCGATGTACCAGGATAAGCTGCTAACATAATTATGCCATTTTTCGCAATTTTATTCAAGCATATTTTGCATGCATTTATGGTTGTTGCGCTTTGCGTATAAATGGTATGATCTCCAGCTGGCAAGTAACCTAAGTTGAATACAACAATATCTAAAGATGCTGTAATCTGGGTAACAAGCTGATCATGCGACCCTACTCCATAAATAATATGCGAATGTCCACGGTCTTTTCCATACATATTTTTTTTGTTTCTTCAACAGCGCAAGATTGAATATCAAAAGCATATAACTGTGCCGATTGATTCATATGCTGTGCCAAAAACATAGTATCATGGCCATTGCCGCATGTCATATCAACAAGTACTTGTGCCATCGGAATATATGGAAGTAAAAGCGCATGTGCCATAGTAACAGCATTTTTTAACGGAAAAGTTTCTATCATCATTTTGTTCCCATAAGTTTAGTAAATAAATTTTTATAAAAATAATTTTTATTAAATCGCATCAGTTTTAATGTCCTGTCGGATTTTCGAATATGCAGCGTCATATCCTTAGTAAATTCCAAATCCACCATGCCATCCACAGAAATACGGATACTATTACGATTATTGGCTGCCGTAAAACTAACACGGTCCGTATCGCTTAAAATCAAGGGAACTTTAAGCAGCAAGTGCGGACAAATAGGTGTTACCATTAAACACGGTGCCGACGGTGCTACGATAGGTCCGCCACTGGAAAAAGTGTACCCGGTACTGCCGGTCGGTGTGGAAATAATAATGCCATCACAAGGATATTGTTGAATAAAGTCATGATTAATATACATATCAAGGCGAATAAGCTTCCCTACATTGCCATGGCCGACAACTATATCATTTAACGCTTCCGGCATAATCTGAACAGATCCATCTTCCAAACAAAGGTCAGCTTGAAGCATCATTCGTTCTTCAATAAAAAATCGTCCTTCCAAAATATCTTTAAGGCGGTTCTTCAATGACTCTGTCTCCACTTCGTACAAAAAGCCCAAAGAACCAATATTGACTCCGCAAATAGGCACACCACTGCCAGCAAACTCCCGAGCCAGCTTAAGTATGGTTCCATCTCCTCCCAAAACCATAGCAACATCAATAGAATTAAAAATAATCCCTCTCGGTTTTAAATGTGCCTCGGGAATTTCTTTAAAAATAGATTGTTTACCATTGCGTACATCTTCGGGTAAATAAAAATCCACTTGATATTGCAAACATAGTTCCATAAGTTCATGAACTAAAGGAGCACTTTCTTCTTTTACCAGATTAGGAAATATACCAATTCTCATACTATCACCTACATTTGATGGGATTTCTCCACAATATCGTCTATCATGTCCTCTGTAATTTCATTATGCTCTGCCATATCTTTGCGGCTATATAGTAAATATTCTATATTGCCATCAGCTCCTTTTATAGGAGAAAAAGTCAAAGCTAGCGGAGATAATCCGTCTGCCGCAATCCCGTCCGTAACATGGCGGATAACGTACCGGTGAATATCTCTATCACGAACAATACCGCCTTTCCCTACATGTCCCCGTCCTGCTTCAAACTGCGGTTTAATTAAAGTCACTAAGGTACCGTTCTGTTTCAAAAGCGGCACAACGGCAGGCATTATTTTTAAAAGAGAAATAAAAGAAACATCAATGGAGATAAAATCAACTGCTTCACCTAAATCTTCTAATGTTACATTGCGAATATTGGTCCGTTCCATATTTATTACACGTTCGTCCGTACGTAATTTCCATGCTAGTTGTCCATATCCAACATCAACAGCATATACTTTTCTTGCTCCATTTTGCAGAGCACAATCTGTAAAACCACCCGTAGAAGCTCCTATATCCATCATAACCGCTCCCTGTAAATCAATAGGAAAAGCTGCCAATGCTTTTTCCAGCTTGAGGCCACCCCTGCCTACATACGGAATAGCATTCCCTTTAACAATAATCTCCGCTTCCACATCTATTTTGGTCCCGGCTTTATCTACACGTTGATTTCTGACAAAAACCAGCCCGGCCATAATTGTTGCCTTCGCTTTTTCACGACTCTCTGAAAGGCCGCGAGATACAAGCAATGTGTCTAATCGTTCTTTCATTATCCTACCCTCTTAATTCACCCTTACCAACATGTATTCTACTAATTCTTTCAATATTCTGGCTCTGTCGCCGAACGGCGTCAGTGAAGCACTGGCTGATTCAGCAGATTGACGTGCCAGACGCCGTGCTTCTTCTAATGAGAAAATAGTTACATATGTTGCTTTTTTATTTTTTTTATCACTGCCAACAGGTTTTCCTAATACATGGGACTCACCTACTACATCAAGAATATCATCGGTAATTTGAAAAGTAAGTCCCATATAAAGAGCATAATCATCCAATGCATTCCGTTCTTCCAGCGTCGCATCTCCTACAATTGCAGCAATATCGATTGCTGCTTTAAACATAACTCCTGTTTTAGCCTTATGAAGCAGCTTTAATCCATCAATGCCGATTTCCATGTTCCCTTCCGATTCAAGATCAAAAGCCTGTCCGCCCACCATACCTGCAGGTCCTGCAGCACGTGCAAACGTCGAAATAATAGCAGAAATTTTTGAAGATTCTATCTGTTTTTGGCTGGCCATCAATTCAAACGCATACGTCAATAAGCCATCTCCCGCCAAAATCGCCATTCCATCTCCGTACACTTTATGATTTGTTAAGTTCCCTCGTCTATAATCATCATTGTCCATAGCAGGCAAATCGTCATGGATCAAGGAATACGTATGAACACATTCCAATGCACACGCCATGTCCAGATAAGGCCGCGAATTTTTTCCCAGCATCTCAATAACCGCAAGCATTAAAATTGGACGAATCCGTTTGCCGCCGCCATTAAGACTGTAATTCATAGATTCATAGAGTCTCTCAAAGGCTTTGACATCGGTACATAGCAATTCTTTCAGCCGTGCATCAATATGTTTTTTCTGTTCTTTCATATACTCTTGCAGCATCATAAGTCTAACGTCCCTTCTTCGGTTTCCCCATTGGCACGGCTATTCTCATCCTTATGTGCACCAACATGAACAGCCATCAATGCTTCCACTCGCTGCTTTGCATATTCCAGTGCACCTTCACATTCCTGCGACACTTTAACAGCTTTTTCAAATAAATCCAGAGATTCTTTCAATGTTAAATTAGGAGTTTCCAGCGCTTTAACCAAATTCTCCAACTCTTCATAATTATTTTCAAAATTTTTAACTTATCTATTCCTCTTGCCATGAATTGTTACCTCTTTCACATCCGTCGTAATCAAACCATCTACCAATTGTATATATAAAGGCTTTTCTTTGGAAACGCTATGTATATCCGAAATAATATGACCATCCTGTTCCAGCTGTCCATACCCCTTGCGCACAAGCACGATAGGGTTCATTGCTTCCAATCCTGCTTTCAATTCAGCACATTTTTTTAAATTATCAGCATAAAATAAGTTGAATTGCTGCATTGCCGTATGCAAAAGATGTTCCACCTGTTGCTTTTTTAAAATCAGATACTCATCATATCGTTTGGGTTGTAATCCAGCAGTCGTTTTGATTACATCATGCTGCCAGCGTTCAAAACACAAAGAAATGGCATGATACGCAGATTCTGTCATTTCTGCTATATCCAAAGCCATTTCATCAAAAGACGGAATAGCCAGTTCTGCTGCATGCGTGGGTGTCGCTGCTCGTACATCCGCTGCATAATCAGCCAGCGTTGTATCTGTTTCATGTCCTATAGCGGTTATAATAGGAACTTCAGAATGATAAATTGCCTGTACCACTGCCGGATGATTAAAACACCATAAATCTTCCATAGAGCCGCCGCCGCGAGCAAGAATAAGTACATCCAGATGTGAATCAGTGCCTGCTGAAGCAATTTTCTGCGCAATTATAGTTTCTACTCCGACGCCTTGCACCGGAATGGGAAAAAGTTCAATATGCACGTAAGGATTTCGTTCTGCTGCGATTTTATGAATATCATGTAATACAGCACCCGTCTTAGAAGTAAGGATACCTATAGTCCAAGGAAATCTAGGCAGCGACTTTTTATGTTCCGTATCAAAATAGCCTTCTGCCGCCAGTTCCTTTTTTACCTTTTCATATTCTGCCTGAAGTTTTCCTATGCCCTGAGAAAAAAGACGTTCTATAATAAAAGATACTGAACCTGCTTTTCATACACCTGAACAGCACCAATGACAACAACATGGTCCCCTTCACAACATTATCCATAGAACGGCCTGCCCGTCCGGCGAATAAAATTGCATGGATAGAACAATTGTCATCTCTTAAATTCATATAATAATGTCCATTAGACGCACGTTTCAGTCCAATAATATTCCCTTCCATCGCTACGCTTTGAAGTTTATAGTCTTTATAAACATCTTCTTTAATGCGCCGGACTACATCTGTTACAGATGCGTATTTCATTATTTTTTCTCCTTCTGATATGCATAGAACGCCCAAAAAGCTGCCCCCGTCGCATTGTCAGCGCTATAACACGGTTCAGCTGTATCTATGCGTATATTATGTATCCCTCCATAATGCATCAGGCACTCTCGCAAATACGTGTTTGATAAGACGCCCCCTGCCGCAACAAGCCGCTTCATTCCTCTTTCACGGCCGAAATCAAGGAGCTTTTCCAACCCGTTCCAAATAGTTGAAAGTGTCCATTTAGCCATTTTGTCATATCATAACTTTTTTCTGCCATATACCGCTGCGCCTGCGATTCCGGTCCGGAAAAACTGATTTCGCCACTTTTATAAAATACAGGTGCTCCTCGGACAACAGAAGAATATTGCTGTGCTAAAGTATCTATCGCAGACCCGGCAGGGAAGGAAAGTCCCATCGCCACCCCTACCCGATCTATAAACTGCCCGGCACTAATATCACTGCTGCCGCCAATTCGTGTAATTGACAAGCCTCGTTCATCGGGGGATACGTATAAAAAATCTGTGGTTCCGCCAGAAAGGTTGTACTCCATAAAAAGGTTCTGTCCCTATTTTTTTTATATGGCGCAGTACCGCAAACAAATGATTCTCCTGATGACTAATCACATACAGCGGCACTCCCAACACAGCCGCTAATGAACGAGCATATCCGTAACCCGAATAAAACGCCGGCATATAAGAATCTTCGCGCCGGCGGGGTTTATCTGTGACCCCAATAGCACAAATATCCATATAATCTCGTAACGAAGTACTTAATTGTTCAAAAAGTTCCGGTAAGTTCCGCGTATGCTGATAAACCATATTGGATTGTGCCAACCCGCGTCCACCTTTAGCTACTTCAAGAATTTTTCGTTCATCTGCAATGACACGATACGTCTCATCTACAAGAGAAACAGAAGTTGTATAACAACTCGTATCAATGCCCAAATAGGTATTCATTTATCTTTTATCCTTTACATACGCACCTAAAATACCATTGACAAATCGTGAAGAAGCAGGACCGCCATACCTTTTAGCTAACCGTACCGCTTCATTAAGAACAATAGATTCTTCAATATTTTCCTTAGGATACAAAAGTTCACAAAGAGACATCCGCATAATATTTTTATCTGTTTTATCCATTTGTGATAAATCCCATTTTTGGGAATAATGACCGATAATTTCATCAAATTCCGCCATATGCTGCCGCGTTGTTTCCACTAAGTAGGTACAATAGACATTCTCATCCTGCATTGTCAAAGCATCATTTTCTTCAAATGCGTCCTGTTCATCTGCCGTATTGCTTTCCAATATTTCACTTTCTGTATACTGTATGTCGTTTTCCTCATGAAATTCCCGAGAAAACAAAATTTGCAGCGCCTGTTGACGCGCTTTATATCTGCTCACGCTAACCTCCTGTTTTCTATATAATTTTAGGCCGCAATATCAGGTCTTCAATAGTAACATTAATATGAAGCTCCTTTGGTTCAATCATAGTTCGCAATCTGTTTCCTATGATTTGTTGAACTTGAACAGCAAGCCGTTCCAAGTTTTCTCCATAATAAGCTATAATATGAATATCAACAGCTAACCCCGCATCAGTCTGTATTACTGTAATTCCCCGCGCTCTTTGTCCATTAAAACGAGCACGTAAGAAGTACTGACTCCAACCACTCCGGAAACCTCCATAGCCGCCAGCTTAACTAAATTAACTAATACCGTATCTGCAATTTCATAGTGAAGGATTTGTTCTTTATCTATCATGATCATCCCTCATTTCCATTGCAGCAGAAGGCTGTGTAAAGTCAATTCCCTGGACAACAACGTGAACAGCTGCCACACTGTATCCTGTCATTTGTTCCACTGTATCTTTTACAATTTTCTGAACTTGTAATGCCACATCAGGAATACGGTATCCATATCGTACAATGAGCCGGATCGTAACTTCGGCCACATGACCTTCAAGATGTGCGGTCACACCGGCAGCTAAATTTTCCCGTCCCAGTTTAGCCGCTACGCCTTCTGCTATGCTGGCAGCAAGCGAAACAACTTGATCTACCGTTTCTGCAGCTTGTGCCGCAATAACCGCAATGGCACGCTCTGATATAGATATAGTTCCTGCATATTGATCGTTTGTTGTATTCATAGGCATCCCCATTAGTCATTTGTGCTGAAAAAGCGATGAGAATCTCATCGCTTTTTTTTACTCATTATGCTCTTCCCATATATTCACCGGTTCTCGTATCAATCTGAAGAAGTTCGCCCTCATTGATAAATAACGGAACTTTGACAACATATCCTGTTTCCAATGTTGCCGGTTTACTGCCACCAGTCGCTGTATCACCACGAACGCCGGGGTCTGTTTCAACAACTTTAAGTTCTACAGCTGCCGGTAAATCTATACCGATAACACGATTTTGGAACAACATCATAGTAACATTCATTTCTTCCTTTAAAAAATTGATCGCCGTACCCAATGTTTCTTTCTGCAATTCAAGTTGTTCATATGTTTCGTTATCCATAAAACAGTATGCCCCTTCACTTTCGTAAAGGTACTGCATCTGACGGCGGTCTACGTGGCCTTCTTGTACTTTTTCGCCGGCATTCCATGTGCGTTCTACCACCGCACCTGTTTCCAAATTCTTTATTTTGGCACGAACAAAAGCGGCCCCTTTACCCGGCTTAACATGTTGAAACTCCACAACCTGCCATACCTTACCATCAATTTCAATCGTTACACCCGGTCTTAAATCATTACTTGAAATCATAAATGTCTCCTCCTACTATGAAAGCTCTACCAACTCTTTCGGTGTTTTCGTTAAAATCTCACAGCCATGAGCCGTGACGACAACAGAATCCTCAATGCGGACTCCATACTTGCCTTCTATGTACAGCCCCGGTTCAACCGTGACTATCATATTCTCCTGTAATATAGTGTCTGCCTTGGGAGATAATACAGGCTGCTCATGAATTTCCAAACCAGTACCATGACCTAAAGCATGAGTAAAATATGTTCCCACCGCATGTTCTATAAAAAACTGCCGTATGGTCTCATCTGCTTCACGGCAAGACAATCCTGCGCGAATAACAGATACACCTAACTGCTGAGCCTCCAAAACAAGAGCATAAAATTCTTTTTGTTCCTGTGACGCTCTTCCGGCAACAACCGTCCGTGTCATATCGGAATGATATCCGTCTATAACTGCACCAAAATCAAAGGTCACAAAATCACCATCAGCTACAATTTTCTGAGAAGCTGTGCCATGCGGCATTGCGGAACGGGCTCCAGAAGCAACGATCGTAGTAAATGACTTTTCTTCCGATCCCAGCAACAACATCGAACTTTCCAACCGTGCACACAATTCACGTTCTGTAGCTCCTGGTTTAATATACGGCATTAATTGATTAAACGCCTTATCCGCTATCATACTGGCTTCACGAGTTGACTGCAATTCAGATGCTGTTTTTACCGCACGTAAAAAAGCAAGCTCACATCCTACAAACCGATTTTCATCTGCATACGCTGTAATGCCTTCATACGCTGCAAGAGTCAAATAATTTTTTTCATATCCAACAACATGCATACCCTTTTCTTTTATAAAGCAGCCGATACACTCCAGTAAACGACCTTCATGATTTTTTATATCACACTCTGTTCCGGATTGTTGGGCTGCCTGCTCTGTATAACGAGAATCAGTCCACAAGACAGGCTTTCCTTCTGTCATCAGGACTAAGGCTCCCTCTCCTCCCGTAAAACCGCTAAAATAACGTAGATTTTCCGGTTGCATAATTACTGCTCCATCTGCTGCCTGTTCTGTTAAAAACTGCCGTAACCGTACTATTCTTTCTTTGATCATTTTTATCACCCATAATTATTCATTACACTCTATAATAGCATATATTAATGTATTTGAATAGTTTTTTATACATTATTGAAAGGGCAATTCCCGCTCCTCTTCTGTCAATATGCGAATTTCACCATAATGCAGCGTTTCATCCAGCATCAGCTGCCCGATTTGTATTCTTCGTAAAGCTGTTACGGTCAGTCCCACCGCCGCACACATACGTTTAATTTGATGAAATTTCCCCTCATGAATGACTATACGCAATGCATAATCTCCTATTTTTTCTGCTAATGCCGGCTGACATAAAAAACCATCATTCAGCACAATTCCTCTTTGAAATTGGGAATTAATATCATCAGGAATAATTCCTGCGACTACGGCCTCATAGATTTTATTGATTTCCTTTTTGGGTGAAGTAATGCGATGTGCCCAATCACCATCATTGGTAAGCAGCAACAAACCGGTTGTATCTTTATCCAATCGGCCAACAGGAAACATTCCGGTTCCTTTATAGCGCGACGGAAGTAAATCCAAAACGGTTCTCGAAAAATGATCTATGGTAGCTGACAATACATTTTCTGGTTTATGAAGCATTACATAATGAAACGGAGTATAAAAAACAAGCCTGTCGTCTACAGCAACAACACTTTTTTTAAAATCAACTTTTGTTGCCGGATCCACACACACACTGCCATTTACGGTCACACTGCCGCTCTTGCATAAGTTCTTAATCTCCTTGCGCGTACCCTCGCCGCTATGCCCCAATAATTTATCCAATCGTATCAATTTTGTCATTGCCTGCTGTCTCGATTTAGTCATAACGTTGCCATATTAGACCACTGCATCTGATATCCTACCGTACCTTGCAGATGGTCAGTACAATTCATAAGTGTCATAACATTTTTATCGCCATGATATTCAATAATGTTAAATGCCGTATTATATTGCTGGAATGCCCAGATACGGCCCATTTCCAGCCCCAGCAAGCCAAATAGCAGACAACGTATAGCTGCTCCGTGAGATACTATCATGATAGTATCTCCAGATACATGCTGCTGCAGCAATTCCTTTGTCTTTTCCGTAATGCGTTTTTCTACATCTCTAAACGATTCCCCTCCATGAGCCCGCATATTCCCTTCGGAATCATAGAACGCTTCAATTTCACCGGGCCAGCAGGTTGTAATCTCGCTATAGGTATGCTTTTCCCAAACACCAAAATTAATTTCTCGCAAGTCATCATACGCTTTCACGAAAAGGTTATGTGGCTCAGCAATGATTTCCGCTGTTCGTTTGGCTCTCGACAAAGTACTGCTGTATACTGCATCAAAGTGGACATCCTCAAGAAATCTGCTTAAGCACTCCGCCTGAATAATTCCGGTTTTATTAAGGGGTACATCAGTTGTTCCTTGATACCACTGCTGCGCATTGCCATCAGTTTCACCATGACGTACTAAGTATAACTTGATCATAACATGACGCCTCCTATATAAACTTGTTTTTATTTTATACACATCAATAATCCCAATACTATCATTTCTGTAAATTCCGTAACAGCACCATATGTATCCCCTGTTAATCCACCCAATTTACGCAATATATAGATATCGGAAAAAAACGTGATCACACTTGCAGCCGTCAATAGAAACAAATAATGCCACCCGCTGCAAACCAATGGCAAAAGTGATAATGTAAAGCCAATAGGCAATGCTCCTTTCGGTGCATATTCCTTAAACGCTCGCCCCAATCCTGTCTTACGTGCATACGGAAATCCAAAAATGCTGATAAGCGTCCCAAAACGAGCCGCTGTGGGAACACCTATCAACGTCAATACTGCCGATTCATCATTTGCAAAAAAACATATTTTCAGCAAAACGAGCCATACAAAAGCTATGACGCCATTAGCACCCACACGGCTATCCTTCATAATTTCCAACATGCGTTTTCTATTTTGTCCAGAAAAAATACCATCTGCTGTATCCATATACCCATCGGCATGCAGGCCTCCGGTAATATAAAACCAAGCGGCTACAACTACAATAGCTAAATAAATCCCAGATAAAAAATAAGATGCCGCCATATATACGATAGATAGAAAAAAGCCAATCATCATTCCCACTATCGGAAACCAAATCACAGCCTTGCCAAAATCACGATCACTCCATACCGTTTGCTGTACAATATGGATACGAGATAAAAATTGCAGCGCAATAAAAAAAGATTTCACAGCGTATCCTCCTGCACGTCTGGCAAGATAACCTGAAGCCCTTTCATTTCCACTGTCACCCCGCTGACTGTAAAATACACCTGTGCAGCCTCTTTCGCTACACGTTGATTGACACATCCCATAATATCACGATAACAGCGAGTCATGGCATCCATAGGAACAATACCGCTTCCCAACTCATTGCTTACAAAGATAACCTGCTTACAAGGAACAGATTGGATTGATTTTATAATAACATCCAATTCCTGCATAGCCAAATCATATACTCCAGAAGGATCGTGTTCTGCATGGCAAAGAAGAAAATTAGAAAAATACAACGTTAAACAATCAATCAAAACAGCATCCGTGCGGCTAAGGATGTTTCCTATTTCTGAGGCCAATCCCTGCGGCACTTCATAGGTATGCCAAGATGCCGGGCGTCGTTCACGATGCCTTTGGATCCGCTGCCTCATCTCTATATCCAAAGCTTGTGCCGTCGCAATATACGCCTTGGTACCCCGATACGAGGCCAACAGTTGTTCTGCAAATACACTTTTTCCGCTGCGAGAACCTCCCGTAACGAGTACTATTTTTGATTTCATGATATCCTCAGTAATATTTTTATTTATATATAATAATGCATATAACTATTTTAACACAATACGGGACAGTAACGAAATATAAATACATCTCGCTATTGTCCCGTTTCCAAATCAATTAATTGCTGTCGCATGGTATAGCAATCTGCCATTTCACTCATCCTACATTATTTTTTCATTTCTGTAAATAAGTGAAACATTTCCGGTAAAACGATTTTATCCATTCCTATTTTTATAAGTCGTGCGGCACCCGGCAGGCAAAACACCAAACACTGATGGATAATGCCCGCACAAGAACGATAGGCAATTGATTGTACCCCGCAATCTTCTCGATAAGCAAATAAAGTCAGCATTTCATCAAAAGCCGGAATGATCTTGTCAAATAACGGTTCAATGGTTTCTATCGTTACGTCGCGCTTAGCCAGACCTGTACCGCCGCTAGTAATAATCATATCCACACTGCAAGTCCAATTATGAATATGCTTCAGGATTTCCTCCTTATCATCTCTCACTATAGCATAATCGACGACTTGATGCCCGTAATTTGTAAGTACTGATTGAATTGCCAATCCATTTGTATCATTTGAAAAAGTACGACTATTGCTGATAGTTAGTATAGCCGTCCGCAAAGGATGCTCTTCTGTAGCTTGTTTTCCCAAATTCAATTCCTCCTTTATATATTAAGGTATAATTATATCTACATAATTTTTTGTATACGCCTCAACTGAATCCGCCATAGATTTTCCCTCTACCAATGACTTTAGATATACCGGCATAAATTGTTCTCCATCAACAGCTCCTTCAAATTGTCCCATCCCCCTGCGAGTAGAAACAGTAATGTTTTTCAGACCCACACCAATACTAATCAATCGATCCCCGCTCAAAGCAGGTGAAAAAGGAGCTGTATCCCAAACAATATTCGCTTTATCTGCCCAAGGCGCTTCCGCAGCATCGCCGCGAATGTCAGCAGCAACGACTACCCCATTGCAAATAGCTTCTTCTACAGCACGATTGACAAAACGTATATATTCTGGTGATGATGCAAAGGCTGACGACGAAATATACAGTAATAAATAATCTTCCCAAAATACTTTCGCCGCTAAAAAAAAATCTTTGGGAACCGTTCCGCTCGTCTGTACATAAGCATCATTCCACCCATTATCTCTGCATATATCTTTTCCTCTATCAAACGCGTTAACCGGAAAGATCGAACATCCTGCCTCTTTAAAAGCCGTTGCCACAATGATATCACTATGACGCGGTAATACCATGCGATAGTAGTCCCATCGTGAAAAGGGCAAACCTATATATAGTACATCCAACAAAATCACATCCTGTTCTTTATCTATAAATCTATTCTATCATAAAACTAAAAATTCCTACCAAAATTTTTAAAAAGTTTATTAGAAATTCATTGTCCGAAAATAAAATATTATTCCATTATATGGCGTATCTGTTATAATATAATGGTAATGAAAATAATGAAAGGAGAATTGCCATGTACAAAAAAATTCTCGCTCTCTTGGTAACATTTCTTGCTATAGGCAGCATGCTTGTCTCTGCCATGTTTTTCGACGATAATCCACGTTATATACAAGTAGGTCATAGCGATACGACTATATCTTATATTGATATGAATTCCATTCAATCTATCCGGTATGATCCTCCATTTTATATGATTCGCGCAACTGTAATTACCTATGATTACACTCGTAACACAGCCACTGGATTCGAAAATAATTTTTTTTATAATTTCAATGCACAAACGGTGAAAGCACAACTGATCGGCGCTTATTCGTACGACACAATAGGCAACGCCACTTCACGGCAGCAATTCGACGGTCAGGATCCGAATCTTTGTGATCAATATTCAGTTAATGGGATCTCTGCGAATAAAGCTTTTTTTAATTGTTATAATATGACTTTTTACCACAATTTCAATAAAACACAAAAAAAGGAATGATCGGAATGGATACTCTATTACACTATGCCGGCATGTTTATCACCATTGCCTTTATAGCAGCCGTACTATATTCACTATTTCTCACTATACGCAAACGTAAACGCAAAAAAGAGAAAGAAAATGAAATTGAACACTATGTACACGTAAAAGTAAAAAATCTGCATCAGTATGATATTAAGCCGGAAAACGGCTATTACAAATATCCGTTGAAACCTACTGACTATACACGCCGATTTCCACAGCGGTTTACTTCTGTTGCTCTGGAACTCGCTAATGATCAGCCCTATTCTATTTGCTTAATTGGTTTTACTGAATTTGAAAACGGTGAAATGAAAGATAGACACTATTTTTATGTACAACCGCCAGAAAACACCTTTTCCGATAAGTCGCCGGTATCTTGGGATGAAGTACGAAAAGCCTACGAATTCGGTGAATATTGGGAAGCTGGAATGAAAAATTATTTCATCAATCACACCATTGTTGCTCATAATGCTTCGTATGTCATGGGCTGCATTACCCATGCTCTTAAAATATTTGGTATCGAACCACCTCGTTTTCAATATATAGATACATTGGAAATCGCAAAAAAATATTATGACTTTGAATCCAACCAGCTGGAAACGATTTGCGATGAAATGGGCATAGAAGTGGAAATGCACAACTCCCTCAGTGAGTCCACTGCCATCGGTCAATTTTTAATCTTTGCAAAAAAAGACTTTCCCGTATTTTTGCCGCATATTTATTATACAAACGGCAACGCTACAGAAGAAGAAATTCTAGCCAGTGCAATTTCTTCAGTGGAAAGGGAAGAAGCTACACCAAAGGAAATGTTTTCCCCTCATCCGGTAACCGAAGAACATCTGCAAAAATTACTGCAAAAAAAATATCTTATCCGCGGAGAAAAATCCGGTACCTATTATGCTACCAATACAGGTTTAGATTTTGCCGAAGATATTGATAAATTCGAAACAAAAAAAAAAGAGAAAGTGAGCGCTTCAACCGTCTTGAGTTTTGAATATAAAGCAAAAGGAGATCGGATAACTCGAATGTCTCATCAGGTAAATAAAAAATCATAAAAAATGAAACGCAGCAAGCAACGGCCGTTCTAGAAATATATTTTCAAATGCGGCCGTTTTTTGCTACGTTTCTAACACTCTATGTATCAAAAAATAACAGGGAAAAAGCATATATATTTGTTTTCATGCCTATTACACCAACCGCATCATTTTTAACCCGTATTGCACTCCCAGTATAAGTAAAAGCATTCCCACGTTTACTGCGGTAAACACAATAAGGTAGCGGCTTTTACGGCTAAATAAAAGTTTCGTATACACTTTAAAAGAAATAATACTTGCCATAGAAGCTATAATAGTACCCAATCCACCAATATTAACACCTAACAGCAGGGGAACCATATCATTGGTATAATGAGACAACATAATGGCAGCCGGAACATTACTCAAAATCTGGCTCAGAAGCAGTGATATAAAAAACTCATTTCCTTTCACTATATGTACTGCCCATGTCTGCATTACAGTGATCTGAGATAAACTTCCAACACCAATAAATAAAAACACAAACAAAAGCAATAATTTGTAATCTATATCAAAAAGTATTTTTTATCTAGTAGCAGCACTGCGGGAAACACTACAAAAAAGAGACTATATGCTGATAAAATCCGTAAAACCGTAAGCACACAAAGGGAAAAAAGTCCGTATAACACATATAAATGTACTTTTGGAATAATAATTTGTTCTTGAACGGGCATCTCTATTGTTCTATCAGCTGCTACATAATAGGTTGCCCCATATAAAAGAATCGCGCTAAGCAACACCGTAGGACCTGTATAAAAAAAAATTTCATCTGCACGCATCCCATAAAAACTGTAAATATATAAATTTTGTGGATTCCCAATAGGAGTAAACATACTCCCCAAATTAGCCGCTGCCGTTTGCATCACAATCGTAAAAATGTAATATCCGCGAAGCCGCACTTCCTTCAAAACAAGAACTGTCATCGGAACAAACGTAATTAAGGCTATATCATTCGTTATTATCATGGAACTAAAAAAACAAATAAAAATCAGTATACGAACTACCTGCCTAGCTGTATCTGCTTTGGAAAACACGATACGGCACCATTGAAAAAAAATACCGCTGCGCCTAAATCCTGCTATAACTGCCATCATGCAAAACAATAAAAGCAATAATGGCACATTCATTTCTTCAAGTATATTTTTCCATGAAAAAGGAACACTAATAGCAGTCAGCAATGCGAACACAAAAGCTATTGTCAAATCTATATTCTTTTTTAAATACGTAATCATGATCATATCTTTATCCCCCCCTCTCGGATGTATTCATGATATCATAAGGATATTTGAAAAATAAAGGTAAAATCGCACATAATGTATATCAAGACTACTGTACAAAAAGAAAAGCCCTTCATGTCATATTTCATTCCATGAAGGGAAGTAAACATAAGTTTTATATTGTTTTATTTATCCACTGGACCGCATCGCCCATCATATTCGTAGTCACAAAATGACAGAGCCCTGGATATGTCTGGAAACAGCTGTTTATCTCTGCACAACCGGACAATTTTTCCATATACATTTTCTGAGCTGCATTGTCTACTATTGGATCAGCTCCGCCACTAAGCGCAAGTACTGAACGACCGTTAAGTTGATCCATATGGGTGTATGGATCAAGCACATTGATTTTTTTCATTATTTCAAAAAATTCTTTAGGTTTGTCTATATGCAAAGCGGCACGAAACCGGCGTTCCGATTCATCCCACCATCCAGACCCATTGAGAGAGACCGCCGTATTGTATTCCTGACAATGCGTCATCACCCCCAACGTTGAGATTCCTCCCATAGAATGCCCCATAACAGCCAGCGGTATGCGAGGTTTCCATGTCTTAATATAGGCGACAATTTGTGATGATTCTTCTACATTTCGAAAAATTGTTTCCCAAAAAAGCGGATAAGAAGTTTCCGCGTTATAATCAATAGAACCCCGTTCCCCATGATACATAGCATCGGGAATAAGCACATCATAACAATACGCTGCTAAAATACGACCCCGTAAAGACTGTAATTCTTTCTGTGATGACCAGCCATGATAAAACACAATGACACCTTTAGAAGATTCTCCACACGTAATTTGCAGTGCTGGAATACGATCAATCATAATTTTTTTTTCTTCTATCATGTTGTTTCCTTTCGAAATGGTGCGTATATATTTCTGCTTACATCAGTAACGTTTTCTTTTTGAAAGTGGCGGCTGAAGAATCTCTGACCAAATTAAACCCGCATAAATCTGCTGTGCCGGCGGCGGCAATTGACTCCAAGGTGACTGTGAGGGTACAGGCTGCGCTATAGTTTCAGGCATTTCCATAATGTGCATAGGTTGGGCCGGCAATTCCTGCGGTACAGAAATTTTCTTATACGTTGGCACAGGAATCGATTGTTCAGCCGGCTGCTCTTGCTGTGTTTTGGTAAAAACAGGCGGCTGTTCTTTCCCCGAATCTGTCGGCTTTTTGTCTGGAGAGGGAATGTTCTCACCCGCCGGTCCTGGTTTGGGATTCCTGCGTGTTGGATACCGTCGTTTGCGGCGCAATAAATCAGGCAATGAAACTACGATAGCAAAGACAATAATCACCCATAAAAAGTCCATAAAATCACCTTCTTATTTCTGAGGTTCTATTGGCGGATCAGTTGGCGGTTGTGCCGGGGTCGTAGTTATCGTAGCTGCCGGGGGAAGTCCCGCTTTTGCTACAGCATTACGCATTTTTGTATCAGAAATGACATTACTCATATTATAGTAATCCATCACTCCCAGATTACCTTCCTTTAAAGCCTGCGCCATAGCCAGCGGCACTTCCGCTTGTGCTTCTACTACCTTAGCCTGCATTTCCTGCGTATATGCCTGCATTTCTTGTTCCTTAGCTACTGCCATCGCCCTGCGTTCTTCCGCTTTAGCTTGTGCAATTCTCTTATCGGCTTCCGCTTGGTCGGTTTGAAGTCTGGCACCAATGTTACGGCCTACGTCAACATCTGCGATATCAATGGATAAGATTTCAAATGCTGTACCTGCATCAAGACCCTTATTAAGCACTGTTTTTGAAATTTTATCAGGATTTTCCAAAACCTGTGAATGATCTGTCGCCGAACCTACACTAGTAACAATTCCTTCCCCAACTCGGGCAATAACGGTTGCCTCCCCGGCCCCGCCAACGAGACGTTCAATATTTGCTCTAACCGTTACTCTGGCACGAACTTTTAGTTCAATCCCATTTTGCGCCACCGCGGAAATAAAAGGTGTTTCAATGACTTTAGGGTTAACGCTCATTTGAACTGCTTCCAACACATCCCGCCCGGCAAGATCAATAGCACACGCTCGTTCAAACGTAAGAGACATAGTGGCCCGATGAGCAGCTATTAAAGCATCCACCACCCGATCCACATCGCCACCCGCTAAATAGTGAGCTTCCAATTGATTTACATTAACATCAAGCCCAGCCTTATTGGCTTTGATAAGAGGTAAAATAATTTTCGTCGGCACAACTCGTCGCAGCCGCATGCCAATAAGATTTACAATACCAACAGATACCCCCGCGGCCATAGCAGAGATCCATAATCCTAAAGGAACAAAATGTAAAAATAAAGACACCGCCACAATAGCTATAAAAATAATCAATAGGGGAAATGCAATAATAGTGAGTACTGACATAGAATTACCTCCTTCATATATAAATAATACACTTTTTAATTATCTTCTTGATTTCAGAAACATTAATTATTACGTTTTACTGGTTCAACAACAATACGTGTTCCCTCTACTTTAATAACGCGAACCTCAACACCGCGATTAATAAAACCACCATCAGAGACGGCATCCACACGTTCTGTACCGATGCGCACAGTACCTGACGGCCGCAAAATCGTAATCGTCTGTCCCCGTTTGTCCAGATATGCACTTTTATCTGCTTGAGACGTATATCCCTTATCCTTAGTTGACCGGGTCGTCAGTGCTAATTTAGCAATAAGCCTGCTTTTAGGCAGCCTGCGCCCTACGAAGTAAAACAAGATAGCTGCAATGATAATTCCTCCGGCAATAATATACGCTGCTGAAAGACTGGCCCCTAACATATAAAAAAGACTGCCGAAAAGCAACACAATTCCAACAATGCCAAAAATACCAACTCCAGGCGTAGCCAGTTCCATCGCAATAAGGACAAGACTGGCAATAAAGGCACCAATAACTTTTAAATCATTATCTATCGTATCATCACCAGAATACATTAACAATACACCCAGTACAATGGCGGTAATAATGCCTACCCCCATGCCGGCCATCTTGATTTCCGCAAGAACCGCCGCTAAAATAAGACCGACAAAAAGTGTCCGTACATAATCATTTTGAAGAAATCCGGCAATAGTATCTTTCCAATTACGTTCCACATATACAACATTCATATTGTCAAGGCTAAATTGATGTTGTACTCCTTCAATCGAAGAGACAGTAGCTTCAGACAGATTAAGCTGTTTCGCCTGGTCTTCTGACAACGCCAATATCTGACCGGCTTCCGCATAATCCGGATAGCCTTTAGTTTTATCAACCATAGCTTCTACCAACCGCGGATTATGACCCATATGAGATGCCGTTGCCGCAAATTCCGATTTTAAAGCGGCAATGTTTTTTTCCGTATCGGGAATAGGTTCTGCCGCGCCAATACTACTCCCCGGTGCCATAACAATATGCCGGCAGGAAATCGCAATCAAGGCCCCTGCTGACCACGCACGAGCATCTATATAAGCAATCGTCGGTATTGTCGTATTCTGCAGCATGTCACGAATTTTCAACGCACTATCCACACGCCCTCCCAACGTATTGATCTGAACTATAACAGCACGATCCCCTTGTTCTTGGGCATCCGTTAAGCCTCTGCGGACTAACGCAACTTGACCGGCATTAATCTCCCCTTCAATGGCAATCACTCGGATATCTTGGCTACCTGCTGATACAGGTTGTGCAACAATAAAACATACGGCAGCAAGCAAACATAGAACAATGACATGTAAACGAGATAATATACCCATTCCTTCACCTCCCATCATCATTACTTCTATTTGTGTTCAAGCGTTCTCGTATGGGAAATGCCGTGAAAATAACCTACTTGTTTCAGTTTTTCCAATTCTTCCTCTGAAATGGTACGAACTGCACTTTTCTCTAATTCTTTAATAGGTTTATCTTCAATGATATGAATTTTATCAACCACAGACTCATAAATATTATGAGGCTTATTTTCCTTTATCCATTCCAGCATATGATTCAGCCACTCACGACATGTCCATACATCAACACCATGATTATGTCCCCGTAAAATCTGTATTTGTTCCGATTCAGGAATTTTATTTAAAAACCAGTTCCATTTTTCGCGGGCAATAAGGTACATATAAAATTCATCAATCGGACGAACGTGTTGTTCATGTAATTCTAAGATATATCTGGACCAAAACAAACTCAGTGTCATTTTGAACCCTCCAACAAGTATCATTAAGTTAATCCTATGTATATTACATTATACTATACTTTGTCTATAGTGAAAAATCAAAAAAGTCATTTCCAGCAAAATGAATGCTAAAAATGACTTTCTTATCCTATTCTTAGCAGAAAATAGTAGTAATTAAGCATTAATTTCATCAATTGTAAGTACAAAAGCCGGTGCATATTCCTTTAAAAAAATATCCACTTCCGGCATATGTAACCCTTTCAACTTTTCCTCAATCGTATGCAATGCTTGATCAAATTCATAGTTTCCCGCATTTTTTTCCTGCATGCACTTGAGATACGCACTCAAGGTATCTGCTGCTTTTACATATATCCACACAGGATCCTGCTCTGCATTTTTATAAGCGGTTCATATGCTGACCGCAGTTCCTTCGGCAAGGTTAAAAGCAGACGGTCTTGTGCCATTTTTTCTACTTCTCCGTAAGTACTTCGCATTTTTGAATTAAAATATTTCACTGGTGTCGGCATATCTCCGGTATAAACTTCGACCGCATCATGATACATAGCTAACACAGCTGCCTGTTTTGCATCTACCTTCATGTCATTTCCCTGATTATGCAGGAGACAAAGATGATAGGCGATCATCGCAGTCTGCAGTGCATGTTCTTGAATATTTTCATCTTGTACATTGCGCATGAGTCCCCAGCGGCGGATAAACTTCATGCGGGCTAATATAGCAAAAAAACAACTCATATAAAGACCTCGTCACTTATCGATATAAGCCTATCGCTTTACAAACATTTTGATACGTTACATTAGCTTTTGCATGGGCTTTGACAGCACCTTTTTCCAAAATTTTATCTAATTCCGGATCATGAATCAATTGTGTATACCGTTGCTGAATAGGCTCCAACACAGAAACAACCGCATCCGCAACGTCCTTTTTGAAAGTACCATATCCTTTATCAGCATACACAGCTGTAATTTGATCATGAGTTTGTTCTGTAACGGCTGCCAATATATCCATCAAATTAGAGATACCCGGTTTATTTTTTACATCATAATGAACAGAATTTTCACTGTCTGTTTGTGCACGTTTAATTTTCTTTTCTATATCCTTTGGCACATCAAGCAAATAAATAGTTGCGGCCTGGTTATCATCAGATTTACTCATTTTTTTTGTAGGTTCCTGGAGACTCATGACCCTAGTCCCATCATGACCAAGAAGAATATCCGGAACAGTAAATACATCTCCATATATACGATTGAATCGCTGTGCCAAATCACGAGTAATTTCCATGTGCTGCTTCTGATCATCACCAACGGGGACCAGATTCGTTTGATAAAGCAAAATATCAGCTGCCATCAGAGGAGGATATGTCAAAAGGCCTGCCGGAATAGAATCCCCTTGTTTAGCAGATTTATCTTTATATTGCGTCATCCGTTCCAGTTCTCCTACATAAGAACTGCAAGTCATAATCCAGCCTAACTGTACATGCTCAGGTACTTCCGACTGAACAAAAAGAGTAGATTTATCAGGATCAAGCCCGGAAGCAATATAAATGGCCGCCAGTGTACGTGTCCGTTCGTGAAGCATCTTCGGATCCTGCGGAACTGTGATAGCATGTTGATTAACTACACAATAATAACATTCATTATCCTTCTGAACTTTCGAAAAGTTGCGCAAGGCACCTAAATAATTACCTAATGTAAGATTACCACTCGGCTGAATGCCGGAAAAAATAATGGACATATCTAATTCCTCCCTGTAATATATAAACAAAAAATCCTTTCACCCCTTAAAAAAAGGGACGAAAGGAAAGATTTCCGCGGTACCACCCTGGTTGGCATACAGCCCGGCTCAAATACTTTCCAATAACGGTGAAAGCAAAACCGGTGGTGCCTACTTCAGCATTCGGACCACATCTCCCGGGTCCATTCCCACTGCCCGCTCATACCGAACTTTCACTGCCATCGGTTCGCTGCCAAGGCGTCTGCAATAGTACTCTTCCCGTTCATAGACTTCTTATTTTAACTGGTTTTACTCTATCACGATACCTTCTCTCTGTCAAGGATAACTATTGCATATGCCCGACTCCTCATGTAGGTTTACCATAGATATGTTACAAAAACAGAAAAGAGAGAACACCTTTTGTGTTATGCTTAAGTTACTACGCAAAACCATAACAGAAAGGGAGTCCTCTCATGAACAGCATAACACAAGATGTAAAGTATCGTCTATCTATTCTTTCTTACGCCAGAAAATATGGTGTGACTATTGCTGCTATAAAATATCGTACGAATCGCCAGTTTATCTATCGCTTGCAATGGCGCTATGATGGGACCCCGGCATCGTTACAGCCCCGATCCAGACGCCCTCACCATCATCCCAATCAGCACACGTCTCAAGAGATAACGTTTATTCAGAATATGCGACGACGAAATCCGCATGCCGGGCTGGTCGTGTTTTGGATCAAGCTAAGAAAACGGGGATATACACGATCCATCACGGGCCTATATCGCTGTTTAAAGCGTATCGGACTCACACGGGAATCCGTACCGAACCCAAAGTACATCCCCAAGCCCTATCAACAAGCACTGTTCCCTGGAGAAAAAGTGCAGGTAGATGTCAAAGTAGTTCCTTCTGCTTGCATCGTGGGGCAGGCACATGCGCTGGGTGAAAGAATGTACCAATACACGGCTATCGATGAATGTACGCGCGTTCGGTATTTGGAAGCATTCCAAGAACAGAGCACCTATTCTTCCACGATATTTCTCCAACACTTGGTACGAAGATTCTCGTTTCCCATTTGTAAAATCCAAACCGACAATGGCTTTGAATTCACCAACCGATTTGGTCGAAGTAAGACAGCGGAACTCACGCTGTTTGAACGACAATTGGCAGCCTATCACATTATCCATCAAAAATACGGCCGTATACGCCGCGGCATAACGGAAAGGTAGAGCGCTCTCATCGAAAAGACAACGAGTACTTCTATGCGGAGCATCGTTTTTATTCTTTTGCAGATTTCAAAAAACAGTTAGCAGTACGTAGTAGAGAATACAATAATTTTCCTATGCGTCCTCTGGCTTGGAAATCTCCTAACGAAGTCCTTCGTTCTTTTCTTGCTACTGTGTAACATATGTTTGACAAACCTACAAACTATTGCATATGCCCGACTCCTCACTTCATTACAAACAGCATCCTATTTATTTTTTTAACAATAATGCCGAAAATATTTTTTTATTCTTGACTTGGAGTATAATCTAAGTGATATGGTATAATTAATTATTAAATCCATTCCATAGGAGATTTTTATGAAAAAATATATAAAACTAGGTATACCGTTTATACTGTTTTTTATTTGTATCATCCTTTATGTCTTAGTCCCCAATGTATGGTCGATAAGCAGGCAGGCGGCCAGAGTTACCCAATCAGTAGCTGCACAGTATCAACTCACTGACAAAGTTGATGCTTTTAATATCGTCAAGTTATTACAGTTGACAGTACCACTTCACGAACTATCATGTGGCAATCCGATTTAGCCGAAAAAAATGCAGTCATAGAATATCGTCAAAAAAACACGGACACGATTCTAACAATGCCGGCTTCTAATGAAATTTTAATGATGACAAAACAACGACTTACATACATGCTGCCGAACTTAGTCACCTGACCGCTGGCTCACGTTATGAATATCGTGTCGGATACGATAAAAAACGCAGTGAATGGCTTCCCCTTTCACTGGCTTCAGGAAATACTTTTAAAGTCCTTATTTTTCCTGATTCTCAATCCAGTAATTATGATGTATGGCGCGATACCGCACAAGCCGCATGGAGCGCAAATCGAGATGCTCAATTTTTATAAATATGGGAGATCTTGTAGACAATGGCGAAGATCATACTCAGTGGAATTTATGGTTTGAAGCTGTCGAAAACATAATTTCCGCTATTCCTATCGCTCCGGTTATGGGGAATCATGAAAACATATGACCAAAATTGGAAAGTTCGTATGCCGACAGCGTATCTTCATATGTTCAACGTCCCAAATGCAGTACCCGATCTCTATCAGAATCAATTTTATTCTTTTGACTATGGCAATATCCATTTCGTCGTCCTTAACACTCAAATACGGAGATGTCACAATTTCAGCCGCATCTGCTAGAGGATGAAATCAATTGGTTTAAAACAGACATGGCCCACACAACAAAAAATGGAAAATTGTTTTGATGCATAAAGATCCACTGCAATATGCTTTTCAAACCGCCCGCAGCCCCGTACAGAAGGATTTTCTGCAGAAGGAAAAGAATTTATGCCGCTCTTCGATGCGTACAATATTGATGTTGTTCTTTCCGCACATCTGCACCACATACCGCAACCGTGGCCATATCCGTAATTTCCGCGCGATAATACAGGACCACTGTATATTCTTACGGGTGTAGCAGGAAATGTTCGCCTATCCTGAACTGTGGAAGCAGCACTCCTTGGATGAAGTAATCGCCCCTCAACCGGAAACGGATAATTATCTAACAATGGAAGCAGGCGAACATACACTGACATTTTCCTCTTATCTTCCAAACGGCCAAAAATAGATGCGATATCAATCAATAAATAAAAGCAAGGCGAAATATAATAATACATTATCGCAGTGTTCTACCCCGGCTGTATAAAAAGCCCCTATTTCAATCTTTAAAACATATTGGAATAGGGTACTTTCTATGATATAATAAAATTGTTCCATTGTTCTTTTAAAACAATTGGATATGAAAAGACAAGGAGGAATTTACCATGCCAGTTATTACGAAGGATACGGGTATTATTGAAGCTGTTCAGAAATATCCACAAAATCATCGAAATTTTTCAGGCTTATGGTCTCGGTTGTATCGGCTGCATGGCCGCTCATTTTGAAACCATCGGTCAAGGCGCAGGCGCTCACGGTATTGATGTAGATGCTTTAATTGCCGACCTTAATGAATGTATTTCACAGCCTAAATAGGCAATTTACTTAAACACGAATTTCAAAAAACTACTTTTACACAGGGTGTAAAAGTAGTTTTTTTTATGGATCAATATTTCTGGACTTTTATGTAATCCTTGCCAAGAATAACTGCAGTATCTCCTGATACTACTTTACTACGGAAGCACAACGCGCACAAAGAGTCGGGTGTTTTTGATCTGTCCCTACGGTATCACGGTGTATCCAGCAACGTTCACATTTTTCATGGGTAGATGGAGTTACAATGACACGGATATCTGTATGATCTTCACCGGCAACAGCTTGTTCAGGTGCCAAATCAGTTCCTTCCACTAATTTCACTTCACTGACGATGAGAAGAATAGCCAGCTTATCGCTCCATTGACTAAGGAAAGCATAATCTTCCCCATCTGCATAAATCGTAACCGCTGCATCCAGAGAATGCCCAATAGTATGATCCTTACGGGCTCCTTCAAGAATACGAGTCATATCGCTGCGCAAAGACAACAATTTATTCCAACGCAATTCCAAATCAGCATCCAGATACTCTTTATGTGCTTTCGGCCAATCTGTCAGCAGTACACTTTCTTCCTTACCCGCTATTTTTGGCATATACATCCAAACTTCTTCCGCGGTAAAGGACAACACAGGAGAAACAATTTTAACTAGTGTATCAAGTATCCGATACATTACTGTCTGCGCACTTCGCCGAATAAGCGCATCGTCTTTTTCTGCATACAAGCGATCTTTGATAATATCAAGATAAATGGAACTTAAATCCACAGTACAAAAATTATGTATCGCATGATACATCACATGAAATTGATAATTTTCATATGCTTCCGTCACCGTTTCATATACTTGTTCCATCCGAAGCAATGCCCATTTATCCAACTCTGTCATATTTTCATAATCAACAGAATGAACTGTCGGATCAAAATCAGCCAAATTCCCCAAAAGGAATCGGAATGTATTACGGATTTTACGATATACTTCACTGAGTTGTTTCAAAATTTTCGGGGACAACCGAATATCGCCCTGATAATCTGCTGATGACACCCAAAGCCGCATAACATCTGCACCAAATTGATCAATTATTTCCTGTGGCGCAACCGTATTTCCCACAGATTTACTCATTTTTTTACCTTCACCATCAACAGTAAAACCATGAGTCAAAACAGCTTTATACGGAGCATATCCATTAATAGCAACAGATGTCAGCAGTGAGGAATTAAACCAGCCCCGATGCTGATCCGAGCCTTCAAGATACATTTCACAGGGATAATCAAGTTTAGGATCCGTGCAGAGTACCCCTTGATGCGTACATCCGCTGTCAAACCACACATCCATAATATCGGTTTCTTTTTTAAATTCTGTACCGCCACACTCTGGACAAGTAAACCCATCCGGTAATAATTCTTTTTCGTTATGACGCCACCATGCATCGGAACCTTCTACAGCAAACAATTTTTGCAAATGCTTGATCGTATCATCATTAATAATTGGTTTGCCACATTGCTGGCAGTAAAAAATAGGAATCGGCACGCCCCATACACGCTGCCGGGAAATGCACCAGTCACCGCGGTCGCGAATCATATTATAAATCCGGTCATGTCCCCATGATGGTATCCATTTTACGTGGTCGATTGCTTCCAATGCTTTCTGCCGATACCCATCTACAGAAGAAAACCATTGTTCAGTTGCTCTGTATATAATCGGATTTTTACAGCGCCAGCAATGTGCATATTGATGACGCAGCGAGCCCTTAGCGAATAATACACCCAATTCCGCTAACCGTTTAATAATCGGCACATTCATATCAAAAGCAAATTTCCCCTGATACTCCGGAACTTTGTCCGTATAACAGCCATCGGGTCCTACTGTACCAAGCGGTTTCAATCCCCACGCAGAATATTTCATGCAAACATTAAAATCATCAACCCCATGATCGGGAGCCGTATGTACGAGACCTGTCCCCGCTTCCAATGTAACATGTTCTCCTAAGACAATGGGAACCTTGCGTGCTTCATAAAGAGGATGCTGGAATACAAGGCCTTCCAACCGTTTCCCTTCTATGACATCCGGCAGCACTTCATATTTCTCAATTTTTCCTGCCTTCATTGTTTCATCTACAAGATCTTTAGCCATAAGGTAATATTCTTCACCAGCCTTGACCCAGACATATTCAAAATTTTCATTAGCACAAATCGCTACATTAGCAGGAATTGTCCAAGGGGTTGTCGTCCAAATAACAGCGTACACTTTATCGGGATCAGCATTTTTCGGCATATGACAAGTAAGATCTACTGCAGGAAATTTTACATAAAGAGAAAAGGACTTGATTTCCTTATATTCTATTTCCGCTTCAGCCAGAGCTGTTTCGCAATGAGGACACCAATATACGGTTTTTAACCCCTTATATATATATCCTTTTTTAGCCATTTCACCAAACACGCCGATTTGTTCTACTTCAACATGAGGCATCAAGGTAAGATAGGGATGTTCCCAATCTCCTAAAACACCGAAACGGATAAAATCTTTACGTTGTTCATTAACACATTTCAGAGCATATTCCTTGCAGCGCGCACGCAGATCGAGCGGTGCCATTTCATGCCGATTCAACCCTGTATTTTTAATAACTGCATGTTCAATAGGCAGTCCATGCGTATCCCAGCCAGGAACGTATTTTGTGTAATACCCGTTCTGGGTCTTATATTTCATAATTATATCCTTGAGTACTTTATTCAAGGCATGACCAATATGCAGCTGACCGTTAGCGTACGGAGGTCCATCATGAAGAATAAACTTAGGCGCTCCTTCTCTCTTTTGCAAACGTTTTTCATAAATAGCATGTTCCTGCCAAATTTAAGAAAATCCGGTTCCCTTTTCGGCAAATTGCCACGCATGGGGAATTCTGTTTCAGGCAAATGCAAAGTCTTACCGTAATCCATATTGTTGCCTCCTCTAAATAAATAAAACAAAATAACGCCTTCATCCCCAAAGGGACGAAGACGTTAATCACCGCGGTACCACCCTATTGACCGCATAACGGCCACTCTCAATGCCTATAACGACGCAACCCGGCGGCTGGCTCACAACCACAGCTCTAAAGTGATCTGCTTATACCGCTGCCTCTCCGGGCTCTCACTATCCCGATTCGCTGAAAAGGAGTGCTGGTATAAGCCGTCTTTTCATTGCTTTTCCATATAAATATGTATTTGTACATAGAGGTATTTTATATTTAAAAAAGCCCTTTGTCAATACCTATCGATAAACATTCTGTTTTATATTTATTGCAAAATTGCGCTGTTATCAGTAAAATATAAGTATCAAAAGGAGGCTTTATCATGACAGTCATTGATACATTTGCAGATTTAGTCAAACATTCTAATAATATCGTTTTTTTCGGTGGAGCCGGTGTTTCCACCGAAAGCGGCATTCCTGACTTTCGAAGCGTCGACGGATTATATAATCAAACGTATAAATACCGCCCCGAAACAATTTTAAGCCATTCGTTTTATATGGATAATCCTGAAGAATTCTTTCGCTTTTATCATGATAAAATGCTTTGCCTTGATGCAAAGCCTAACATGGCTCATATAAAATTAGCGGAACTAGAAAAAGCTGGCAAACTAAAGGCCATCATTACACAAAACATTGATGGTCTGCATCAACAAGCCGGCAGTACAAACGTATTGGAATTACATGGTAGTGTCCATCGCAATTATTGTCTGCACTGCCATAAATTTTTTAATGCTCACTATATGGCTTCTGCTGCCGGTATCCCCAAATGCGATGCCTGCGGCGGACCTATTAAGCCAGATGTCGTACTGTATGAAGAGGGGCTTGATGATGCCGTTATTGAAAAATCATTGTATTATATCAGTCATGCCGACATGTTGATAATTGGCGGTACCTCCTTAGTTGTTTATCCAGCTGCCGGCCTTGTAAGATATTACAGCGGCCGTAAACTCGTACTAATCAACAAATCTTCGACCAGTATGGACGATCGAGCCGATTTAGTTATCCATGCCCCTATTGGTGAAGTATTCCAACACATTACAGTATGAAAGCATAGACTACCTTAAAAATAAAGTCCTGTACAGAAAAATTCAGTCTGTACAGGACTTTATTTTTAAAAAAACACAAGCGTTACCCCTGCGCCGCCGCCTTCTGCATCATCCAGTTTATACGATGAAATAAACGGCTGATGATCAAGAAAATCATGAATCTGCCGTCTCAAGGCACCGCTTCCTTTACCATGAATAATCCGGACAGGACTAAACCCTGCCGCCAGTGCTTGATCAAGAAATTTTTCAACCTCCGGTATCGCTTCGCTCCCTGTTTTTCCAATAACATTGATTTCCGCTGCCACCGTATCGATACGGATCGGACGATAAGAAGATACGGCCGCCGCTTTTTTTTCTTCCCGTTGTTCTCGTTTTATTTCATCATAATACGGAGCACTGATATCTTTACTTTCTACACGAACAGTTATTCCTTTCACGGAAACAGTAAGTTTTTTCCCTTTTATTGACATTACCGTTCCCAATCCATCAAGCGAATTAATAAATACACGTTGTCCAACCTGCAGTGTTTTCACATCAATAGGATTACGCTTCGTTTTTTCCTTGTCAGGAAGAGAAATTTGCTGAATAGATCGTCGTGCCTGTTCGATAGCCTTTGCTTTTTCCCGATCTGTAGTTTCGCGAAACTGCTGTTTCAATTCACGGATAATAGACTCCGCCTCAATGCGGAGTTTACGTTTTAATTCCATCGCATCACGTCGGCTGGAATCGACAATATCTTGTCGTTTTGAAGATACTTTATCTTTTTCTCTGCGTAAATCATCCTCTAATTTTCTTACACGCTGCAGCCGCTGCTCCAGTTCCGCCTGTTTTTCATCCATCTGCTTGGATTGTGTATTCAGCTTCGTTAAAATAGCTTCCATATCAACATCCTGAGCCTGGCTGCGCAGTTCCCTTGCTTTATTTAAAATTTCCACAGGCATGCCTAGTTTTTCACTAATGCTAAAAGCATGACTACTTCCTGCCGATCCTATGCGAAGTTTATATGTAGGCTGCAATGTCTGCACATCAAACTCAACATGCCCATTTTCAATTCCCTCTGTATTGTACGCAAAATTCTTTAAATCATTGTAATGTGTCGTCACCATAACACAAGCACCTTTATCATATAAAGACTGAAGCACGGCAATAGCAATCGCACTTCCTTCTGCCGGATCAGTGCCGGAACCCAGTTCATCGGCAAGAATCAGGTCTTCCGTGCTGCAATGTTTTAAAATATAAATAAGCTGTTTCATGTGACTGGAAAAGGTACTCAGATTTTGAGAAATATCCTGCTCATCCCCAATGTCAACAAAAACATCACGAAAGATGGGTAATTCCGAATTTTCTCCTACCGGTAAAAACAATCCGGCTTGGTACATGAGAACTAAAAGTCCTAAGGTCTTCATCGCTACGGTTTTACCACCGGTATTGGAACCCGTAATCAGCAAAATTCTATATTCACCGCCAATAATAAGGGTATTAGGGACAACTACATCCGGCGCAATCAGCGGATGCCGGGCATGGAGAAGACGCACTTGCTTTTTTTTTGAAACCGCAGGACGACAAGCTTTCATCTGAATAGCTAACTGTGCTTTAGCAAAAATAAACTCCAATTGCCCTACACACATCGTGCTATTCATGAGATCTTCATATTGATCTGCCACAATGGTCGTAAGTCGTTTAAAAATACGTTCTATTTCCTTAGTTTCCCCCATACGTGCTTGTTGCAAATCGTTATTGGCATTCACGATAGCCAGCGGTTCAATATATAGTGTCGAACCGCTGGCCGACATATCGTGAACAATCCCGGGGAATACATGCCTGTATTCTTGCTTAATAGGCACAACATATCGATTGTTCCGTACTGTAATCAGAATATCTTGAAAGTACTTTTGATATTCCTTATTTTGCAGTACGCTTTGCATATACCGTTTTGTCTGCCGTTCCAGTTCAACAATACGATTTCTCAGATGAAGGAGTTCCGGCGAAGCATTGTCCCGAATTTGATGATTTTCATCAAAAACAGCCGCTATTTTATGTTCCAATACTGAAAAATCCATAATAGACTGTGTTTTTTTTACCAATTGCGGATAGTCTTTTTCTTTTCCCGCAAAAAAAATTTTAACATGTTCATAACACCGTATATTATTCCAAATATCAATACACTCTTGAGAATCTAACGTGATTTCACGGCATGCTTTTTCAAGAGTCGGCCGTATATCAACAATGCCGCCAAAGGGCGATGATGCTTCCCGTTGCAAACAAGTTACCGCTTCCTCTGTATCCCTGAGGCTTTCTTCAATCACAGCGGCATCACCGGAAGGTGTTAAATGCCTTGCCGCTTCTTTAGACAACCGGGATGGAGCTAATTTCACCAGCATGGATTGAATTTGATAAAACCCCAAAATCCGCATACTTCTTTTATTCATAACCTGGTACTCCTATACTTATATAATTCCGTGAAAAAAATGCCCTCGTGTAACACTGCTGTCTTCTTTATTTAACAACATGTGTTCTGTATCATCTATAAGACATCGATATCGCTGCGTCTGTGCCGCAATCCATGCAGAAGAGCGTCCCCTGCCTTCGATCCGAAACCGGGAAATACCACATTGCATTAATTGAGAGTAGTACGGGGCCATGTCCAGATCTCGATTATTTAAAAGATGATTGCGGCAATATGAATCAGTGACAATAGGAAACTGCTCTCCTATACGATCTTTAAGATAATATTTTTTATGACTGCACATAGCAGCACATCGTCTTTTTACTCCTGAACCGTTAAAAGCCGCCAGGGAACAAAATTCAGTCACCATCATTTCCAACCGCCCTTCTACTAAAATCTCAATAGGTAACGACAGACATACAGAAATAATTTTCTTTATCTGTCTGAGCATAAGTTCTGTTGAAAGTGTTAAACTGCTACATCCATAAAGACGCAAAAGATCTGCTGCATGGGCATTGAAGGTATTTAAAGACCAATCTCCCGCAATAGGGACCGTCCACAATTCTTCCTTAGCCATTGCAAGAATACCCAGTGCCCCGGCATAAATACCATCTGCACCACAAGAAACTGCTATCTGCAATTCTTTTCTAACATACACTTCATCCCGCTGCCGTAATATCCGCGGAGAGGCTGCCCAAATAGACGCACCGGTATTATGAACCATATCAACCGCTTGTTTCCACTGAGAAAATCCAAAAGCTGTATGAGTATATGACTCGCCTCCGTACACAATGCGGTCAGCCCCATTGTGCAATGCTGCCGTAATACCTTCTAACGAATCACAACGCACAACGAGCTCTTTTTGTTTTACTTTCCGGTACTTGGTAGTACCATCAGGACGTATTGCTGTCTTTCCTGCTGCTGGTCGATGATACTCTGTCAAAATTTTCTGTTCCACAACCGCGGCAGCTTCCCGGCGCAAGGTATTGAGAATACTTGCCGGTATCATATACGATTGATTCCAAACCGTAACCCCGGCAACAGAAAAAAAGGTTCCGCCCAAGCGATTCAACTGCGTATAAATCCACTCTCGGTCAGCTGGATGTTTTACCGCCTTTTGAACAACATATGCAGATACTTCTTCTGCCACATGTCCCGCTTCATCCCATGCAGTAAGACGTAATTGATTCCCTTCCGTTACATCTACGTGAAAATAAAGGGGAATTTTACGATTCATCTCCACCGTTTTTGTTTTTCTATCTTCTTTCCGGGCTAGTCGATATATTTCGCCTGAAAATCCTTCTTTACAACGTAATTTCACTGTATATGAAGTACTCGGATATTCCTTATCAGCAATAATCGCTGATATTTCATCAAAACATTCCCGTCCGTCTGCTGCTGTAATTTTAATGAAATCTCCCATATGCAAAGGCTCAGTCAATTTAGCTTCAGCAATACCTTCCTGGCATTTCAGGATTTTTCCCATGTGACGCCCTGTGTTGCCTGCGCTTTTTTCAGTAATAGTATTCCTTTCCACTGTATCCGTTAAAAAATCATGCTGATACATTCGATTAAAACTCTCCGCTAAAATATGCTCGGCTTTTTCCAATATATGCTGCCGCTCCTGCGAGGAGTCATGGATACAAGTATCCATGACCATACGATAGGCACCCACAACAGAACGCACATATCCATTCCCTTTCATGCGTCCTTCAATCTTAAAAGAAGAAACGCCTGCATCTATGAGTTCCTGAATAACAGAAACACTGCTCAAATCTTTAAGGCTCAATACGTACGTTTCCGGTTCCGTTACCGGTACACCGCCCTCCTCAACCAATTGATATGGGAGACGACAGGGTTGTGCACAGGCTCCGCGATTACCACTTCGTCCACCGATAAAGCTGCTCATTAAACATTGCCCCGAATACGACATGCAGGATGCTCCGTGTATAAATACCTCAATAGCAGCTTTTGCACGATGACATATGTATCGTATTTCTTGTATAGATAGCTCACGCGCTAAAACAACCTGTGTAAATCCAAGACTTTCCAAAAATCGTACTCCATTCAAATCCGCAACAGTAAGCTGCGTACTCCCATGCAACGGCAAATTGGGGACTACCTTTTGAACCCATGCGGCAATGGCTAAATCCTGTACAATGATGCCATCCACATGGAGCGCGTCTAATTTTTTTAAATAGACTGCAACTTCTTTTAGCTCTGTATCAGCAATAAGAATATTAACTGTAATATATACTTTAACAGCAAAAAGATGCGCCGTCCGCACCGCTCTATCTAATTCTTCCTCATCAAGATTATGTGCAAATTTTCGGGCATTAAATGACTTTCCACCCAAATATACCGCATCTGCTCCGGCATCAATGGCAGTCAGTACTGTATCCAATGATCCTGCCGGTGCTAATAATTCTGTCATAATTCCTCCTGCATGCTATGTCCATTAATTATTATTTTTCCTGCTGCTTTTACATTTTCTACTAAACCCTTATTCCTCGTTTAATATTTTTAAAACATGCAGCTATTTTAAATTATGATTACTTTTTCTCAGTTTTTCACACATGCTGTTCCTGCGCTTATCTCAATTGCCGATAAATAGAAGCTATAACATCCGCTGTAACATTATATGCGGTTGCCCGGACAGCTCGTGTCGGCATCGTCAGCTTTGTATAAAAATCAATATCTTCTTCTGTTAATTGAATCGTATCAGGCATGAGCTTGTTCATTATGTTTGTAAACTCATCCAATCCGTCAAGATGAAGAATGTCCCATACTCGTTCCACTTTATCAGGCATTGTTTCTGTCATGAGAGACATGTATGAAGGAAACAGCATGCCATTCGCCCGTCCATGAGTAAATCCTTTATAATATGTCAGCTGATATCCCATTCCATGAATGAGAGTCGTACCGCTCTGAGCAATGACAATACCTGCTAATGTTGAAGCATACATCAGATCTTCACGAGCAGCGTAAGATACGTCACTTCCTAATTCCGTCAAATGCGGTCCCATAAAATGCATAGCCTCTTCCGCCCATACATCACTGACAGGGGTCGAATTATTGGACATATACCCTTCAACGGCATGTGATAATGCATCAATTGCCGTATCAATAGTGACGACAGGGGATATCCCCATCGTAAATGTAGGATCGACAAAAGCCATAGATGGAAAAAGCAGCGGGTCCGTGACAGATTGCTTCGTCCCGGCATGGGGATTCGTCAATATAGCCGCCTTGGTTACTTCGCTGCCGGTGCCCGATGTCGTAGGTACCGCAACAATAGGCAGCGGTTTTTTATATGGTCCGCCGAACAACTGTACGTCATCAATCTCATTCGTACATAGTAAAGCGATAACCTTCCCTGCATCCATGGGAGAACCGCCGCCGACAGCAATAACAAAATCAACCTGTTCGGTCTTAGCAAAAGCAGCCGCCCGGCGTACCGTAAGAATAGAAGGGTTGTTTTCGACTTCATCAAAAATAACCCAAGAAATCCCTAACTGTTGCAGCTTATCAAGTACAGCCCGCTGTGAACCGTTAATTTTAGCTGAATGGTATCCCGTAACAAGTAATGCTTTTTTACCCAGCTGCGCCAAACAATCTCCTGATTGTGCAATACAATTTTTCCCAAAAAACAATTTAGTTGGCATTTCGTATGTAAACATGACATTATCTCTCCATTTGCTTTTTTGCATTTTCATAATATCCTAGCACGTCTTCTTTTACCTCAGCGATTTCCTCGGGTGTCACTTTTCTGACAATATGTGCAGGATTACCATAAACCATAGAATTAGGCGGTATTTTTTTATTTGTGTAATAAGTGTTCCTGCACCAATGATACAGTTTTCTCCAATTTCAGAATATCCAAGGAGCATAGCTCCCATACCAATTAAACAGCCATTGCCGATTTTAGATCCATGAATAATCGCATTGTGTCCAATAAGGACATAATCTCCAATTTCCATCGACTGATCTGCCTGCGGATGAACCGTCGTATTATCTTGGATATTCGTGTAACGGCCGACAGTAATCGTATTATCATCCCCGCGAAGAACAGTATTGTACCAAATACTGACTCCCTTTGCAAGTTTTACATCCCCAATTACGGCTGCCGTATCAGCAATAAAAGTGTCTGCATCTATTTTGGGTTCTTTATCTTCTAATGTAATAATATGAGACATTAGCATTCCTCCAATAAAATACTCTAATCTTTCATCCGTATTATTATATATCAAATAAAGATATGTGACCAGTGAAGTTGAATATTCAGTATTTTGAAGTTAACATATATCGTAAAAAAACGGGAAGCAATATCTGCACAGTTTTATAAAAACACTATTTTCAATCAGTTTTCTAACGAATTCTCCTATCATCCTCTGCTTTTTATTCCATCGTTGAGAATCATCAAAAATTCTGCCAATTTTTCCGATTCAATTTGTGTCACTTTTACATTTTCCGGTGCTGTATCACATAATTGATCAGGTGATCTCACAGCGTTATAATGCTATCTGCTGATTTTCCTCCTTAAGTGTTTCACCATCAAGTTACATCATTAATAAATCATCATTTTCTTTTTATTTATCTTAAACTCCGCGCATTGAAAACAACATACAAAATCTGAAAATTACATGTCTATTTGACCAAAACAGGACGCATTTATATATTTTCATATTTTTATGGTATAATATTAATCAGCAACTATTATACTTGTATGTACTTCTTAATATATGAGGCTCCATTATGATTACATTAAATGATTTAATTTTAGACGAAAAAGAGAGATTAAAAGAAAAATACCGATAAAAAGAGGAGTATATTAACTACATTATTGGTAAAAATGATGAAAAATGAAAAAAAAACAAACATTAATTCTTAATGATTTCGATATTGTAAAAAAACAGCTTATGTAAAACACTTATTTTTACATAAGCTATTTTTACATCATTCCAATATCATACTTTTACAATTATATTCTTAAATAATAGAATCGGGTGATTAAAATGACTGAAAAAGACATATATGCTATTTGCTCACAAGCCTTATCCAATAGCAACTTAGAAAACGATTGTAAAACAATTGCTAAATCGATTCAAAACAAAGATTATAATAACGTTGCCCAACTTTTAAGAGTAATAATTGCAACTTCAGTAACCACTTGCATTTGTGATGTGTTTGAAATTCAAAGAAAAAAGAAAAAATAATCTCACTTGAAACTTTGCGCGTATCAAAAAATGATAAGCATATAATTATAACATGTAACGAAATTATTTGATCTACATATATGGTTATCATACATAAAAAGACACCCACATTATATGGGCGCCTTTACCTGACAATGAATGGGGTAAGGATTTGCACCTTACAGGATGAATGGCCGATCAGATCATTACTGTATCTGTCGGGTTCATCAAGGCATTATATACTTAGAACGTTATAACTACTGATAAAGTAATATGATGCCCCTGCGTCTATCTTTTCCGCCACCCATTATAATTTTGAGGAAATCAAAAATTATAATGTATCTGTTTTTTTATCAATTTTCTTACAATATCGATCATAGTATTCCTGATCTATACTAAATGATGACATAGGTACCGGATTATAATTTTCATCATAAAGTTCATCAATTTTATTCGGATCTACAAAACCATTATAATGTGTATTATCCACATCATGATTCACTTCAAAATATCCTGAACGATGATACGTACATGGTTTTAGCTTTGTTTTATCTATCATAAAAAAGCCTCCCGCATATTAAAAATATCATTGCATAAATAACAAAAAAACACTCCGCCTGAGTGTTTTAACTATGAGGATACTCATCTTATTTGTATTGCAGAAAGTTTTTCCATCCCCACCTTCCAAAAGGTCTTGCCGTTTCATTACATATTATAACACTCCAAAAGGCTTTTCTATTTCATATATCTTACAATCGACAAATGTTTATAATTAGCTCAGTTCTAATTGTTACCTTTTACCTTTATAGTATATCACAAACACAAAGCAAAAGCTATAGAGGAATATAAAACTGTCCTTGTATAAAATCACAATATATAAAAACAAACCGCATAAATAAAATATTTACGCGGCCTGCCTTTATATATTGTGATAATAAAATTAACGTTTGCTGAACTGTGAAGCTTTTCTAGCTTTCTTCAAACCATATTTGCGACGTTCTTTTTCACGCGGATCACGAGTCAAAAGACCAGCCTTTTTTAATGACTGACGAAAATCCTGATCTACTTCGAGAAGTGCCCGACTGATGCCATGCCGAATAGCACCGGCTTGACCTGACGGTCCACCACCTTTTACGTCAGCAACGACATCATACTGTTCGGTAACACCTGTCAATACGAGCGGCTGTTTAATAACTAATTCCAGCGTTTTACGACCGAAATATTCATTTAATTCTTTTTTGTTTACTACGATTTTGCCTTGACCCGGAACCAGACGAACTCTGGCAACCGATGTCTTTCTACGGCCAGTGCCGTAGTACTGTGCTACTGCCATGAAATCTTCCTCCCGGTTTTAACGAATATCTAAATTTAAAACTTCAGGTTTCTGTGCCTGATGTGGATGTTCCGGACCTGCATACACGTTCAATTTCCGATACATCTGTTCACCCAATTTAGTATGGGGAATCATTCCCTTAATTGCCATTTCAACAACACGTTCCGGATGTGTTTCTAGCATATGACCTGCTTGTGTGTAGGTTGCACCACCGGGATAACCGGAATGGCGGAAATAAATCTTTTTTATTAATTTCTTGCCTGTTAACTTAACCTTTTCTGCATTGATAACGATGACATAATCACCCGTGTCCATATGCGGTGTAAATGTAGGTTTATGTTTTCCCCGAAGAACTTTTGCAACTTCGGCAGCAAGACGTCCTAAAGTCTGACCTTCAGCGTCAACAACAAACCATTTCCGTTCGATGTTGCTCGGGTTGGCCATAAATGTAGTTTTCATGCTGTATAATTCCTCCCTGATACGACTAACTAACCAAAGCTTTGCAGCTTTTCATCCGGGGCTAGTGGATTCCAAGTCAAAAGCTTACTCATATATTCTATAGATTAAACTCTTCTTTGTCAAGGATTTTTTACATAACGTATGTGTCAATAGTTTCTCGGTAAATTTTTTGACCTTGATAATAGCGGGCTTTGCGGGCTTCGTTATGTTAGAAAAATACAGGTGTAGAAAAGCTTTTGGATAACTTTCCTATGGCACTGCTGACATGCCCCTGATTGCGTATGCTTCCTCGATGAATTCCCACATGGGGCTGTATCGGCATCTTCTTCATTATCCGTCTCATTGTTCCTTTAAATGTGCGACTTATCGGTGCTGTAAAGCCCTTTTCCCAGATGGTGAAGGCGTTGTCCAGCTCTTTGTTTCGTATGGCCGTAATCACCTTGACCATGGCGGTTCCTCCTGCCTTGCTCCAATGACGTCCCTGTTTCTTCATTCGATAGCTATAAAGGCGGTGATTGCTCTCGCACGCTCCGATTCCTGCGGGCTGTACCTGGGGTGTTCTCATCGTTATGGGTTTCAGCGATTCCCAATTCCTTACTATATATTTCCGAAGCTTCTCTACGTGAGCGGCTTCCTCCGTCGTTGCTGCCTGTGATTCGGCCGTATCCAGTAACACCCGCATCGTGTCTGCCTTGTACTCCCGCAAGGCCTTATGTATTTCGTCCTGTAAAGCGGGTTCCACAAAATACAGCCGTTCTTTCAGCTTCCGGTTCACATGATACCGGTCTAGCACATGCTCATGTTGGCGACAGCCGATGACCATGCTTTCGAATATCTCTTTCCCATAGCCGCTGCCTCCATCGCTGTTGCTGACCACTGTCAGTTTGGCCAGGTCGTATTCCCGTTGCAGATAGGCCGTCACTTGCTGGATCAGCGCCTTGTGGTTCAACCCTGCAAAATAATGGGCATGAACCAATACACTTCGCCATCCATGCTGTTCCCGACCTTCACTCACTTGCACCCGGTGGATTTCCTGTCGTTTTTCTCCCTGACCTTTGATGATCAGCCCGTCCCCTTCGATACAGAGCATCGCAGGTCGGCGCTGTTCCACTGTCGGGAGCACGGCTCTGTCGATTTCTTGTTGCTCCCATTTTTCATAGTTCCTTCCCACCTGTTTGATGATGTTCCCCACGGTCTGATGACTGATGGTAGTCAATGTCAGACGGTTCATGACATCGGCCGTGGTACGATATACGCTTGTCGCGGCTACTTCCGTAACCCGTTTCATATATAATGCCGTATACCGTTGGTATTTCCGCAATCCCAGCTGATTATCCAAGGGATAGAACCCTTTGGCTCGCGGACCCTGTTTCCGTACCCGCCGCCGCTCAAAGGTGATCGTGCCTAACAGTCCTTGAATCGTACGGAAATCCCGTCGTTTAATCTGATACCCTTGTTTCGTGTATTCTGCCGTCAATTCTTTATCGATGGTTTCTAGTGCGATAACTAACGCCTGTGTGAAAATACGGATAAACAACTGAAGCAATCTCATTTCTCGTATAATGGCTGTATCGGAGTCCTTTATTATTTTGATGATTTCTGGTACAATAAATTTCATGGGAAGACCTTCTTATCTGATATATTTCGCCTTGAGAAGCAATATATCTATTATCTAGGTCTTCTCTTCTTTTTGCAATACCTTACCGAGAACTATTTTACACTAAGTTACATAACTTCATTATTCATATATACCGTCTTTATTTTTTACAAAAAATAAATTGACAAATATTTTTCTCCATGTTAGACTTAGGCAAAACTTGAAAGTTGCAATGAAGAGAAGAGTACATAAAGAAGATTGTTTGCAGAGAGCTCTCGTTTGGTGAAAGAGAGTACATGACACCTTATGGAAAATGGACTCCGAGCAGATATGTCGAATAATTAGACAATCCGGGCGTGCCCGTTACAGCACTAGAGTATTAAAGGCTTTTTATAAGTCTGCGTACTTGAAGAGGTTTAATTCGTGAGGATTAAACAAAATTGGGTGGTATCACGGTGCTTCCGTCCCCTTGTTAGGGGGATGGAAGCTTTTTTTATTGCAAACTTCCGTACGTTACAACCTTCAAGTTAAAAATTATCTATTCAGGAGGTATATATTATGAGTAAAAATTATCATTTCGAAACATTACAGCAACATGCCGGTCAAATTGCCGATCCAGCAACAGGTTCCCGGGCTGTCCCTATTTATCAGACAACATCGTATGTATTTAAAGATACACAGGAGGGAGAAGATTTATTTGCGCTGCGCAAACCAGGGTATATCTACAGCCGTCTTACCAATCCCACACAATCTGTTTTAGAAGAACGGATCGCTGCATTGGAAAACGGTACGGCTGGCTTAGCAAACTGCCAGCGGCATGGCCGCTATCGCATATTCTATATTAAATCTGGCAGGCGCCAATGATGAAATTATATCCGCTTCCACTTTGTATGGCGGCACATTTGAATTATTTAGTGAAACATTGCAGAATTAGGAATTACCACTCGTTTCGTCAATGCAGATAACCCCGAAGAAATCACAGCGGCTATTAATACCAAAACAAAGGCTGTCTATCTTGAAAGTTTAGGTAATCCCGCAATTAATATTCCTGATTTTGAAGCTATTGCAAAAATCGCTCATGATAACGGACTTCCGGTAATTGTGGATAATACGTTTGCTACTCCTTTTTTATTCCGGCCGCTTGACCATGGAGCAGATATTGTTGTCCATTCAGCAACAAAATTCATCGGCGGCCATGGCACTAGCCTAGGTGGTCTTATCATAGAAAACGGAAAATTCAATTGGAAAGAATCCGGCCGTTTTCCGAAAATCACTTCTCCCGATCCCGCTTATAACGGTGTGTAACTTTGCTAAAGATATTCCCACAGCCAGTTTTGTTACTCGCATTCGCGCTAAAACATTACGCGATCTGGGCGCTTGTATCAGTCCTTTTAATGCCTGGCTGCTGCTGCAAGGCATTGAATCTTTATCCCTGCGTGTAGAACGTCATGTAAAGAACGCCGAAAAAATCGCTGAATTTTAGAAAACCATGAAGATGTTGCTAAAGTAAATTATCCCACCTTACCGTCTTCTCCTTACTATAAACTAGCGGCAGAAATATTTCCCCAACGGAGCGGGCTCCATCTTTTCCTTCGAACTTAATGGCGGATATAAAGCAGCTCGTGCGTTTATTGACGGTGCAGAAATTTTTTCTGACCTGGCAAATGTAGGGGATTCAAAATCACTGCTAGTTCATCCTGCATCCACCACCCACCAGCAACTGAATGAAGATGCATTGCATGCCTGCGGCATCACTCCCGGTACTATTCGTATTTCTATCGGGCTGGAAAATGTAGACGATCTTATCGAAGATATCCAACAGGCTCTGGCAAAAACCAAATAATATATTATTTCAATAAGGAGTGCTGGACATATGCCAATTCAAATTTCCGATCACGTATCGGCAAAAGAAATCTTACAAAAGAAGGTATCTTTACTATTGAACAAGGAAGAGCCCTCCATCAAGATATTCGTCCGTTAAAAATTCTTATCCTTAATTTAATGCCTCTCAAAAAACCAACGGAATTGCAGTTATTACGGCTTTTAGGAGATTCACCTTTACAAATAGAAGTGGATTTCTGCCACACAGCTACTCATCAGAGCACACATACAGATCCCACGTATCTCGAAGAATGTTATTACACATTTTCTGATATTCAAAACAGATATTATGATGGCCTGCTGATTACCGGTGCTCCTGTAGAGTTATCTGACTTTGAAGATGTAGATTACTGGCAGGAAATCATTACCTATCTTGAATGGTCTAAAACCCATGTATTTTCTGTCATTCATTTTTGCTGGGGAGCTCAAGCAGCTCTCTATCACTATTATGGCATTCATAAACATACACTTTCAAAAAATTATTCGGTATTATGAGTATCAGCTGACGGTCAAACATCATCCGCTGCTGCGAGGCTTTGATGATCGTTATTTTATCCCTCAATCGAGGCACACGGCAATCGACGAAATGTATGCACGCACTATACCGGAATTGCAAATTTTATCCTGCTCTAAAGAAACGGGCATCAATATTTTAAGTACAAAAAACATTCGCAGAATATTTATCCTCGGACATTTCGAATATGATCGATGCACTTTGGAAACAGAATATATTCGTGACAAGAACAAAGGACTTCCTATTGATATTCCAACCAACTATTATCCTAATAATGACGACACGCAGACGCCCTCCTTTATTTGGTGCAGCTATGCTCATCTATTCTATCACAATTGGCTTAATACCGTATATCAAGAAACACCGTATAATCTTTTGGAATTAGAAAATGGATTTGAAGACTGTGCCCATTGACCCTGAAGTATAAATCACATGCTAGTATCTGTCAAAACTTCGTATTTTTTATTCATTTAAACTTTTTATCCTATGCTGTAAAGTAAAACCTATTTCTGTTCAAACGTTACTCACAAATAAAAAATTACAGCCGCCGACTGCACTGCATACGCAGATCAACCGACGGCTGTAATATATATAATTCCATCCTATGTTCATCTATATCTTATTTTGTACCGAATATCCGATCACCGGCATCACCTAAGCCTGGTACAATATATCCATTTTCGTTCAATTTATCATCCAAAGCAGCTACAAAAATACGAACATCAGGATGCTGCTTATTGATTTCCTGTACGCCCTGCGGCGCCGCGACCAAACACATCAGCTTAATATTTTTGATGCCACGGTTCTTGAGCATGGTAATAGCCGCTGCGGCACTGCCTCCCGTCGCCAGCATGGGATCTACAATAATAAAATCTCGATCCTGTACATCCGGCAATTTGCAATAATATTCTACAGGCTTCAATGTCTTAGGATCCCTGTATAAGCCAATATGCCCTACTTTAGCAGTCGGAATCAAATTGAGCAGTCCCTGAACCATACCAAGTCCCGCACGAAGGACCGGAACAATTCCTAGTTGTTTGCCGCTCAACTGTTTCCCTGTCATTTTTGTAATCGGTGTTTCAATTTCCACATCTTCCAGTGGAAGGTCCCGGGTTATTTCATATCCCATAAGCATCGTAATTTCTACTAATAAATCTCGAAAATCCTTCGATCCCGTTTCTTTCATTCTCATTAACGTAACCTTATGTTGAATCAGTGGGTGATCCATCACTTGTACATGCATGTTGCACAAGCCTCCTTCTTGTTTATATAACATAATTATTTATCCATTTCATTAATCATGCCGACACGAACTGCGTGACGACCACCATCAAACGGAGTATCCAGCCAAATTTTTACAATTTCTCTAGCCAAGCCCGGTCCAATGACACGTTCACCCATAGTCAGAATATTGGCATCATTGTGGCGGCGAGAATATTCTGCAGAAAAACAATCATGACATAAAGCAGCTCGTATACCGTGTACTTTATTAGCGGCAATACCAACGCCTATTCCGGTACCGCAAATCAAAATTCCACGATTAAAAGTACCATCCGCAACTGCTTCAGCAACTTTTTTTGCAATAACCGGATAATCACAACGTTCTGGAGTCATTGTCCCGTAATCGGTAAACTCAATACCCTGTTCCTGCAAATAGCCTTTAATGTTTTCTTTTAAGGCAAATCCGCCATGGTCACTACCAATAACTAATTTCATGTATTTCCCTCCTGTAATCTTAATTATTTTTATTATAACGCTTAACCCGTATCATGAATAGACATGATTAACAATTGTTTGTTTTTACAGTAATATCGAATAGATAATCATCAAAAAAATCCCTTGAAAAGTACCTTATACTACAATACTTTCAACAAGGGATTTACTCTTATACTTCTATTACATCACCGCCGGCAGCTTTTTTCATGCGATTCATGATAGCCATTCCAAGTCCCGCTGCATCAACACCTTCAGCCAAAATATAATCCACCTTCACGTTGTCAAAAAACAACAGTCCTGTATACAACTGGCTGGCTAATGCTGGTTTATCACCATGATCTCCCCAAATATACATCAGTTCTTTTGGAAAAGCATCCGCAACTTGCCGGCTTACAAGAAAACCTACTGTTTTCCCTTCCCGGCCTGCCTTTATATAAAGTTCTCTCAATTTAAACGTCACATTTTTCACAGTTCCAACAGCTACCGTCATAGGAGCTGCCGGTGCATAATGCCTATATTTCATACCCGGTGCCTTAGGTATACCTTTACCGGTTACCAAATTAGTATCTATAAGGACATGGGGGATTATTTTTTTCAGCATTTCTAAAGTAATCGCACCCGGACGAAGAATCGTCACTGTGTCATCGGCATTACATTCGACTATAGTCGACTCCACGCCAATATGGCAAGGCCCTCCGTCAATAATCATATCGACCCGGCCATTCATGTCATGAGCCACTTCCTCGGCTGTCGTCGGACTGGGTCGTCCGGATAAATTAGCGCTGGGACCCGCTACGGGAACACCTGCTGCCTGCAAAAAAGCACGCGCAATTTTATGATCCGGGCACCGAAGTGCCACTGTATCTAATCCGCCTGTCGCGGCATCCGGAATATGCGGCTGACGCGGAAAAATAATAGTAAGCGGTCCCGGCCAAAATGTATCAAGAAGTTTTTGCGCAGCTGGCGTAATAAACGCCGCAACCTTCTTCACAGCCTCTTTGTCTGGAACAGTCAAAATCAGAGGATTGTCGCTTGGGCGTCCTTTAGCAGCATAAATACCTCTGCAAGCCTCTGCATCAAGACCGTTTGCGCCAATACCATATACAGTCTCCGTCGGAAATACCACAAGTCCGCCATTTCTAATAATATGGCCAGCTTCTTCAAACACATTCTTCGCTGCATCTACATTGGTAATATGCACCATTTTTGTCTGCTTCATTTCAATCTACTCTTTTCGCTTAAAAATTATAACCCGTTCAATATCCCCATAATCTTTTACTACTTTATCTATCATATAATGCCCTGCTGCTTCAAATATATCAGATACAGCCTTGCACTGCCCCGCTCCTATTTCCACTGCACAATATCCATCTTGCATCATGTATTGCCAAGAATCAGCCGCTAACCGCCTATAATAAGACAATCCATCAATCCCGCCAAATAAAGCCTGCTCTGGATCTCTTCGAACCTCCGGCTGCAAAGATTGCATATCCGCTTGTGTCAGATAGGGAGGATTCGATACAATCCAAGTATATGATCTGTGGAAAACATTGGCAAAAAGATCACTTTCAAGCCATTCTACTCGTTCCGATAATTTAAAAGCTTCACTGTTTTTCTTGGCAATAATAAGTGCTGCCGGCGAAACATCTACGCCGGTTCCGCTTGCCTTGGTCCAATAACTAAGTAAGCTCAAAATAATGGCACCACTGCCGGTACCTATATCTAATATTTTTATATTCGCCGCAGTATTTTTTTCATAAGACAACACTGTTTCCACCAGAATTTCTGTTTCCGGACGTGGAATCAAGACATCTGTATTAACAATAAAATTCATTCCCATAAAATTTTTAGTGCCGAGTAAATGAGCCACAGAAACACGCTCTGCTCGTTTTTTTACAAAATTACGATACGAATTCAACTCTCCTGCCGTCATTGGTTCGTCATAGTGGGCATATAGATAAATACGCTCTTTTTTAACACATGAGCCAAAAGAATTTCCGAATCAAGGCGAGGTGAATCAATCCCCTTTTTTTTAAAAAACCGTTGCGTCCATTGAAGAAGTTCTCCAATGGTCCAAATCTTATTCATTTCCTTCTTCTTTCATTAATTCCGCTCTCCTAGCCTCAGCCAATGCTTGTATGAAGTCATCCAAATCACCGTTGAGAACATTTTCCAATTTATAGAGAGTAAGATTTATGCGATGATCGGTAACACGCCCCTGCGGATAATTATAGGTTCGAATACGTTCACTGCGGTCTCCTGTTCCCACCTGACTGCGCCTGGCTTCCGTTTCTTCCGCCTTAGCCTCCTGCTGTGCCTTATCAAAAAGTCTTGCTTTCAGCACTCTTGTAGCTTTTGCTCTGTTTTCCATTTGTGATCGTTCATCTTGACATTCAACAACAATACCCGTAGGTATATGCGTCATACGTACCGCTGAACTTGTTTTATTAACATGCTGTCCGCCAGCTCCGCTCGAACGAAAATAATCAACACGAACATCATCCATATTTAAGTCTACTTCTACGTCTTCCACTTCAGGAAGAACAGCAACTGTCGCTGTCGATGTATGAATACGCCCTCCAGCTTCAGTTACAGGTACCCGTTGCACTCGATGAACACCTGATTCATATTTTAGCTTACCATATACACCAGTGCCTTCTACTGAAAAAATAACTTCTTTAAATCCGCCTAATTCCGGTGCATTGGAACTAATTAAACTTGCTTTCCATCCAGCCTGTTTCTCTATATATTTCGAATACATACGAAACAAATCTCCAGCAAAAAGCGCTGCTTCATCACCACCGGCGCCACCACGAATTTCCATGATAACATTTTTGTCATCCTGAGGATCTTTCGGCAGCATAAGAATATGCATTTGTTCTTCTAAATCAGATTGTTTCTTTTCAAGATCCGATATTTCTTCTTTAGCCATTACAACCAGATCGGCATCGCTGTCCTTATCATTCAAAATTTCCGTATCGCCTTTCAGCAGTTCCGTTATTTCTTTATATTTACGGAAAACTTCCACTATAGGTACTAAAGAAGCATGTTCCTTAGTAAGTTTCTGCCATTCCTCCTGGCGGGCAATAACATCTGGATCACTGATACGCTGCTCGAGATCCATGAATTTGTTTTCTACAGACTGTACTTTATCAAAAAACACGACCCATTCCTCTCCTTCTTTATCGTCCCACTGCCGGAATTTTTTGTTGTATCACCGTATCTTCCCTCTTTTCGACTTCCTGCTCTTTTATTTCTGCCGGACGCGCAGCCTCCAATGCTCGTATCGCCACCTCAATCTGATCAGGATAAGGTTTTCGCGTTGTCAGCAGCTGCATCCATAAACCAGGTTTAAAAAGCAGCTGTACTATGGGATTCGTCGTTCGTGCTGCTAACCGGATCATTTCATAGCTTACTCCTGCAACAACCGGCATAAGGACTATGCGAGATATAATTCTTTCCATTAAATTCGGCCATCCTAAAAAAGCAAACACAAAAATAGATACCACCATAACAATCAAAAGAAAATTAGTACCGCAGCGAGGATGAAGCCGGCTATGCTTTTGCACATTTTCTACCGTTAGTTCTTCACCTGCTTCATATGTCCAAATCGTTTGATGCTCGGCTCCATGATATTCAAATACTCGTTGTATATCCTTTGTAAGCGAAATCGCCCATATATATAATAGAAATATAAGGAGACGCAATATCCCTTCTACTACGTTAAGCCGAAACGAACTATCCGCAACACCGGGAATAAATTTAGCCCCATACGTGGGAATGATTAAAAAAAATACAATGGCTAATACCGTTGAAAAAGCCATGGTGAGGCCAACCTGTACATTACTCATCTGTTCTTCTTCTTCTCCCGATGCCTGGGCCGAGTAAGACAAACTCTTCATTCCGTAAACCAGTGATTCATATAAAGCAATCGTTCCACGAATAAAAGGTTTTTTTAAAATAGAAAATCTATCCATAATAGAACGAATACGATCTTTTTTGACAACAATCTCTCCGGACGGTGTCCGTACTGCCGTCGCTATATATTCAGGTCCTCGCATCATAACACCCTCAATGACAGCTTGACCACCGACATATGCTGTTGGTTTGCTCATAAAAGCTCCTTTCTTTATAAACAAATAGAGCAGAGCATTTCTGCTCTGCCATTCCACTTGTACCACTGCCTATTAAGCCTTCTTACCATATCTTCTGTTGAACTGTTCAATACGGCCACGAGCCTGAGCGGCACGTTGCTGGCCAGTAAAGAAAGGATGACATTTAGAGCAAATTTCAACACGCAGTTCAGATTTAGTCGAACCAGTTTCAAATGTATTGCCGCAAGCACAAGTCACTACAGCTTTACCGTACTTCGGATGGATTCCTTCTTTCACCATTCACACCTCTTCTCATCAAACATACAAAACCTATGCTAAGATAGTATATCATATTACCCTTAATTTGGCAAGAAAAATTGAATTTACAGCATGTCTTATTCCTCAGCAGACTGTCTTTAATGTATACATAAAAAAGACCGGCGTACATACTAACCGGTCTTTATATGTAGATAATCTATTATGCATATTGGTGTTGTCTGTGTTCTTCTGCATCCTGCATATTTTTTTTATCTTTTTTATACTGCATAGCAGAAACAGCATCAATAGCAAATTGCCCCATAATAAAAACAAGGATGGCACCCCAGCATATAGGATCGGAAATAAATGATAACATAATTGTCCCCCCTTTGATTTGTAATTGATTAGTTTCGCTAAATCAATATGCATTGGCTGTATACCATAACATATTTCGCTTATATGATAGTACCAAACACCAGGAAAGACAACAACCTAAATTATTATGTTGTTCTTTACATTAACAGATATGATATGTATGAAATGATAAAGATACATGCATAGTCTGGTCATAGACTTTACATGTATCTTTGCTGTCTCATCGGGAGTATGTTACATTCAATAATTACGTTAAGGAATAAGTACACATTTGCAGCATTCGCCCGTCTTCATGAGCCGCAAACCTTCTTCAAATTCCGTCATAGGAAGTGTATGTGTAATGATGTGAGATAAGTCAAGACCACTTGCCAATAATCCTTTAGCTGTTTCCCAGTCCTGGTACATTCGACGCCCAGCTATCCCTTTCAGCGTCAACCCACGATATACAAATTCGCTAAGTTCAAAAGACAACTGCTTATCAGATAGACCAAGAACTGCTATTTTTCCTTCCGGTTTAATATAAGTCAGACTAGATTGAATAGCTCCAACATTTCCGGAAAAATCAAGGACAACATCAATAAGATTTCCGTCATTTGCCATCGGAACTGCTTTAGATACCTCTTCTTCTATAGGATTAATAAGCACATCGGCACCCATTTCCAATGCTTTCTTCCCTCGGTCTGACACCGGTTCTATGGCAATAACCTTGGCAGCTCCGCACTTTTTTGCAACGCCGGCACCCATCGCTCCAATAGGACCGCAGCCAATAACCGCCACTGACTTTCCTGCAACGGGAAATTGCGTAGCAGCATGAACAGATGCTACAAAGGGTTCCATAAGACTTAACACTTCCCAATTGGCAAACTTTTTAAATACAACGGCATTTTCTGCCGGTATGCATGCATATTCTGCCAAGGCTCCATCACAGCTCAAACCAATAGTGCGCGTATGAGGACAAACATGTTCATATCCGTTATGACAAACATCACAAGTATGACAAACAATATGTGTCTCTGCAGAAACTGCATCACCTATTTGAATTTGTGTAACTAATTCTCCTTTTTCCACAACTTCACCTGAAAATTCATGTCCGATAATCATCGGCGGAAGCATGCGACTGCTGGCAAATTCGTTCCAATTCATAATATGGACATCCGTACCGCAAACAGATACGGCATGAACTTTAATTAATATATCATTAGGACCCACTTTAGGTATCGGACGTTCCACAAGTTCAACATTTCCTACACCTGCCGCTGTTTTAACAACACATTTCATTGTGCCTTCCATGGTTATCACTCCCTGCTATCATTATAAAATACTGAAAAACTATAATAACTACACAAAATACACATTAATGATGCACACACTCCTCAACCATAAGCCCGGCATGATAAGAACTGCGAACAAGAGGTCCGCTCACAACATGCTCAAAACCAATTCCTTTAGCAATCCGCTTATACATCTCAAATTTTCCGGGGGTCACATATTCTGTTACAGGAACATGCTTTGATGACGGTCTTAAATACTGTCCAATTGTCAATATGTTTACTCCCGCTTCATACAAATCATTACATACTTCTTCTATTTCCTCTTGTCTTTCACCTAACCCTACCATTATTCCGCTTTTTACCAACGGCTGTTCACCATAATGTGCCGCATAACGCAGGACATCGATAGATTGCTGATAATCAGCAATCGGCCTGATAGCAGAATACAGTCGAGGAACTGTTTCAATATTATGATTAAATACCGTTGGCTTTGCTTTCAAAACAATATTAAGAGCACTGACATTTCCCCGAAAATCAGGAGTAAGTACTTCAATAGAGGTATCCGGACTGCAATCCCGCACAGCAACAATGCATGCTGCAAATTGTTCAGCCCCTCCCCAAGGCAAATCATCACGTGTAACAGAAGTAATGACAACATGTTTCAAGCCTAAATAAGCGGCTGCCTGCGCTAAATTTTTCGGCTCATTCGGATCCACTAAATCCGGTTTTCCTTTGGGAACTGCACAAAAACGACAAGCTCGTGTACAAACACCTCCCAAAATAAGAAAAGTCGCCGTCTTATGACCGAAACATTCGCCAATATTCGGACAATCCGCACTTTCACAAACCGTATGCAAATTCAGATTTTTTACAAGTTTTCTTACATTTTTGTATGTATCATCATTACAAACATGCTGTACCAACCATTTCGGTTTCTCTAAAATTTCTTGTTCCATATAAATCCCTCCAATACGTGAAGTTACTATATGCATCATGCGGAAATACAGAAATAAATCCATCCTGCATAAGAGGTACAACAGCTTCCGCAGACATATGACAGTGTAATTCCCTAAGATTGGTTACCCCAAAATCAGTAATGCCGCAGGGAATGATATGAGAAAAAAGTTTCAAATCATTACAAACATTCAATGCTATGCCATGATAGGTAATCCAATGCTTTACACCGATACCAACAGCAGCTATTTTTCTATTGCCAATCCAAACTCCACTGTATAAAGCCTTGCGGCCAGCTGTAATACCTAGGCACTTCAAGGTCCGAATAATACTTTCTTCTATCTGTTGAACATACCAATGAACATCCGTGTTCCACTTTTTTAGATTGATAATGGGATAACAGATGAGCTGTCCGGGATTATGGCAAGTAATATCACCTCCGCGGTTCGTATGAAACAAATCCACATGGTGTATTTTCAGCCAATCGGCTGTTGCTAAAAGGTGTGTATCCCCGCCGTGCATGCCAATAGTGATGACCGGATGGTGTTGCATTATAAGGAATACGGCATCCCACCTCCCTTGTAAAACAAGATTTTTAGCCTGCTGCTGATATCTCAATCCAATACTATATGGCTGGCAACCTAAATAAATAGAACAAATTTTTCTTGTCATTAATACGGCCTTCTTCCTGTCGCAGATTAAAAATCGGGACATACTATTCATTTCCTATGCATAAATAATATAATAAATATAACTTATTCTATTTCACCAATGCATAATTTTATACACGCATTGATCCAAATATGATATAATAAATATAAATTTAATGTTAGTAATAAAGAAATAAAGGAGGTTATATTATGGTATCTGAACAAGATTGGAACACTTTTATGGAGACCGGTGAAGCTTCAACCACTATTCCCCCTATAATTGTTCAGTCTTGGAACTATTGTCGTTCCATTAAGCTTAACCCTTTAAAAGGATATAGCCAAGAAGTCGTCACGGGAAAAGCGTTCGAAGAAATTATAAGTCATAATAGTGAACTGCTCAAAATAGCCATACCGTTCGTACAACGTCTATTCATGGAAATGAAGGATTTTAAAAATAGCTCTTTTATTGGAGTCTTATCAGATAAAGATGGATATATATTAAAAACTATACTTCCTGCCCATGGCACCGACTTATCGCACAGTCTTTATTACTCTGAAGGTCTGAGGCAAACAGAAGAATTGATTGGTACTTCGGCAATCAGCTTGGTACAAAAAACATTAAAACCCTTACAAGTAGCCGGCTTTGAACATTATTGCAAGATTCATCATAATACATCCTGTTCCGCTGCTCCTATTATTGACGCAAGCGGTGAACTTGTCGGCGTCTTCAGTTTAGCCGGTCCAAAAGATAAAGTGAATTCTCATACATTAGGCATGGTTATTGCCACCGCTTCTGCTATTTCTAATCTAATGAAAGCTGATCAGGCTAATTCTACACTTTCTGAAAAAACAAATATGTATATGACAATTTTAGATTCTATGAATGACGGGCTGATCATGCTGAATGCTAAGGGAATCGTACAATATATTAATCCGTTTGGAGCCAAAACTTTACATATTGACCGAAGAAAAGCCATTAATAAACCGATTGATTCGCTTGTCGATTTTGACCCTATCATCATGCATGCCTTACGTTCCGGTGTAGGATATACAGATCGCGAATTTTTTATCGAAACAAAACGGGGTACTCTCGACTTTGTTAAAACAGCAATCATTTTAAAGGATGACGACGGTATGACAACCGGAGCCATCGATATATTCCGGGAAATTAAACGTGTTAAGGATTTAATCAACAAAATTACGGGAGCTACTGCTAAATTCACCTTTGACGATATACTAGGAAATGATTCTGCCTTGCTGGAAGCCATTCGTATGGCTAAAATCGCAGCCAATGGAAATGCCAATGTCTTGATCCAGGGAGAAAGCGGCACGGGAAAGGAGCTGATTGCACAATCCATTCATCAAGCCAGCGCCCGACATGATGGCCCATTCATCGCTATCAACTGCGGTGCTATACCGCGAAACCTGGTAGAGAGCGAGCTTTTTGGGTATGAAGGCGGCGCATTTACAGGTGCCAAAAGCAATGGACAAGCAGGAAAATTCGAACTAGCTCACGGAGGTACTATATTTCTTGACGAAATCGGTGATATGCCTTTAGAAATACAAGTTCAATTGCTCCGTGTACTGCAGGAACAACGTATTATGCGAATTGGAGGCACCCGTTATATTGACATCGACGTCCGTGTTCTGGCAGCTACCAATAAAGACTTAGCAGAAGGGGTCGCCAATGGAAATTTCCGTGCTGATTTATACTATCGACTCAACGTACTGCCGATTACACTGCCACCTTTACGTGAACGTCATTCTGATATTGTCTTATTAATAAATATGCTGCTGGAAAATAAATGTCAGCGTTTAGATATCAAGACAAAACATTTTGATCAAGAATCTTTTGACATCATGCAAAAATACACTTGGCCAGGTAATATCCGCGAATTAGAAAATGTCGTAGAACGAATGATTTACACTTGTCCTCACGAAGTCATTACCAAAGATTTTCTCCCTGCCAATATGAAAAAACAAGACTCGCCACCCCCCAGCTGGTTAGGAGAGAATATGACGTTAAAAGAATTTGAGCATCGTTACATCATGCAAGTATATGAACAATGTGATAAAAATATTTCTCAAACAGCGAAATCTCTTAATATCGGCAGAAACACACTATATTCAAAATTGAAAGAAGTAGATGAAAACATCTTAGTGGAAAATAATTAAAGAATTAAAAAGAGCGCCTTACAGCTGCAATAATGAAGTTGTAAGGCGCTCTTTCTGCCGCGGTTTATTTCTTTTTAGGCGGCCAGTGAATCGAATTTCCAAAAACGGCCTCTGCGGCTTCCCCTAATGCTTCCCCCACGGTCGGATGAGCCCATACGGTACTCGTAAATTCATCCACCGTCGCTTCCAGCCGGATAGCAATCGCTGCCGCTGCAATCAAATCCGTCGCCCGCGGCCCGTAAATATGAACGCCGAGTATCTGTCCGTATTTGGCATCGGCCAGAATCTTGATCATGCCTTTGCCGCCGGCTTCTATTAACGCCTTGCCGTTGCCAGACAAGGAGAATGTACCGCAGCGGTAGGCAATCCCTTGCTCCTGCAGTTCTTCTTCCTTCCTCCCGACGCTGGCAACTTCCGGTTCCAGATAGATGCAGGAAGGAACCGTTTCTGCATGGTAGCTGTCCCGCCCGGTCATAATGTGATTGACGGCAGCGATCCCCTGGGCCGAAGCGGCATGTGCCAGCATCAGCTTGCCGTTGCAGTCTCCAATGGCATATATGCCGGGGACATTCGTCTGGAAATGGTCGTCGGTCACAACCTTTCCGCGATTGAGGACGATTCCGGCTTCTTCCAGTCCGATACCTTGGGTCATGGCTCGGCGTCCTACACACATCAATACCTTTTCCCCTTCTACCGTCTGGGCCTGTCCCTGGTAATTCATATGGACCGTATAAGAGGCGCCGGCTTGTTCGATGGATTCTACCCGGGCGTCGGTCAGGATGGCGATTCCCCTGGCTTCGAGATCGGCCCGGACCATGCGGGTAATTTCTGCATCAATAGGAGGCAGGATCCTCGGCAGTGCTTCCACAATGGTACATTTCGTTCCCAGCGAAGCAAAGAGAGAGGCAAATTCAATTCCGATCACCCCACCGCCGATAATGACGAAGCTCTTGGGTATTTCGGTTAATGCCAACGTCCCCGTGCTATCGATCACTCCCGGAAGATCGGCTCCGGGAATCGGGATGCGTACCGGTTCAGAACCGACAGCCAAAATAATACAGTCAGCCGTAAGCGTTTTACTGCCGACCTGTATTGTATGGGCATCTTTGACAATTCCCCGGCCGCGGTACACGGCAACGCCGTTGGCTTTCAAAAGGCCTTCCACACCACCAACCAATGTTTTTACAATAGAACCTTTATATTGCTGCGCTTTAGCCCAATCGACATCCATACCGGAAACAGTGATGCCTAATTTAGCCGATTGTTCTTTGATGGCACTGAACGTAGAACTTACATGGATCAGCGCCTTCGTGGGGATACAGCCGACATTGAGGCAGGTACCGCCGACTTTATCGGCTTCGATAAGGGAAACCTTAGCTCCCATTTGGGCAGCCTTGATAGCCGTGACATATCCGCCGGGGCCTGCTCCGACAATAAGGATGCTCTTCTGTCCCGATGCAGTTGCAGTTTGTGCCGAAACTCCAGGTACTACCGATGAGATTGTCGGTGCTACGACAGTTTCTTCAGCCGGAGCAGGTGCAACTTGTTCTCCTGGTTGTCCAATAACACCCATAACGGATTTTACTGGACCTGATTCGCCTTCCTGCATCATAATCTGCAGAAGAACTCCATCTTCATGTGCTTCTACGACATTACTGATTTTATCTGTTTCTACTTCAACGACCCCTTCTCCCTTTGTAACGGGATCCCCTACTTTTTTCAGCCATTGCGAGACCGTTCCTTCTGTCATCGTCAGACCCAATTGCGGCATCGTAAGATTAGTTGCCATGAAAAATTACCTCCTAATGGTTAAATAGAAAAGTGTCCCTCCCGGGAGAAGGACACCTCCCCAGTATTTCTATTAGAGTAACAATAACGGATTTTCCAAATATTCGCGGAGCCGCGATGTGATTAATCCGGCTAACGCTCCGTCTACTACCCGGTGATCATATCCCAGAATGACATTCATCATCGGAGCGATCACAATCTTGCCATCTAGTACTACGGCTTTATCTACCGTGCGGCATACCCCGAGAATCGTGGCTTCCGGCGGATTGACGATCGGTGTAAAATGATCGCAGCCGTACATGCCCAGATTGCTGATGGTACAGGTGCCGCCTGTCAGATCATCCGGCGACAGCGTATTATCACGAGCCGCCCGTGCCAGTTCGCCAACAGTCCGATGAATATCCATCAGCCCTTTATGATTGGCATTCTTGATGACCGGCACGATGAGGCCTTTATCCACCGCAACGGCAACTCCCATATGAATCCCTTCGTTATGGACCAGATACCCGTCTACCAGACTGTCGTTGGCTGCCGTATATTCTTCCAGAACTTTGCACATAGCTTTGATGATCAGGTCGGTAAAGGAGAATTTCTTGTCCATGGCAATGAAGGTGCTGCGCAGTTCCGTGGCCTTGGTCATATTGACTTCTACCGTATGATGGACATGCGGCGTATTTCTCCAGCAGTCTCCCAGGCGCTGGGCGATGACCTTGCGCATCCCTTTGAGCAGGACCCCGTTTTTCGGGGCCCCTTTACCTTCCGCTGTCCCCGCCGCCGGAGTAGCTGCCGCTGCCGGAACCGGTGCCGGAACAATTCCGGCGGCCGTAAGGATATCGTTCTTCATGATCCGTCCGTCGGCAGTTACCGTTTGGGTATCTACTCCCAGATCAGCCGCTACTTTAGCCGCAGTGGGAGAGATACGTACTTTTTCTTCTGCTTCAAACGCTTCCACATCCCGGCCTACGACCCGCCCGTTCGGACCGGTTCCGGAAACGAGGGCCAGATCGATGCCGGCTTCTTTCGCTAATGTACGAGCATACGGAGTCGCCAATACCCAGCCGCCGACAATCGTATGTTGCACCGGGCCGGCAACTACTGCTGGAACCGGTGCCGCCGCTGCTTCTGGAGGAGCTGCCTCTGCTGCTGCCGAACCCCCCGGTACGGTTTCACCGGCTTGGCCGATATACCCCATTACGGCCTTTACCGGTCCGGCTTCGCCTTCCTGCATGACAATGGAAAGAAGAATGCCGTCTTCATGGGCTTCCACTATATTACTGATTTTATCTGTTTCAACTTCTACGACTTCATCACCCTTTTTTACCGGGTCGCCTACTTTTTTAAGCCATTGCGAGACCGTTCCTTCTGTCATCGTCAGGCCCAATTGTGGCATCGTAAGTGCTGTCGCCATTAATCATTACCTCCTTGCTGAACTATTGTCAATAAACGTACCTATTATTTTTCTTCAGTCATTTGTTCCTGCGCTATATCAACTGCAGACTTTTTCGGAAGAGTCAACATAACCGCTCCGGAAATAAAGAGCATGGCTCCTAATGCCAAATAACCACCATCTGTAGACCCCGTGTTTTGTTTGATAACGCCCAGCATATAGGGTCCGAGATAGCCGCCGAGATTAGCTATTGAGTTAATCAGAGCAGTGGCACCCGCCGCTGCCGCACCACTTAAAAAGGTCGTCGGCACAGACCACCATGTTCCCATCGCAGAATATACGCCAATAGCCGTAATACAAATAAATACCAAACTCAATATCGGGCTTTGTATAAACGGTGCACACACCAATCCGATACCGCCCAAGAACATACAACCTGCAACATGCCACCGTTTTTCACCTGTTTTAGAAGAGTGGTTCCCAATAATAATCTGTGCAATCAAGGCCGCCCCCATCGGGAATATAATCGAAATTCCTACCATAGTAGCTGACCAGCCGGACAAACTCTTCAACACCTGCGGCATCCAGAAATTAAAGCCCCAGAAACCGGTAATCCAAGTAAAGTAAATAACACATAAGCGCCATACTTGCTTATCTGTAAGAGACTGCATAATCGTATATTTTTTTACATTTGCTTTTGCTTCTTCTTCTGCCGCAATCGTTTCATTTAAATAATCCTTTTCTTCCTGAGACAGCCAAGATACTTTATCTGGACGGTCTTTTACCCAAAGGAGGAATACAAACGTAAAAATTAAGGCCGGTATTGCTTCAAGTAAGAACAATGTCTGCCATCCAGCAAAACCAAAGAGATTTAAATCCAAAAGAATACCTGCGACAGGCGCCCCTACAATAGCAGCAATCAGCAATGAGGTAAGCATAAGTGAAATAGCCTTGGCGCGTTCACCAGCAAGAAACCAACGTGGGAAAAGTACTGCATAAATGACAGGATATAAGCTGGCTTCACAAGCCCCCAGCAAAAATCTAAACAAATAGAATTGGAAAGGGGAAGTCATAAAAGCAAGCAAGCCGCAAACCAACCCCCATGTAAACATAATACGAGCTATCCATTTACAAGCATCAAACTTTGCCGCAATCAAAGAACCAGGAATTTCAAAGAAGAAATAACCAAGGAAAAACATGCCGGCCCCAGCACCAAATATTTCAGGTGTCAGCCACGGCAAATCTCTTGTCATCGTCATACCGGCATACGCAACATTAACACGGTCAAGAAATGCTATGACCGACACAAAAAAACAGGAAGGATAACGTGCAATTTACGTTTATTATACAAATTTTCAAAATTTATATTTGCATACTTAGCATCCATTTACTTTGCCTCCTTTTACTTTACCATCATCCCAACCCCTCCCATCACAAAAGGGGTTGGGGAAATAAATATTCATATGAGTACGTTAACGTCCAAGCATTTTTTTCACTGCAGCAATGATGTCTTCCGGTTCGATTTTAACCAATCGTTCCAACGGCGGCGTATACGGAATAGGAACAAACGGAGCACCTAGACGAACAATCGGAGCATCCAGATAATCCAGCATTTCTTCTGCCGTACGGGCAGCTACTTCAGCACCAACACCTCCTTGTTTAACCGCTTCATGGACAACCATGAGTTTCTTGGTTTTCTTCAAGGATTCATAGACTGTATCCATATCCAGCGGGGAAATGGTTCTAAGATCGATACATTCCACATGAATTCCTTCTTTTTCCAGCTGCTGTGCGGCAGTAAGAACATTCGTCATATAGAAGGAATACGAGACAATTGTCATATCGCTCCCTTCTTTAGCCACATTGGCTTTGCCGATAGGTGTCAAATATTCACCTTCCGGAACTTCCCCCTTCAGGGAAAATAATTTCTTATGTTCAAAATAAAGGATGGGATCATCCGAACGAATGGCTGATTTTAACAACCCTTTTGCATCTGCCGGATTAGAAGGTATCACTACCTTAATTCCAGGAATATGCATAAACCAAGCTTCAACACACTGTGAATGCTGTGCCGCACCACCGCGGGTCATGCCATCAGGGGCCCGCAATACCAGTGGCACCTTGCATTGTCCGCCGAACATATAGCGGGCTTTAGCCATCTGGTTGAAAATTTCATCCATGGGTACCCAATAAAATCTGCAAAGTGCATGTCAACGACAGGACGCATTCCTGCTAATGCCGCTCCTACGCCGCCGCCAATAATAGCCGTTTCTGAAATCGGCGTATCACGAACCCGTTCTTCTCCAAACTCCTGTGCCAATCCTTTAAACTGCCCAAAAATACCGCCTTGCTTGGCAATATCTTCGCCCATGAGGAAAACGCGAATCATCCCGTTTCATTTCTTCCTGCATGGCTTCTTGTGTTGCAACCGAAAATGTTATACGTCTCATTATATATTTTCCTCCCTCTCTGTTAATCGCAATAGTAGTCTTCCATTAAAGCAGATGTATCCAGATACGGAGCTGCTTGCGCCTCTGCTACTGCTTCCGTAATCAACTCTGCATTTTCTTTATCCATGGCATCCATATCTTTCTTTACCAATAATTTTTTAGCAATTGCAGTTTTACGGAAGTTCTGAATCGGATCATCCGCTTCAAAACGTTTCATAGTTTCTTCATGAGAACGATATAATTCCGGATCCCCTACAAAATGTCCCTTCACCCGGAAGGTATGATTTTCGAGAAGATAGGGACCTTGCCCGCTCCGTACATATTCTATGGCTTCTTTAGCTGCCGGATATACTTCGAAGAAATCATTTCCATTGACTGTTTTCCCCGGCATATTATAACCGACAGCTCGTTTAGCAATCTGGTCAACCGAAGTTGTTCTCTTATAATAGGTTGTAGAAGCCCATTCATTCATTTCACATACAAAAAGCACAGGAAGCTTCCAAGCAGATGCCATATTGCAAGCTTCATGGAACGTACCGCGATTAGAGGCACCATCACCAAAGAAGGCTACCGCTATTTCACCGGAGCCGCGTAACTTTGCAGCAAGCCCTGCCCCCATGGCCAAGTTATATCCGGCACCGACAACCC